>Ga0134127_10000159_pt1 | contig 81175 bp, 50 predicted proteins | sample KB31753_FD_96459 | JGI IMG/M metagenome (GOLD analysis project Ga0134127, IMG submission 96459) | Terrestrial soil microbial communities with excess Nitrogen fertilizer from Kellogg Biological Station, Michigan, USA - KB3-175-3 | ecosystem: Environmental > Terrestrial > Soil > Unclassified ... | reverse complement strand
TGTATGGTCCCTTCCAAATCACATCCGCTTTGATGCCTTGTGCCGCCAGTTCGTCGCGCGCTTTGAACGCGCCGGCATTAATCGATTTCCAGAACTCGTGCGTGGTGCCTTTGGGGATGACGGCAATCGTCAATTCCTTGTCGGCGGCGCAAAGCCCGCCGCAGGACGCCAGCAACGCGCCGGCCAGTAGGAAGAGTGGCTTCATGCACGCACGCTACGGAATGCGTTTGTGGCTTTTCAATCATTTTGATGAGGAACTGACGGCCGTAGCAAGAAGGCCGCAGGGAGACGAGACCCGTTAAGCATAAAACGCAAGGACAAGAGGGCCGCCCTCGCCAGGCCCGACACTCACAACTCAAACGACTTCACGCGCCGCAATCCGAGGCGTAGTGGCACCCAGCCGATCGAAATCGAGAGCGCGGCGAAGGAGCCGAGGCAGGCAAACGTCCGCCCGAACGAGGCGGCCTCGGGACGCGTCCACGGCGTCGCCAGCGCCAGCAGCACCACCGAGCCCAGGATATAGAGGAAACTGAGCACGAGGCAAAACGTCCCGCCGAAACCGCTCACGATTTTGCTCGGGTTCTCTTCCTTGAAGTTCGGGTAGAGAGCGCCGAGACCGACCGCAAGCCCCGTGAGCGTCATCGTCATCACGGTCACCGCCGCTGCAAAATAAAGCGTTCGGCCGAGCGTCATGTCGAGCATGTAGCACGACAGGGTGATGAGCCCGAGCGTCACCACCAAAGACGTCGCGTTGGCCAGCCAGTATTTGGTTTTGACCACGTTGACCAGTCCCAGCGGCGCCATGCCCACGATCCACAGCCGCTTCCCTTCGAGCGAGAATTGAGGATAGACGAATCGCGTCGTAAGCGTCGCCAGGTTGAGCGAACACGCGCCCAGGTTCAGGAATGAGACCAGGTGCGTCCAAAACGGGTTCTGCAACTGTTGCGAGAAGTGGCGCAGGTTGAAGATGTACACCGCCAGCAACCCGAACAACATCAGCGACTGGGCCCACTGCGTGGTGTCACGCCAGAACGTGCGTGTGTCCTTCACCATCAAGGCGCGCACGTCCGGGCCCAGCCACGTGTAGTTTTCGAGCAGGCGCTCGAGCCATCCGGGGCGGTATTCGAGCGCAGGGCTGGGTTGCCCGCGGGCGCGAAACCATTTCCAGCGCGCGAACAGGCTTCCGCGGCCTTGCACCGTGGACGCCGCGTCGTAAAACAGGTTGCCCATGCGCGTGAAGGCAAGCGTTCCGAAGAAGGCGACATGACTCAGCAACACGAGCACAAAAAAGCCCGCGGCGACTACCGCGCCTTCCGCCCACTGAAGCACGCTTTTGCTGAGCCAGTAACTCGGGAGGAGGGCGAATTGGGCGAAGCGCGTTCGATGCAGGGTCTTGTCCAGTACGGCCAGAACGCGTGTCTCCGTTTCTCCATCGGGCGTCGGCTCCGGCCGAAACCACCACGCCGCGCCGGCCAGGAGCAGCACCAGCGCCGTCACCGCCAGCACCTGGAACAGCCGCCGGTCCATGTAACGGGCCAGGTTCACCGCGCAGAACGAGCCCGCCACCGCCGGCAGCACGATGAACAGGCCGACGAGCAGAACGGTGACCAGGTAGAAATGCCACGGCACCCCGCGAGTCAGTCCGTAGGCCGCCAGCAACGGCGCGATGAGAAAGAGAAACGCCCAGGATGCCAGGAGCGTCGACTCGACCAGCTTCCATTGAAACACTGTATCCGTGCTCACGGGCATCGTGAGCAAATAGGAGGTTTCCCGGTTCCGAAACAGGTTCGTATAGCTGATGACCAGATTGCTCAGCAGCAGGAGCACAAATAGGAAAGCAAACAGCAGGAACATTAACCGCTCCGTCAACTCCGCCCCCAAGCCTGGAAACCGGGCAATAAACCGCAATCCGGAGAAGAACAGCCAGAACGCCAGCACGATGTAGCCGGCGAGAAACAGGAAAATAACGGCCGTCAGCAGACGCGACTGTTCCCGGATGGAGCTAAGACGCCGCCAGAGCGTCAGCGTATTGACCCGCAGCAACAAAAGCAGCGGCGCAGGGGTGGGATGCGATGTGGCATCAGCCATTGGCAGACTCTAGCACGAGTTGGGTCCACGGACACGTGACGGCGGAATGATTCGTGGCGGCCAGGGATTGGCAAGCGCGGAGTTGGGATTCAAGCCGTAGCTCTTCAGGTCCACCACGAATGGACACAGCGCGGCGCAGGAACGGACCACGGTTTTGGTGAACCGCAGATGAACGCAGATGAACGCAGATATGACCAAGTCTTTTCAGCGAGCACGTCGCGATAGTCGGCGTTCTCCTTGCGGTGCAACTTGTCCCGAGAACCACCCATAGCTGGAAAACGACCCATAGCTGAAAGCTCGATGAACCACGAGTTCAACATGAACATCTGCGATTATCTGCGTTCATCTGCGGTTGTATGCTGTCTGCTACGACCCACCTCCATGGTTACGCCTCAAGCGGGGCCGCCGGCTGGCTTGAAGAACCCCGCGACGAACTCGTTGGCTGGCCGGGCGCTAAGGGTCGCCGGTTCGCCGACCTGTTGAATCTCCCCTGCTTTCATAATCACGATGCGCCGGGCCAGGGCTGCCGCTTCCGCGTGATCGTGCGTCACGTAGAGCGTCGTCGTTCCGAGTTGACCGTGCCGCTTCACGATCTCGGCCCGAGTCAGCGCGCACAATGGTCCGTCGAGGTGCGTCAGCGCTTCGTCGAAGAGAAACATTTTCGGCTCGCGAACCAGTGCCCGGCCGATGGACACCCGCTGGCGTTCGCCGCCGGAGAGCTCTTTCGGCAGACGGTCCAGCAGAGTCCCAACGCCGAGCGACTCCGCTGTGGCGCGCACGCGCTGATCGATTTCCCTGGCCGGAAGCCTGCGTAGTTTCAACCCGAGGGCCATGTTATCGAAGGCGGTCAGGTGCGGCAGCAGTGCCGGGTGCTGGAAGACCATCGCCGCGTCCCTGTCCTGCGGCTCGACGTCGTTGGCGGCGGACCCATTAATCGTGATGGTTCCGCCATCCGGCTTTTCCAGTCCGGCCATCAGCCGGAGCATCGTGGTCTTACCTGAGCCGGAAGGGCCAAGGACCGCGATGAATTCGCCCTCCCCTACGTCGAGATTCAAGGACCTCACGGCCTGGACCGGCTGGCGCCTCGGGCCAAGGTAAGTCCTGGAAACGTTTTCGAGGACAATGTGCGCCACGGCCCGCAAGTGTCGGAAGCGGGACGTTGGAAGTCCAGTGAAGATGAAGAGAGTAAGAGAAGAGAATGGTTGGAGCTGTTTCGATGGCAGGCACGTCACGCCGCCGCAGGCCTCACCCCATCTCCGCTATGATCTCTTTCAGCACCGCCGCCCCGCTGACCCCTTCGGCAAGCGCTTCATACGTCAGGCGCGTGCGATGCAGCAGGACGTCCTCGGCCAACGCAAACAAATCCTCCGGCACGGCGTAATCGCGCCCGTGCAGGAATGCCCGCGCCCGCGCGGCGGTGGTCAATGCGATGCCGACGCGGGGGCTGCCGCCCAGCTCAATGTATTTGTGCCGCCGCGTGCGGCGCGCCAGTTCCACGGAATGTTTGATGAACACTTCGCTTACGTGCACCGCTTGCACTTGGGCCATGGCGTCGACGAGCTCGTCCAGGCGCGCGACGGGTTCCATGGCGATGGCGTCGAAGGCTGTCTTGGGCACGGCGCCCTGCGCGTCGCGGCGCAAACCCAATGCGAGTTGGCGCCGGACCACTTCTTCCTCCTCGCCCGCCGTCGGGTAATGCAGGCGATGGCAGAGCATGAAGCGGTCGAGTTGGGCCTCGGGCAGCTCGAACGTGCCGCTTTGTTCGATGGGATTCTGCGTGGCGATGACGAGGAAAGGCGCGGGCAGCGGGTAGGTGTTGTTGCCGATGGTGACCCGCCGTTCCTGCATCGCTTCGAGCAACGCGCTTTGGACCTTGGGCGCGGCCCGGTTGATTTCGTCGGCCAGCAGGAGGTTCGTGAAGGCCGGTCCCTTGTGCGTCCGGAATTCGTTGGTCCGCTGGTCCAGGATCTCGGACCCAAGGATGTCACCGGGCAACAGGTCGATGGTGAACTGCACCCGCGCGAACTTGAGGTCGACCGCGCGGGCCATCGTGTTGACGAGCAGCGTCTTAGCCAGGCCGGGCATGCCTTGCAGCAGCAAGTGGCCGCCAGTCAGCAGCGCGATCAGGATGCGCTCCACAACCGTGTCCTGGCCCACGACCACCTCTGCTACCCGCTGGCGGACGGCGTTGGCGAATGTAGTCTGGGCACTTTGCACTTGGGGATCAACGGCCTTGTCGGCGCACGATGATAAGCTAGAACTTACGATAGCAAGAGCGGCGGGGTGGGCAAGCGGATTCAGAGTTCTCGGGTGCAACCTTCCCCCCGACTAGCCGCGTAGTGGGGCAGACGTTCCAAGTGTCCCACTACGGCGGCCGTCTCAGGTCGCGCCCGTTCCTCACAGGCGCAGTATTGAGATTAAAAAACCGCCTGACGGGAAAAGTTTCGTCTCCTAACTTTGTTGAAATGACGCCGTCGCTTCCATCACCGCGCGGCCGGGGCGCCGCCGGCAATCCGCCGAACCGCTTCGTGCCACTCCACTTGGAACGCGACACGGACTGGGACCCCTCTGAGGACCCTGCGCCGCGCACCCAGTTCCTGCGCGATGCCTCCAAAACGTTCATCAATTACAACGACAGTCCGGACATCGGCTTCGAGGCGAGCATCAATCCCTACCGCGGCTGCGAACACGGCTGCATTTACTGTTACGCGCGGCCGTTTCACGAGTATTTGGGATTCTCCGCCGGGCTCGACTTCGAGACCCGCATAGTCGTGAAGGAGGACGCACCCGAACTGCTGCGAGCCGAGTTGGCCGCGCGGCGCTGGAAGCCACAGGTCATCGCCATGAGCGGCGTGACGGATTGCTACCAGCCGGTCGAGCGGCGTCTGAAGTTGACGCGCCGTTGCCTGGAAGTCCTGGCCGATTTCCGGAATCCCGTCGTTATCGTGACGAAGAACCATCTGGTCACGCGCGACATCGATGTCCTTCAGCGCCTGGCGGAGCACAAGGCGGTCGCTGTGTTCGTCTCGGTGACAACGCTCGACGCCGCGCTGACGCCGAAACTGGAGCCGCGGGCGTCGTTGCCGGCACACCGGCTGTCGGCCATCGAAGCGCTGCGCAAGGCCGGCATCCAGGTCGGCGCGCTGGTCGCGCCAGTCATTCCCGCCATAACGGACCATGAGATTCCGAGTATCGTCTCGGCAGTGGCGGCGGCCGGGGCGCAATTCGCCGGCTACGTGATGCTGCGGTTGCCGCACGGTGTAGGTCCGCTCTTCGAGAATTGGCTGGAGCGCCATTTCCCAGACCGGAAGAAAAAGGTGCTGGACCGCGTGCGGGCGATGCGAGGCGGCCGGCTCAATGACCCGAACTTTGGCTCGAGGATGCGCGGCGAAGGAGTCTTTGCGGAACAGACGGACGCGCTGTTCGCGGTGGCCTGTCGTCGAGCGGGGATTGAAGGGGCGAAGCCGGAGCTGTCCACGTCAGCTTTTCGCGTTCCAGCGTCAACGACCGGGAGCAGCCAGGCGTTGTTTCCTTTTTAGAAATAGCGAGGATTAGCGGTTCAAAATCGGTTTTTGGTTCAGATCCAAACCTCAAGTCCCCGCTAATCCACGCTGATCCCTAAGTTTGGCGGGGCCTGTGCCAAACTCTTCTTCTGAAAACGTCTCAGGGAACTTTCTTGCCATTGCCGATCCTGCGGGAATGGACGGAGCGGGCCCTCTCAGCGCTTGCGCGAACCCGCACGCGTACTGAAGCCCATGAATCCGCCGAGAGGCGCGTTTGAATGGCTGAGGAAAGCGGGATAGCGCGACGGCGTCGGACGCAACGCGCCGACACGCGCAGTGCATTGCCCCGCGGTGCGGGGGCGGAGGCGCCTGGTCGGGCGGAACGTACCGTTTTGGATCGTGAACTGCATGGCGTTGTTAGTGGTGCCGACAGGAGGGGCGGTTCCCCTTCGCCCACTCCTGCCGGCGTTCCACGTATGTTCCTGCGCAGCCACAATGCTCCACTTGCAAGCTCGACGCCATTGGGCCGGGCACGTGGCGACCTGCCCGCGCCGGTACGGGTTGGCGGTAGGGGAAAATCTGGTCTCGAGGGCCACTGCGTTAACCCGAGACCCGAGCCGCTGAACGCGGCTCTGCTTGGCGACAAAGTCGCCAAAGTGTCAAAAAGCGGAAAGGTCAAGCGCTTCAAATCAATTGTAAATAGTTTATTTAAAATGAGTTGAGAGATAGGTTGTTGATGAGGGGTGAAACCGTGGGTCAGCTGTCCCTGCAAGAAACTGAGATGCACCCGTGCTAGGGGCGCATCAGGAGCTCCGCAGTGCTGTGCGCTGCGGTCCCAGTCACTTCGTCGTCGTCGCGACTTCGAGGCAAACGCCTTCCTTCGTGCTCCGGGCGTAAAGCCGCCCATTGGCCATTGCCGCGTTGTTCCAGCATTTGCCGGTCACAGCGCGATGGCGCGCGGCTTCCTGATACGCGCCGGGCCGCGCCTCGACAACGACCAGGTCGCCATTTTCCGCGAGCGCGACGACACGTTCGTCGACCAGGATCGTGCCGCCCTGGCCGAAACCGGGCTGCGACCATTTCTCCTGGCCCGTGGCCAGGTTGACGCACTTGAGCGGGACGCGTTCCCATTGCTTGAATCCGAACAACCCGTAGAGATGGCCGTCATGATACACCGGCGTGCTCCAGTGGTTGATTAAGTCGTTCTCTTTGCGCCAGAGCTCGGTCGCCTTCCACGTCGCTCCACTTTTCGTGATTTTCACGGCACCCGCGCCGACGCCGTAACCCGCCGAACAGTACACGATGTCGCCACCGACGACGGGCGCGGCGGCCGTCGAAGTGCGATAGGGGAAGGGGTGCCGCCAGAGCACCTGACCAGTGCCTGGCACCAAGGAAACCAGGCCTGACTGCGTCAGGAAAATGACCTGCCGGTAACCGTGAATTGTGGCCACGGTCGGAGTCGCGTGCGTCATCGCGTCACTCTGGGATTTCCAAACGACCGCACCGGTCAACTTATGAAAACAGAGCAGGGACTGCCCCGCTCCGCCGGCGCACACGAAAATGAGATTGCCCTCGAGCATCGGCGAGGCCGCGTTTTGCCAGTGGAGGTTGCGCCCGCCGTGCTCGCGCTGGAGATCCTTCTTCCAGACGGTCTGGCCGTTCCGTGCGTCGAGACAGAAGAGCCTGAGGCTCGCGGTGAGTACATAAACATGATTCGAGTCCCCCGCAGGCGTGGAACGCGGACCGTCGCCGCCGGTGTTGCCAGGCGCACCGGTGTCACCGCCATCGTCATATTTTGCGAAGCCGAGCGGGGCGGCCCAAAGCTCCTTGCCGGTGTCGGCATCCAGCGCCACGCAGACTTCGTTCGGCACGTTTTCAACATTGCGAGTCACCAGCGTGAATGCCTTGCCCCCCGCGACGGCGAACGCACTAAAGCCATTGTTCAGCGGCGTCTTCCAAACCTCCCGCGGGCCTTCGGAGGGCCAGGTCTTGAGGATCTTCTCTGAAGTAACGCCGTTGGCGTTCGGCCCGCGATATTGCGGCCAGTCGGCGGAGCGGGCTTGACCGGGAAGGAGGCAGGCCAAAGCCGCCAGCAGCAGTGGAGAACGACGCATTTGCACGGCCCATAATACGCTGGGGCGCTGGGGAAAATTCAACCCCGCCGGAGGATGGAGTCCCCGGATGCTACGGGATGGGCATCTCTCGGTGCACTGCCCAGTCGTGCGCATTTCATCCGGAAGCCACGCATGGACGCTGATGAACGCGAATCCTGGACTGCACTCTCGGATTCAGCCTTGGGGGAACCGTCGCCAAAGGGTGCGGCCAGAGGCCGCGCTAGGTCCATTCGTGGTCTGCTTGCGGGTCATTACCTCAGCCCGACTCCGGTGGTTGCCCTAGTGGACCGGCCGCCGCCGGGCGGTCAGCATTGCTGCACTGACAAACGCCGCCATGAAAACACCCAAATCAATTCTTTTGAGTCAGCGACTGGTGTTGGCCGTTGCGGGTGGCGCGTTGTGCCTTTGCGCCCGCGCCCAGGACATCACACTCAGCATCGCGCCTGCAGTTCACGTCAGTTGGGCCACAGCAACCAACAAAGCGTATCAGGTTGAGATCTCCACAAACGTTCCCGGCAATTGGACGTCCGCAGGCGCCTGGATTGAGGGCACGGGCGGGGGAGTCGACGCCTACTTCGACTCGACTGCCGCCAAACAATTCTTCAGGGTCCACGAAACGGCCGCCAGCAGCATTGGATGGTTGGAAGGTGTGTGGCGAGGAGACACCTATCAAGCGAACAGTAATTCCGTCCCTTTTACGACGCGGCTCTCCGTCGCCAATGGCAGCCGCACTTTTAGCGCCGTCTTCTCCAATAGTCTGGCCGTCTGCAGCGCGACTTTCGATTTGCTCTCCTACTCGGACCTACAGGCCCGCTTTCACTCCAGAATCCAGTCCGGGCCGTGCGCCGATGGAATGGTCATCTTGACGCGGGTCAACTCAACAAACCTTCTCTACAATTGGTACTTTCCTGAGTCGCCGACGTTGGCCAGTTCATTTGCCATTCTGAGCAAAAACCAATAGGGGTTGAGGCGGGCACGCGATTCTCTAGGATGCGGCCCGTCATGAAACGTCGCCGTTGGTTCCTCATTGTCGTCGCCCTGCTCGCGCTCCAAAGCCGGCTCTGCGCCGACGGGCAAAGGCCGCTGGACTCGCGCGCGCTTCAGGCCGTGGTCGATTCCGCCGTGAGCGGGACGTTGCGGGAGTTTGCCGCGAAGCAACTCCAGTCCAATCAGCTCGCCGTCACACTTGTCGATCTGCGAGCACCGGCCACCCCAGCGCAGGCCAGCTACCGGGGGGACGAGCAGACTTATCCGGCGAGCGTGGTGAAGTTGTTTTACCTCGTCGCGACGCACCAATGGATGGAAGAGGGCCGGCTCCCGGACACGCCCGAATTGCGCCGGGCGATGCGCGACATGATTGTCGAAAGCTACAACGAGGCGACCCATTACCTCGTCGACTTGCTGAGCGGAACCACCAGTGGCCCGGAATTGCCCGACCGCGAAATCGACGAATGGTTCGAGAAACGCAATGCCGTGAACCGCTACTTTTTCTCGCTCGGTTACACGAACATCAACGCCAACAAAAAACCGTGGTGCGAAGGACCCTATGGCCGCGAAACGCAGTCCATTCAACGGCACACGCCCAAGCGCAACATGCTCACGACGGACGCGACCGCCCGGTTGCTGACGGAAATCGTGACGGGCCGGGCGGTGACGGCGAAGCGTTCCGCCGAGATGCTCGAGTTGATGAAGCGTGACCCAGCCGGCACGTCAAAGGATCCCGACGACCAGGCGCATGGGTTCACGGCATTGGGATTGCCAGCGGGCGCCAGGCTCTGGTCCAAGGCCGGCTGGACCAGCCAGACGAGGCACGACGCGGCTTATGTCGAGCTGACGAATGGCGCGCGGTTCGTGCTGGTAACGTTCACGACAGACCACGCCAACGAGAGGGGAATTATTGCGGCGGTGGCGAGGAAGGTGGTCGCTGGACTATCGCCGCCGCGGTGAGGCCGCGACTCTACAAACTCCAAGCGCGATGTAGCGGCGGTCTGTGACGTCTGTGACCGCCGAAATCGGGCTGTGCACCTTGTTCGGCGCTCATAGAGCGCCGCTACATTTTTTTGAACGGGCGGTTCAGCCACACCGGAATTCTCTCACCGGCCCAGATCTCGGGGAGGCGCTGGCGTTGGCGAACCAGCGCGGCCTTGGCGCCATGGACCAGCACTTCGGCGGCGTGCGCTCGCGTGTTGTAGTTGGAAGTCATGACGAATCCGTAAGCCCCGGCGCTCATGAGCGCCAGCGGGTCGCCTTCTGCCAGCTTGGGCAGCGGCCGGTCTTTCGCGAAGAAGTCGCCTGATTCGCAAATCGGCCCCACGACATCCGAGCGGATGAGCCCGCCGTTGCGTTGGATGACCGGGAGGATCTCGTGATACGAATCGTAGAACGCCGGCCGAATGAGGTCGTTCATCGCCGCGTCCACGATGACAAAATTCCTTCGGCCCGTGCGCTTCACGTGCTCGACGCGCGTAACGAGAATGCCGGCGTTGCCGACGATGAACCGGCCGTGCTCGACGAGGATTTTCAGCCCGAGCGGCTCCAACAGCGGCACAAGCGTCGCCGCGTAACGGGCGGGTGTCAGGATTTTTCGGGCGGCAGGTTTCTTCCACCAGGCGGGCGAGCCGCTGTCCAGCGCCGGGTCGTAAACGATTCCCAGACCGCCACCGATGCTGAAGAACTCGAACCCGTACCGGGCCGAAAGCTTTTGGGCCAGCGGCAGCATCTTCTTGACCGCCCGTTCGTAGGGCTTCACCTCGGTGAGCTGCGAGCCAATGTGCATCTGGATGCCGCGCAGTCGCAGGCGGCTCAACCGGCTGGCCCGTGCATAGATTCCTTCGACCTGCTCGAAGGCGATGCCGAACTTGTTCTCGTAAGTGCCCGTTGTAATCTTGCTGTGCGTGCCGGCGTCGATGTCCGGGTTCACGCGGACGGCGATCGGGGCGATCTTGCGAAGGCGGGTGGCGACGCGATTGATGCGCTCCAGTTCCGGCTCGCTCTCGGCGTTGAAGCAGTAAATCCCCTTGCGCAGCGCGAAGGCGATCTCCTCCTCAGTCTTGCCCACGCCCGCGAAGATGCACTTGCGGGGGTCGCCGCCGGCAACGATGACGCGCTGAAGCTCCCCGCCGCTCACCACGTCGAAGCCGCTGCCCAAATTGACCAGGGTCCGCATCACGGCGGCGTTCGAGTTGGATTTGATGGAGTAGCAAATCAGGTGGTCCAACGGCGCCAGCGCCCGGTCGAGCTTGGAGAAATGATCCTCGATGGTGTGTTGGGAGTAAACGTAGAGAGGGGTGCCGAACTGCTTGACGAGCGAGTCGATGGAGACGCCCTCGCAGAACAACCTGCCGCCGATGTAACGAAAATCGTGCACGGACATTTGTAAACAGGACGGAGGTGGATGTCACGGAGAGGTTTTGTTTCCTGTAGCCGACGACGTGAGGAGGCGGACGACCTGGAAGCGCTTCCATCCGCCTCCTTACGTCGTCGGCTACGTTCGCGGTGAGATGCGGCTAATCAGATCTCCGGGTCTGGCACAAACCAAAGCAGGAGGAAGCTGGCCGAATAGGTCACTATACCGGACAGGATCATGACCACTTCCCTTGCTGGATGTGGTTCAGACCCAGCAATTCCAGAATGCGCCCAGAACCAAGCGAGAAAGGCGACGCATGCCGCTGGAACGTATGCAAGCATCAGACGAAGAACGATCAAGCTTGTGCGTCGTTTCATAGACGATCTCTTGTTGGAAGAACCATCGCCCACCTAGAACGAAGGCCGGCTTGGAGGCCGGCCTTCGAATCGGTTGGAATTGAGACTTAAGGCTCGTTGACGATGCTGGCTCGGGCCTTGTGGTATTCGGAAGCGCTAATCAGGTCGCGCGCGTAGGCGTCCATCAGTTCCGCGAGACGTTGCTCCTTGGTCTTGCCGTTGGAGACTTCCCACGAACGAACGAGCGCATCACTGGACTTGACCGCCGGCCTCTCTTCGACGGCGGCATTGGTCACGGCCTTGGCCTTGCCGGCCTCTTTCGCTTTGGCCTGGGCTTCTTTGCGAGCCTTGGCTTCGGCGTCGGCGGCCTTGCGCGACTCTTCTTTGGCCAACTTTTCCGCCGCCGCTTTGGCTTTCTTGGCTTCCTTTTCCTGGCGAGCCTGCTCGGCCTTGGCGACGGCCGCTGCCTTCTTTTCCGCGTCGGCCTGGGCCGCGAGTTGGCGCTGTTCTTCGCGAAGTTGCTTGCGGGCTTCCTCGGCGGCAGCCTTCTCGCGAGCACGGCGGGCCTTGGCCTCGGCCTTTAGCTCGGCCTCGGTCGGCAGGGAGGTCGGCGCCGGGGCTAGCGCCGGAGCGTTGGTCTCAGACATCGCCTTCTCAAGGAGCGCGCGCGCCTTGGCTTCCACATCGGGAGGCAATTGACCTTCGGGAGGGGCGACGGGCGTCGCGGCGGCATCCGCGGTGACAGGCTCCGTTGTCGGCGTGGCCGGTTGCTCGGTTGTCGGGGTTGGCGTTGTGGTGCGAGCTCGCTCTTCTTTGACGCGCAATGCTTCCGCATAGGCGCGCTGGCGAGCCTCCTCGCGTTGAGCATCGCCATCTTTGGCTGCGAAGCCTGCTGAGGGAGTGGCGGGAGTGTTGAACTCGGCCGACTTGCTATCGAGGAGTGCCCGGGCCTTTGCCTCCTGCTCCGGAGTCATCGGGATGGCTGGGACCGCATTCGTAGCAACCGCAATCGCGTTCGTCGCAACTGCGTTCGTCGACGTGAAAGCCGCAGCTGCCGGCGTCGGTTCGCCCGTGACAGGCTGGCCGGGCGCAAGGGCAGCCGGGGCAGTGCCGGCCGCGGCGGCTTCGCGCTGCTTGCGCGCTTCCGCGGCTTTGACGACCTCGGCCTCGATGCGCTCGATTTCCTTGCGGCGGAATTCTTCATCCGACTGTTGCGCGTAATCATCGACCACCGGCGTGGCGTCGGGTGTCGCCGCCACCACTGGAGTCACCGCGGCATCAGACGGCGTTTCCGTCGTGGAGGCCACAACCTTCGACTTCTTCTGGCGGGATTTCTCCGCCACTTTGGGAACCTCGGAAGTCTTTTCGGACGTCTTCGCAAGGGACTCCACGCTCTTGGGGTTGCCGCGCGTGACGAAGTACTCCTTGTTGCCCATTTGCGGAATGACAATGTAGGTCGAATCGAAATAATCCTTGGCATCCGGCACGCGCGGAGCCGGCTCGACCTTGAGGTTGCGCAGGATATCCCGGGCGATGCGCTCCTCGTCGGCGCTCATGGCCCGAAGCGTCGCATCCGCGGTCAGCACGGCATTGGTGTCCGGAACCGCGTTAGTGGAAGCAATGACGTTCGTGGCCGTGACGACGTTGGTCGCGTCGCCAACGACGTTCGTCGCCGCGACAATGTTTGTGGAAGCGATGTTGGTCGCAACAATGTTCGTGGCCGGAATGGCGTTTGTCGCGGGAGGTGCGTCCGGGGCGGGAACAGTGTCCGGGGCCGGAGGGTCCGCGGGGGCCGGGGGCGGCGGCGCCTCCTGGGCGGCCAGTCGCACCAGCCCCAATGGCGCGAGTACACAAACCAAAATCCGTTTAATGCGTTTCATAGTGCTTGAATAATTCAAACGTTTTATACGGGCAACTGCAATGTCCGATTCGATCGGACCTCGACAGTCCTCCTATCGGCAGCCCCTAAGAAAGCTTAAGAGAAAACATTAATCCAAGGCCCGGGATTCTACCTGGCCTGCCAGGCTAGGCTTTGACAATGGTGCTGGTTGCTCTTCTTGGTCTGGAACTTCGGACCCAACAGCCACTTATCCGCTGGCCAGTTCTTCATTCGTCGCAGCGTTGATGATCTTGTACTCCTCGGCGTGCAACTCGGGATCAGGACGGAGCAGAAGCTTGATAAAGAAGCGCTTCTCCATCTCGTCCATGTGTCTCTGGTCTTCGGTGCGCAAGCGTTGGATAACGGTTTGGTGGGCGACGATGCGGAGTTGGAAATCGCTCTCGTCGCGCCCGCGCCGCTTCAGGATTTCGAGCAGCTTGCGCTGGATTTCCACGCTCATCGTCTCGGCGCTCTTCACTTTGCCCTTGCCTTTGCAATAAGGGCAATCGTCATACACGGCGCTCCGAACACTTTCGGTGTGACGCTGACGCGTCATCTCCATCAAGCCGAGCTGGCTGATGGGCAGGATGTGCGTCTTGGCGCGGTCACGGCGCAAACCTTCGCGCATCTTCTGGTAAACCAACTGTTGATCGCGGCGGCTTTTCATATCGATGAAATCCAGCACGATCAGCCCGCCCATGTTGCGCAGACGGAGTTGGCGGCAGATTTCCTCGGCGGCCTCCAGGTTGACCTTCAAAATGGTCTGGTCCTGGTCCTTGCCGCTCTTGTGGCGGCCGGTGTTCACATCGATGGCGACCAGGGCTTCGGTTTCGTCGACGACGAGGTAGCCGCCGCTCTTGAGATGGACCTGGCGGCTGAAGGTGGCTTCCAACTGGCGCGTAATGCCGAAGCGATCGAAGATCGGCTGGTGTTCGCCGTAATGGCGGATCTTATCCGCGGAGCGCTTGCTGATCTTGGCGATCATGTTGCGCATGCGGTCGTGCGCCTGCGCGCTGTCCACGACGATGCGCTCGACGTCCTCCGTGAGAAAGTCGCGCACGGTGCGCTCGATCAAGTCGGGCTCCTGAAAGACAACGCTGGCGGGCGGGCGCTTGCGGATGCTTTCCTGGATTTGGTTCCACTCTTCAAGCAACAACGCCAGGTCGCGCACGAAATAGCGTTCGCGCTGGCCTTCGCCGATCGTGCGCATGATGACCCCCATGCCATCGGGAATCTTCAGCTTGCGGAGGATCTTCTTGAGGCGCTGGCGTTCCTCCTGATTTTCGATCTTGCGCGAAATGCCGGATTGGTCCGAGTTGGGCAGCAGCACGAGGTAACGGCCCGGGAGCACCAGGTTCGTCGTGACGCGCGGGCCTTTCGTGCCAATGGGGCCCTTGGTCACTTGCACGATGAGGTCGCTGCCCGGCGGATAAAGGCGGGGCACATCCTTCTGGGTAATCTTGGGCTTGTCGCGCTTGCGACCCCCGTCGCGCTCGACGATTTCGACGCTGTTGTCCACGCTGCTGGGCACGATGTCCCAGTAGTGGAGGAAGGCATTCTTTTCAAACCCGATATCCACGAAGGCGGCTTTCAGGCCGTCTTCGAGATTCCGCACTCGGCCCTTGAAGATGCTGCCGACCAGGCGCTCTTCGCTGGTGCGCTCGATGGTGAATTCTTCGAGCCGGCCTTCCTCCAAAACGGCGACGCGCGTCTCGAGCGCCTCTGCGTTGATGATGACTTCCTTGTGGGACTTCTTGACCGGGCGGATCAACCGCTTGACCCTGTGGATGGCCTTGACGGCGACGTTCTTGATGGCCTCCAAAAGGTTCCTCGGCTTCTCCTGAAGCTGGACGGGCTCGAACTCCTCCTGCACCTCGGCGGGTGTCTCCATATGCGGCTGGCGATAATCTCCCTTGTGCGGGGCCTCGGTGTCGCCGCTGGCGGCCGGTGTGCCTTCCGGCGGGAGGCCGGCGGCGACGTTTTCGGAGCGCTCGATTTCCCTGGCGTAGCGCTGGGGCTCGAAGAGGCGCTCGCCGGTGATGGGCACGTTTTCGTTGACGGCTTCCGCACGGGCCTGTTGGGCCTCGCGCTCCTGGTGTTTGGTGGGTTTGGGGCCGTGGCCGGAGGGCTTGAAGTGCATGCCCCGGCGGCGACGGCCGAATCTTCTTTGCTCACTCATATTTTATGACCTTCGATGAATGCAGACGTTTTGCAGAATGCCCGCGGCGATCAACGAGCAGAGCACTGAAGACCCGCCATAACTCAGCAGCGGCAGTGGCACTCCCGTCACGGGCATGATCCGAATATTCATGCCGATATTGATGAAGACATGGCTGAAGAGCATGGCGACCACACCCACAGCCAGTAATTTACCCAGGCGATCACGAGCCTGGCCGGCGATGCGAACGCCGGTGAACAGCACCACGGAATACAGCGCCAAGACCACGACGCTGCCCATGAATCCTTTCTCCTCGGCAATGACGGAGAAAATGAAATCGTTGTGCGCCACGCCGCGCGGCAGATAGCCGAGCGCGTTTTGCGTGCCTTGGCGCCAGCCTTTTCCGAACAGGCCGCCGGAGCCGACACTGATGAGCGCCTGCTCGACGTTGTAGGACCAATCCCTCTGGATGCGCCGCGCTTCGGCTTTTTCAGCCGGGGTCGCGTTGCGGGGCGCGCCGTCCAGCCCGAAATAGACCAGCAACCGGCGTTTCTGGTAGGTCTCCAGCTTGATCTGCCAGCTCGGCGGCGCGAAGAGCACGTCCACGAGGATCAACATGACGAGCACGCTCGACACCCCCAGCAGGGTGTTGATGAACCGGGGCGGCACGCCGGCGGCGAACATCATCGTCAACCCAACCGGCAACAGGATCAGCGCCGAGCCCAGGTCCGGCTCCTTGATGATGAGCAGGAACGGCAGGACGATCATCCCCAGCGCCTGCCAGAAGACGCGCACGGACTTGAGTTCGTCAGGCGGGCGGCTCAGGAAATTGCCCATCGCCAGGATGAACGCCAGTTTCGCGAACTCAGAGGGCTGAAATTGGAAAAACTTCAAATCGATCCAGCGGCGCGCGCCGAACTTTTCCGCACCGACGCCCGGAATCAACACCGTGATGAGCGTCAGGATAATCGCCACATAGCCCACAAGCGACCAGCGGGCCATCAGTCGATAATCCACGCTCGACACGGCGACCATCGCCCCCATGCCCAGCACGTACCAGACGATCTGCCGGAACCAGGCTTGCTTGTGCCAAACCAAATGGGTGTTGGTTTCGGCCACCGTCGTCGCGCTGAACACGAAAAACACCCCCACAACCATCAGACCCCCGAGTGCGGCGAGCATCAGCCAATCCACACGCGACTCGCGCTCGTTGACGGGAAGAGGTTGGTGGACGAGCGCGTTCATGGGGTTGGAACTGATGGCGTAGCTGCGACCGTCAGCTCGCGGGAGGTTGACGCACCGGCGCCAGCTATGGCGTCCCGCGACCTCACGGTCGCGGCTACGGTTGGCGCCCGCTGCTGTTCCAGCTTCAGGATACCCTTGTAAATCTCGCCGACGGCCGGGGCGCAGGTGCTGCTGCCAAAGGCGCCACCTTCGACCATGAGCACGACGACATATCGAGGCTTCTCGTAAGGCGCGAACGAAGTGAACCAGGTGGTTCGGTCCACCAGCTTGCCGTGCGGGTCGGTGACTTCCGCGGTTCCCGTCTTGCCGCAAACGCGAAAGCCTTCGATCTTCGCTCGACCTCCGGTGCCGCCCGAATCCTCGACGTCCGCGCGCATCGCGTCCCGCGTGATTTGGAGGCTGCGGGCGCTGACCCCGAGCTCGTCCCGGGGCGGTCGTTGAGTAAAGAGGATGGGAGGCTCGCCCGAAGTCGGATCGGCAGACTCGACGCGCTGCACCAGGCGCGGCCAAAGCACTTTGCCCCCGTTTGCAATGGCGGCGGTCATGAGCGCGATTTGCAGCGGTGTCATGGAGACCTCTCCCTGGCCAATGCAGATGTGCGCCGTGTCGGCATCGACCCAGCCGCGGCGCACGAGGGCGTTGTAGGGGAAGTTGCCACCGGACTCCTGGCGCGGCATGAGGTCGGTGCGCTCGCCCAGATGCAGGCGGCGCGCGAGCCGCATCAAGCCCTCGATACCCCCGTAGCGAATGCCGTTCGAGATGAAGTAGGTGTTGCTGGAATGGATGAAGGCTTCCTGGAAGTCGTAGTATCCGGCCTTGGCCAGATCGTCAATCACCCGGGCGCGGCCCGCGACCTTAATCGAGCCAGGGTTTTGAAGTTTTTCGCGCGGATTCAAACCGTGGTCGAGTGCCGAAAGGCCGGTCACGATCTTGAAGACTGACCCGGGTGCGTAGGTGCCTTGCGTCACGCGATTGAGCAGGGGCTTCATGGTTTCGTCCGTCATCTGCGCCCACTCCACGTGGCTGAACCCTCGAATGAATGTGTGCGGATCGAACGCCGGCGAGGAGGCCATCGCGAGCACGTCGCCCGTGTTCGGGTCGAGCACAATGGCGGCACCGCGGGTGTTCTGGAATGCGGATTGAAGCGCGGACTCGGTACGGGCCTGGATGGCGGCGTCGATGGTGAGCGTGACGTTGCGGCCCGGCTCGGCGGGTGCCCAGATGGTTTCAGACTGGCGGTACCCCAGGCTGTTCACGAGCACGGATTTGACACCCGCCTTGCCGCGAAGCTCGGCGTCGAACTGGCCTTCGATGCCGACATGGCCGCGGTAATCGGGCAGGCGGAAGTTGAAGTCAGCCACTTCGCCCTCCATCGAACGATTATCGCGCTGCAGGTAGCCCAGCAGGTGCGCCGCCAGCGTGCCGCTGGGATAGTAACGCATCGGCTGGACCTCCAGGTCGATGCCAGGCGGGCTGGCTCGCCCCTCGAGGAGCCGGGCGACAGCCGTCGCGTCGAGGTTGTTCAACACCGGCAAGGGGAGCGCCAACTGGTTCGTGTAGTGGCGCATGAAATTGGTGAAGCTGAACGGAACCGCCTGCCCGAGCGCCGCCGAAACCTCGTGCACGGCGTTGCTGGCGACGCGATAACGGCAGGCCCGCTCGAGGGCCAGCCGCTGCTCGCGCGTGAGCTTCGGGTATTCGCGCTGCACGGGATCGACGCCGACCCAGCGTTTCCAGAACGGGAGCGAGTTGGTCACCAGGCGCGGTTGGCGGACCCGAGCCCACTCGGCTCGGAATTGCTCGCGCAGTTCGTCCAGGTACAGGATGACATTGTAGCTGGGCTGATTCTCCGCAAGCGCAACGCCGTGGCGATCGAGAATCTTTCCGCGCACCGCCGGGATGCGCACCGTGCGAAAGCTCTGCGCTTTCTGGTTCTCCGCGTAATGCTTGTGCGACACGACCTGCACCCACCACAAGCCGGCGAACAGCACGGCCATCCCGGCGAGCACACCCCACGTGACCGTGCGCAGGTGCGGGTCGTTTTTTTTGAGTTGGTCAAAGACGATCATCTTCTCCCTCGTTTGATTTCCCGCTCGTGGCCGAAGCCGATTTCGCCCGCGGGGCCATAGTTGAGGATCCGGCCGGTGACGTCGAAGAACCAGAACCAGACGGGGGTCATCAGGCCGCCAATCACGCTCATCACGGCCCACTGCCAGAGTGAAAACCAGCCCAGCAGGGGCTTCATGTCCGTGTTGATCAGCAACAGCAGGCTGCCCACCGGGGCCAGCGCGCTGGCGGTCATGCCCATCATCATCTGGGCGTACGGCTGTTCGCGCAGAATCAGGTCGCGGTGGCGCTGCAGGAAAAGGCCGATGATGAAGAGCGGCAGCATCGAGGTGCCCATTGGGTTGGCCGAAAGCGAATCGAACCACAGCCCCCCGCACACCGCCACGAGCGTGAGCGTGGTGATTCCGCCGCCGATCGCGGCATAGACCACCAAGCCCGGCAACAGGTCCACCTGCACCCCGGCCACCGAGCGCAGTTGGTTGAAGGTCGCCTGTAGGAACACGACCACGTACGCGGCGAGCAGAAGTGCGATGGTGTTGAATTTGTTCATGGCATCATCACCCACACTTCCTCCAACGTGTTCATTTTCACCGCCAGGCTGACACGGGCTTCCTTGTAAAGCCCGTAGCCGGCGCTCCGCACGTCAGCAACCTGGCCGACGATGAGGCCCTTGGGAAAAATGCCTCCGATGCCGCTCGTCACCACGAGCTGGCCTGGCAGCAATTTGGCGTGGCGCGACAGATAACTCAGCTCGATAAGTGTGTCGTCCAGCGGGCTGCTCGACGACGGCGCGATGACGCCCTGCTCGCGCGTTTCGCCCACGTGCACGGCCACGCGGCAGCCGGGGTCGCCCACCAGGAGCACTTGCGATTGCGCGAAGCCGACCTCCGACACGCGCCCGACCAGGCCGTTGGCCGTGAAGACCGGCGCAAAGGGGACCACTCCGTCGCGCGAGCCGAGGCCGATGCGGATTGTGCGCCACCAATTGGCGGGATCGCGCGAAACGACCCGGGCCAGTTTTTTGTTCCAAGGGAATTGCCGCCCCGCGCTGTGTAGCACCGAGAGCCGCGCGTTCTGCTTCATCACCTCGTCGGCCTGCATCAGCCGGATCGCGTTGGATTGTTTCTCCCGTTCCAACTCCTCTATCCGCTGGATGAGTGCGTGCCGGGGCAGCAAGGCGTAGCTGGAATTCACCGCCAGGGTCTCAGCGGAATCTCCCAAGCCGAACAAGGGCAGAAACATCCCGCTGACGGCCCTCTTGAAATTGGCCGCGGCGCGCGTCGGCAGCTTGAGCAGAATGATGGTCAGCAGGACCACCACGCTCAGCGCGATGTATTGCGGGCGCTTGAGAAACATTCGTTCGACCCGAATCAACAGTTCTACCGCGGCGAACCGTGCTTAGCGGCGCGGGGCTGGCTCAGTCAGCCCCGCGACCTCACGGTCGCAGCTACAGTCGATGGGCGAACGCTAGAGTTTGGAATTGGCGGTGACCCTCTTGAGAAATTGGAGTTCCTGCAACACGCGGCCCGTCCCCTCCGCAACGGCGGACAGCGGGTCGTCGGCGATGTGCACCGGCAGACCCGTTTCCTCCGCCACGAGCCGGTCGATGCCGCGCAAGAGCGCGCCGCCGCCGGCCATGACAATCCCGCGGTCCACCAGGTCGGCGGACAATTCGGGGGGACACCGTTCCAACGTGATACGAATGGACTCCAAAATACTCGAGAGCGGCTCTTGCAAGGCTTCACGAATTTCCTCGGAGCGGATTGTCAGCGTTTTGGGCAATCCGGCACTGAGGTCGCGACCCTTTACTTCCATTGTCAATTCCTGCTCCAGCGGGAAGGCGGATCCAATGCGTATCTTGATCTCCTCCGCTGTGCGTTCGCCGATCATGAGGTTATAGGCCCGCTTCATGTGCGCCACGACCGTTTCGTCGAACTCATCCCCGCCCACCCTCAGGCTGCGGCTGAAGACGATGCCGGCGAGGGAGATAATGGCGATCTCACAAGTCCCGCCGCCGATGTCCACGATCATGTTGCCCGCCGGCTCGTGAACCGGAAGGCCGACTCCGATGGCGCTGGCCATCGGCTGCTCAATCAAATACACCTCGCGCGCACCCGCATGGGTGGCCGAGTCCTTGACTGCGCGCTTTTCCACTTCCGTGATGCCCGAAGGCACCGCCACGACCACGCGGGGAGCGATGAGTTTTCGATGATGCACCTTCTGGATGAAATGCCGGAGCATCGCCTCGGTGATTTCGAAGTCGGCGATGACCCCGTCCTTCATCGGGCGGATGGCCACGATATTTCCAGGGGTGCGGCCCAGCATCCTCTTGGCCTCTTCGCCTACGGCCAGGACGTTGGTGGTTCCCGCTTGGATGGCTACGACGGAAGGTTCACGCAAAACAATGCCCTGATCCCGGACGTAAACGAGAGAATTAGCCGTCCCTAGATCAATTCCAATGTCGTTGGAAAAGAGGCTTTTAAGTTGCGCAAACATGTTGCGTGCCTAACACGGCGCACAACCTAGGGGTCGCACAAGGGCGGGGTCAAGCGGGAAAGCCCCGGGAGGGGAAAGGCGACATTACAAATTGAAAATTGGAAAATGCAAATTGCCGGCGATGGGGTATTCGCCCCATTGCGTTCCGCGTTCGTCAATTTCAATTGCAATGGCCGCTTCTTCGGGCTGAAGGCCCGCGATGTTCATAGCCTGGGGTGAGGCGCCCCGCGCAGAGCCCACGCGGTCCATTCATCACAATCTCTCCGCCCCGTAAGGGAGGACACGATTCGTGTGGCTTTGTCCCGGCCTTACAGGCCGAGGGCGTGCTTCGCGCGCACTACCCGTGCCTCCGCTCGCGATGCTCGCTCCAGCCCGGGCAAACCCGGCCAAACGATCCGAATGTCCATGCCGTTTACTCGTCTCGACGAACCGATGGAGGCAGGCTTATTTGCCGAGCGATGCGAATTAAATGACCGGCTCTACTGCCGAATGATGAGTTCCATGAATGGCCTCTTGAGGAGGCTTGCGGAAATGCTCCTGTCCCAGCCTCCGAGCACAATACTCGTGCTCGGTCCCATCACGAACTTGCCGCCCGTCGCTGCGGCGTCGGATGCGCCTCGCGTAGCGAGGCCGTGAAGTTAGCCGTGGGCTTCAGCCCACGGTCCGGGTGCTGAACGATTCGCGTCGCGCAGCGACGCTTGAAAAACCTCGCGGCGCCGTTGGCGTTCAAGCGTCGCTACGCGACGCGGACTCTTCCCACCGGACCGTGGGCTGAAGCCCACGGCTATCTTCATTTCGTCGCCACGCGACGGATCAACTTCGGCCGGTCAGGACAATCCACGCCGGAAGAATCCACGGTGACGCGCGCCGGCCCGCTTGTTACCCTCCCCGTCATGAAAGTCGGCGTCTTCACCGTCATCCTCGGCAAGCTTCCCATCGACCGGACTCTCGACTACCTCGCCGGCCTGGGCGTCGAGGCGGTCGAACTGGGCGCGGGCGGTTTCGCGCGTTCGAGCCATTGCCCGCTCGAAGCGTTGCTGGCAAGTCCTCGCCGCTGCCGCGAATTGCTCCAAGCCGCCCGCTCGCGCGGCTTGCGTATCTCGGCGCTGAACGCAGCCGGCAATCCCATTCATCCTCGCCGCGCCACCGCGACGAAGTTCGACGCCGACTTCCGCAAAGTCATCCAACTGGCCCACCGGCTGGAGATTGATGTTGTCATCAACTTCAGCGGCTGCCCGGGCGGCGCGCCCGGCGATCGTTCGCCCAACTGGGTCACCTGCCCGTGGCCGCCCGATTACCTGGACATACTCGATTACCAGTGGAACAAGGTCGTCATCCCGTACTGGCGCAAGGCGGTCGCGTTCGCGCGCGGCGAAGGTATCCGCAAGCTCGCCTTGGAGATGCATCCGGGCTTCGTCGTTTACAATCCCGAGACGCTGCTCAAGCTGCGGGCCGCCGCCGGCCCGGCCATTGGCGCGAACTTCGATCCTTCGCACCTCTTCTGGCAGGGCATCGACCCGTGCTCAGCCGTGCGGGCGTTGCGCGGCTGCATCTGGCACGTGCACGCCAAGGATACGGCGGTCCACGAATGGAACGCGACGACACACGGCACGCTCGACACCAAGCATTACCGCGACGAGTTGAATCGGGCATGGATCTTCCGCACCGTCGGCTACGGGCATCCACGCCATTTCTGGTGCAACTTCGTCAGCGCGCTCCGCATGACCGGCTACGACGGCGTGCTCTCGATGGAACACGAGGACAGCCTGATGACGGCGCGCGAAGGGTTGGAGAAGGGAGTGCGCTTCCTTCAGAGCATCGTGCTTCGGGAGCCGAAGGGGAAGGTGACGTGGGCGTGAGGGGACAGTTTTCGGCGTCTGATCCCTAAAGAAAACGCTCGGGGCGCAAGATTTTCGCTCGTTTCGCTCGTTTGGTGCTAACACCTCGGCCCAAAAGTGTGCTTACGCTGGAGGCATGATTGACGGTGTAGTCAACACCAGGTCGGAAGCGTGTCGGTTCCGGGCGTTCGCAGAGTGGCTGCAAGTTCGCCGCGATATTTTGCCGCACAATCCGAGGTCTGCTCAAATCAAATCAAGTCAAGCCCAGTCAAGCCGAGTCAGCCCAACGGAAGTCAAAGGCAAGCCGTCGGACCATACATCGGGTTCAAGGAAACAGAATCAAACCCAAGCAACTCGGTCCAGGTCGAGCAAGGTTGGGCGTGCCATCGAACCCGGGAGAGGGGAGAAGGTAAAACGTGAAACGTAAATCCGATGGGTACGGGTTGCGCTTGTGCGGTGATCTCGCTCTTACGTTTCACGTTTTACGCCTCCGAAATTAGGCTGCCTTTCGCCGCCTCCCGCACTAACTTCCCTCCATGTCAGCCACCCGCGAAATCCACAACCTGGCCCTCATCGGCTTCATGGGCACGGGTAAGTCCTCGGTCGGACGGCTTTGCGCGGCGGCATTGCACTTCGACCTGGTTGATACCGACCATGTTATCGAACAGCGCGCGGGCCGAAGCATCGCGGAGATTTTTGCGACGGAGGGGGAAGAGGCGTTTCGCGAGATGGAACGGCAACTCGTCGCCGAGATGACCGACTGGCGTAAGAAAGTGATCTGCGCCGGCGGCGGCCTGGGGGCCAACGAGGCGCACCTCGTCAGCCTCAAGCACCACGCTCTGATCGTCTGCCTGTGGGCGTCCGTGGAGACGATTTGGCAACGAGTGGGCCATCAAAGCCATCGGCCGCTGTTACAGGGTCCCGAGCCGCTCGGCAGAATCCGCACTCTGCTCGAGCAACGGACACCGTTCTACAAGCAAGCGGACGCGCTCGTAAACACCGAGCGGCGAAACCTCCGTGAGGTTGCCGACCACGTGCTGCACCAGTTCAAGGGGGCCCGCTTGCAGCCGCCCGCGCAACAGACGTGAACTTCGACGCGGCGGTTGGATTGCTGAAGGAACCACGGAGCGCGGGCGCAGCCGCAACCGCAGATGAACGCAAATGAACGCAGATGTGACGAACGCTTTCTCAGCACGTCAGCGATGGTCGGCGTTCCTCTGCGTGCAAACTTGTCCCGAGAACCACCAACAGCTGAAAGCTCGATGACATGAACATCTGCGATTATCCGCGTTCATCTGCGGTTGTATGAGCTGTCCATCCGTGGTCTCAACTTTCTTCATCTAGAGTGAAAGCCAGCATCGTGCATCGGGCCCACGAATTGGGCTTCGACGCCTGCCGCGTCACGAGCGCAGCCCCGCCGGACAACGTGGCGCGGTTCCAGGAATGGCTGGCCGCCGGCCGGCACGGGGAAATGGGTTATCTGGCGCGCAACGCGCACAAACGAGTCGAGCCGCAACGGGTGCTCGAGGGGGCGCGGAGTGTCGTGACGCTCGCCGTTTCCTATGCGGCAGCAGTTCCGGGTTCCCAGTTCCGGGTTCCCAGTTCCGACCTGTCTGGTGGACCGACTTCTGATGTGCCTGGCGGGACGAGCGTCCTCGCAAGCCGGGGCGCGTCAACCCCGGACTCGCGGCTCGCGGGGACGCTCGCCCCACCGCAACAACCCGAATCCCGGCATCCGGAACTCGGAACTCGCGGCGGCGTCGTCGCGCGCTACGCCCGTTTCGCCGACTATCACAACGTCCTCGCGACTCCGCTGAAGCAACTGGCCGCTTTCATCAATGACCTCGGCGGCGACGACACGCGCTCGCTCTGGTACGTGGACACCGGACCACTTCTCGAACGCGACCTGGCGCAGCGGGCCGGGCTCGGCTTCATCGGCAAGCATACCAACTTGATCAGCCGCCAGCTCGGCAACTGGTTCTACCTGGCGGAAATCCTCACCACGTTGGAACTGGAGCCGGACGCACCGGAAAAGAATCGTTGTGGCACCTGCACGCGCTGCATCACGGCGTGTCCGACGAATGCGATCCTCGCGCCGTTCCAGCTCGATTCACGGCGTTGCATCTCCTATCTCACCATTGAACTCAAGGGCAGCATCCCCGTCGAACTGCGCCCGCTGCTCGGCGCCCGAATCTTCGGTTGCGACGATTGCCTCGAAGCCTGCCCCTGGAACCGCTTTGCCCGCGAGGCCCGCCTGATGGCTCCGCACGCCCGCCGCGACCTGGACACGCCCGAGTTGCTCGAACTCCTTTCGCTGGACGAGGCACGGTTCCAGCAACAATTCGTCGGGACGCCTCTGCGGCGCACCAAACGCCGCGGGCTTCTGCGCAACGTGTGCGTCGCGCTCGGCAACACTGCCGACGCCCGCGCCCTTCCGGCCTTGGAAAAAGCCTCCCGGGACTCCGAACCGCTCGTCGCCGAGCATGCGCTCTGGGCCATTGAACAAATCGAGCGGCGGCACTCCCTCTCCCCTCAAAGGGGAGAGGGCCGGGGTGAGGGGTGAGGCGGTTCGTTTGGCCTGACCCGCAAACAAATGGAACTGCGCTCCACCCTTAAAACCGCTCATAGGGGATGCGAACCGCTAGAGTGATTGCCAAAAGTCATTTCCGAAATGGTGGGCGGCGCCCTGCTGGGCGCCGCGGCAAACCGGCAGGTTTGCCCCACCATTTCGGAAATGACTTTTGGCAACCAGTCTAATCGACGCTAATCAACGCTAATAAACACGGGCCATCGGGCGCATCCGAGCCTCTCGTTCCGTTCTCGAACGTAGCGTAGCAGGAACGCCGAGAGACGGAGGGACCTCTCAGTATTAGGGTTGATTAGCGGTTCCCTGCTTCGCCGATCCGACCTTACGCGTGGGTTTGGGTCCACACTCCTCACTTCTCACTCCTCGCTCCTCCTACTATTCTTCCCGCGCATGAAGCCGCTCGACTCAGCGACTCTGAACCTGCTCTGGCACGACCCCGACGCACGTGAAGTGCGGCTTCGGCAGGTGATCACCGAGCGCCTAGCCACCCAGCCCCCACCGCAGATCGAAGACCATATTGTCGCGAGCTATTTTTTTGCGCTGCGAAGCTGGAGTCTTGGCCACATGGCCAAGGAGATTGCCTATCACGCCACCAGCGGAACAAAGGACATCCCGCCCGGCTCGCTCCTCGAACAATGCACCGGCCGCGCCGCGGGCGTGGACGCGTTCGACGCCACGGGCCGGCTCGGGCTGTTGCACATGGCCTATCCCCTCAAGATGCTGCTTCAGCCTGACGGGCACCTGACTTCGACCGACCTCCTGCACACGGTCGCGGGCGCGATTTTGTTCGACGTTTACGAGAACCAGGACGTGCGTTTGGTAGCGCTCCAGATTCCCGAAAAGGTCATGTGCACGTTCCCCGGCCCGGCCCATGGCGGCCCCGGCTTGCGGGCGCGGACGCACTGGGGCAAGGAACCGGCGTTCGGCACGATCCTGAAGCCGACCGCAGGCATCACACCGGAGACAGTCGGGGAACTGGTCGAAGAAGCGGCAGCCTGCCCGCTGTTTCTGTTCGTGAAAGAGGATGAAAACCTCTATCCGCGATTGGACTACTCGCCCGTCAAGGAACGCGCCCGGCGCGCGGCCGATTCCATCAAACGTCAGCAGGACAAACGCGGCGGGCGCGGTTTGATTTTCGCTCCGCACGTCACGGGCGCTCCGCACGAGATTTTGGAAAACGTCCACGCCGTGCTCGAGGCGGGCGCGACAGGCGTGATGTTCAGCGAGAGCTTTGCCGCTGGCACGGTGCGGATGGTGCGCGAGGCCACGAAACACATGGCTCAACCGCCGGCGATTTACGGCCACAATGCGGGCATCGGGGTGAAGACCCGTGGCGGCATTTGGCGCGAAGTCATTGATCTGCTTGCGCGGCTGGACGGCATCGACTTCCGCCAGACAGCGCCGGTGCGTCGCGGGCCGCCGTTCATCTATCCGCACGGTGACGAATGGCTCGCCAGCGAGCGCGTGCTGACGCAGCCGCTTCCCGGAATCCTGCCGACGATGATCGCGCGCGCTGGCGGGCTGGACCAGGGGAACATCATCCTGAATCTGCAAGACGTCGAGCAGCGCGGCCTGGGCGAACACATTCTTTTCCTGGCAGGCAGCGCGATTAACTCAATCAAAAACGCCGCAGGCAAACCCGACCCGAAACTTGGCGCCGAGGCGATGCAACAGGCGCTCGAAGTCCATCGGAGTGGAAAGCTCAACGGCGTTCCAGCCCCCGAACACCTCGACGCGCTGATCGACCTCGCGGGGCGCCAGCAACTCAAGGCGCTGCGCGAGGCGTTGAGCCAGCGCTACGCCAACGCATGACCTCGACGGCCGGATTGTGGAGGCGAATCTTTCCCAGGAAACGGTTTGCATGGAAAGAGCCGCGGGACTTCGTTCGGGCTGAGTACGTCGAACTCGCCGCGCGCCGCAAGTGGTGGTTGAAGCCCGGCCTCTGCCTGCTGGTCTCCGCGAATGTAATGGCCATCTGGGCGATCGCGAGGTTGAGTCCAAACTATCCCGTGGACTTTCCAACGGCGTTGGCCATCGCGGTCGGAGGGGGGCTCTTGATGGTCTACGGCTTGCCACCGTTGATTGCTTTGCTTCCCTGGACGGTCGAGGTTTTCGAGAATCGCATTTCATGGTTACACGACGGCGCAGGAAGATGCGTCCTCTTCAAAGATATCGAATCAGCTGAGTGGACCATCAAACACGGATTCCCTGCGCTTCGGATTGTCCGCAAGGGCCCGAAGCGACGTGAAGTACTGCTCGGAGTCGCTCCTGAGGTGAATACGAAAACCATCACCGAGTTCCTTGAGTCAAAAGGCTTGAACAGCGCTCGCGGTCCCGAAAGTCTTCCGTATGCTTAGCTGCTGAACGAATCATGACTCGCCCCGTTCGAATCGCTCTCGTGGGAGACTGTGACCCTGCCATCCGGGCGCACGCGGCGATTCCGATGGCGCTGCACCTGGCGGCCGACGAAATGGGCTACAGCATCCAGCCGGCCTGGGTGGGCACCGATTCGCTGACGCGGACCGCAGCGGCCAGGCTCGAAGGCTTCGACGCCCTCTGGTGCGCGCCGGGCAGTCCGTATCGCAGCATGGACGGGGCGTTGCGCGCCATCCGTTACGCCCGCGAGAATGGCCGGCCGTTCCTGGGAACTTGCGGCGGTTTTCAACACGCGATTATCGAGAGCCTGCGCAATGTGGCGGGACTCAAGGAAGCCGACCACGCCGAGTCCAATCCCGACGCCAGAATGCCGGTCATCGCGCGGCTGGCCTGCTCGCTCGTGGAACGCGGCGGCGTGATTCGCCTTCAGGCGGGCACTCGGATCGCCGCGGCGTATCGCCGCCACGAAGTCACCGAGGGGTTCCACTGCAATTACGGCTTCGACAAACGTTTTGAAGAGGCATTGACGAAGAGCGGGCTGAGAATCTCCGGCCGCGATCCGGCCGGCGACGCGCGCGTGGTCGAACTACCCAAGCATCCATTCTTCATCGCCACGTTGTTTCAACCGGAACGTTCCGCCTTCACCGCCCGTTCGCACAGTTTGATCAAGGCGTTCGTCGAAGCGGCGAAACAGCATCCTGCTCAAAAGCCGTCTGATTGAAACCTACGCTGCCCGTGACGGCGGCAGGATTGCATTAGGACAGCGGTATAGGTACATTGGCTGCGATGAGAGCCAAAGATCTTCGAGACTTCGTCCGGAGCAGCCCCTTTCGGCCATTCAGAATGGATCTGGTCGACGGCAAAGGTCTGCGAGTGCCCCATCCGGACTTTGCTTTGGTGACTGCCGATTACGTGGTGGCGGCCAACGTGTTGGCGGGAGGGGTACCAGGAGACATCAACTTCGTGCCTTACGAACACATCGCCCGCGTCGAGATGCTGCCGCGTAAGGCGCAGCGACACCGCCCCGGCAATGCATGACAGCGACGGCCGAAGTGTGGAGCCGAATCTTTCCCAAGAAACGGTTTGATTGGAGAGAGCCCAAGCAGTTTGTTCGGGCTGAGAACCTCGAATTTGCCAGGCGCCGCCCGTGGTGGGTCAAGCCGGGTCTCTGTTTCCTCACCTGCGCCATGCTGATGGCGAACTGGTCACTGGCCACCGCGATTCCGAACAACCAGCCCATGGCTTTTCCTGTCGCGCTGGTCCTCGCCATTGGCGGAGGGATCTTGATGGTTTACGGGTTGCCTTCGCTGTTCGATTTGATTCCATCAGCCATCGAGCTCCGCGAGGATCGAATCGTACGGTTTCGCCACCCCTCGGTGCAGTCCCTCCGCTACAGGGAAGTCGACTCGTTCGAGTTTACCAGGAAACACGGATTCCGTGTGCTGCGGATTGTCCGAAAGAATTTGAAACGGAGGGAAGTCTTCCTCGGATTGGCCCCAGAGGTGTTCCTCGGTGTCGCGCCTGACGTGGATACCGCGAGCGTCACCGCGTTCTTCGAGTCAAAAGGCTTGCACTGTGCTCACCACCCCGAAAGGCTTCCGTCGACTGGCACCTGAGTGAAAAAAGATTCCCGCCTCCTCAAACTCGGCATTCTTGGTTGCGGACCCATTTCGCAAATCGCCCACTTCGACGCCGCCCGGAAGGCGAGAAACGTCGAACTAACCGCCATCTGCGATCTCGCCGACGACCTGCGCGAACGCATGGCGGCGCTGCACCAACCCCAAGCTGCCTATCGGGCTTTTGACGAAATGCTGGCCGACGATCGCATCGAAGCGGTCCTCATCGGCGTGGCCGACCAGTTTCACGTGCCGCTGGCGATAAAGGCGATCGCCTCCGGCAAGCACGTCCTGGTGGAAAAGCCGTTGGGGGTGAACATCGAAGAGTGCGAGCAACTGCGGAAGCACGTTGGGGCCTCGAAGCTCGTATTGCAGCTCGGCAACAACCGTCGTTTCGATCCCGGCGTCGCGTTCGCGGCGAAATTCATCCGTGAGGAACTTGGGCAGATGATGGCCTTCAAATCGTGGTATTGTGATTCGACGCACCGCTACTCGATGACGGACAACCTCCAACCCGTCGTCCAGCAAAGCAAGGCCGCCCGGCGGCCGGAGGGCAATCCCAAGGCCGACAAGCGCCGCTATTTCCTCCTCACACACGCGAGCCATTTGGTGGATACGGCGCGGTTCCTGGCGGGCGACATCGTCTCGGTCCGCGCCCGGCTTCTGGAGCGGTTCGGCGCGTTCTGCTGGTTTGTCGAGGCAGAGTTCGCCAGCGGGGCGCTTGGGCACCTGGATCTGACGATCCCGATCCGCGGCGACTTCGAGGAGGGATTCCAGATTTATGGCGAGCACGGCAGCGTGCAGGGGCGGGTGTACTTGCCGTGGTTCCACAAGAGCAGCGTCGTCGAATGCTTCTCCGAGAAAGACCGCGCCTATCACCGGCCGCTGGGTGAGGATGCCCATACTTACAAGCTCCAGTTGGAAGGCTTCGCGGACACGATTCTGCACGGCGCCCGACAGCACGGGGCGAACGTGGACGACGGGTTGGCGGCGATGCGCGCGCTCGTGGCCATCGCCCGCTCGGCCGAGAGCGGCAAAGCGGTGCGGCTGGCCGATGCAACCGGCGGGGCGTGAACTGCATAGTGGGGCAGGCGTCTCGCCTGTCTCCGCGGGCGTCTCGCCCGCGTGCGTTAATCACAGGCGAGACGCCCATGTGACAGCCGGGACGGCTGCCCCACTCCCTGCGTGACAGTGCCTTGCCGGATTCAAGTTGCCATCCATCCTTTTCGCCGCTAAACCGGTCGGAAACTTTAGACCAGACCACCCTATGGCCCAGACCATTTATCATCCCAGCGTTGAAGGAGCCCAACATGGCGGGAAGAGCCTCGCGGACTTTCTTGCCTACGCAAAGAATTCGGGCGCCGCAGGCGCGCAGCCATCAAACTACATGCTCCAGGCCGGCGACGGCTTAAAAACTGCCAAGGAGATTCGGCAGACGTTCGAAAAAGCCGGGATGAAACTCGACGGCATTTCCGCGCACTGCCCATTCTGGGTGCACACGAGCGCCTGGACGGAAACACCGGGAATTCGACCCTTCACGCCGGCAGACGTGGCGAAGAAGTCGCCGGACCAAATCGAGAAGTGGGCGGAGGATTACCTGTTGCGCCTGCTCGATCTCTGCGCCGAATTGGGCGTCAAGGTGGTGCCGATGTTCTGGGGCGTGGCCTTCGGCTGGGAACTGGCCGGCGGCTATCCCTGGGGTTTCTGGAAGGGAGGCGACTTCGACCTCATCGCGGAAGGCTCCGAGCGTTTCGTGAAGAAGACCGCCAAGCTCCGCGCTCACGCCAAAAAGCTGGGCCTCTACCTTTGCCACGAAATCCATCCCGGCACGGCGGCCATGTGCGCCGATGATTTCAACCTGCTGGTGAAGATTTGCGACGGCGACAAGGTGCTGGCCGTGAACGCCGACCCGTCCCACTGCTGGGAAGGCGAGGATTGGGAGACGCGCTTCCGCAAGGTGGGCGACCGCGTTTACGCCTGCCACGTCAAGAATTTCGTCATCCGCCCCGGCATTCCCGTTCGCAAGATGGCGCCCGACTGGCCCGACCGTGCAATGCAGTTCACGGACCTGCCGAGCGGCGATCTGAACCTCACGCGTTACGTCGAGATGCTGGTGCACATCGGCTATCCGAAGCGCTACTGCGAAGTCATGGGCGCGAAGACGGCGCCGCTCATCGTCGAAGCGGAGAGTGCCTACCGCGATCTTGACGCCGCCAGCGCCAACGGCATCGCCTACGTGCGCGACAGCCTGTGCTTCCCCGTGGCCGCCGGGTCGTTCGAAGAGGGCATGGGAGCGTAGGCTCGCGGCTGCACTCCTTCCAACCGCTGCTGAACTAAAGCGGGCAAAGAGGATTCTTACTCTGGAGTAAGAGAAAGTTAACGCTGCGCCTATGCGTAGCTCCCTTCCTCCGTACCTTCCCCGGTCCGCCGTACCGTACGTGCCTCCATTGTCCGGTATTGCCGCCAGTTTTAGTGTGCAATCGTGAAGCAACTCCTCCGACTGATCCTGCGCGGTGTCATTATCGTCGGCATCGCGGTCAGTTCGGCCTTTCTCATCACATCCTATCTGCGTCAGACGGACTGGTTCAAGGAACATATGTACCGCCGCCTCGTGAACGGTGCGGCGGAAAAAAAGCTGCGTGCCGCCAGCGTGCTGGCCGATGTCGGCGCCGAAAAACAGTTGTTGCGCGCCATGCAGAACGACGACCCGGCGACGAGCGAAGCCGCCCGCCGCGCGGTCGAATATGTGTGGTTCAACGCGGCAGGCCGGGAAGCCTTCGCGCAAATGCAAGCCGCCTTCTCCGCCGAGGAGAACGAGGACTTCAAGCAAGCCATCAAGATCCTCGATGACCTCGTGGCCAAATTTCCGTACTACGCGGAAGCTTGGAACCGCCGCGCCTCCGTCCACTGGCAGATGGGCCAATACGAAAAGTCGATGGCCGACTGCCGGCGTGCGCTCAAGCTCAACCCGCACCATTACGGGGCCCTTCAGGGCCAGGGCGTTTGCCTCTTGAAAATGGGCGACCTCCCCGAAGCTTGCAAATCGCTTCGCGCCTCGCTGAAGCTCGCGCCCCACGACACCGCGACCCGCCAGACGCTTCGTAAGTGCGAGGAGTTGCTCAGGACCCGCCCACCGGTGGACCCGTCGCGCCGGCCGTCGCCATTAATCTGACGTGTCCGCGTTCCGTGTTCCGTGAGGTGGCGGGGTCTGGCTGACAGACCCACAACAGCAACACACGCCTTTCCCGCTTGGCACCCGCCGGGCTTTTCCGTAGCGTCCGCCGCGTCATGCTGCTGCTAAGGTTTATCGGTGTGCTCAATGCCGCCGTGTGGTTGGGGGCAGCAGTTTTCTTTACCTTCGCGGTTGGACCCGCCTTTTTCTCCGACCATGCAAAGGAAGTTTTCAAAGGATGGTACTTCGTCTGGCCTGGCGTCATGCTCCAGTTCGTCATCGCGCGTTACTTCTATCTTCAGCAGATTTGCGGCATCATCGCACTGGTGCACCTCGTCGCCGAATGGTTCTACCTGGGACGGGCGTTGCAGCGGCTCAACGTGGTGATTCTCAGCGGGCTGCTCCTCTTCGGATTCGTCGGCGGATTCTGGATTCAGCCCAAGCTCCATGCGCTGCACCTGGTGCGGTATAGCTTGAACGAGCAGTACCAGACCGTGGCCGTTCCCGACGCGGAACGCATCGAAGCCGGCAAGGCCTTCAGGACCTGGCACGGCGTCTCGCAAGTCATGAACCTCGTCGCACTGGCCGGCTTGGTCATCTACTTTTGGCGGGTCACGCACCCGAGCGACGATCTCCGCATTCTCAGCGCGACGGCGACGCCCCAATTCCGAGGTTGACTTTTGCCGGGGATCCTTAATGCTCCTGATGGTTCGTATCAGCATCGGGGTGTCACGAGTTGATTGTATGGCTCCCGGCCCACATCAGGAACATCGTTCGAGCCGAGGCAGGTTCGGCAGCGACGCAGGAGCCAAACCCAGCCCCCAGGAAGACACGCTCAAATCCGAGAAACTCCAAATCGAACGCAAGACGTTCGTATTCGCCCTGAAGGAGAATCCCCGCGGCCGCTTTGTCCGCATTACCGAGGATGTTGGCGGCCGGCGCGACACGATCATTATTCCGGTCAGCGGCTTGAGAGAGTTCCAACGCGCCTTGGACGAGTTGGTGAAAGCCGCGGAAGCCACCGGCGAACAGGCCCAACCTTGAGCCGGCCCGCGAGCACCGGGCGTTGGCAAGCCACCAGCAGGAGCGACGTAAGGCTGTGAAATGTTTGCCCTTATTTTCTCGCCAGGCTCACCAGGCAATCAAACCGGCGTTGCGCTGCGGTGACGACCTAAGGCTTGTCGTTGCGCCGTCGCGATGCTAATGCTGGCGTTACATGACGACACCAAGCCTGGCAGCCCGGCGAGCGACCATTGAAGATCTCCAAAAGCTGACACCACTCTGGGCGCAAGAGGGCTTGCCCGCACAAGAGCTGAGCAAACGCTTCCAGGAGTTTCAAGTCGTCGACGGACCGGGGGGAGAGTTGGTGGGCGCCGTCGGCTTGCAAATCACGGGCCACGAAGGGCGGTTGCACAGCGAGGCGTTTCTCCACGCCGAGGACGCCGAATCCCTCCGTGCCCGGCTCTGGGAACGGGTGCAGATGCTCGCGAAAAACCATGGCTTGGTGCGGCTGTGGACGCAACTGGGCGCGCCCTTCTGGACTCAGAACGGATTTGGCACTCCAACACCCGAAATCGCGGCAAAACTTCCCGCCAGCTTCGCCGGCGACGCGGCACCGTGGAGTTTTCTCCAGCTTCGCGACGAGGCCACTTTGGCGCCCTCGGTTGAAAAGGAATTCGCCATGTTTCGCGAATTGCAGAAGGAGGAGACGGAGCGCGTTCTCCGCCGGGCCAAGGTGATGAAGTTGGTGGCCGCGATCATAGTGCTGGTCGTGTTCGTGGTGCTGGCCTTTGGGATGCTCGCGTGGTTCAAGACGCGCGGACTTCGTTCCAGGTAGCTCTCACCGTTCCGTGCCTCTCCGCGCCGCTTGAAAAAACACGTCCGCCCCGAGATCCCCCGCAAGTCGATCTATCGGCTTTCGATTTATCTGCGCTGCCTGCAACGGCTCAAGAGCAACGCCATTCGCACCGTGTCGAGCGATGCGCTGGCCCGCGCCGCGGGCGTCAAGCCGACCCAGCTTCGCAAGGACCTGACCTACTTCGGCCAATTCGGCACGCGCGGGCTGGGCTACGATGTGGAGCAACTGGCGGCGATGATCACCGGACTGCTGGGCACGCGCCGGCTGCAACCGGTCATCCTGGTCGGCGTCGGCAATCTCGGCTCGGCGTTGCTGCGCTATCGGGGCTTCGAACAGGAAGGCTTCGAAATCATCGCCGCGTTCGACTTGAACGCGGATCCGCGCAAGGCCCCGCAGTTCAAGCAGCCGGTGTATCCAATGGACAAGCTGCCGGAGATCGTCCGCGCGCGCGGAGTGCGGATGGCCATCCTTGCCGTGCCGGGCACGGCGGCCCAGGAGGTGGCCAATACGCTGCTGGCCAGCGGCATCCTGGGCATTCTCAATTTCGCACCCATCGTCCTCCAGGTGCCCGAAGAGGTCACCGTGAATAACGTCAACCTCGCCATCGAACTGGAGAACCTCAGTTATTTCATTCAGGACTGAGGGCGCATCAAGCAGGCGGCATTCACGCCGATTGAACTCACGCGCCTTCCTGACAGCGTATGTTTTCAACCCCCGTCGTATTTCTCACGCTGATGCGTGCGAACGCCGCGCTCCGATCACGACGGCAGTGTGAAGCTGGACGCCGCAAAGGATTTTGTCCGAAACGCCCTTGACGGAGTCTCCCCGGAAACGGAGGGTAAATCATTCACAGGGTGCCTTATGAAACGAGTTTTGGTGTCCTTTGGGCTGGCTCTCGTAGGGGGGCTCCTGGCTGTTCTCCCAATGCGCGCGGCGGTGAGCGTGTGCGATGAGGCGAGTTTGCGCGCGGCATTAATTGCCGGCGGGCAAATCGCGTTCGGCTGTGACGCCACGATTCTGCTCGGGACCGAGTTGGTGGTGTCGAGCGATGTGACATTGGATGCGGCGGGTCACGAGGTGATCTTCTGCGGCGAGGGCAAGACGCGAGTGTTCCAGGTGGAATCTCATGCGACGCTTTTCCTGATTGGCATGACGCTCCGAGACGGCCTTGCTCAAGGCACCAATGGCTCGCTGGGCCAACCCGGCGGCCTTGGCGAAGGCGGCGCGATACGCATCGGTTCGACAGGGACGCTCAAAGCGAGCAACTGCCGGTTCTTGAGCAACAGGGCCGCCGGCGGCAAAGGCGGGGATGGAGATTTTTCGTTGTTCCGCCCAGGAGGTCTGGGTGGCTTGGGAACGGGCGGAGCCATTTCGAGCCAAGGGGGCGGCCTGTTCCTGACGAATTGTATGTTTTCGGCCAATGCCTCGGCCGGTGGCGTTGGAGGATTCACAACGAACCTCTTTGGCCCCAGCTATCCGCCTGGCGTGGCCGAGTCGTCCGGTGGCGCGATATCGATTCTGGACGGTTCGTTCATCGCAGAGAATTGCTCCTTTACGACCAACAGTGCGCTCGCAGGAGGTGCTCTCGCGTTGGGCCAGGCCTCGGGCAGTGTGTCGAACTGTGTCTTCTTGCGAAATGGGGCTGGGAGCCTGGGCGGCGCAATCCATCATGCGTCCGCCCTCACGGTTGCTTACTCGCGGTTCATCGCCAATTATACATCCGGAAGACCCGCCAAAGGCGGCGCGATCTTCTCGTCCGGGGATTTGGCCGTGGCGCGCTCTCAATTCACGGCCAACGCCATCGAGGGAAATTCTGGCTTTGTCATTGGGTCGCGGTCAACCGATGCAGGTCATGCCGATGGCGGAGCCCTCTTCATTGCAAGCGGTGTAGCCAACATCGCGGATTCGACGTTCGATGGGAACACGGCGCAAGGTGGCCTTGGGTGTTGTCCGGGGCCGCCGGGCCCGGCTGCGCCCGGCGAGGCTCGAGGCGGCGCTGTGTATACCCAGAGTCAAACCACGATTCAAAATGCGACGTTTGTTCGCAACGCGGCACGCGGAGGCCATTTTTCTCAGGGTAGCTGGCCTCGCCTTGCTGGCATGGGCGGCGCATTGGCGTGCGGGGGCTGCGAATTGCGCATCCTGTACAGCACCATAGCCAGCAACGACGCATTCGGTCCGACCAACAACCCTGCGTTCCTCGGGTCCGTACCGCCTTCCGCCCGCGGCGGCGGCGTATTCCTGACTGACAGCAACTCGCATCTCATCGGTTGCATTTTGTCGGGTAACACCACGAACGGCGTTACCGGAGACAACGTTTTCCCGCCTGCGGTCAACGGCGGTTCCAATTTGAGCTCCGATGGCACTGGCGGAGGAGCCGACAGTTCGCTCCTCAACGTCGATCCCAAACTCGCTCCTTTGGCTGATAACGGCGGGCCGGTGCAGACGATGGCATTGTTGGCGGGCAGTCCGGCGATCGACACGGCTTTGCCTGTCGGTCCCGATGCCTGTCCGGCCACAGACGCACGCGGGTTGCCGCGCAGCCAGCCGAACGGTCACTGCGACATCGGCGCCTTCGAGCAAACCTTCCTGACTATCCAAAGAGTTCCCCAGAACGAGGTTGATATACGCTATCTCGGCGTGCCTGGGGAGTCCTACGCGCTTCAGTCTTCTTCGAATCTCGTGACGTGGAGAGAACTCGACACCCAGCCGAACGGAATATCTTCTCGAGTATCGGCCGACGCGGTCCCCGGCCAATTCTTCCGCGTGAAGCTGCTGCCGTAGGTGCGCCGACCTTAGACCTACACCCGGATTCAGCTTGTGCGTCCCACGTCCGCTTCGTAGATTTCTTCCACGTGATTCGAAGGGTCTTCCAGCTCAGTGTGGCCATCATGCTCGTACTGGCAGTGGGCGGCCACTGGGCGCTCTTGCAATCCGTTGCCTGGGTTCGGATGACCATGAGCTTCTCGCAGTTTGCCCCGCTCGACAAAGCACTGAAGATGACGTTCGGCGGCGAGCACCCTTGCACGCTTTGCAAGGTCGTGAAAGCAGGCCAGAATGCCGAGCGGGAAACCCAACGCCGTTCGTTTGACAAGAAAGTGGATTGGTTCTTCCCCGAGCGCTTCGTTGTGATCCATCAGCCAATGGAACGCCTGCCCGCCCTCGCGGCCGCCGAACCTGGTTCCAGCCGCACGGAGGCGCCTCCCCGGCCTCCTCCTCGAGTGTCCTGACGGTCCTCTCCTGTCGTCGCCGGCTTTGGCGAGCCGGCGGCTCTGTTTCGAAGTTAAGCTAGTTAAGCTAATTCCTGATTTACCTGGGCTGCCTCCCAACGAGAGCGTCCCAGAGTCCCTGTCAATATGAAGAAATCCTGTTTTCTCTTGTCCGTTTTGCCTCTGTCCGCGGCATTGGACGCCGCTGCGTGTGACCTGTGCGCGGTCTACAGCGCGCCGCTGGCTCATCACGTTCACGACGCCGGCTTCCACATGAGCCTTGCGGAGCAGTTCACACACTACGGAACCATCCAGGTCGACGGCGAGAAGGTGCCCAATGAATTCGACCAGAAGCTCGATAGTTCCATCTCCCAGGTCGCCGTGGGCTACCAGTTCACAGATCGCGCTGGCGTGCAGTTTACCCTGCCCGTCATCTACCGTTCGTTTCGGCGGCTGGAAGAGGGCGTAGTTCAGTCGGGGACCGAGTCCGGCATCGGTGACGTCGCTCTGATCGGCAACTACGTTGTCTGGCGCCGGGACAGGGAGGACTGGTCCGTCGCCTGGCAGGTGCTCGGCGGTGTGAAGTTTCCGACCGGCGATTCCGACCGCCTGCACGAAGAATTGGAGGAGGGGGACGAGGAGCCGGGAGGCGAAGAGAGCGCCGTCCACGGCCATGACCTGGCGTTGGGCAGCGGGTCGTACGATGGCATCGTTGGGACCGACGTGTATGCCCGTTGGCGTCGACTGTTCTTCAGTGCGGGCATGCAATACGCCATCCGCTCGCGTGGCGACTTCGACTACAAATATGCCAATGACCTGACCTGGTCGGGCGGTCCCGGCGTGCACGTGATCTTCACGGAAGACTGGATCGTCGGCCTCCAGGCCAATGTCTCCGGCGAATACAAACAGAATGACGAGCTGGGTGACGAAGAGGCGGACGACACAGCGCTGACCGCAGTCTACCTCGGTCCCCAGGCGACCGTGACGTGGAAAGGCCGTTTGACCGGCGAGGTGAGCGTGGCGTGGCCCGTGCACCTGGACAATTCGGCCCTCCAGATCGTTCCGGATTACCGCGTCATCGGGGCATTCAGCTGGCGATTCTGAACCGCCGAGGATCGGTGCTCGTGGCCCGGTCCATGAGGCTGGGCACTGGATGTTGGACGTTCGAAGTTTCAAGATCCGCAAGCGGATTCGTCGGATCCGTCCGAGTCGTCCCATCCCTCCCCTGAGCCTGACTTACCTTGACCAGGTTTGACTGGCTCTACCGGCTCCTGTCCGTCCGGTGTCCCGGGCTCCTGTTCATGTTGGGGCTTCGACTCCTTGCTGACCTTCTTCTTTCGCTCCTTGCGCGTCGTCACGTTCCGAGTTCAAAATTCCGAGTTCCGAGTTCGGTGACTCAATCCCTGCCTTGCGCAAACTCCAAACCCGGAAACCGGCATCCCGCTGTTCAAAAACCGAACGGAGATTCTATTGGACAAGTCTCAGAGGGCTGTGGTATTAGAACTACCACAATCTGTGGTGTTAGAGTTACCACAGTTACAGACAAACTATGTTTGGCCAATTCATCAAAGAATTGCGGGCGCGGCAACGGCTTGGCCTGCGCGAGTTTTGCCTGGCGCACGGCCACGACCCGAGCAACTGGAGCAAAATTGAACGCGAAGTGCTCGCCCCGCCGCGCGATGAGGAAACGCTGCGGACGTGGGCCATGCAACTTGGTCTCCGACAAGGCTCAGAGGACTGGCTCAAATTCTTCGACTACGCCGACGTCGATGCCGGGCGCATCCCGGACTACTTGCTCAAGGACGAGAAACTCGTCGCGCAACTCCCCGTCTTCTTTCGCACCCTCTCCGGGCAAAAACCCTCGCGAGAGGATTTGGAGAAGTTGCTCGAGATCATCCAACGCGCCCGCCATCCGTGATAGATCCGCGCCATTTCAAAGCGCCCTTCATTCCCAAGGAGCGAATCTGGCAGGAGGCCGACCACCTCCGCACCGCGCATCCGGCCGGCCGTTCGCTCCCCGTGCAAATCCTCGACCTCGCCGAATTCGATCTCGGCCTCGATCTCGTTCCCGTGGACGGCTTGCGCGAGCAACTCGACATCGACGCCCTTCTCATGGGCCACCTACGCTCCATTCTCATCGACAAGCGCTCATTCATGAGTCCGCGATTGGAATACCGCCTGCGCTTCTCGGTCGCTCACGAAATCGGCCATCTCGTACTGCACCGCGACATCTACGCTGGCCTGCAGCATGCCACCGCCAAGGAATGGTTCGACTACATCTCGGCCATTCCTGAGGATCAATATGGCTGGGTGGAATGGCAAGCATACGAATTCGCCGGACGGCTCCTCGTGCCGCCCGAACCGCTGCGCGAGTCGTTTCAGAGCGCGATTCAGACTGCACAAGCCGCTGGCTACGCCGATTGGCTGGCGGCTGATGAAGCCGCAATCGACTACATCGCCACGCGCATCGCGTCCAAATTCGGTGTTTCGGGGGAAGTGATGGGGAAACGGCTTCGCGTTGAAAAACACTGGCCACCAAAATGAGCAACTTCAACACCGTCCGGGTGAATTCCTCCATTCGCGGAAACCACTCTTGGTACTGTAGAAGTTACGAATACCTGTAACTCGCTAGCCCCTTGTTTAAAGAACTACAAATAACGCTTTACGAGATTTTCGGTTACTTAATACCGGGCGCCGTGGCCTCTCTCGCGGCTGCACTACTGTTTCAGGCAGTGTTCTGGCCAAAGCAGCCGCTCGTGATTCCTGTTCAAGTCTCAATTGGACTGTGTGTCCTTATTCTGTCACTGGTCTACTTGATCGGTCATATTGTACAGGGGATTGGCAATATTTGTGAGCGGCTTCCGATTGTTAGAAAACAATTGAGAGAAAAATCCCCTCTTTCGGCTGATTTGACAAAACGGATAAGAGAAGCGGCAGTCGCAAGGTTTGGTGCCGTCGCTGCAGATCTTAAGATTCATGAGCTGTCGCAACTGTGCGACCAGACTCTTGTCCACCACGGTTCCTTCGGAGAGCGAGAGATATTCACATATCGAGAAGGGTTCTATCGAGGATGCATGGTCGGCTTTGCGTTTCTTTCACTTGCCCTTCTCGTTTTCGCGTTACGAACGGAGACGGCTCTCAACTTAGGGGACTATTTGATCAAGCCGGGACGAATTCCTACACTCCTGGTCTCCTTCCTCGGCGCGTGTTGCGCATGGATAGCGTTTGAAAGGTTCATGAGATTTGGCCAGCACAGAATTCGATCTTGCCTGCTCCGTTTCCTCGCTTTCTCAGTCGCAGCAAAAGCAAACCCATAGAGGCAATCAGTGTGAATCAACTGGAATTGATAGTCTACGATGTAGGGCACGGGCTTTCGGTCGTACTCATTGAGCGCCCAAACAATTATGTAACACTAATCGACCTCGGTGCTGGCTCGGGCTTCACTCCACTCAAAGACCTTAGTCTGAAAAGACATCTGAAGCCTGATGTGCTTTACATAACGCATCCTCATGCCGATCATATCACTGATGTTGAAACAGCTCTAGATGGCCGTTTTACGCCTCTTGGGATTAACTACCAAAACTACGATTGGGCTGACGTAAAGCGGCGAGAGAAACCGGAACTCGCATACAAGATCGACAGCTTCGCCGAATTGAGAAACAAAGTTCCCTACAGAGACTATAACGGAGAGGCCGAATTTGTCGCATGGCGTTTCGAGCCGAGTGACGCGAAGAAAAGATTTGGTGATAACAGTTATGTGAACAATTCCAGCTATTTCATGATCTACACTTGGCAGGATTTCAAAATTGCGATTGGCGGAGATATGGAGTCAGTGGCGATAGAATCTCTGCTCGCACATTCGAAGTTCCAGAGCACAGCCAATGGCACCGATATACTTATCGCTTCCCACCACGGTCACAAAAGTGGATTTGCCTCAAGTTGGGTGGAGAAGGTCGGGAAACCGTACGTGAATCTGATATCCGTCCAGGAGCGCGACCCACACGTGGATAGCAGGTATAGCTCGCCGGCTTTTGCACGAAGCGTGAATTTCGGTGGTGAACAACGGTATGCAATCACAACGAGAGCTGATGGCAGTATTCTTGTGACGATGAGTTACGTAGCTGGCAAACCGACGTGGGCCTTCAAGTCCCTTTGATAGTGCGAGGTAGGAGAAACCTCTAGAGCACAAAGCTCGCTAATGGGTTCGTCGCTGCAATGAGGGCAGTTCCAACATACAACCCCCAATTGAACTGTGTTCATTCGTTCATTCGGCCGGGCCACCCAGCAGTCGCCGGTTGGCCCACAGTTCTTCCGGCTTGAAGATCCCCGCGGGGGTGAGGATGCCCGTGATCAGTTCCGGCGGGGTTACGTCGAAGCCGGGGTTGAAGGCGCGGCTGGAGGGGTTGGCGACAAGAACGAATTCGCGGCGGCCGGAGCGGGTCCGGCCCCAGGCGCCCAGGACTTCGCTCTCGTCACGTTCCTCAATGGGGATGTCGCTGCCGCGTTTCAAGCGCCAGTCGATCGTCGAGAGGGGAATGGCCACGTAGAACGGCACGCCGGCGCGCCGGGCCAAGACGGCTTTGGTGTAAGTGCCGATCTTGTTCGCCACTTCGCCGGTGCGGCCCAGCGTGCGGTCGCTGCCGACGATGACAAGATCGATTTGGTCGCGGGCGAACAGCAGCCCGGCCGCGTTGTCCGCAATGACCTGGTGGGAGATGCCTTGTTGGGCCAGTTCCCAGGCCGTGAGCGTGGCGCCCTGCGAGCGGGGCCGCGTTTCGTCGCAGAAAACGTGGAACCGCCGGCCTTGCGCCTGGGCTGCGTACATCGGTGCTGTCGCGGAACCGACGTCCACGAAGGCGAGCCAGCCGGCGTTGCAATGCGTGAGCACGTTCATGCCGTTGCCAATGAGCTTCGCGCCGTGCCGGCCGATGGCTTCGCAATGCTCGACGTCCTCCTTGGCGAAGCGTTCCGCTGCGTCGAGAGCCAGTTGCTGTTGTTCGGCGACGCTGGCGCCGGTCTCCATCCGGCTGCGGACTTCCCGCATCGCGTTGAGCGGGTCGACTGCGGTGGGTCGCGCGGAGGCGAGCGTTTGAAAAACGGCGTCGATGTGGCGGCGGAGTTTGCCGACCTCCTTTCCGCGAAACGCCCGCGCGCCTTGCGCCAGACCGTAGGCCGCGGTCGCCCCGATGGCCCCGGCGCCCCGCACGACCATGTCGCAAATGGCGGCAGCCGTGGCCTTGTAGTCCCGCGTGGCCACGATGCGAAACTCGTGCGGCAGCAATCGTTGCTCGATGAGGAGCACGCGATTACGGGCGTCGTCGAAGCTCACCGTCCGGCAATGCTGGCGCCGGCCTTTGACGGTCACGTTCATGACGAGAGCATGAGGCGGAAATCCGAAATCCGAAATCCGAAATCCGAAAAGGCCTGAAGCCCGAAACCGAAAGAATGACGAATGACGAATGACGAACCCGAAAGAAACCCGAAGTCCGAAGGCGTCCAGCAAGGGACCGACTTGTGTCTTCGGCGTCGGCTTCCGGATTTTTTCGTCATTCGTCATTCGTCATTCGCGAAAGCGGTCGTTTCCAGATTGTTGCTTGCTTTCGAGGCGTGCGGTTGTCAACGTTGCACCGGTCCTGTAACTCCATTCATCAGAAGAACGCGGCTGTTCCTGTTCGGTTCGCAGATGCGGAACGCACAAGCCTGTGGGAACACTGCGTCCATGGAGGAATGCCGGATCAGCTGTGCAACAGGATCTCACGCGTGAACTGGACGCCAGCCGTGGAACGGCGGCTGGCGGGGGGCAATACTTCCGCACGACGCATTGGAGCGTCGTGCTGGCGGCGTGTGATATTCATTCACCGCAGTCGGAGGCGGCGTTGGAGAAGCTTTGCCGCACTTATTGGTATCCCATCTATGCGCACATTCGCCGGCAGGGGCACGAGCCCTGCGAAGCGCAGGATTTGACGCAGGAATTCTTTTGCCGGCTTCTCGGCAGCGAGTCGCTGCGCAGCGTGGAACCGCGCAAGGGGCTTTTCCGGTCGTTCCTGCTGGCATCCGTGCGTCACTTTTTGGCCAATGAATGGGACCGGGCCAGCCGACTCAAGCGGGGCGGCGCCTACAAGATTTTTTCATGGGACGGGCTCGAGCCCGAGGAACGTTACCGGCTCGAACCCGCGCAGGTCACCCCCATCGAGCAGGCTTACGATCGGCAATGGGCCCAAAGCCTGGTGGCAGAGACGCTCGCGCGCCTGCGGACTGAGTACGCGCACGAAGGGAGCGAAAGACGCTTTGAAGTCCTGAAAACCTTTTTGTCCGGCGCCGACGTCGCGTATGCCACGGCGGCAAAAGAACTGGCGCTGTCGGAAAGCGCCGTGAGGTCGGCCATCCACCGCATGCGCCAACGGTATGCGGAACTGTTCCGGGCGGAAGTGGCGAACACGGTGCCCCGCCCGGAGGACGTCGAACCCGAGATTCGGCATTTGTTTGCAGTGCTGGCGTCCTAGGCAGGAACCGGGCCCAGCAGAGACTTAAGGGATGTCGCTGCCAAACAGGGACGTTAACGGCTTGGCGTCCGGATGCGCCGTCCGGGCGGAACGAGATTACCGCCATGCTGGAGCGCGGCATTTATGCCGCTTCATCGTCCGAAGGGCAGTAACTCAGCAAGCTCCAATGCCCTTCAGTTGGGAATGAAGCGGGCAAAGCCCGCGCGCCCTGGCGCTGCGATGAATCAGAAGCGTTGGCCCGATGAGCAACTCAATACACGCCCTACTTGCATGCACGACCTGTGGTTCGGATCTTGCCTCGAACGCGCCTGAGGGGCTGTGCGCGCGTTGCCTCGTGGGCAACATTCTCGACCCACCGCCGTCAGTGAAGGATGAGTTTGGCTCCGCAACCACCTTGCTCGAGGAGCGCACTTTCGGCGGATACGAATTGCTCGAGGAAATCGCCCGAGGCGGGATGGGGGCGGTCTTCAAGGCGCGCCAACGTCAACCCGAACGCCTGGTCGCATTGAAAGTCATTCTGGCCGGGGAACTGGCTTCGCCGAAGCAGCTCGAACGCTTTCACACCGAGGCCGAGGCGGCAGCCAGCCTGGAGCATCCGAACATCGTCCCCATTTACGAAGTCGGCGAGCACCGGGGCTACCACTATTTGTCGATGCGTTTCGTCCAGGGCTGCACCCTGGGCCAGGCACTGGCGGGCAAACCGATGGCCGGACGTGCGGCCGCCGAGTTACTGGCCCGCGTCGCCCGCGCGGTGCATTACGCCCACCAACGAGGCGTTCTGCATCGCGACCTCAAACCGGGCAACATTCTCCTGGACGGCACCGGACAGCCGCATCTGACCGACTTTGGCCTGGCGCGAATGTTGGAGAAGGAGCGTGGATTGACGCTATCCGGCGCGGTCCTGGGCACGCCGGGTTACATGTCGCCCGAGCAAGCCGCCGGGAGGACAAAACACACGACAACTGCTACGGATGTTTATGGGCTGGGGGCCGTGCTTTTCGAGATGCTGACGGGCCGGCCGCCATTCACGGGGGATTCATCGCTGGAGACGGTCCGCCGAATCCTCGATCAAGAACCACCCCGGCCGTGCGCGTTCAATCCGGCTCTTTCCACCAACCTTGAGACGATTTGCCTCAAGTGCCTCGAGAAGAAGCCCGCGGCGCGCTACGAGTCTGCCCTGGCCCTGGCGGAGGACCTGGAGCGCTGGTCGCGACGCGAACCGATCCGGGCCCAGCCGAGCACGGCCTGGGAACGGGGCGTGAAGTGGGTGCGGCGCAGTCCGGCCCGCGCCGGATTGTTGGGCACTGCGCTCGTGTCGCTGCTCGTGGTAACCACGGGTTCGCTGCTCTTCAACGTGCGGCTCACGAAGGCGCGGGAATTGGCAGAGCGGCATCGCGGCAGGGCCGAGCAAAGCGCGGAAGTGAACCGCCAGCGACTCGTGCGCGTGAGTGTTGGCGCGGGCAACCGCTGGAGTGAGGCGGGGGAGTACTTCCGCGGCCTGCTTTGGTTCACCGAAGCGTTGCGATTGGAGCAAGGCGTGCCCGGCAGCGAGGCGCTCCATCGATTCCGCATCGAGGAGACCTTGCGGGAAGCACCGCGACTGGAACAGCTCCTCTTCCACAACCGCGATGTCCACAGCTTGCAGTTCAGCGCCGACGGCCAGCGGCTGATCACCGGCTGCGGCGACCGCCAAGCGCGCATCTGGGACGTGGCGACGGGGGCGCTCCTCGCCTCACCGATGCCGCACGGGGGAATCGTTGGAGCGGTGGCATTCAGTCCGGATGGCCGGCGCGTGGCTAGTTTCGGCAACGAGGGTGTGGCCCGGATTTGGGACGCAGCCACGGGCCAGCCGCTGTCGCGGCCGCTCGAGCACCGCGAGATTCAACCGATTTCCACGCGCTTTTCTCCTGCGCTGGCGTTCAGCCCGGATGGCGCCCGGCTGCTTTCGACCTTCCGTTCCACGGCGGCGTATTTGTGGAACGGCACCAACGGCGCGCAGGTCCACCTCCTGGCGCATCCGGACACGGTGTACGACGCGGCCTTCAGCCCGGATGGCCGGCGCGTCATCACCACGTGTGAGGATAGCAACGTTCGCATCTGGGATACGGAGACCGGCCAAATCAGTCAGGTGCTGCCGCATGCCCAGAAGCTGGCCTGGGCCGCGTTCAGTCCGATGAAAGACCGCGCGTTGACCGTGATGGACCGGCGTATCGTGCAGGTTTGGGACCTGACGACGGGAAGGCCCGTCGGCCAGCCAATCGCCCACGACGGCCGCGGCCGAGTGCTCTTCCAGGTTTCATTCAGCCCCGATGGACGGCGCATCGCCACGGCGAGCTGGGACAACACGGCCCGCGTGTGGGACGCCCAGAGCGGACAACAGTTGGCGCGGATGAACCATTTCGGCGGCGTGATGGCGGCGGAGTTCAGCCCCGATGGGCGGACTCTCGCCACCGCGTGCTGGGACGGTTCGATGCGCTTGTGGGACGCGGAAACCGGTCTGCCAAGGTCGAGCGTCCTGCCTCAGGGCGCCTCCTTGCTGCGCCTGGCGTATACTCGCGACGGCCGCCGTCTGGCCGCCGGGAGCGTCAATGGCACCGTCCGCGTCTGGAATCTGGCGACAAATGGGCCATTGGAACTGCGGCTGCCGCAAGCCGAAGCCGTATGGCTCGAGTTCAGCCGCGATCAACGCCGGCTGGCGGTTGCGGCATCCGGGGGCGAGCGTGGAGTTCGTGTATGGGATGCGGGGAGTGGCGAAGCACTGACGCCGTTGCTGCTGGCCGGGGAGCGGGTTAACCAAGTGCTCTTTGCGCCGAATGGAGCGCGTCTAGCGACCCGGAGCGAAGACGGCCCAGTGCGGATTCTGGATTGGGCGAGGGGCAAGGAAGCGGTCCCTGCCCTCGAGCATCGGAAGCCGGTGCATTGCATCGCGTTCAGCCCGGATGGCGCGCGATTGGCCACCGCTTGCGCCGATGGCGCCGCGTATCTTTGGGACGTGTCCAACGGGAGTCTTCTGGGCCAGCCATTGCGCCACCAACGCCAGGTCAACAGCGTCGATTTCAATCCGCAGGGGAACTTGCTGGTCACGGCCAGCGAAGACGGGAGTGCGCGCATTTGGAATGTGGCAACGGGCGAGCCGGCTGGACCGGCGATGCAACACCTGGGACGGGTGCGTCGCGCCGTGTTCAGCCCGAACGGCCGCTTCATTGCGACGGCCTGTCTCATGCGCGAGGTCTCCGGGGGCTACGCGCAGATCTGGGATGCTGCTTCGGGTCGAAGCTTGTCCGTGGCGCTGCGGCACGATGGGGCTATCGACGATTTGTGCTTCAGCCCGGACGACCGCCGTTTGGCGATCGCGTGCAGTGATGGCACTGCGCGCATCTGGGATACCGCCACCGGACTGGGGCTTACTCCGCTCCTGCGGCATCCCACGTCAGTGACCCAAGTGGAGTTCAGCCCTGACGGCCGTCTGTTGGCCAGCGCGAGCGAAGATGGCTCGCTGCTCCTTTGGGATGCCGCGAGCGGAGAACTGGCGGCCCCCCGACTGAATTACGGCAGCCGCCACGACGTCGCGCGGTTTCGCTTCAGTCGCGACGGCCGCTGGATTGCGCTGGCTTCCGCAGCGGACACAGTGGTCTTGCGCGAATTGCTGACGACCTGCCGGCCCGTGGACGAGTTGGTCCGGGAAGCTCAAGTGCTTTCCGCGCATCGCATCGATCCGGTGGCCAGCATGGTGCCCCTGGAATTGCCTGTCCTGAGCAACGCGTGGCATCGGTTGTCGGCGCGCGACAGACAGCCACGAGCGTGGTAAGCCGGGACCGAGGATCGAGGACCGAAGCCCGAAGCGCTAAAGAAATCCGAAATCCGAAACGCTCACGGTCAGCTCACAGTTTTCTTCCTTGGTCCGACAGCACGAGGAACCACCAAACCGCCGGATTTCCTTCGGATTTCGAGCTTCGGTCTTCGGATTTTTCTGCTCCGAACTTCCGTAAGGAGCAAAAAAGTTCTCCTTCCGCGAAACTTCTCCCGACAGATGCTTCTGAAATGATCTGGTATTAACCTGATCGCAGATTTGGTCGCTTTGGCTATGGCCTTGGCGTGCGCGCGATCAGGGGATTCCAAACTCTATGAGACCAAACTGGAAAGTTTTGGGCCTGCTTTCATTTGCCATTGCGCTCGGGCAAGGCATTTCTCGGGGGGAATCACTCCGCACACAAACGATTCAGCTTCAGCGAGGCTGGAACGCGGTGTACCTCGAAGTCATTCCCACAAATCCTTCCCCTGCCAGCGTGTTCGCGGGCGCGCCCGTGAGCATCGCGGCCACGTTTCTGGGAACGGCGACAACCGTGCAATTCATCCGTGACCCGTCGACGATCGGCTGGAAGAAGGAAGGCTGGGGCGTTTGGTACGCCGCGGGCAGGCCGGATTCCTTCCTGTCCACGCTGTTCGCCGTGGGAGGCAATCGGGCCTATCTCATCCAGGCGGAGCGGGACTTCACTTGGCGCGTCGAGGGGCGCGTCGAGTTGTCGCGCGTCGCGTGGAAGTCCGATTCGTACAACTTCATCGGGTTCCCGCTCGAACCGGAGTCGCCGCCGACCTTCGAGAAATTCTTTGGTGGTTCCAAGGCGCACCGCAACTCGCGCATTTTCAGATTGGTCAACGAGCAGTGGTCGCTGGTGACCAACCCCACCGGCACCGTGATGCGCGCCGGTGAGGCCTTCTGGGTGGAGTGCAAAGGCAGTTCGGACTTCCAGGGGCCGCTACGCATCAAATCCCCCGATGGCAACCGCCTGAGCTTCAACGAGCGAACGCCTTCCGGCCTGATCCTCTCCAATGAGTCGCGGGATCCGGCCGCGGTGCAGGTGGAAACCATTGGAACAGGACAGGGAATCCCGTTGGTCTACAGCGTCAACGCCATCACCGACGCAGGGCTGCAGGACGTGGACACGGACCTGCCTCCGCTGCACTCCTTCGGCACTTTGGAACCGGGCGCCAAATCGTCGTTCCGGCTCAAGGTTCGTCGCGACTTGATGACTTCGCCCACGGGCGCGGCGTTGTTCAAGATCAGCAACGGCGCTGGCGCGCTGGTCTGGGTGCCGGTGACTGCCCGCCGGGACGATCTTTCCACCGTTTCCACCACTTCGCAGTGACTTCGACTTTGTTCTCATGAAAGAGCATCCTTTATCCGCCCTTCGATTTCCAGGGCCACTGAATTGGCTTCAGGCTGCGTGTATTTGCGTCCTGTTGTCTGCGGGCGTGGCATCGGCGCCGGCAGCGGAGCATCCGTCCCGCGGGCTGTGGGTCGGTGAGGCCATCCTGAACAAGGTGAACGAAGTGTCGGTGGGCATCAACGCCGCCAACCAGTCCGTGGCGCCCAATCCCAACCTGCCGACCCCTACGGCCGACAACGCCAGCCTGAGGCTCATCCTGCATGTCGATGGCCAAGGCCAGGTGCGTTTGCTCAAGAGCGTCGCCGCGCTTAACTCCTCGACCAATGATCCCACGGTTATCGCGCTCGTCACGGACGACACGCTCTATCCCAATTTCCGGGGCAACGGCAAACGGATCGCTTCGGCGGCTTACGACTTTGGGGAAGGCCGTGCTGCGGACCTGCTGGCTCTCCTGGCCACGGCCGTCGGGGAGGCGGCCGGGACGAACAGCGCCGCGACTCGCTCGAATAGAGCCAGCATGGCCGGGAGCCAGTTACTGGCTGCCGCCAATCTCGACGCGGCCTACCGCGCCTTCGCTACCAGCAACCTCCTGCGCAACGCGGGGACGAGCGCCGCTGCCTCGGCCGGCGTGGGCGCCTTGAACGCCAAGGCCAGCAACGGCTCGGCGAGCGACATTCTCGCCGCGGCGACGGCGGCGGCAACGAATGACGCGGTATTCAGGACGGCGTTGAGCACGGCGGCCGTGCTCCAAGCGCGGGCGATCTTTGAGGACACTCGCTACCTTGCGGCGGTCTTCTCCGTCGGCCTGGCTGCGGCGTCTGGCGCGGCAGCCGCGGCAAACACGAATTCAAGCCTGCCCATCGTGCGTGGCGTGGCCACGAACGCGGTGCTGGCGGCCTTCGCCGCGGCGCCCAATGCGCCTTCACCCGTCTCCGCGGCCTACAACTCCTTCCTCACGTCCAGCGCGTTGCAGACAAACATGCCGCTGGCTGTGGCTGCGGCCATTGCGGCCGCCGCGGGCCACAGCTCGCCTGGCCAGGAGGCGGCCAACAGCGCCAGAGCGGCGGTGTTGAGACTGCTGTTCGAGAATCACGCCAGTGACGCCGCGGACGCCATCACCGTCAACGAAGCGCCGCTTTCCGGCCAATTGACCGCCGGCGGAGTCGTCACAGGCCGGCTTTACCTCGGTGCCGGTCATCCTACAAACCCCTTCCGGCATCGGCGCCATCCCGACCACAGGTTCGGGATGACGATCACGCGGCAACTGACGTTGCAGGTGAACACGAATGGGTTCGAAAAGGTCGGCTTCGGTGTGGAGCGCCTCAGCGGGATCTACAAGGAGGAAATCAGCGGTCTGCACAAGCCCCTGGGCCCGGATCAGAACATTGGATTGAAGACGGAGGGCACGTTCACCCTGAACCGGGTCAGCCTGGTGGACAAACTGAACCAGTAGCCGCTGGCGACTCATCCCCGATTTATCTGCCATGAACATCCACTCTTCTCAATTTGCGAGGAACAAAGTCCGCGGCGGGTCGCTGTGGCTGGCGCTGGTCTTGGCGCTGCTGTCCGGGGCCGCGCGGGCGGCGGATTCGTTCGTCGAGCCCGTGTCCGGCTTTGAGCCGGTGGACGCGGCGGCCGATCCGCAGGACGGCACGACCATCGTATTGGGCCGGGACGTCAACGGGGTGGCGACGTTGCGTCGCTACGACAACTCGGGCGGCGAGTTGCTCTGGGGCCTGTTGCCTGGGGACGCGAGCACTCAAGTTCTTGCGCGTAAGCTGAACGGCGTCACACCGACGGCGATATTCGTGGGCGCCGGTACGAGCAACTGTTTCGTCGTCGGCAGCGAAAAAATCCTCCGGCTGAACAAGGCGACCGGCGGCATCGTGGCGTCCAACGCCGGTCCCACGCAACTCGGCCTCCGGGACGTTTACGCGTTGGGCAACCAGGTTTACGTGTGCGGCACATTGTCCGTGGGCAACGGGTCCAGCACCACCGTCTTCGGGCTTTCCGCAGCCGGGCGCGGCAGCCAGGCGGGCATTGCGTTCCGACTCGACGCGAGTCTGACGGGCAATGCGCTCGCGCTGGCGACTTTTGGCTCCGGGGGACTCAACTCGGCCGAGTCGATTGTGGTGGATGAAGCCGGAGGCATCTACATCGCCGGCGGGCTTGGCTCGGGCGGCACCTTCAGCTCAGGTTTTGGTCTGACGGGCCAGTGGCGGATTCGGACGGACCTATCCTCGCAACACATCACCTCACTGGCGGCCGCGGTGGACTTGCTGAACGGCGTTAACCGCGTGTCGTCTTCCTCCGGCGTTGCGAATACCATCAATTTTGAAAACGGCAATTTTCCAGCGGGAAACCAGGACAACTTCGCCTTTCAGGCCACCGGACTCATCGCCCTACCGCCCGGCCGGTACACCTTTACCAGCACGAGCGACGACGGTGCTTACCTGAAAATCGACGGCACCACGGTGATTTTCGATGATTCGACTCACCCCGCGCAAGCCTTTACCGGGGAGCGCTTCATCGGGCCGGGGCTGCACTCGGTGGAGTACGTCATGTTCGACCAGGGAGGGGATGCTCTCGCAAGGCTGCAGTATCAGTTGACTCCCGGCGGGGCGACGGATTTCCTGCGCACGGTTGGCACCAGCGGCGGCAACAAGGGCTTCGTGTTCAAACTGAATTCCGACCTCAATGGCGTGCTCGGGGTCTATTTCACGACGGAGAATGCCGCGAGCCAGGGGGGGAACATTCGCGAACTGCACTACGCGCAAGGCTGGGTTTACGCGGCGGGCTTCTGGAAAGGGAAAGCCGACAACCCGCTCATCGGCTTCCCGGATGACTCGACCGGCGACACGGAAGACGTGGAGATTATCAAGCTCGACACCGACCTGGTCGCCAAGGGGCGCGCCACCGCCAAGGGACTTGCCCACAATCGCGGATTCAGCGTCAGCTCGGACGAAGGGGGCAATGTGTATTTCACCGGCACGTTCGGCTCGGGGTCGGTCGATTTCTTCGGCGACCGCGATCGGAGCTCCAGCGGGCCGACCAATGACACTCCCTTCCTCTCGCTTTCGGCGTCCAAGGCCAATCTCTTCGTGGCCAAGTTGAATCAGCACATGGACTACGAATGGGTGCGCGCACCCAAGGAGCCGGCGGACGGTTACTCCCAGACGAGCGTGCCGCGGGTGCGCTGGAACCAGCAACTGCAGCGGCTGTTCTGGGTGGGTTACGTCTCGGCCGGTTCGCTGGTGATGGGCGAGCCGGAATCGGAGAAGCGGCTGGACAGTCCCAAGGGGTTCGTCGCCGTCCTCGATCCGGACGGGAAGTTCACCGAACGGGTGAACCTGACCATCATTTCGGAATTTGGCCAGAGCGGCACGCAGGTCCTGCCTTTCGGCGGGCCGAGGCTCAATGGCGGCAACACGACCACGAACACCCGGGCGCGCATCAAGGGCGCCGACATCTTCGCTTCCGTCCCGCGTTTCATTTACAAGGACGGAGTCAACGCGGACCTGACACTGAGCGGCGATGAACTGTCCGACGCGCAACTGATTAATGACCGCGCCGAAACCCGCATCGTGTCCGCCGGTTACTCCGTCGATGACAATGTGCCCATCGGAGACGCCAACTCGTACCGGTTCATCATTCAGCAGGACACGACGGTCACCTTCAACTGGAACGTCGAGTATGCGCTGACGATCAAGTCGGATTTTTCCGAGACGGTCGGCACCGTGATTCAGGGCATCTCGTCCGACGCTTCAGGCAACCCGGTGCCGACGGTGAAGAAACACTGGATTCCGCGCAACGATCCCGTCATTGCCAGCATCGATGCGGAACTACCGGACCTGAATTACTCCGCCTTCGGCCTGCCGGTGAAATATCTCGTCACGGGCTATCGCGCGTCCGGGGCGGCGACGAACGCCGCCGTCACGACGAACTTCCCATTCTTTGCTTACACCGGGGCCGAACTGCGCCGGCAGGTGCCGCAGTTCGTCATGAGCGGTCCGGCCAAGATCACCAACATGTGGAAGCTGAAGATCGGCGTCCAGGTCAACACGACCGGCAACAAATCCGCGGGCCTGCCGCTGGTGCGCGTGGTCAAGGATTCCCCTTCGGCCAGCGGCACGCCGACGCAGAAGGACGGCATGGGCACGGGCACGTTCTTCTACAATGAGAACACGGTGGTGGAAATTGCCTCCGTGATGCACGAGGACACCCAGCAGTTGAAGGGTTGGGTGAATGGCGACGGCGTGGTGTTCACCCCCACCGGTTTGCTGCCGAATTTGTCGGGCGTCACCATCTCCAACAAACTCTATGGTTCCAAGTCGATTTCCAGCCTGACGCGGCCCGCGCGCGTCATGTGGGACTATGGCGATCGCATCTTCGAAGAGACGGTCAACATCGGCAATCCGCTCACGTTCAGCACGGTCGATGATCCCGGCATCTTCGCCCGCATATTGACGAACGAGTCACCCTCTCGCATCGAGGTGACACAAGGGCCGGATGGCAGCCAGGGCGGCAACATGGCCATCTGGGACGACGTGGGGAAGAAACTGTACCCGCTGCGACCCGGCATCGTGATGTCCTTTTGGAAAACCAGTACCGACCCTGAGGAACTCATCATTGTCCGCATCATCATTCACTATGCCGATGCTCCGCACTACAATCACATCGCCAATACGCCGCCCGTCAAGCTCGACGCCGGCACGAACGACCTGGTGCGATTCCGCGAACTGACCTTCACGGAGCCGACCACCGGCGCCGCCGCCAGCGTCGAAGAGGGCTTCACGGCCACAGGGCCGGGGCGCACGGTGTTGCTGTTTACCGAGACCAGCAGTCCCGGCCGGGCCGGGGCGCTGGAAACGCTCCGCGTGCGCGTCGTGAACACTCGGCTGTGGAACGACGCCCTGCCGCCGCCCGTGACCGCCATCATCGGCCAAAAAATCACGAGCGCATTTGATACAGCAGGCCTGGGGACAGGCTTCGCGTTCTTCCAAAAGGCCCGATACAACCCGTTCATCTACGATCGCGCCCAGGTTAAGGGGCCGATTATTCCCGTGAACCTGCATCCCACGGCGCTGGAGGACGAACAACTGGTCGTGGTGTGGTACCAGCAGCGCGACAAGCTGCTCTGGCCCTACCAGCCGGTGCGTTATCTGCCGGCGTGGCCGACGCCAGCGACGGGTTTGCAGCGCATCGTCATCGCCAGCCGGTTCGGCTCTGAGTGCGTGGCCAGCAACGGGACCGATCAGCTGGTGGCCCCGGAAACCCTGATCGGAACGAACCTGGTTCCCGCGGAGGTGTCGTACAACCCGACACGATTCCAGCAGGCTCAGATTTACCATCAGCCGGACACCAACCAGGCAGGCTTCAATCCCAACGAGGAACACGCGCTCATGGCGCCCTCCCTGCGCTACGCTGCGGTCTCACCGCGGCCCATGGCGGCCTATGCGCTGCGGGACAACGATCTGAACGCAACGAACCGCGACTTCAGCTACACATCCGATCCGTACGTGCTGGTCCAGTATTTCGACCAGCTCGACCAGGAGTTCAAGATGAAGGTGTACAACGTGGCGCGCGAGGCCTCGAACTTGAACGTGGGGGATCTAAGCTACCGCTACGCCTTCGAGCAGGAGATGGAAGCCGGCGAGCCGGTGATTCCCTTTTATCCGCTGCCCTTCGTCATTGGCGCCACGCCGTGCTCGGGCACCTATGGCAAGGAGGGCGACCCCAACCGGCGCACATTCTGGAAGGATCACAAAGACACCGGCTGGGCCGTGTCCGGCGACGGCCGGTTCTTCATGTATTTCATGTATCCGCTGTTGATCGATTTCTGGTGGCCAGGCGATTTCCCGCGCAACCCCGGCGATTGTGTCGCCTTCCTGCCCACCGTCCCGGCTGGCACTTCGCGCGGGACGGCGTACGGAGAGTACCGGGGGACGAACTTCTTCCGTGGCGTCGACTACCGGCAGAACAATCAGAACCCGTCCGCACAGCGCATCACTTACACGACCATCTGGCCACAAGCTGTGCCGGTCCTGAAGGTGGGCGAAACACTCACCTTCTCCGGCGGCGAGTACAGTGCGGACAATCCCCTCACGGTCGTAGAATTGCCAGACGGCGACATCGACGTCGTCGACACGCCTGGCTTGCCGGGTGTCGTCGCGTTCGCGGCGGGTGAAGTCGTCTTCGACACGCTCAATCCGAAACTGGAAAGCTCGCTCCTCACCTCCCGCTATACCGCGCGGCTCATCCAGGGGTTGGAACAACGCGCCGTGGCCATGCCGTCGTCCGAATTGCCCGCAGCACTTCAACCGGCCAACGGCCGAACCCGCGTCCGCAACGGCAAGTATTACTTCGTGGAATTGCCGTCCTCGCTGCAGAAGCGCGTGTTTTACGACCCCATTCTGGGCAAGCTCGGCATCCAGGGTTTTCTCAACGACAAGGACATTGGCGAGCCGACGCTCACCGCGGCACCCGGCGCGGTCTATGTGCTGGAGCCGAACATCATGACCACGCGCGAAGGGGCGCTGCTCGATGGCTCCGCGTCGGACAGTCCGTTTAAGGATCTGGCCGGTACGACCTTTGCCACGCGGGCTCGGGAACTTTTCAGGCTGGCCCGCAACCCCAGCCAACTCAGCCTGGGCGCCAGCGGTGGGTATTTCGTCGGCCTGGAACAGGCAATCTTCCGCAATGCCAACGGCCAGGCGCTCACGGACACGGGGCCGACAGGCATCGTCAGCGTGCGTCGGGATCCGTTGACGCCCGCGCCGCTACAAGCTCTCGGACCGGGCCTCGCGCTGGTGGCGAATCCCAACTTCCTCAATCCAAGCGACCCAACGCCTGACATCAGCTACGTCACCATCGCCGAGAACAATCATTCCAGCCTGGGTGGTTCGCCCGTCACCTTGCACGTCATCCAAGTGGACAAGCGTCAACGCTATCGCGGCGCCATCAAGACCATCCTATCGGACAATGTGTTCGACGAGAACATCGTCCTGCGCCACACCGGCGACTTCGGTGCCAATGCGGACGACCTCGTATTCGAGTGGTGGTACCGGCCCGAGGACGGCACATCTGCGCGTACGCCTGACCTTCAGCCAGCGCCCAACCCATGGAAGCTCTTCGCGGATCCCTCGGGCAATCAGGGTGTGGGTTTCTATCAGCTCACGTTGAAGGGCAACCCGAGCGCGCCGGAAGCGCTGCTGGCCGACTCGCTCTTCTTCCTGCGCTACCGTCACAGGAACGACGTGCATGACGGTGTGAACTGGGCTCTGCCCCAACCCAACGGCGCCTCCAGCATTCCGTTCCAGTGGGCTGGCGCCGGCAACTCCACGCCGAATGACGTCGACGGCGACGGCTTCTCGGATTACCAGCCGCAACTTGCAGAAGGCTGGGTCAAGCGCGTGCTCCGGGCGGTGAATCCCTACGAGGCGCGCATCCGCGACTTCACCGGCGACAACCCCGCGACGTACGCCAGCATCCTCCGCCAGTTAGGCCAGCGCTTCGAAGGTGCGGTGGCTCTTAATCCGCAACAGAACGTCATCGAAAACGTCGGGTTGATCGAACTCTACGAAACGATCTTCCAGCGGGCGAGAAACCTGAGCATCGACCTCTCGACACCCATTTCCACGCCCGGCATCGCCAATGCGCTGCAACTGGCCTCCACGCGCCTGGGCGACTTCTACATGCTCCTGGGCAACGAAGCCTACTCGGACGCGCAGAACCCGACGATCGGCTTCGGCAGCAGCAGCGTGGAGTACGGCAACCATGCACCCGCGGTGTTCGCCTTCCAGAACCAGATGTCCTCGCTGCTCGAAGAGGAATTGGGGCTGCTGCGTGGAGTGGACGCTTTCTATGCGCGGCCGGTGTACAACAGGCTGTTCTGGAACTTCACCACCGGCGAAGGCGAAGCGGCCTACGCACAGAACTATAAGATCTCGGACGTCAATTTCGACGGGTTCATCGACGAGCGCGACTCGCAGATTCTCTATCCGCAGGGCCACGGGGATGCCTGGGGGCACTACCTGACGGCGTTGCGCTACCAGTACGAGCTGCTCACGCATCCGTTCTTCAATTGGGTTTCGCGCTCCGAGTTCGTGAATATTCAGGACATCGTGGTGGCAGTGGATTATCTCGACGAGCGGAAGTTCGCCCAGATTGCGGCTGCCAAGGCCAAGGCCGGTGCGGAGATCGTGAACATGACCTACCGCGAGAAATTCGTGTCCAACCCCGACGGCCAATGGCAGGGCTATCTCGACACGGATAAGAACCGCGCGTGGGGCTTCGAGGAATGGGCGCGGCGCGCGGGGCAAGGGGCCTACTTCGACTGGGTGACGGCCAACGCGCTGCTCCCGGCCGTGCATCCGAACACGAACCTCACCGGCATCGCCAAGGTGGATCGCACGACGGTGAAGGACATCGCGTTGATCGCCGGGAACTTCGCCGCCATCCAGGCGAAGGTGGAGGAAGCCAGCGCCGGGAACAACCCGCTCGGCGTCGCCAAGGGCACGATCCTCTTCGACATCGATCCGACCTTCCTGGAAGTCGGTTCTACGGCGCAAATCGGCACGCGCGCCGTGCAGGGGTTGTTCCACTTCGACCAGATTTTCGAACGCGCGTTGCAGGCCCTCAAGAACGCCAAGGCCGTTTTCGACAATGCGAATCAATTGGAGAACATGGTGCGGCAAACGGCCCAGTCCGAGGAGGAGTTCCGCATCGAAGTGTTCGAGCAGGACCTGGCCTATCGCAACCAGCTCATTGAACTGTTCGGCACGCCTTATGAGGGGACCATCGGCTCCGGCAAGGCCTACCCGGCGGGCTACCAGGGGCCGGACCTGATGCTCTTTGCCTACGTCGATGTGCGCCAAATCAACGATTCCACCGTGCCGCGGCAGACGGTGGTTTACTCGAGCAATTATCTGCGGGCAGTCGGCAGTTCGGGCTTGTTGCGCATCGACAATCCGCTGCGGCAAAGCTTCGCCGAGAGCTTTCAGGGGACCGCGCCGACAAATTACCAGATCGTCAACTACACCGACTACTCGAGCGCTTCGGGCAATCCACCGCGCCTGGCCGACAGCGCGTTTGCTGCGTCGCTGAATCTGCCGCTGAGCACCGCGGGCTACACGTTCCAGGCGCCGCCCGAGTGGGGCCGCCGCGCCTCCCCCGGCGAACTGCAGGCGATCCTCTCCCAATTGTTGCAAGCCGAAGGCGACGTCTCGGCGGCCATCGCGGAATGGGACGCCCTTTCCACGGCTATCATCCGGAGCCTTCGCCTGGTCAACGCACGCTACGATCTGAACAACGACACTCGTGCCCGCCTGCAGACTCACCTGGACAATTCGAGCGGCTTTGCAAGCAAGCAGCTCGGCTTCGAGATAACAGCGAGTATCCTTGGCCTGGTTGGGGACGCGGCGAGTCAAGTGGCTCACGATCTTGCCTCGGGAGCGGATTTTGAGACGCCCACGCTTGGTTTAGCCAACTCAGCCGGCAGCACGCCGACCAAGCCTATCGGTTCCGGCATTCGACTTGTTGGAACCGCGATTGGCACGGTTTTCCGCGCGATTGAAGTCGTTTTCGAATCCCTCGCCAAACGCGCGGAGCTGGATCGGGAGTTGGAAGACATCATCAAGGAGATGGACATCAGCACCCTCGAGAACAACTTCGCCCTCAAGGAGGCCCTGGTCGAGTTGGAGAATCTTGTCGGTGATGAGGCGATCAAGCGGGTGGAGATTTTCAATGCCATCCAGCACATGCGTGAGGTGTCGGACCAATACCGCGCCAAGCTCGCCGAGGGGATCCGCCTTGTGAAGGAGCGCGAGCACTTCAACAAACGCACTGCCGCGAAGGCACAGCAAAACCGCTATCAGGACATCACCTTCCGCGTCACCCGCAATGCCGCGCTGGAGAAATATCGCTCCGCCTTCGATCTGGCCGCCCGCTACGTTTATATCGCTGCGGCGACGTACGACTACGAAACGAATCTCCGCCCCGATGACCCGGGTTCGCCGTCGGGCACCTTCGAGGACATCGTTCGTGCCCGGACGCTGGGCATCTCGAACGAAGACGGGCAGCCGGCTTCCGGCGGCGGCGGACTCTACGAGAGCCTGGCCCTGCTTAAGGCCAATTACGATCTGCTGAAGACCCGCATGGGCTTTAACCAGCCGCAGATCGAGTTCGCCACGTTCTCGCTGCGTTACGAACTGTTCCGCATCCCACTGGAGGAGGAGGAGTCCAACGGCACGCCCAACGCCCTGGCGTGGCGGACGGAACTCTCGAAGCCCGCGCACTACAAGGAGGATCTCTGGCAGGTGCCGGAATTCCGTCAATACTGCCGGCCCTTCGCGGCGGCGACCAACGGGCCGCAGCCAGGGTTGGTGATTCCCTTCAGCAGCTACGTTATCTCCGGCTCGAACTTCTTCGGATGGCCGCTGGGCGGCGGCGACAACGCCTACGACCCGAGTCACTATTCGACCAAGGTGAACGCCGTCGGCGTCTGGTTCGATGGCTATCCGGCGGATCAACTTTCCGCCACGCCGCGCATGTATTTTATCCCGGCGGGTGCGGACATCATCACGGTGCCCAGCAGCCAAAACCTGGAAGTGCGCTTGTGGAACGTGCGCGAGCAGAGCATCCCGGTTCCGTTCCCGGCTTCCACGGCGCGGTTGAATGATCCTGCATGGCGGCCTCTGGTCGACAGCCTGCCGACGCCATTCGGGGAGATTCGCCGTTTCTCCAGCTTCCGGGCCTATGGGTACACTCAGGAAGACCTCGATAACGACGCAGATCCGGAAGGAGAGATCACCTACGACAACCGTCTGGTCGGCCGTTCGATCTGGAACACGCGCTGGCTGCTCATCATCCCGGGCGCGACGCTCAGCGCCGATCCCGTCGATGGTCTGAGGACGTTCATCCACGGCCCGCTGGTGAATCCCGCGGACGATCCCGCGACGGGCGAGCGCGACGGGAACGGCGTCAAGGATATCAAGCTCGTCATCCGCACCTACAGCTTTTCTGGGAACTGAACGCTCCGGCTTTGCCTATGAAGAAACTTCGCTCCACGCTGTTGCTCCTGGCCACGGCCTTGTCCGGCCTGAGCGGTGGCTCTGAGTCTCGCGCCGCTTCCGTCTCCGAGCCGGAGACGATCTTTTACGGGCGCATCATCAATCGCATCAGCGGCCAGACCTATGTCATGTCCGAAGGCACGCTGACCTGGCGCATCCGCCGGTCGAACGGCACAGTGGTCACGATGGCGTCCCAATTGGAGCCGTTGAACGGCGGCGCTTACTCCTATCGCCTCAACGTGCCACACCAGGCGCTTGGGCTGGGCCTAAATACGTCCGCGAGCACCGTGCCGCTCAGCGGGCAACCTTCGACCTGCGTCCACGAACTGATTTCTGTGGATGGCTATCCGGCCTTAATCCTGACGCCCGGGGCCGGGTCTTTTGCGGTTTCTCAGTCCAAGCGCGCTGCCACCTACCGGCTCGACCTGGAAGTGACCAATCCGCTCTACGATCTGGATGAAGATGGCCTTCCGGACTGGTGGCAGGATCGCTTCCTGGTGAACGATCCCAACGCCGACCCGGACGGCGACGGTCGAAACAACCGCGACGAATTTCAGAATGGCTCGGACCCGAACCATGACGACCGTGTCCCCTCCCTGGCCACGCAGGAATTACGGGCGTACGCCGACGGCACGACGGCATTGCTGCTGCGCGCCATCGATACTGATTCGTCACCGACCGACCTGCTCTACACACTTTCGGCGGCACCCGAACAATCCACGCTGTACCTCCGCAACACGACAGCTGGCGGCGCGAACCACGACTCCGCCCTGACCAGCGGATCCATCTTCTCCCAGGCCGACGTGAACGCCGGCCGCGTGGTGCTCGTGCATCAGGGCGACTCGACGGCGCCCGGCAGCTTGCAAGTGGTGCTGCGCGATGAAAACACGAACCATGCTGCCTTCACAGGCACCGTGGCCGTTGCGTTCTACCGGCCCACCGCGTCGTCGTCTCTGGCGGAACTGGGCGCCGCGATTTCCACGACACCCCAGAGATTCCCCGCATTGTCTGGCATGACGGCCAGCGAGGAAACCATGGCGGCGGGGTACGTTCTCAGCAAGGAAATGGGCTTCATTATCAGCGACGTCGCGGATGAGGCTCTGAGCCTGAATCTCGCCGCGCCCAGTTCAACGCTGTCCGCTTCCGAGTATCAGTCGCACTACGTTCCCAGCTACGGCACGGACCGGCGCCACCTCTTCCTCGGCGGAGCCGGCGGCGACCACATTTCCGGCAGCATGGAGAGCGACATTCTCATTGGCGGTCGCAGCCGGGACTGGCTTCGGGGCAACGGCGGAGCCGACCTGTTCGTGCTGTGCACCGCAAGCGATGGCAATGACATCATCGAAGATTTCAACTGGCTCGAAGGCGACACGCTGGATCTCTCGCGGCTGCTCAACGGTTCTTCGCCCTGGGTAACGAACTACCTCCTGTTGGTGGCTTCCGGGACCAATTCCCAACTGCGACTGAGCTTCAACGGCACCGGGGGCAGTTACTCCGACATGACCCTCACGCTGGCTGGCGTCCAGCTGAACCAAAGCACCTTCGTTGGGCTTCTGGAGAAGGGTCAGATTTACACCGGCAACAAAGTGCTCGCGCCGCGAGTCATGGTCGTGGCCAGCCAGCCGACCGCCAGCGAGAATGGCCCGGTGTCCGGCGAGTTCACGCTGACCCGCAACGGTCCCACGGAGAGCGCGCTGACGGTGAATCTTCAGCTCACGGGCTCGGCCCTGAACGGCAGCGACTACGCGTTTGTGGGCCCGCAGGCCACGTTCCTGCCCGGCAACCGTTCGCTGACCGTCCAGATCAACCCGAACGTGGACACCGAGACCGAACTCAGCGAGGTCGTGGATTTGGCCGTGCTTGCCGGTCCAGGTTACGAACTCGGCAGCAACACGACTGCACGGGTCACAATTGAAGATTTGGCTCCACAAATTGCAATCGAGACTCTCGATGCGACCGCCGTCAAATCCGACCTCACACCCGGCGTGCTGCTCGTCTCGCGTTCCGGCGTACTTGACCGCAGCGTGTTGGTGCGGCTGAACATTTCCGGCACGGCCAGCCCGACGGATTACCAGGGCGTTCCCAACTTCATCAACCTCCAGGCCGGTCAAGCCACGGCACTCATCACCGTGACCCCGCGTCCGACAGCCATTATCACGGGCGGCGCCGAATTCGTGCAGGTATCCATTCGGCCCGACTCGACCTACAAGGTCGGGCAGCCATCGGAGGCGCGGGTGACCCTCGTCGAGGAAATGTTCACATTCCCCACTTGGCGCGAGCGGTTCTTTGCCGGAGTGCCGGGCGACCTTGCGACCTTCGCTGCGGGAGACATTGATTCTACCGGCATCCAGCACTTCAAGCGCTACGCGTTTGGCCTCGACCCGCACGCGCCTGCGACATCCCCGGGCCGTCCGTTATTCCAACTCAGCGGCAGCCATCTGACTGTCCAGTTCCGCCGTCCGGCGTCCGTGGCGGACGTGCAATACGCCATCGAGGTCTCGGAAGATCTGGTGACGTGGCATGCCGGCGAAAGCTACGTGAAACCGATGACTCCGCCTGAACTGGCCAACCAGCCGGAGACCGCCGCTTATCGCGTCGAGCGCGCGATCAACGAAGGGCGAACGATGTTCATGCGCGTGCGCCCCATTTACGCCCCATAAGCAACTCAACGAGCAGAACAACATGAAGCCAATGCCAAAAACAGCCGCTTCTCTCGTCCAGCTCCTGGGCACGGCAGGAATGATCGCACTGGCCGGCTGCGGCAAGTCGTCGGCTCCGGATCCCACGGTGCTCGCCACGGTCGGGGACCGCGTGATCCGCGTCGAGGACCTGCAGCGGGAGATCACGTGGCGTCAGAATGCCCGTCGGGCTGTGCCGGAACCGCGAGCCCTGCTCGAAGAGATGATCTCCCAGGAATCGCTTGTGCAAAAAGCCCGCGCCGCCGGATTGGAGAAGGATCCGGAATTCCAGCGCGCCTGCCGCTCGCTGCTGGTCTCGAAATTCAAGGACCTGGAACTGACGCCGCGCGTGGAAGCGCTCCAGGTTTCCGCCGAAGAGTTGCGCGCCGCGTACGACAAACAGGTCGATCGTCACACGCAACCGGCCAAGGCGCGATTAGCCATCCTTCAGGTCAAAACCGATCCAAAGCTGAGTGAGGCCCAACTTGCCGAGCTTCGCACCCGGATTGAAGCAGCGCGCGCCGAGTCGCTCGCACTCACGAATAGCGAGCCGGGCTTTGGCAAGGTCGCCGCGGCCTACTCCGAGGATCAGGCCAGCCGTTACAAGGGCGGCGACGTCGGTTGGTTTGACGAAGGTCAGCCGCACTATCGCTGGCCCGCCGAAGTGGTTTCAGCCGGCTTCGCGCTCAAGAACAGCGCCGACGTGAGCGAAGTGATTTTGGCTTCGAACGGCTTCTATCTCGTCAAGAAACTCGATACACGCCCCGGCAGCGTCACCCCGCAGTCGCAGGTCGAGCCAAGGCTCCGACGGCAGTTGCTGACCGACAAGCGCGAGCAGGCTGAGAAGTTGTTCTACAGCGAATCGCGGCTCGCGGCCGGCGTGCAGACCTTCTCGAACGCGCTGGCATCCGTTCCTTTCCCTCCATCGAGTGTGGCCCGGCGCACGGCCGAGGAGCCGCCCAGCCTACCCTGAAGTTTTCCACTTCCCATGACCATGAAAGACCACTTCAAGAGCCTGACGGGACCAACGCTGGCCGCCGTGCTCGCGTTGCTCGGCATGACCGGCGCGGCGCAGGCGGCGGCTCCGAACATCGCGGGCGCTGCCACCGCCATCCCGGACATCCTTGATACGGAAACGAGCCAGGCTTTCCAGAACATCAGGATTACCGACAGCGACAACGATGATGTGGTCCTGACCATCAGCTTCCCGGTCGCGGACGGCACCTTGCCCACCAGCGCCAGCTTCACCCGCTCTGGCAACGTTTACACCCTGACCAAACGAGCGCCGGCAGCCGCGACACAGTTCATCACCAACCTGGTTTTCACTCCCACGATCAACAGCGTTGACATCGGCGACACCCGGATCACCACGTTCATCATCACGGTGACCGATACCAACGGCCTCGCCGATACCGACAATCGGGTAAGGCAGGAAGTCACCCCTGTGAACGATGCCCCGACCCTCACCGGCGCGGGCGGAACGTTTCAAATCAACGACAACGAAACAAACCAGCCGTTCGCCTCTGTGCAGATCGCGGATGTGGACAACCTCGGCGCCCAGCCGGTGACGTTGCGAGTCATCATCGACAAACCCGCCCAGGGCAATTTCACCAACGGCACTCTCTCCTCATTCACGCTGTTGAGCAGCAACGTTTACAGGTTCATCGGCGCGCCCGCCAGCGCCACGACGGCCATCCAGGGCCTGCTCTTCAAACCGCGGGAGAACCGCCTGCCAGTCGGCTCGAACGAAGTCACCCGGTTCACCGTCTCGGTGACAGACAGCGAGGATTCTTCGCTCGCCGTCACGAACACAAGTACGACGGTCCAGGCCACCTCGATCAATGACGTCCCGGCCATTGGAGGTGTCGTGAGCGCCGCTCAACCGGTGCGAACCGGCAGTTCCATCGGCCCATTCTCCGGAGTCATCATCAATGATCCGGATGTCAACGTGGACCCGCTGCGCAATGGCCAGGACCTCACGGTGACGGTCACACTTCAGGGATCGAGCGTGATAGGCGAATTCAATCCCCCGGGCGGTTTGGCCACTACGGTTACGCTCATGAACGTTACTGCATCGGAAGCCACCGCGGCCCTCCAGGCGCTGGCGTATTCGGCGCCTGCGTTCCCGGTGCCGTTCGGCACCACAAACCGGATGACCGGCGCCATCGTCATCACAGACAGCGCGGGCGGCTCGCGCACGAATTCCCTGACTGTCATCGATGTCTACTCGCCTTTCACCCCGCCAGGACTGTCCGGAACGCAGGCCGACCAGCGTGTGAACGACAAGAGCACCATCGCGCCGTTCTCGACGGTCTCAATCCAAAGCCTCAACGGCGGCGCCTTCGCCGTGCTGGTGCAATTGGATAACGATGCCAAGGGCGGATTGATCAACCTGTCCGGTTTCGTTAAGACCAGCGGACCGCGGGCCCGCTACACCTTCAGCGGCCCCAGCGAAGCGGCCACGACGGCAATTCGGCAGATGCTCTTCAAGCCGGCTGAAGACCGTTTGAACGGCTCCGCTGTGGAAACGGTGGTCTTCGAAATCTCGCTCATAGACGGTGGCTCGACCAACGGCCCCGATTCCAGCACAACGGTCATTGTCTCGCCCGTCAACGACCGTCCGCTCATCCAAAACATTCCACCTCTCATCCGCATCACGGACAATCAAACCACCCGGCCCTTCAGTGGGGTGACGCTCTCCGACCAGGACGAGCGGGGCACGCAATCGGTCCACGTGGTCGTCACGCTGGACGAAAATGCCAAGGGCTTGTTCCCTTCAAACAGTCTCGGCGGATTCACCGCGGGTCCGGCGTATAGCTTCGACGGGCCTGGCGCCGCGGCCACCCTGGCGCTCCGGGGCCTGCTGTTTGTGCCGACGGAAAACCGCGTTCCCCTCGGCGAATCCGAAACCGCCGTGTTCACCATCACGGTGGATGACGGGCACGGGGGCCTAGCCGTGAACTCCGGCACCAGCGTGCGGGTCGCATCCGTGGCTGGCGCGCCGGAGATTGAAGTCCCGATGCCGCAGCCCGTTTCGCGCCCGCTCGCCCCGCCGCTGTATCCGTTCGAGGCCGTGAGGATCACGGACGACGAGGACCTCACCGTCACGGTGACAATCCTGAATACCAACCACGGAAACTTCACCAGCAGCAGCCTCGCTTCCACCGGCTTCACCAACAGTGGTCCCGGCGCGTTCACTTTCCACGGAACAGTCGAGGCAGTGTCCAACGCGATCACCCGCCTGGACTTTTCTCCCAATACGAACCTGCCGCCGGGCATCGTCAATTTCTCCATCACGGCCCTGGACACGACCGGGAATTCGGTCACCGAGACGCACTCGATTCTTCTGCGCCTCATCCAGCGGGTTTATGTGGTCACCAAAACCGGGGACTATGACGAGGGCGAAAGTGATCCCAACCTCGTTCTCGGCACGCTCCGCAAAGCGGTCGAAGATGCTGGCAGTAATGACCACATCACCTTCGATTTGCGCCCGCCGACCAACGGCGTGCCAGACCTGCCCGCGACCATTCGGTTGCGCCGGCACATTGCCTTGACCAAGAGCGTCACCATCGACGGGCCAGGGGCGAACCTGCTCACAATTAGTGGCGACATGGACGCCAACGGAACTCCCGACGCGCAACTTTTCCAGGTGAGCGCCAATACCCGCATGAACCGTCTCCTGCTCACCAAGGGCAACGCGGGTGCCGGCGGCGCCGTGAGCGTGTTGCCTGGTGGAAACCTCACGATCAGCTATTGCGCCGTGACGGAAAGCCAGGCCGAACAATGGGGCGGTGGCATCGACGTGGACGGAGGCAGCTTGCAAATGGATCACTGTCTCATCGCCAGCAATCGGACCATTGCCGCGGTGGGCCAGGGCGGGGGCGGCGTGTCCATCTATTCGGACCAGCATTGCATCATTGAGAACACGAGCTTCTCCGGGAACCGTCAGCAGTCGCCTGGCGGGTTGGGCGGCGGCGGACTCTACGTGGAGAACATCGACCCGGCAACGCCGCTGCTGGTCGAGGTGACCGGTTGCACGTTCCGCGACAACAGCGACGAGGCGCAGGGCGGCACGTCGATTCGGCCCAATGTCTTCAATTGCAAAGTGCTCTTGAAAAACAACGTCCTCGCCGACGGGCGCGGCGAGAACCTGGACGTGGACGACAGCGGTTCGATCATCTCGTTCGGTGGAAACGTCTCTGATGACTCCACTCGGACCATCTTCTCGTTCGGCGGCGAGCCGTACGAGGTGGTGCTGTTCACGCCGCCGATGGACAAGACCAACGTGGCGCCCCGACTCCTTCCGCTGGCAGTCAATTTGGGGCAGACGAAAACCCACGCGTTGGACTTCAGCAGCCCGGCGCTCGCGGCCGCCGTGACCAACACGCTGGGCACCGACCAACGCGGTTACTGGCGCAGCGACGGCGGCCCTGACAGCGGCTCCTTCGAGCGCGGTCCCCGGCAGCAAATCATCATCAACGAGTTTATGTACGACCCGGCGGCGCCCAAGACCAATGACGAATTCATCGAATTCGTCGTGCCGCGGGCCGCCACCAACCTCAATTTGGGCGGCTTCCAACTCTGCATTGGCGGCGTCCTGCGCCACACCTTCCCTCCGACGGCGCTCGCGCCCGGGCAAGCGCTCGTACTCTTCTCGAAGGACATCACGCCTGCGTCCACCAACGTTCCGGCAGGCGTTCCCTATCAGGTAGCCGCGACGAATCTGCTGATGGACAACAACGCCGACACCATCACGTTGAAGAATACGAACGGGCAGGTCGTGCTCGAGGTGATCTACGCCGGCAGCTACACTTCCTCGGATCCCACGGCGACCAATCTCTTCGGAGCGCATCAATCGCTGACCCTTGTGCCGCAGTTCACAGGAGTTTACCTGCCTTACCAGCGGGGCTACGAGAAAGTGACGGGGATTACGAACGCTCCGGGCACCAATTCCGGTCCTGGCACCGAACTCATCGGCCGTTCGCTCGCCGGCGGCAACGCTCCACCCTTGGCGCTGGACGACCGACTGACCACGGATGAGGACACGGCGCTGACCCTCGACGTGCTTGACAATGACGTCGAATTGGACGGGAACGATTTCCTTCACATCGTCAGCACGCCCGTGTCCAGCACGCTGGGCGCAGCCTTGACGGCGACCGCGTCGAATATCACTTACGACCCGTCAATTTCCACAACGCTGCGGTCGTTGCCAGAAGGCAGCAATCGGGTGGATTCGTTTACGTACACCTTGATTGATTGCTGTGATCCGGGCACCAGCACCAACTGGCCTACTGCCACAGGCGGAAGATACACGGCGACGAATTTCATCACCGTCGTTGGCGTGAACGACCTGCCAACGCCGCAACTGGACTCGGGGGCCACCAACACGCGCCTGCGCACGCTGGAGGACCGCGTGCTGGAGATCAAAGCCGTCACCGACCTTCTGGCCAATGACACAGACCCGGACACGGACGATAACAACACGACACTGGAGATGGCGGCGGTTCATTCCACCAGTACTTACGAGGACACCTTCGAAACCGTCAGCCAGTTGGGCGCCTTGGTGACACTGGAACTGCGCTTTAACCGCAACGAGACGCGGATTATCTATGATCCCACCGGCTCGGCCATTCTGAACGCACTGTCCCAGGGCGAAGTGACGAACGACGTGTTCTACTACTCGCTCATTGACAGCCACGGCGCCATTGGCAGCGCCGAAGTGCGCGTTCAGGTCGTCGGCACGAATGATCTGCCAACAGCGAATGCCGATGCGTTGGCCACCGATGAGGACACGGAGATCCAAATTCCCGTGCGCACACTGCTGGCCAACGACACCGATCCCGACACCGACGACAATCGGACGACCGTCGCGACCTTGCAGATTACGGCCATCAACGGAGCCACTTCTCTGATTAGCACGACGGCTTTTGGCGCGAGAATCCGTATTGTTGGAACGAACGTCCTCTACACGCCGACGATCTCCTCCAATCTAAATGCCCTCTCGCGCAAGGAAGTCGTGGTGGATGAGTTCACGTACACCGCCTCCGACAACTTCCTCGGGAGGAACACGACGACCGTCCAAGTCACCGTGACGGGTGTGAATGACAAGCCCATTAGCAAGCCGGATACAGGCGTGGTCGATGAAGACACGCTCGCCCCCTTCGAGGCGCCCGGTGTGCTGTCGAATGACATCGAGTTCGACATCAATGGCACGCCGCCAGACGACTTGCTCCGTGTATTGGCCGTGACTAACGCCCACACGATCCAAGGCGCGACCTACTCGATCGACGCAGACGGCAGTTATCGTTTCGACCCGCGCGGCACGTTCGACTACCTCAAGGAGGGTCAAACCACCAACGACCGCTTCAGCTACACCGTCGTGGACGACAGCTATACCATCGCCAACGACGACGAGTTCAGCGTGGCCGCCAACGCCCTGAACGTCCAACTCGCCGTGTTGGCCAACGATGTGACCTTGACCGGCACCGGCGGCCGATTGCGCATCGTGTCGGTCGGGGTGCCGAGCGAAGGCGGCGTGGTTGGCATCGGGGCATCCGGCAACTCTCTGAATTACTCGCCCCTGATTAACTTCTCCGGCGTTGAGTCCATTCAATACGGCATCGAGGACGGACAAGGCGGGCACGACACAGCCACTGTCCGCGTGAAAGTCACGGTGCCCGTGCGCAACGGGAACCTGGTGGCGAATGCCGACCGTTTCACGGTGGCTCGCGGCACGGCACCGACACTCGATGTGTTGGCGAACGACAATATCGTGCCGGCGAGTGGCGACGTGCTCACCATCCTCTCGGCCGGCCCGGCAAATCACGGCGGCACCGTGTCTCTGACTGGCGTCGGGCCGAACAATGCCGTGGTCTTCGCGCCAGACCCGAACACCGCGCTCGGCTATCCCTACACAGAGAGCTTCTCCTACACCGTGTCCGGCGGGGATGTGGCACTGGCCACCGGCTTGGTCGTGGTGACCGTGGTGAACCGCGAAGGAATTCTCCCGGTCAATGACGACGTGTTCACGGTCATCGCCGGTAACGGCACCAGTTCGCTCGACGTGCTGGCCAATGATCGAATTGTGCCCGGCACGACAACAAACCTCGTCATCACCGGCATTGAGACCAGCGGCGTCAGCGGCCTCGTCTCCATCAATACCAATGCCACACGGTTGCTCTACACTCCGCCCGTGGGTTCGATCAGCCATGTCGAACCGGTGTTCCACTACTTCATCAGCGACGGCAGTGGCGGCACGGCGACTGGAGCAGTGATGGTCACCGTGATGCAGATGGGCCTGAATGCCAACGACGACTTCTGCACCGTCTCCCGAAACAGCACGAATACGTTGCTGGTGTTAGCCAATGACAACGCGCTGCCCAACGTGGGCCAGAACCTGCTCATCACGACCATCGGGTTGAGCAACAATGTGCCGAACCGGGGTGGCATGGCCACCATCAGCCCGAATGGCAAGGGCATCATTTACTCTCCGTCGCCGACCAATCTCACCGGAGAAGAGGTGTTCACATACGAGATCACCGATGGCACTTTGTCGCGCGCGCAAGGCCGCGTGAAGATCAAGATTCTGGACCGGCAGGGTGTGGTGAACGTGAACCCGGACACATTCAGTGTCGTCCGCGACACCACGAACAACCTGCTGCGCGTGCTGCGCAACGACAATATCTTGCCTGATACGCGCGAGCGATTGACCCTCCTCACTGTGGGCGTGCCGACGCGCGGCGGGTCTGTGCGCATTGTCGGAGCCGTTCCGAACCAGGCGGTGCTCTACAATCCGCCTGCGGGATTTGTAGGCCAGGAGGAGTTCTCCTACTCGGTCGCCGACAATCGGGGCGGCACGGCGATTACGACGGTGCGCGTCCATGTCGGCCACTTGATCGCGCCCAATGACCTTTTCACCGTCCTGTCGGAAAGCCAGGACAATCGCCTCGACGTGTTGGCCAATGACACGCTGCTTCCCAACGTCACTCCCGTCCGGTCAATTCTGACGGTGGGCTCGGCAAGCCATGGGACGGTCCTCGCCAACGGGCCGCGCGACGCGGTGTTGTACGCTCCGACCCCCGGCTACCGTGGGCTTGATACCTTCAGCTACCAGGTGGCCGATGACAGTGGCGGGATCGTTTCTGCGCAGGCCACGGTGCGAGTGCTGCCGGCGGGCGGCGACCGGGACACGTCCACAGTTGCCATCACGGTCGTCGGTGTGAACGATGTTCCCACCATCACCGGGACCACGGGTGGGGTGGTCATCACGGACAAGGAAATCGTCCGGCCGTTCACCGGCGTCACGATTGCCGATGTGGACGAATTCGGGCTCCAGCCGTTGACCGTCATCGTCAAGCTGGATGACGCCGTGAAGGGCAAACTCCGCAACGCGGGAGGCTTCACCGAAGCGCCGGCGGGCACTTACACGTTCCACGGCCCTGGTCCGCAGGCGACCACCTTCATCCGCAAGCTCGTCTTCGATCCGACGGACAACCGTATCCCAGTACCGGGCACTGAAGTCACGCGTTTCACCATCTGCGTGCTGGACGGTTACGTGCCAACGCCCGTCATTGATGACGCGACAACGGTGACCGTCATCGCCACGAACGATGCGCCAATCATCGCCGGCACGGTCTCCTTGCAGTCCGTGTATCATCGGACGCCGATTCGACTGTTCTCTTCGGTCGTCATCACGGAAGTGGACGATCTCAACGTCCAGCCGCTGGTTGTGACCGTCACGGTCCACGAGCCGTCTCATGGTTTCCTGAATTCGATTGGCGCCTTCGCGGATCTGGGTGGCGGCGTCTACCGACTGGGGACTTCCGGTGCGGGGGTCACCGCCGCCATGGCCACGGAGACCCTGCGCGGAATACAATTCGTTCCCACAACCGCGAACCGATTGCAACCGGGGCAATCGGAGACGACCGGATTCACCATTCAAGTTGAGGATGGTTATGCGGCACCGGTCGTGGACAGCAGGACCAGCGTCATATCCATCCATGAATTCGTGAACAAGTTGCTCGCCGGCGATGGCGCAGGCAACGACTCGTTCGGCCAGTCCGTGGCGGTGGACCATGAAGTGGTTGTTGTGGGCACGCCGACCGCGGACCCGAGGGGCAACAGCTCCGGTGCGGTTTATATCTACGGGGCAAACACCAATGGAGGCCTGCATTGGGCGCAGGTCCAGAAAATCTTCCCGGCGGACGGCGCGATGGGAGACGAATTCGGCACTTCGGTTGCCGTGCAGAATGACACGCTCGCGATTGGCGCCAGGAACGCCCGTGGGACGCGCACGTCGGGTGCGGTTTATGTCTATACCCGCACGGCCGGCGTCTGGACCCAAACGAAACGGATCCTTCCCGCCGATGGCGACAATAGCGACGAGTTCGGCTTCTCCGTCAGCCTGGATGGCGACACCCTCGCCGTTGGCTCGCGACTGGACGATGACAAAGGGGCTTCCTCTGGCGCCGCCTATCTCTTCGCACGCAACCAGGGCGGGACGACCAACTGGGGACTGTTGAAGAAAATCGTGCCTGCGGACGGAGCCGCCGGGGAACAGTTCGGGTATGCGGTCAGCGTCCATGGTGACGTCGTGGCGGTGGGCGCGCCATTCGACCCGCCGACCGGTTCGGCCTACCTCTTCGGGCGCAATACCGGCGGGGCCGAGAATTGGGGCCAGATTCGAAAGCTGCTCCCAGCGGACAGCGTCGGCGGAGACGAATTCGGCTGCTCGTTGAGCATCGGCCCTGACACGTTGGTGGTCGGAGCCCGGCGGCAGGATCAAATGGGCAACGACACAGGTGCCGCGTATGTCTTCACACGCGATCAAGGCGGTGCGAACAATTGGGGCCAGCTTCGGAAACTGGTCGGCCCGGACAGCCTGAACAACGATCAATTTGGTAATTCGGTCTGTTTGAGCCGGGACAAGATCATCGTCGGCATGCCTTTCGCCGGCGTGGACAACCAAAGCAAATTCGGCTCGGCCTACGCCTTCGCTCGCAACCAGGGCGGAACAAATAACTGGGGGCTGATGCAGAAACTCGAACGCACCGATCCGGGCAATAACGACCAGTTCGGCTTCGCCGTGGCGGTGGGCCAGGATACCGTGGTCGTGGGCGTGAACATGGACGATGATCTCGGGGTCGACTCGGGGTCAGCGTACGTGTACCGGCTCAAGTACAACAATCCGCCTCACCTCGGCTCGCCGATCCCGGACCAATTCGCGACAGTCGGCGTCAATTTCAGTTTCACGGTTCCTCGGACCGCGTTTGGCGAGGCAGATGTGAACGACTCGTTCACGCTCACGGCTGCCTTTGGCGGATCGGGTCCCGTGCCGGCGTGGCTGAACTTCAATCCCGCCACGGCCGTTCTCACTGGTATCCCGAATGCGGCAGGGATTCACACGATCCTGGTGACGGCAACGGACGAAGACGGTTTGAGCGCCACGAATTCCTTCAACCTCATTGTCCTCTCTGGCGCCGCCGGAACAATCGCGTCGCTGGAGCAGTGGCGCTTGGAGAATTTCGGGGCTGCTGCGGTCGGCAACCCCGTGCTGGAAGCCAGCGTGTGGGGCGATGGGGCGGATCCGGACCAAGACGGCCTGACCAACCGGGAAGAATACTATTTCGGGTTGGATCCCACGCAGCCCTCGGGCGGCTCCGCGGTCCTCTCGATCTCAAGGGACATCATGCCGGGTCGTGTCGTGCTGCACTACCCGCGCCGCGCCAACGATGCCCGACTCCTCTATTGTCTGGAGGCTTCCATAGACCTCGCCCACTGGAGCGACAACGACCTGCTTGTCCTAGGGGAATCCGTGGTCACCCTGGAGGGCGGCATGGAATTCGTGCGGCTCGAACTGAGCGTCCTCCCGGGTCTCAACACGCACCAATTCTTCCGGATTAAGGTGATGCCGTAGACGATCTTGACTCCCCCATCGGGGCGGATTCAGATTTCTTCTCTTCATACCTCGACTGGCTTAAGTCCGCCTTTCGAGCTATCCAGTGAATCGCGTCAACTGAGTCTCCGTCGAAGAGCTTCGTGCATCCTGAAACTGCGTGGCGGACCCGATTCGCGGTGGTTGGTAGAACAGTCCTATTGTCGCTCTTTCTGGTTGTTGGAGATAGCCACGCTGCCAACCTGGGGGAGACGCTCTACAACGGCATCGTCCTTCCTTCACCTTGGCCGCCGCGCCTAATCGATTTTTCGACCTCGGTTGAACGGGACCCGTTCGTTCCGCCCTACCTGGTTTCTCCACCAGAAATAATCCCCATCGACATAGGCCGACAGCTCTTCGTCGATGGTTTTCTGATTGCCGAAACCACTCTCACGCGCACGTTTCACCTGGCTCAGTACCATCCCGCAAGCCCTGTCCTCAAGCCGGACAAACCTTGGGAGATGAAGAACCCGGATCACGCCGCCGCGATGGTTTTCAGCGATGGGGTCTGGTACGACCCTGCGGATCGGCTCTTCAAAATGTGGTACATGGTCGGGGAGAGCGCCTCCACTGCCTACGCCACTTCCCGCGACGGAATCCGATGGGACAAACCTTCGCTCGACGTGCGCCCTCCAACGAACATCGTGCAACCCGGCAGCCGGGACTCCAGCACGGTCTGGCTTGACGTTGAGGAGAAAGATCCCTCAAGGCGCTTCAAGATGTTTCGGGTGATCGGCGCGGGCGGAGAAGACCCTGTGACCGGCTGGAACAATTGGGTCCTGGCGATTCATTTCTCGCCGGATGGCATCCACTGGGGCGATGCCGTGGCCAGGACCGGCCGTGTCGTCGACCGCAGCACCGTGTTCTGGAACCCGTTCCGCAAGGTGTGGGTCTACAGCATCCGGCACGTCTACAAAGTTGGAGAGTCGGTGGACAAGACTTATGGGTTCGCCCGCCGGCGTTCCTACGTGGAAGGGCCCGACCTCCTGGCAGCCGCTCGTTGGGACGTGAATGAACCTTTGCGATGGACGGACGTCGACCGGCTCGATCCGCAGCGCGACGACCTGAAGGTCAAGCCGCAGCTCTATAACCTTGATGCCGTCGCCTACGAGAGCTTGCTCGTCGGGTTCTTCACCATCTGGCGGGGTCAACCCGCGGACCGGCACAAGCCAAACAATGTGGCATTGGGCTACAGCAGGGATGGATGGCATTGGTCGCGTCCGGATCGCCGGGCGTTCTGTCCCGTGTCGGACAAGCAAGGCGATTGGAACGCCAACAATGTGCAGTCCGCAGGGGGCGGGTTTCTGGTGGTGGGTGATGAACTTTACTTCTATGTCAGCGGACGGACGGGTCGGCCGGGAGGCAACAAGGCCGGCACCTTGAGCACCGGCCTTGCAACGCTGCGTCGAGATGGATTCGCCTCGATGGACGCGGGCGAGGCTGGAGGCACACTCACGACGCGACCCGTGCGATTCAATGGGAAGTATCTTTTCGTCAACGTGGACGACCCAAAGGGCAACCTGCGAGTCGAAGTCCTGAATCAGGCCGGCGAGGTCATTCCGCGTTTCACGGCCGAGAATTGCATTCCAGTCACCACTCAAAAAACACTGCACGCGGTCCAGTGGAAGGGGGTTGATGAGTTGTCCTCCTTGGCCAATCAACCTGTCCGGTTCCGCTTTCACTTAAGGAATGGTAAGCTTTACGCTTTCTGGGTGTCGCCCGACAGCTCAGGAGCCAGCCAGGGCTATGTTGCTGCTGGCGGCCCGGGGTTCTCCAGCAATCGCGATACAGGCGCCAGACATACGGAATAGCGAGGACCGGACCAGCGTTAGTCTAGACTGGTTGCCAAAAGTCATTTCCGAAATGGTGGGGCAAACCTGCCGGTTTGCCGCGGCGCCCAGCAGGGCGCCGCCCACCATTTCGGAAATGACTTTTGGCAATCACTCTAGTTGGCACTTTCGCGATACAGCGGGACGAGAATAACATTCGTTCCATGCGCGGTCGAATTCCAATATAGTACGGCACTAACATTCGTCTCGCTCGAAGACTGAATCAGGAATCGGCGGCCGTCGGGGTCGTAGAGGACCGACGTCTCACGGTATCCCGGTTTTCTCAACAGAATACCATTTTCCTTTCGCACATTAAATGGGGCAAGAACAACTGCTCCGTTCGTTTTTGCAATTGGCTCTGCAGGCTGAACGTGCGTGGATTTCCCAAACATCTTCCATTCGTGTTCTCTCCACTTGACTTGTACACCGTCAAGGGCCGCCTTCGAAGTCCCGTCGTGTAACTTGATAATCAAAGTTTTTTTTGGAGTGCCACAGCCAACTATGAACGCAAAGATGGATGTTGTTAATAAAACGTGAAGACAAAATTTCATTTCGTCAAAAGCACTTTAGGTCGTTCTCGACTTCCCAGATCAACGCTCCCGTTTGCCCGCCGGGTATTTCCAGATCTCCAGCGCTTCCGGGAGACTGGGCGATTGGACAAATTGCTCGCTTGCGCCCTTAAGCCGATATATCGCCAGCGTGTGGTCGAAGGCTTCTCCGAACCTGGTCAATGAAATCAGTTGCCGCGGTGCCAGAGCGCCTGCGACTTCAGTAATGTCGGTCACGCGCAGCGCATTGAGCAGCGCCGGTCCCTGCCAGTGAGAACCGGGCGGATCGCTCAAGATCACCCGCTTGATTCGCTCGTCGAAGACGCCCGCGTAAAGCGCGACAATGCCCATTTCCCCTTTTCCGTAAATCGAGATAGAGGAAGCCGGGACCTTCTCTTCGCTGACCGCCCATTCCACAGCGCGCAGGATGTCCCAGACTTGCATCGCCGCAATCGTGCGGCCGACCCACACGGCGCTCCGTTCGACGTCCGCATAATCGGCCGGGCCCATCGACTGCTCGGTCAGGCGCGGATTGAGAGTCAGGACGGTGTAGCGGCCCATCAGGGGAAGCAGTTCATCCACGTCAGAGCCGTAGAAGGACTCCGCCGCCCGCCTCACATAGATGAGAAGCGGAGCATTCGGAGACTTCGGAGTTAGGACCTGCGCGCGGATGCGCACACCGGATTCGCTCTGGAAGGAACAGTCCTTGTAGTCCGAATAGCCATACCGCACATGCCAGCCGCCCGTGTTCTTGGATACCTTGGTCTCAAAGGGAACCGTTTCCGTGGGAAACCAGGAGAAAGTCTTTTCTTTGAGTTGGGTCAGGAGTTGTTCGCGGCGCTGTTTCCAGGCGAAACGTGATGCTGGCTTGTTCAATGACACCGGAGCCGTGAAGTGATTCTGCACATTGAAGTTGATCGTGTCCCTGGGGATTCGAGTCAGGCAGGCCAGCCGTTCCGCAGCTTCTTTCGGCGGATTGTTTGTCTCCATTACCAAGGGCGTCGAATCGTCTTTGAGCCAGCGTTGCATCCACTGGCGCGCTTCGGTCAGGAAAAGCGGCGGATCGCTGTGCGCCACGTTGTCATCCACTTCACGGATGCGATCGGAACCGCCGCTGGATCCGGCGTAAAGGTCGTAGACCTTCTTCCCTCGCTGGAACACCTCGTGATAGCCGTCCGGCGGAAAAATCGTGTCCTTCTGCCCACTCAGAATGAGCAAGGGCCGAGGCGCGATCAACGCGGCAACCACGGGGAAATCCCAACGGTAGGTATTGTGGTAGTAAATGCAGTCACATTGGCCGCGTGCCAGCCAATGCTCAGCCTGCGAACCCCAGGTGAACGTCGAGCAGACGGGCGCCGCGGCGGCAATGCGTTCGTCCACCGCGGCCGTGTACCAGGTCATCGCGCCACCGCCGGAAATCCCGGTCAACCCAATGCGTTTGGGATCGACTTCGGCACGCGATTCCAAATAGTCCAACGCGCGAATCGCATTCCAGACTTCCACGCCTGCGGGCGTGTAACCCAGCGACAGCCAGTTCCACATGTTCAGATCGTGGGTCCCATGGTGAATGCCGGCGACTTCGCCAAACTCCAGCGTATCCAGCACGAAACAAACAAATCCATGCGAGGCGAACCAGATGGCGCGGTCCTGATATTGAAACTTCGCTCCGAGCGGGTGCGGCGAATGCCCGCACAAGTAGAGCACGGCCGGCAATCTCGCGGCGCCCTTGGGCACGTATAGATTCCCCGTGACGTAGAGGCCCGGCAGACTCTGGAACACAATCTTCTCAATGTGGTACGCCTCCTGTTCCAATCGGCCTGTCATTTGAGCCTTCAACGGACTGCGCTTGGGCAGCGGATCCAGGCCGAGCATTTCGAGCAATTGTCGGCGCAACTCGCTTCGCTGCTTCTTCCAGTCGTCCAGACTTCGGACATCGTTCAAGGATCTCGCTGACATTTCGGCTGCGAGTCGCTTCAACTGGTTCGTGGCCATTTCGTGGCGTTGGGTGGCCGATTCCTGGGCAGAGAGAAGACACGAGGCGAGCAGTAAGATAACGCCGGCGGAGCAGATTGATTTGGGGGTCATGCTGCGCGGAGGATAAACGCCCGCAGAGCCGCGTCACTGCTTTTTCTGGTTGAAGGACGGCCTTGGTATCCAGCATCAGCGCAGTTCCGGTGGGATAGCCTTGAGTGATTTCGCCAACCGCTTGTGAAAGGCTGGATCCACAGGACAATGTCTGACTATTGTGCTTGCTGGATACGCGCCGAGACAGTTGCCGTCTCTCCAGTCGTTCTTCGGTCGTGTGGGCCGCGCGCAAAAGCCGCCACCGCAATTCGGGCAGACATTGTCCAGAACATGCTCGACGCAGGAGCGGCAAAACGTGCATTCAAATGAACAAATCATCGCGTCCAACGAATGGGGTGGCAGTGCTGCATCGCAGTTTTCGCAAGTGGGTCTTAGTTCGAGCATGCGAGGTATTTCAAATTGGATTATCGCAGTCCCAGTTCAGCGACCCGACCCGGTGGGCACGAACGCGGCCAGAGCACGAGGGCCGGGATCGCTGAACAGGGTTTCAGTCTGTCAGTGGCTGGATTCGGGTTGGCCTGCCGGTCTCAGGCTTCCGAACAGGCCATGGCTCTCCTCAAGCGGCCCTGAGGCGAAAAAGAGTGTATCAACACTCCCTGCCCGTCCGCCGTTGCCGAAGGTCAGTCCCCAAAGGCGCTCGATTTCGATGACCCTACCATCAACGCCTTTTAGAAGGCCGTGGAATTTGCCGTCCAGCCCGAACGTCATGATGGTGCCACTCCCAAAGTTGCCGACCAGCAAGTCGCCGCCGTGTTTGCCGAATGATCCCGGCGCCAGGGTCACGCCCCACGGGGAGTTGATCTGGGACAAATTGCCGCCGGCATCTGTCCCGGTGGCGAACCGATGGAACGTGCCGGTCTCTGGCTCGAACACATCAATCAGTCCGCGTCCCTTGCCATCCTCCTGCTTGGCGAACATGACGAACACCGTGCTGCCAATCGCTTGAACATTGAATGGCGCGTAGCCGGCGGGCGCGTTCGCATCGGCAAATTGTGCGACCAGGGTCGCATTCGTCGCATAGACATCCAGTGTCCCTTCGGCGAAGTTGGCTGCGAGGAGGAGGGGGCCATCGGAGTTTGATGCAAGCGCCAGCCCGGTATAAGTCGCGCCGGGGCGCGTCGCCAATGTTTCCGCTGCTGTTCCGAGCGCGGGACGCCATCCCGAGAGGGTGCCGTCCAGGCTGGCGAACAGGAAGACGTCGCCGTTAAAACCGCCTTTGTTGTTGTTGACCACGCCGGTCGGATTGCCGGCGCCGGGAATCGTCACCTCAAGGGCTTGCTTCGTGACGATTTGCGCTCCGTTTGCATCGTTGGTGACGGCATACAGCGTTGATTTGCCACTCCGGTTGCCGTTCACCCAGAATGGACCTGCCCCGCCAAACGATACACCCCAGGCGTTCACCAGATTCGTATCCTGCAACTGCGCAACGCCCGGCAGGTCCGACACAAGGTTCTCTTGCTGGAAGCGTTCGCTCCCACGATAGAAGAGGTATTCGGATGTATAGGGCACTTGCCGCACCTCGCCGATAAAGGCGCCCGCCTCCGAGGGAGCCACCCCCGCAACAGTGTTCAAGCGCTGCACGTGGCTCACACTGCTAAGCACCCCGTTCCCTTCCTTGGTGAGGGTCCGCAAGAGCAGCCATTGAATCGCCGTAGGGTCCGGCGTGCAACCGTCCACCCTCTGTTCTATGACCTTGCTGCCGCTGGTGGTCTCCCAGGCTGGACCGGTCGGAGTGCCGAAGTGAGTCCCCACCACCGCGTGGTGACCGGCGTCGGCGTAGAGGATCGCTTCAGGCGCAACGAAGGTCCAGTTCGTACCGTCCCAGCGGTAGATCTGGACTCCGACCGCGAAGACGTGGAAGACAAGCTTGCTACCCTCGGGCGCGGCGATGCGCTCGCAGCCGACGGGCAGGTCGGGTACGCGCGCGTTGGTGCCAGCCTGGGCCGTCCATGGCGCCGCTGCGAAGAGCAGCAAAACCACGGCCGACTTGATGGATTTGACCGCTGGACCGAAGCATCGGCCAGCCCTATCGATGTAAGAGTTTTGGATCATGCTAATTTCTATTTTGAGTTAATCCCGCTGCCAAACGCGGCAGCGACCGGATTAGGACTTGGAAATCGCCGACTGGTTCCTCGGTGAGAGTGGCACTTAAGCCCCGTTCGTGGTAACCGCGTTCAGCGACGCTGTCGCCGGACAAGAAGATTTCCCGAAGCTGCGCGACTCCGCGCGCGATGCGCGATTTCACCGTGCCGACGGGCACTTCAAGAATCACCGCGATGTCCTTGTAGGACCAATCTTCCAGGTAGAACAGCGCGACCGCCGCCTGATAAATCTCGTCCAACCGCGCCAGCGCATGCAGCACCTGGGCACAGTCGCCTTCAGAAGCGCGGGCCGGCGGGACGGTCGGCAATTCTTCCGAGACCGCCTCCAATTCGTGATGCGTAAACCTGCCTT
>Ga0134127_10000158_pt1 | contig 81641 bp, 113 predicted proteins | sample KB31753_FD_96459 | JGI IMG/M metagenome (GOLD analysis project Ga0134127, IMG submission 96459) | Terrestrial soil microbial communities with excess Nitrogen fertilizer from Kellogg Biological Station, Michigan, USA - KB3-175-3 | ecosystem: Environmental > Terrestrial > Soil > Unclassified ... | reverse complement strand
TAGCTTCATGTCGACCACCCACGCACACAACAGCGATGAGATGTACGCGAGTGAGTCGTAGGGAGTACCCGCGAACTGATCCATGATCTGGCGCTGGGTGTTGTCCCAGACGACTATCCCGGTTGTCGTGCCGGGGTCGACACCTATGATGTATCCCAAGTCACTCATCTCAGTTCACTCTTCGAGTCGACGTGGTTCCGATTGTATCAGGTTGTGGATCTTGCCCAGTGATGAACATGTCCTTCATCAGATTTTGGGCCGAGCTGCTTGATCAATGAATTACAAGTACGAACACATCCAGGGTGCAGGACCATAGTGTTCAAGTGCAACCTTTACATAACTAGTTGACATATGGTCTTTTAGCTCCCCACGACTTACCGATTGTGATCTCAGCTTCGAGTGGTACAGCAAACATCGTATCATCATTCATGATGTCACTCACCGTATGTATCGTGTCACTGAGTCTGTCATCAGGGACTTCAAGTATCACCTCGTCATGTACGGGAATAACTAGGTAATCTTGAAGTCCTGCTTGAGCAAGCTGAATGAGTTTTAGCTTTAAGACTTGCGCTGCTGATCCCTGTACCATGTAGTTGACAAGCTTATAGATCTTATCATCGTCAATCGCGAATCGCCGTTCAAAGAGCGGTCCCAATACTGAAGCTTGTCCTGTCTCACGAAGATTTCGTTCACCTTCTTCAGTGATACGGCGCTGGAGTCGCTTGATGGCAGGAAAGCGACGATTAAGAAGTGCCATGAACTCTTTGGCTTCAGTGAGACTTACACCTGCAGTCCAAGCGAACTTCTCATTGCCAGCACCATAAATGGTCGCATACATTGCATTTTTAGTTATCTGACGCCTGGGATCTTTCTTCTGGATGCTTGGATCATTAAAGATACCACGAGCCATTTCCGTGAAAAAGTCATCAGCATCGAATGCATGAATGAGATCTTGATCTTCACTTAGTGAAGCAAAGAGACGAAACTCAATCTGTGAAAAGTCAGCAAACACAAGTGTGTGATCTGATGCGGGTATGATACACGATCGCACAAGTTCCGCGAGTGGATTACTTTCACTACTTCGTGGGAGATTCTGTAAATTGACATTGCTCATCGACATGCGACCGGTCTGGGCCGCGATGAAGTTCACGCTTGGGTGGAGTCGAGCATCTTCATCGACGTCCTCGAAGAAGTGCCGTAGATACGTTCGTGCGATCTTCTGCGCCTTGCGCCGCTGAAGCACGAGCTGTGACACGGGATGATCAACCGTCGCGAGCACCTCAGCGTCCAGAGCGATCGACCCACCCTTCGTCAATGTCGTGAAGGTGAACCCCTGGTCCTGTAGGTACTCGATGACCTTCGCGTTCTTCGCGGGGTCCACACCGTAGTGACGTTCGCAGTACGCTGAGAGATCATCGCAGTACTTGAGTAGCTCATCGTGCTTGGTACGAGCTCGAGCGGTGTCGACTCGTACACCGTGATCTTCCATCTTGCCACAAACTGAAGACACTGTGAGTTCAAGCTCGTACGCTCGAGGAGCGGTGGCCTGCACGCGTGGTAGCAAGATGTCATGTACCTGACGAGTGAGCACGGCATCGATCCCACCATACATCCAGTACTTGTCGAATGAGAGTGGGACCGTCGACCAGGTGAACCCCGATGCCTTCATGGCATCATCAAGCTGGGACTGCAGTACCGCTGCACGGGGATCAACCAGCTGTGAGCTGAGCCGCTTCAGGGCGGCCGAGCGGGTAGGATCGACCACCCTGGACATGAGCATGGTGTCGTGACAGCGGTCGAGTGGTAGCTGCACTCCGAGCGACTTACGAATCACACGTTCATCGAACTTCAGATTGTGACCGACGAACGTTCCGGGAAACCTCTCGATCAGCTCGACGAAGAAGCCGGTCCACGAACGACGACCCTCGCACTCGAACACCCACGCCTGTCGGTCATCACCGAGCTGGCCAAGTCTGATGGGATGTTCATGTGGGTTGAAGCCGTGCGTCTCGGTGTCGATGGCGAGAACGCCGGTACCCAGGTCGGTCAGCCACTGGACGCATCGTTCGGCGTCGGCCCATGTGTCGACCTTCGTGACTTGTACGTCGTCGAGACTCACCGCAGCCCAGCGGCCGAGTCGGTGTCCCAGGACTGGAAAGACTGTTTACAGCGCTCTTTACAGTACACGTAGTCGACCTCATAATACTTGCCATCATCAAACTCTTCAAGCTCCGGGCCGATGATGGGGCTCACGGGAAACCTAAAGATCGAACGTAGCACACGTCCGTGCTCATCGAGTAGTTCACGGTCACACTGACGACAGTGACGTTCATCCTCGAGGAGGAGACGATCGTTCCAGACGTCACGGTACTTCACTGCGACACGAGCTTTACCTCGAGACCACACATGCGCAGCAGCTCATATGAGCGCTCGGGATCGCGGTAGTCCGAGTGAGTGACCTGGACAACGACGCGTGAGAGTCCGGAGTTCGCGATCATTTTAGCACAACTCCAACAAACGTCACTCGTTGAGTAGATAGTGCCACCCACACGATCGGTTCGATCACAGACGAGTAGTGAGTTCTGTTCGGCGTGTATTGAGCAGCAATCACTGTAAGACTTCAATGTGTCAGCTCGTGGACCGTAGATCGCACGCTCACAGAAGTCACTACATGGTCCTTCATCAGGATAACCCGCGGGTGGTCCGGTGTAGCCAACCGCCACAACACGGTTGCGCGGGTCGACGACGACCGCGCCGATCTGACCGCGCACACAACGACTACGCTTCGCGATCGAGCGCGCCACGGACATCCATGTGTCGTCCCAGGAAGAGCGTTTCATCAGAGACTCGCGGGATCGGCGAACGCGAGGAAGAGTTTAACCATCGACTGAAGCTCTTCCTGTGTGATCACGATTCGTTCATCTCGATCATTCCAAATGTGCCACGCGGCGTCGGGATGATCAGACCTCGCGGACTCGGGGATGCGTGTCACGTAGATCACTGAACGTTCTCCATCACGGTACACTCGATGCACGGGTTGAGCGGTGTGGTCTCGCCGGGATCGTACACGTAGTCACACCACCGACAGATCATGCGAGGTCTGGGCTGGTGGTGGAAGAGTCGGTGGATGTGCACGGCGTTCCACTCGTTGATATCCGTCGTCTCGACTCGACCCATGCCGATTCGTCGGGCAAGCTCACGAGTCATGAGCCAGCGTAGTGGTGGTAGCTCGGTCACGGGGTCGACTCGTGTCATACCCTCTGGTCCGAGTGGGTCATCGTACGTGATGAGTGGTGGGACCTTGTCCACAAACTCATCAGGATCGTGACTCGCTGGAAGATTGTGAAGTCGCTTGGTCGCGTCGAGATCACGCTCGTAGATGTGAAGAGAAGTGACGTTGTGTACGTACACTCCGGTCCCGATGTTCAGCACGTGAGCGAGTGAACGCTGGAGTGCGGTGAAGATCGGCACGTCGTAACACATTCCAAGCCACGCATCATTCGAGCGCATGTGCGTGTGCATGTCCAGCACACCATCGCGTATCGTCCAGCTCAGCGAGACAGTGCACGGCACGTCACGACTCGGCTGTGCGAGGTCACTGGGCCTCCAGATCGTCGCTACGGCCTGCCTGGTGTCGCGGTCAGTTGCTAGCCGTCGAAGCACCAGAGGGAGCTGGTCGTGGAGTCTAGGGCCGTACGCACCTCGCAGACGGCCGCCGTCGGCGAAGTCGGCGAACCGAGGGGCGATCGAGGTAAGCTGCTGCAGGTCGGAGTACCCACCGATGAGCTGCACCAGCTCAGCCGACGCAATGGTGAGGTTCAGCTGTCGTCCGATCCCCCAGGGCACCGACATGCTTGGGTCGAGAAGCAGCAGCTGGAAGTCCGACAGCTCGAGAGTCGGTTGGTCGCGAGGTGCGGTCACACTGCCGTACTGCTTGATGCTCTCGATCACCTCACGGTAACCGAACTGCATGTTGTCCGTGACGATGCGGTTTCGGTCAGCCACGAAGACACTTCTTACACGTCACAGGCGTAGAGACGTCGACACGCTCACCGTGATAGGGCCACCAACCGACGTCTCTGAGACGACACACTAGGAACCATCCCTTTCGTTCGCTATCATAGAGGCATGTGTGAACTTTACCAGGCCCAAACCGACCACCGAAGGCCTGGTATCGACCCTCCCGAATCCCACCTCTAACTTGGACGAGCTGCATCAGAGGTCCAAGAGCAGGGTGTACTGCTGCCACGGGTCACCAAAGCAGGTGAAGAAGTCGCCGTCGGTCTTGATGTACCACGACATATCACCGTCATCACTTGGACGTGATTCAATGACTCGTTCTTGTTTGGTGCCGGCACTGTCAGCAAAGTTGTGACTGTACGAGAGCGTGATAAGATCACCCTCGCGTAGGTCGGCCATCGGTACGTGTAACACTCGTCTCACTTGTGTTACCTCGTCGTGGTGACGATCGCGATCGTCGTCGTCGTCGTGGTGACCTCGTTGATCTCGAGGATGTTGCGGAACTTGGTGAAGGTTGGGTTGCGGTAGCCGATGGCGTGGAACTTGTAGGTCCCGCCGACCTTGATCTTGCCGTACACGTCGCTCGAGTTCTTACGCCCGAACACCTGGTCAGTGATCTCGAAGTTCTCCACGTCAGTGTACACCATGAACCGACAGTCCTTCGCCGAGAAGCAGGTGCGCTCCTTGTTGCTGACGGTCCCCTGGATCCACTCATCGGTACTGGTGCCGCAGCCCGCGAGCACGAGCACCGCGATACAGATGGTGATAAGACGCTTCACTGGTCGTTCTCCCTAATCTCATTGATAATGTCACCGGTGTCACCCGGGTCCCAACGGCTTGGGTACTGCAGACGCAGGTCGTACATACGGTAGGCCGTGTAGCAGATCACACAGATGCTCAAGAATGCTGAGAGTGCTATATCAGCCATCACAACTCCTTATGTGTATCGTATGTCGGTTATGATTGTATCAGGTCTTCGGTCTCACGTTCACCTCGCCACTTGAGGTGATCGGTGTTCTGACCGACGACCGACTCGATGAGTCGTCCGTACTCAACGAGGTCAGCGTGAAGAAAGCGTCTTACGTACTGAGGATGTGGAACGGCTGAGTGAGGTACGTTAGCCTTCACCAGAGCCTCGTGTGCCTTGCGACCCAGTGCGACGGCCGGTGGTCGACCCGCCCACTCCCACGTCTGCACAGGGTCGCTGTCCTCACACGCGTTAGTGATGCCGATGCGTCTCCAGAACGGATCGGGTAGGTACTCGAGTAGCCAGCGTCCACTGGTAGAGCCACGAGGTACGAACGCCGAGCGATCGGTCGTGACGTTTCGCTTCTCACCAAAGAGTAGGGCATTTGGCCACGGCTTACCGATGTAGCACGGGTCAGGAGGCTTGAGAGAGCCCCAGTTCGCACGACTGAGTATCTTCTGGACGGTCTGAAACGACGTATCGTCGGGAGTAAACCAGGGGAGTATCGTGTCTGGAAGACACTCATCTCGGTAGCGCTCACGAGCTCGTAGGATCTCGTGAAGAGTACGATGCTCATCACCGCGGACTTGGTAGCGACTCGTGAGAGTCGACTCGTCCTGGATCATGTACACACCGACGGCACCGTGTGCTACGAGGAACAGCTCCACGTGTCGCCAGCCTGCGACTCCTAAGCGATCGCGACCTCTAATGAGTGGACCGTACACGCGCTCTCCCCAGTGGAGACGATCACAGACCACTGGAGTGTCCGAGTCGATGAAGGGGTACAGCACGTGTTCATACTCGATGAATGGGTCGGCTTTAGGCTTAGGAGCACTGCACTTCACGAGCTCGAGGTCAGGCCTGTACTCGCGAAGAGTCTTAACGAATGTACTCTTCCCACTTAAGTCCGTGCCCTCGACGACGATGATCACATCGACTCGATGACTGGTGGTTCGTACGGATCGCCTGGCTCGGGAACGTGTGCTTCAGCCGGAGCGGACTCACCGGTCCTTAAGAAGTGCGCAAAGACCGAGGCACGCTTCGTGAAGCACGTGTCGTGCGGAGCACCGGCGATGGGTGGATGCGACTTAACAGCGAGCTCGAGTGCTGACACTCGTATGCTGACCTCATCGTCTTCGGGGAGAGGATCATAACCAAGCGCTTGAAGAAGTACCTCGACGTCCGTCAACTGTGCTGCCACACGGGCGACACCGAGTGGTCCGTACTCATCACCGGCCTCCTGAAGAAGCTTAAGAAGTATGGGTGAGACTTCCTGAAGATCGGGATGAGAACCGCGATCGCCCACAACTAACCTCCGTACACGTGAGCGCTCGGGTGACGCGCTGGGTCGATGAGGTTGTATCGGTCCTCATCCTCGACCTCAGGCTCCACGACGTCGACGCCTCGTTCGGAGTCGTCGGTGTAGCGAACTTCGTGAGAGTCGAGTTCGAGTGTGTCGAGAAGCTCGGCCAGTCGACCGTCGTACTCGGCGGCCTCCGAGAGGGCGCGTTGAGCGACTAGAGGGAGGAACGTCGTGTCATCGTGACGCTTGGCCAGCTTGGCGATGACCAGCCATGGGTCACGGAACCGCCGGGTCCTGAAGCGATCGTGCTCGCCGTCAACCAGGGAGCGACCGACCGTCTCGAGAACGTAGGCGGTGCCAGACGACTCGTCGTTAGCGATGTAGATCCGCACCTCCAGCCAGCGGCACGCCGAGCAGCGCTCACCACGCTGGGCCTTGCGGTCGGGCGAGTGGCTGTGCTCAATCTCACGGCTGGAGGCGTCGGCGACGCGTCTACCATTGAACGAGACCATTCGCATACGACCCGTGTCAAAGTCGTAGTCGCGCAGGACGTAGTCCTGAGTGAAGCTTCTCATCAGTGTTCCTCGTGTCCGGGGGACAGGTTGTCCAAGTCAATGTTGTGTCTTAGTCTACACCGAAGTGTGGTCCAACGGTCACCGATCGAGGAGCCTCCACCCGGTGGAAGAGGGAGAGTGAGACCGGATGGAGACTCCCACGACGTCGGCTTCGACCATCACTCTGGTCGAAGTTTCACTGAAGGAGGGTGGCTCCCAGTGCGACAACCGACGGGGTCTAGTGTACCAAGCTGGAGAGTCCCCACGCGCGAATGGGGGAGGTAGGGATGGGGACTCTCGCAGCTTGATGCGCTTCCCGAGGAGGACCCGACCCTCCACGCTCGTCAGCGGTCTACACCAGTCTGGCTGGTTTCAGTGACCGGGAAGTCTCACGAAGCTCGCCTACAACATCACTGAACTTCGCCTCTAGGTGCGGTGCCTCGTCGTGATGCCTGTACGATTAAGCTGAGTCTCACATGCTCCTCCGTGTAGCGCGGAGCGAGTGCCAGCAGACTTGTGGAGAAACATCTACTCTATCACAACCTCCCATAGTTGACGCCACGCCAGTTGATGACGGTCTCATCCTCAGAGACGAACACTTGAGGACCAAGCACCGTGACATCACCGCTCTTATATGGGTAGCGTACTCGCCGCCACCCGTATGCCGGAGCGTAGGGTACTCGCCAACGATCGAGTATGATCAGCTCGTAGTTGTATGGAGCAAGTCGTATGAGCTTCACAGTCTCCCCGCACTGAAGTCGGCGATGACCTGCGGCGCCGAGGCGTCGAAGCCGACGACGTCGAGCGTGCCCGGGTCCTTGGGATCGGCGATGGTGAAGTCGGTGGCGGTCAGACCCACGACGACCAGACGGGCGGAGGGGTTGATCTTCTCGCGGTAGTGCCGGAGCGCCTGCGTGGGATGCTCCCTACCGGCCCACGTCTCGTTGTCCGTGTACACCACGAACGTGTCGACATGGAGCTTACGGCCGAGAGCGTAATGCATCGGCAGTGAGCAGTCGGTGCCGCCCATGGGGATGTTCGAGATCGTGCGCACCACATCATCCAAGCGCTGGCGAGGCGAGATGCTCACCGGCACCAGCGTGTCACTGAACGCCATCACGTGAGCGTCGGGCTCGGAGCGCAGCGTGATCAGCGCCATGGCGGCGGACGCCACACGCGGCGTGATGTGCGTGTTCAGGATCGTGCTAAAGTCCATCGACCCCGAGACGTCCAGTGCCACGAGTGTCGTGCGGTCGGACGGCTGAAGTGACCCGAACGCCGCGTAGAAGCCCGCGTCCAGGGCGTCGACGATGCGACTGGTGGGTTTCCAGGTCAGCGACCCTCGAACACCTCGTCCAGCCTGGTAGGTCGACTCGGCGAGGAGCAGCTGGAAGGGGTGGACCTTCGACTGCACGAAGGGGTTGGCGTTCCGCGAGAGGAACTCACCGATGTGACGCTCGTCGGACGCGGTGGGAACCCGCAGCCGCTCGAGCACCAACTTCTCGAGCTGTGAGCCCGAGGTGAGTGCGCCCGTCGAGGCCATGCGCCCGAGCTGGCGGGTGAGTGCGGTGAGTCCCATGGTCGGGACCAGCGCCTCCAGGACCTCGGGAGAGCGCAGCGTCGCGTCGGGCAGGCACTCCCAGGGAAGGTCGTGATCCAACACAGCCTGGGCGACCCGCTTGGGGTCGGTCACACGCTGGACGAGTTCGAAGCCCGCGATGACGTTGGGAAGCTTACTTCCACCGTTCTCCCAGGTGATGTCCTCACGGTGGGTGATCCACTTGAAGATCGCGTCGCGCACCGGATCATCGGTCTTGGGATGCGCGAGCCGCAGGAGGTCACGGTGCGTCCAGCCGTCGCGCTGGCGGTACTTCACCGCCTGCAGTGCGAGACGATCACGTGCTTGACCGGTGTACCACTCGGCGACGGCGTCACGAAGTCCACGACCCCAGCCTCGAAACTGCTCCACGTAGTTGGCGAACGTGAACAGGTGGTAGCCCGTGCGGCACAGCTGACGAAGCACGTCAAGGGCGAAGCGTCGGACTCCGGGGTCCGAGGCAGCGGTGCACGCGGCCAGGACGAAGAGCGTCGGCTGCTGTCGAGGAGCGAGGTTACGCAGTGAGACGTCGAGAAGCTCACGCACGACACGCTGACCGTCGTGCTCGATGAGTCCCAGGACGGTCTGGGCGTTCTCGGCAGTGAGCTTCTGCTCCGAGGTGTAGTACGTGCCACCCTCGGTGCCCAGCACCAGGAAGCGCCGCAGGCGCCGCCAGTCGTCGACCTGGAAGACGTAGCCGCCGGCAGCGTTGCGCACCTGGTCGGTGCGACCCGGGATGGGCTCGGTCTGAGGCGTGCTTCGCGTCGAGATGCGTCGCAGTGGATCCGTCATCATAAGCTCCGTTCGTCGTACGTTGGGGTGTGACCCTAGACAAGTGAGTGAAGACCGCTAAAGACCGATGCTCTACCACTGAGCTACACCCCTGTGACTCATCTAGCGTAGGGGTGGGACGACTCGAACGTCCGTCTTCGGTTTCCTGGTAAGCGACCATCTCCGGCCCGGGGACACGTATCCCTCTCGTCGACCTGGTGACCCGCTGAAAGGTCTCCAGCGTCTGAGAAGGTGGTTCGGATGAGTGAGTGAACGCCGGGGGGTTCAGGTGATAAGCTGATAACCGACGTCCTCCGACCCGGACCGTGAGATCTTAGTTGGAGGGTGACACGGGGGTCGGGTGAGCGAGTAAGTGGACTCCGGCGTTCTTCCAATGATAACCGAAGTCCTCCGGCTCACCCGAGATCGTTGACCACGCTGTCATCGTTCCCGTGTTTAAGATGCCCAAGCTGCGGATACAGAACCGCGACGTCAGGCTACCAGACCGGGCAGCCACGGTCAACCGAGAAACCGAGATTCTTGTGTGAGATACCTATCGTCGCTTGTTCTGCTCGTCGAGGCGCCTCTGGTGTTCGGCCTGCGCCTTCTGTTGCTCAGCACGTACACGCTGCTGCTCGGCCAGTCGCTCCTGTTGACGCTGATGATGATCCACCACGCTCTGTGCCCGGGCCTGGTAGCTTGCCTGGTCTTGACGTCCGGTCGTCTCTTTGACGTGATGCTCGGCGTTGTAGAAGGTGACCCAGTCGTCAGCCTGGTTGCGGTAGAGCTCGTCACGCTCACGCTGTTCGTTGCGGCGGTCACGGTCGAGCTGACGCTGGAGCGCCTCCTTCTCCTTAGGAGAGCGACCGCGAGGTCCGGGACGACGGGGAGGTCGTGGCATCTTAGGTTTCCTTCGTCGCAGGTGTGGAGGAGGGCTCCCAGGACCCGGGAGGTCACGCGACGGCGACGACACGCGACTCTACATGGGGGTGCGAACCGGATCCTGGGGCGGCCCCTCCGGTGACACCACGCGCGAGCGATCTCAGTGACCTAGGCGGGGGACGCGGCCGGTCACCGGTGCTGGAGTGTGGCAAGAACAAGGTACCAGGTTGTGTGTGTCCTGTCGACCCCAGATGGTGTGAGGAGAGTTCCTCCTACACGTTCTCGCAACTCGAGCGGAGCGGCGGTAGTAGGGTAGAGGTCTTCCAGTGACGGACGACCGTCCTCATGCGACGGTGATTGAGAGCATTGAAGTGAGACGGTGACTCTACTCAACCTGGGCCCACACCAGACTCTCTTATGGTGTGGCTTCGCGCCCGTGGTGCGGGGGCGAAGACTGATGACCGACCGGGGTACCGCGGGTCGGAGAGGGGAGTGCCTGTGGCGCACTCGAACTCTTCTGCGACCGGGTGGTCCAACTATGACTGGGCGCTAGCGTACCAGCGCTCGGGCCTAGTCGTCATACCCCTGTGGCCGGGAACTAAGACACCTCACTCATCGAAGGCGAACCCGAGCCGTGCTCTCCTGGGAGGTGGCTTCAAGCTGGCGGAGGTCGGTGAGTGTAGTGAAGAGTGGGTGAGAAGGTGCTGGGGACCAGAGGGTGAACCGACGGCCGGGATCGGTGTCGTCTGTGGAAGCCGCTCACGGCTGCTGCTGATCGACGTCGACACCAAGAACTCGGGTGAGTTCTCCTGGGAGGCCTGGCGAGCCGAGCGGAGTGAGGCGGGCCTGGTGCTGCCCGAGACTCCGATCGTGCGCACGCCCAGTGGGGGATACCACCTGTGGTTCAGGCTTCCCGAGGGCCTGGAGCTGCGGTCCTGGGACGGCTGGCTGCCGGGAGTCGACGTCCTGGCCAACGGCCACTGGGCCGGTGCTCCACCGACGATCGTGCGTGACCAGGTCTCGGCCTGGGACTCCACCGCATATGAGTTCCAGCGCACGTGTGAGAAGCCCATCGTACCCGACTGGTTGCTCGAGGAGCTGAGCACCGGGCGGCGACGTCGAATAAGTGCCGTCGGACGACTCGCCGAGAGCGCTGAGTATGAACGTAGCGTTAGGTTTGACTGGGTCAGGTTCTGGACACCGGGTGCGGTACCAGGTGGTGAGCAACACGACACGCTCGTGAGTGCAGCGCACAGTGCTCGCGCTAAGAACCTGGATGATGATGTCGCACTCGCGCACCTCATTGACGGGGTACGCTGCTTCACGAATGAAGATCCTGATGATCCTTGGACCGATCAACACGCCATCGATAAGTGGGAGGAAGCGAAGCAGAAACCTGCGGGGACTAGCTTCAACCTAGATGACGTTGAAGTTCCCGACTACACCCCACACTTTGAGTCCGCTGTCATCCCTAGGGAGACGAATGGGCAGGGACGCGCGCAGCTGCGGTTGATTCACGGTGAGGGTGGTGAGAGTGAGAGCCCGGGTGAGGGTGAGGATGAGGGTGGTGATGAAGGAGATCGAGAGCTACCTCCCGGTGGCGGTTGGGACAGCCCACCAACACTAGGTGACACTGATGAAGAACATGCTTGCGAGTTTCACCGACTTTACGGTGAACGAGTGCTGTGGGTTCCTGGACTCGAGTGGCACATGTGGACGGGAACTCACTGGCGTCCTGACGATGCACATGACGTCGATGACCTACTGACCGAACTGGGCTACCGCATCGAGACGTATCGCTTAACACTTCGCGACCGTGAGGGTTTCGAAGATGAGTTTCGACTCTTAGGTGCTCGAGTGAAGAGACTCTGGAACTCGCGAAGCGTGAGTGGTGTAAAGATCAAGGCCGAGAGTTACGCCCAACACTGGAACGGTAGAACCCAGACGGCTGAGTGTCTCGACACGCATCTCACGATGCTCAACACACTAACGGGTCTTACGCAACTAGCTGCGATCACTGAGAGGAGTAGCGTAAGTGAGTAGGTTGACTGCAGGATATGACTTTGAAGCACGACCTCACGACCCACGAGACCTGATCACACGATGCACAAGGGTGGGCTACTACCCAGATGCACACAGCGAGTTGTTGGATACGTATCGTCTGACATTCTTTCCCGATCCTGAGCACTGGGAGGCGCTGTGGCGCCTGGTGGGAAGTTGCTTAATAGGCGGCAACCAGCACCGACAGCTGATCTTCTTCGCCGGTGCCAGCACAACGGGTAAGTCACTACTCGCGGAACTCATCATGAAGGCACTTGGGAACTATGCCGCACTCAGCACCGCGAGCATCTTCCGCGGCAACCAGGATGAACGGCCTAGGGCCGACCTCATGAACATCATGAGCTCACGAGTCGTGTTCGTCGAAGAGGTCGGACACGCCTGGGAACTACACGCCGACCGCGTGAAAGATATCACGGGTGGTGGCCAGCTCACCGCGCGAAAGCTACACTCAAACACATACGTCACGCGTAAGATCGAGTTCACCGTGATCGCTGTCACGAATGAGCTACCACGTATCAAAGATGCGGACCACGCACTGCTACGTCGAGTTAAGGTCATACCGTTCACACACAGCGTCCAGGAGGGGGAGGACTACACCGTGCGTGAGCGTATGCTTAGTGACACCAAGACGCTCGAGGCCGTCTTAAGTGAGGCGATGCAGGGATGTGCACGCTCACAGAAGCACGGAGTGGATGACCTTCCAGAGGCGTTCGTGGCGGCACGGGCTGCGGCCTACGGTGAGATCACAGGCACCGAACTAGTCGCCGAGTTCGTACACGACCTGATCGAGCGTAGGCTGCTGGTCGGTGAGAGCGTCCAGGGGCAGTGCGCAAAGTTAGGTGAACTGTTCGAGCTGTACGTCACTGCACCGGGACGACGGAGTGAACGTGAAACACGCGAGTTGTCTGCTCGTCGGTTTGGACAGCTACTTCGTCTCCTAGGATACGAGGTGAAGAACGTCAACGGTGGTGTGAGAGTGCTTGGCGTGCGGCTCGATGGTAGTCTCGCTGTCGTCCGTGCAAAGCTGGAACTGTGACCCGGACATTTCGGAAACTCCCTAGTCGAGCCTAGTAACTAAGCGGTGGTTGAGTTGGTTACTAAAGCAGTAACGACAGTAACGAGCAGTACTGAAGAAATTGGGTTTCGCTACTAGAGGAAAATGATAGTACTCTTGGTTATTTCTGATTACTTAGTAACGTAGTAACTAGGAACTGAAAGTATTGCTGTAGGGAGAGCAGCTGACTGGACAAGCAGCTGGAAGAGTAGTAGGGTGCTTGTTCAAAGAGTTATGTATCTAGACCCCTTGGGGATCTAACTCTGGAGCAGTCGCTACTAAGTGCTAATGCAGGTATGATACATCACATCAGAAAGTAGGAACAAATGCCACAGCTTCCTAGTGCACGCAAGGCACTTTCAGTTGATGAAAAGAACGAGTTGGATCGTCTCGAGCTGATCTTGTGTGGTGATAGAGGTTTCCTTGAACTCACAGATGATGAACGGAAACGCGTCGAGATCTTGAGGGTTAAGAAACATCAGTACGAATCTGAACAAGCCCCCTGGGCGCGGTCACTCATCTGGTTGGCCGAGGCTGAGCACCGATATGAAAGTGATGAACTTGAAGCTGCAAACGCTGCAGCACGACTGGCCACGGCGTTTGCCACGCTACATCACGCTCTTCATCCATGACACCGTCTGGTGGCACGGTCTCGAGGAAATCCTGTGAGATCTGTTGACTAAGTGATGACTTCCTGATAGAATGAACTTAGGAAGTTCGACGGTAGGAAGGAATGAGATGGCGAAGATCAACTGGCAGCAGAAGCGCGCGGCCGACGCACTGGCCGAGCGGATCTACGACGCCCTGCAGGACGAGGGCGTCGAGGTCGAGGTCATCCCAGGCACGCGCTGGGACGGCGTGCCATATGGGAAGATCGTGGCCGCACTCAGCACCCGAGTGCTGCACCTGCTCGAGGCCAACGGCTTCCGAGCCGATGACCGTGGTGCGTGCGTGATCGTGCTGGAGGCGTCGTGAGCGCCTACACCAAACACGTCATACACGATGGGCTGGACGTGCGGGCCGAGTTCTCTCGGCTCGCGCGGCTGCCCGGCATGCACCCAGCGATCCGACGCAAGGAGCCACAGCTCCAGATCACGCAGTGGCGTGATCGTCGGCCTCGCCGGCTCGGCTGTGCGTGGTGGACACAGCACCGCATCAAGGTCAACCTTCACCCAAGCCTCTCACGTTATGACGTGCAGGAAGTTCTCATCCACGAGCTCGCTCACATCGATGCGAACAACCGCGCGGCCGACGCGACCGTCGGTGAGCAGAACCGCACACGAGACGGGAGTAGAGTGGGTCACAGCCCATTCTTCTGGGAGCGTCTCGACGCACTCTTCGAGGAGGCGTACCCAGGTGCGGGTAAGTTCCTCGAGCCTCGCAAGAACAAGTTCCACGGACGGTACTCACGAGCACTGAAGAGGTACGAGCTCTTCGGTGATAAGCCCTTCGATCAGGAGATCTGGGACCTGCACGGAATCCTCGCCCAGGTCGCTAGTGAGAAGATGGTGAACGGTGCTCGGGTGCAGGTCATCCGTGAGCTGGAGCCTGCGGCCGCGAGTGACGCACCGCTCGCTCCTGTGATTCCCATCAGGCCTAAGAAGACGACGAGCACCAAGACCAGCGCACGCACCCTGGACGAGCGGGTGCACGAGCTCATCGCTCTTGGGCCGGTCAGCCGGGAGCAGCTCGCGTGGGAGTATGAGCAGAGGTACGGTCCTTATCCCGGGAAGTCGGTGTACAACTCCGTGTGGCGACTCCGACGTGATGGTCGGGTTGACCGTAACGGTCACCTGTGGTACGCTAAGTGAAACACAGGGTAGGCGAGAGTTGGGCCGGTCCACACCCTCCCGTGGGCCGGCCCTTCTGGACTTCTGAAGTGTGGTACCGTCGAGACCGTGCCCACGGGAATCGACAACGCCACACCGATCCTGGACCTCAGTGAGGCTCGTAGGCTGGGCTACTCGTTCGTCTTGCGGTACGGACCACCCAGTCGTTATGAGATGTCACAGGCCGAGTGCGACACAATCCTGGCGCAGGGCTTCGGCGTCGGTCACATCTTCGAGGTGGGTGGTACCCGTGCCCTGGGTGGAGCGGCACAGGGAACGATCGACGGTCGCACGCACGATGCCTGGGCCGATCGCTGCGGTGCACCCCCCTGGGTGCGGCTCATCTACGTCGCACAGGACGCGCCACTGACCATCGCTCAGCTGCGCGGACCAGTCACCGAGTACGCCCGGGCCTTCGACGCAGCGTGCCGTCGACCGACCATGCCGTACGGTCCGTATGACTGTCTTGAGGTCCTCTGCGGTGAGAACCACGTGGCTCCCTACGGCTGGCAGTCCGCCGGCATGTCCGGGAGCGGTAGCGGCTCTGGTGGCTCGTTCCGCTGCAACGACGGTTCGGTCCGTCGCCTCTCGCGGTACGCCGCGCTCTTCCAGGACGTTAAGTACGTCCTGGGTGGACAGGCCGACCACAACGTCACGGTGAACGACACTACTGTGACGTGGGCGTGGGGCGGTCCCTACACCGGCGATGCATCAACACCTGACCTGGAGGATGACGACGTGCAACGACCTAAGATCCTGTGGACCCAGGTCGACAGCGAGTGGCGGCGTAGGACGGCTCGGCTGCCCGACCGACCCGAGCCCTACGCCTTCGTGGTGTACGAGGCTGTGGGTACCGTCAAGTTCCTGGCCGATGATGATGAGACGAACTGGATCAGGTTCCGCATCGGTGCACTGGGTGGTCGCTTCGACATCGATGGGAAGGCTCCTAAGGAAGACTCCCAGGGTAAGCCGATCGAGTACGATGAGCTTCACGACGTACCCGATGTCGTCTTCCGCACGCTGACTCTCGTCGGTGCTCGTGATGACGATGACGACGTTGTGTCGGTGCCCACGACACCGGGAACGGTCGACACGGCGGCTCTCGTCGACACTCTGCTCGACGAAGCCGGGCGCCGACTTCTCTCGTGAATCATCTCGACACATCACACCCACGTGTGGTAGTGTCAACACGACCGGTGACGCACCTAGGAGCGTTTGCCGTGACTGTGGCCAGAGCGGTGTCGGCGTTCTGCGTCACCGGTCACTAGTCTCAACACTTATGATGAGGGAGAAGATGTGATGGCAAAGTACAGGGTGCGGTTCGAGACGAAGGCCTGGGCCTCGGTGGAGGTCGACGTCGATGACCCCGAGCTGGCCGTCGAGAACGCATACGCCGAGTTGCCTAGTGACGTCTGTGCGCAGTGCTCGGGTTGGGGTCGTAACTGGATCCTCACGCTCGGTGAAGAGTGGTCCATCGAGAAGGACTCGAAGCAGGAGGCCGACGGTACGTGGGTTACCTTCGACACCGAGCCCGAGCTCATCGAGGACTGATCAAAGTTCTGAGGATGGGCTAGTCAGAGCATCAGGCGAACGATGACCTGCGTCACACGAGATCGGCGTCAACGGTGGTAACTTTCGGATCCACTGAAGGTCATCCCGCCCATCCTCACCTACGGCTCTGGTCGCTGCCCGCCGAGAGGCTCCGCTGCGGGCATGAGGACGGATGTGATGCTTGGGCGGTGGGAGCTGTGTGCGTCCGTCTCGGGACCGATGATGTAGGTCTATGGCTCCTTGACCCTGTCTGTGCTGATGAGTCGCACGTCGCCGCCGCCCTCGCTGAGGCCTTAGACGACATTCGCCAAGATGAAACCTAAGATCCCACGCAGTTGGCGACTTCCCGAGGGCGACGAGCTTCGTACGCTCTGGACTCACTACGCCGAGCTGCGGTGGTTGAACGTGCAACTACAAGAGACGATCCCCTGGTCGTCCGCACGAACTCGCTGCACCGCGACCCGCTGGCTGGGTCGTGTGCAGTGTCGAATGCCCGCGCTTCCCGACAGTGAGTTGTGCTGGGAGCACGATGAAGATGAGACGTGGAAGAGACCCGGCTTCACGTCACCGCGTGCTGTGCTGGATGCTGTGACCGAACGAAGCGAGGCCATCGCTCAGCTCGTGGCCAGTCTCGACGACGATGAGCTACAATCCGGCTCGTGAACCTGACCGACCAAGAGCTACTCCGCGAGTCAGCGGTGACGTACGGTCGGAAGATCGATGTGAACCCATACAAAGTTCTCATCGATGAGGTGAAGTGGCGACTTGGTCACGTGGAGTACCTGCGTGAGCAGATCCAGCGGACCTCGTTCGACTCACTCTTCATAGAAGATGATCACGGGGTCATGCACGAGGGTCCGCTTCTGCTGCGCTACGACACCGAGCGTAAGCACCTGGACAAGGTCTGCAACATCGCGGCTCGCCTAGGTGTGGCCGAGCGGTACGTCGGTCTGGCCGAGCTGCAGGGGCGCGTCATCTTCGACGCACTGCGCGCGGCACTGGATGATCCACGGGTCGGGCTCGATGAGGGTCAGCGCACGGCTCTGGTGGACGCGCTGCGGCGCACGATGGTCTCCACCAACGGTTCCACACCCCACCCACAGCTCCCACAGGTGCCGACGTGACGTTCTTCTCGGTGTGGATCGGTGCGTGGTGTATCATCCTCGCTTACGTCGTCGTTATGGACACGATCGACGACCTTGTCTGGTGGTTCGAGCATGACTGGGTGATCGACTGGACAGGACCGCTCGACGGACCGGCTCGAGAGAGACTCGGGGGAGCTGAGCGGCCGCTCTAACGCCTCTGGTCCGACTTCGAAGGAGAACCAAATGGCTACCATGACGATCACGATCGACGATGCACAGGTATCACGTGTGATCGAGGCTCTGTGCGTCACCGCGGGCGTGGCACCAGCGAACGCCGCCAACGCTCGCCAGGTCGTGCGTGACTGGGTGAAGCGCACCACTCTCGAGTATGAGCGTCGTCGTGACAGCGTCGCTGCGGTGCAGGCTCTGCCGACTCCGGTCGATCCAGCTGTGACCTGAAGATATACAGCCTCACTGTGGTACCGTCTGCCTCGTGCTCTTCGCCGAGGTGGACTCAGGTACCATCGTCGTGGCGATCGTGGTGTCGGTCGTCGCTCCGTCTCTGCTTGCCTGGTTGAACGCGCAGCAGGCTCGCCGCTCGAAGCTCGATGAGTATAAGCGGCAGGATGACGTCGCCGCTGCTCTCGAGGTTCGTCAAGACGCGTCCGAGGCTCGTGCTGACGCCGCTGCTCGTCGTGCGGTGGAGGTCGCCGAGCAGGCAGCACGTGCAGCTGAACTTCTGCTCGCCGCGAATGAGCGCGTCGCCGAGCAGTCCGCTGCCGCCGCTGCCGCGAACGCCGCTGAGCTCGCAGCGATCTACGCCCAGGGTACCAGCATCCAGGACCAGACGCGGAAGATCCACGTCCTGGTGAACTCGAACATGACCGAGGCTAAGAACGCTCAGCTCGCGGCTCTCGTACAGTTCGCGGGCGTCACACATGAGATGTTCGATCTGCTGCGCAAGGTGGGTACCGAGCCGACCTCCAGGGCGCTGGCGGCACTCACCGAGACCGAGAAGACGATCGGTAACCTACGAGCCGAGCTGAGTGAACGTGAGGCTACCACCCAGCTCATGGAGGCCGAAGCAGCGACTTTGACTAAGCCCGTGGTAGAGTAACTCTCATCGGGTCCAGTCCCCGCTCGATGGGATCACAGCGAGGTCACGTTGAGGTTTGTCGTAGCTTTCGCCTTCGGCGAAGCCACACTGTTGCTCGGGCAAGCAGTGCCCGACCCCTACGGACCACTCCTGACGTACGGACCACTTGGAATCTTCACGGCGCTACTGCTCACCAGTCGTCTGGTGACGAAGGCCGAGCTGGACCGTGCGAACGCCCGGGCCGACCACGCTGAAGCGCAGCGTGATGAGCTGGCAGCTCGCATGATCTCAGACATCGTCCCTCTCGTAGCGGAGGTACAGAGGACCATGGCTCCTGCGTTGAACCAAGTGTCCGAGGGACAGGGTGAGGTGTTGTCCGCACTCGCTCGCTTGCAGTCCCTGATGGAACGCATCATCGAGTGGCGTGAGCGGACGGGGTGACGGCCTCATGCACTGGCCGTGGCACCGGGAGCATGAGCAGCTCGAGGAAGACAGATCATATCGGGAGGATCACGTTGAGAAGGTCATCACCCGAGTGGACGCGCTGACGGTCGACCTCCAGAATCTTGTGAAGGAGCTGGACGACATCTCAAGGAGGTTTCCTCGTGTCAGTGATTCATAATGATCAGCCCGTGAACGGTGACGACTTTAAGAAGTTGGCCGCCTCCTTCACCACACTGAACGAGTCCCTCATCTCGCTGCGTGATGAGTTCAGTCACTACCGCACTCGCGTGCGCTGGTTTCTCGCGGTCATCGTACTCGTGGCCACCGCACTCTTCGGTCTCATCGGTGTGCAGATGATCGTGTCGCACGCGAACTCCGATGTGGTGCACACCATCGAGGACTGCACCACTCCTGGTGGTGGGTGCTACGAGCGCTCGCTGCAGGAGTCCAACCGACGCACCGCTCCCTTCATCAAGCTCATGTGTAACGCGACTCCGCCCGAGCGTCGCGAACCACCGTGCCCTACCTGAGGGATAAGTTCCACGATCCTATGACGTGGGCTCACTTTCACGGTGTGCTGACACTCCTCTGGTTGATCTTGATTCCCATCACGGTACTCTGGTTGCGCGAGTCGCTCATGTGGATCGCACTGATGAGCGTCTGGGCGAACTTCGTGGGGCACTTCGGAAGCTGGCAGGCCAGCCGTGCCGAACGCGCGGTGGGTGAGATCGGAGAAGACAGCGGCTAAGTTCGAGTGAACTGAGTTCTTCTTCACACTATTCGTTGCTCTTCTCCGTCGACTGTGTTAAGGTCTGCCGGGTGAGCACAACTGAGACACAGACTCACTGGAGTAGTGACGAGGTCGTCGACCTGACCGGTGTGACTTACCGACAGCTCGACTACTGGTGCCGGTCGGGAATCTTTAGTGAGCGGTTTCAGGACCTAGGCAGTGGGTTCAAGCGGCGCTTCGACCGTGACACTGTCTTTCGTGTCGCCGTGATCGCACGTGTCTCACAGGCTGTCGAAGCTCTGACACAGTCTCGGTTCCGGGCCGGTTCTCTGGCGCTGTCCCGTGACATTCTCACGGCGATCGATGGTGCCACCGGTGACACGCTCGAGATTAAGTGCGGACGAGATGCCTTGCTCACGGTCAAGTACGGTGACCTACGACGAAAGTTCGAGGAACTCTGATGTGGCTGCTGTTACTCCTGGTTCTCGTCATCGTCGCGATCGCGATCATCGCGAGATGACCGAACGCAGACTCATACGAGATCGACTTCTTCAGCAGGAGCTCGAGGGCGTGGGCATCAACGCACACGTGAGTTCGGACTGCGAGTTCGTTACTATGACGATGGATGTGTGGACACTTCGGCGCTTGACGGGACGTCTACGCGAGGGACCTCCCTCGAGCGCGGTGATGACACAGCACACACTCTCACACGAGATCGACGTCACACTGACCGTCGACTGAACATGAGGAGCTGAACGATGTTGACCCCACTGGTGCAGGTCTGCGTGTTGCTCGTCTTGGGGACGATCATTCACCGCCAGCGCCGTTCCCGACTCGAGGCGCTCCAGACCGTGTCCTACCTCGAGACCCGGCTCTACTACAACAACGAGGATCCCACGGGAAACCTCGAGCTGTTCGACACGCTGGAGTGGCGGGTGCACCTGCTGAACAAGCGGCTGGTCAACCTGCTGCAGTCGCCCAAGCTCTACCTGCGGGCGCGGCGCATCCACGGCGCCCTGGACCTGCCGGATGAGGAGCTCACGGCCGAGCTCGAGATCGTGCACATGGCCGAGTCGCTCGTCCCGGCCGCAGCGTGATGAACACCTACACCTACAAGCAGGACTCCACCGGCTGGGATCACCACAAGGAAATCTTCGTGATCCGTGAGGGATGCACGAAGCTCAACGATGAGGGTAAGGTCGTGGGTCGCATCGAGGTGCCCATCCACGAGGTCATCTCCGAGGTCGAGGCCGAACGACTCGTGGAGCGACTCAACTCCTGCGCCGCGGCATGATGCACGTGAAGCTGCCACGACCCGCGACGGTGTATGGGCTTGCCGCCTGGTGGATCGTGTGTGCGTTTACACTTATAGTGCTTCTCACTTATGTACTGTCGCGGTTGTTCTTCAGTGAGGATCGTGGTTACGTGGCGTTCACAGTGGGACTACTCATCATGACGTGGCTACACGGCTGGGTCACAGGAGTCGCGAGGCTCGGTCTCGTCGTTAAGAGGGAGCTCGTTCTCGTCGGTCCAGCGGAGCAGCCTGAGCTCTCGGCTGAGGCTCGAGCTCGCCTGCTGGGCACCGACGCTCCCAGGCGTCGGTGCGCCTATCGAGGTGATCCACCTCCGGACATCTCGATCCGTAAGCTCGGGAATGACGAATGAGGGTCGCGGACATCAACGTCGGTGATCGAGTGCTCATACCGTACATGACACGTGCGGTTCGCTCGATTCCCGGACGACTCAATGGACAGTGCATCAGTCACGCTGTTCCGCGAGTGCGAGGCTGGTATCCCGTTAAGGTTCTCAACGTTCTTCCTAAGGGAAGAGTTCTCGTCGCTGAGGAGTACACGACGTATGATCAGCCCGATGAGGACGTTGTGAAGAACTTTGGCTTCGCCGCCTGGTTCTTTCACATGAAGAAGACCATCGTGACACACGTTCGAGAATTCGAGGTGGCGTCGCGAAGCGTAAGATCGTTCAACTAGGAAAGGGTTACCGTAAGTATGTGGCAGAAGAGTAGCTTCAGTGGTGATGCCGGTTGTGTCGAGGTCTGGAAGAAGTCTTCCTTCTCGGGCAGCGGTGGCACCTGCATCGAGGTCGCCGAGGCCGATGACGGCTGGCTGATGCGCGACAGCAAGGATCCCGATGGGCCTCGACTGCGCTTCAACCGGGCCGAGGTCACGGCGTTCGTCGCGGGTGTGAAGGCCGGCGAGTTCGACTGATGTCGATCATCCATCGTGAGGAGGCTGAGGTCCTGTGTAGTGGACCACACGAGGTGTCGATCACCGTACACCTTCATCACGATGCGATCGGCAACGGTCAGGTTGACGTAAAGCAACTTGTGTCGCAGGTTGCCGAGGTCTGCGGGTGGGAGAGATACCCAGATGGTAAGTGGTGGTGTCCCATCTGTCTGAGTCGAGCTTAGTGTCGACGTGAGGAACTGCTGCTGTCTCGGTCACACCCACACGCCGCTGGGTAAGACACGGTGTACGACGTGTGGGTGTACCGATCCCATCGACTTTCCAGCTCCCACGACTGAAATGAGTAAGCACATGCCTAAGCTGACCGAGAAGTATGCCGGTCGTCACTCCGCGGTGCTTCACGTGCTGCGGTTTCTCGAACCCAACACGAACCTTCCGCTGCCGCTGTTCGACATCGCGGAGGAGGCCGCTGAGTTCGCCGACATCATGATGTCTACCTGTGAAGACGGGCCTGAGCTCACCGCGGGTCTTCGTAAGTTGCTGGAGGCGAAGGACTGTTTCGTTCGTTCGGCGCTACCGACCGACTAGATTCAACCGGTCACCACAGACCTAGTCAAAAGGACCCAAGTGAATCCTCGCAAGCTTCTTCTCTTTGTCATCGCGGCCGCTGCTCTCACCATTGGTGTGGGAAGTGCGGCGTTCGCCGAGCCGACCGAGCTCGTCCAGACCGACCTCATTGGTCCGGTGCCGTGTCTTCGGTGTCTCCCCGTTCGTACGACGTGCACCTCCACGACGACGACTACCACGGCGCCTGCTCCAACCACGACCGCTCCGGTCGCCACCGTCGTCGTGCCTGTTATCTCGGTCGTGCCGGTGCCGCAGCCGGCGCCGCAGCCGAACGTGATCGAGCGGACCGTCGAGCGCAATGTCACGGTGAACAACTTCACGGTGCCCGATGAGACGGCTCCGCCGCAGGTCCAGGCTCCGACGCGGTTCGTCGTCCAGGCGGTCACGGCGCAGCCGTCGTTCACGGGTTGAGTTCAAGGGCGTCTCGGAGGTAGGGAAGACCGAGAGCAGTCTGGTGGCATAGGCTGTTCAACCGTCCTAGACGAAAGCGCTCGGTGGGCTATGCCGAGTTGATGCGAGTATGTCGAACGTCCGCCATGGAGGACGAGGGTAGCGGGGAGACTGAGCCAGACGAATGTTTCGGCGGTTCGAGTCCGTCGACGCCCACTACACACCAAGGAGATGAGAAGGAATGGGACATAAGATATTTCTGGACACGGAGTTCATTGACACCGGGAGTGAGCTCATCCTAGTGTCGATCGGTCTGGAGCGCGATGACGGTGCGCGGTACTATGCCGAGCCTCGTGAGGCGAACCTATCGCAAGCCAGTGACTGGGTGCATGATCACGTCATCGTGTACACCGACTCGTGGATCGATGCGATGAAGATCGAGGACGTCGACCTCGCTCACAAGCGCTGGCTCGAGGTGACGACACCACGCGCACAGATCGCCAGCGAGATCGTCGCTTTCGTCGGCGAGGAGCCGACCTTCTACGCGTACTATGATCACTACGACTGGGTGCTGCTGAGCCAGATCTACGGCCCGCTGACCGAGCGACCGGACGGCTGGCCGATGCGCTGCATCGACCTCGCGGACCGTGCGTGGCTGGTTGGGCTGGATCCCGAGGAAGTGCTTCCTCACGAGAACTCGCTTCCCGGGTTCGACCAGTTCAAGGACACTCATGCTCACCGTGCCGACGCCGGGGCAGCGTGGAACCACGAGCTCTACCGTGAACTGATCCGCATGCCCGCGGTCGACATCGACTACGCGCGTGTGCTGTGCTTTGAGAACCCGTGAGCTTTCTCGCCGAGATTGCTACACAGACGTGGCGTCTTGAGGCAGCGTGTCGTGACATGGACCCAAGTCTTTTCTTTCCGGATCTTGAGAAGGACTCGGAACCCGCGAAAGAGATCTGCTCTAGGTGTCCTGTGCGACTTGAGTGTCTCGAGTATGCTCTGACCTACTCGATGTCCACGGACTTCGGGGTCTGGGGTGGCACAGGACGGCGCGAACGACGAAGGCTTCGGGTGCAGGCTAGACTTAGTCACTCACGACTGAAGTGGTGAAAGATCCTACGGTAGACTAAGTCATGTGAGTGGCTACATCGACGATGAGGACCTAGTAAGAGATGGGTTCCTCGCTGCGCTCGACATGCTGCAGCCACCTGACCTCGTGTACCGTCGGGATCCTGTGCGCTGGTGCGATGAGAAGCTCGACATCCAGCTCTGGTCGAAGCAACGTGATATCATCGAGTCGGTCCGTGACGAACGTCTGACCTCCGTTCACAGCTGTCACGAGAGTGGAAAGAGCCTCACGGCAGCAGCCACCGCCGTCTGGTGGATCGGGACCCGACCGATCGGTGAGGCGTTCGTCGTCACCACCGCTCCGACCAACACACAGGTGCGGGCGATCCTCTGGCGTGAGATGAACCGCCTCCACGCTCGTGGCCAGCTCGCTGGGCGCATGAACCTAACCGAGTGGTACGTCGGGAACGAGCTCATCGCCCTAGGCCGGAAGCCGGCGGATTATGATGAGGAAGCGTTCCAGGGCATCCACTCGAGGTTCGTCCTCGTGGTGCTTGATGAGGCGTGCGGCATTAAGAAGTCTCTCTGGGACGCCGCATCGACACTGACCGCGAACGAGCACTCACGGATCCTCGCCATCGGAAACCCCGACAACCCACACGGCGAGTTCGCTCGAGTGTGTCGTCCAGGTTCGGGCTGGAACACCATACACATCTCGGCGAGTCACACTCCGAACTTCACGGGTGAACCTGTGAAGCCTCACGTGGCCGACTCGCTGGTGTCACCGGTCTGGGTCGAGGAGAAGCGTAAGACGTGGGGCACGGGATCCGCTCTCTACGTCTCGAAGGTCGGCGGTCGGTTCCCCACCGACGCGGACTCGGGCGTCATCCCCTTCTCCTGGGCTACGGCGTGTCGGTACGTCGAGCTTCCAGCAGCTGGTGCGCGCTGTGCTGGGCTGGACGTCGGCGGCGGTGGAGATCTGACGGTGTTGCGTGAGCGCATTGGTCAACACGCAGGTCGTGAGCTTACGTGGAATGAGAGCGACCCGATGAAGCAGGTCGGTGAGATCGCGGCTCGACTCGAGGAGTGGGAGATCGAGCGTGTCGTCGTCGATGTGATCGGTCTGGGCTGGGGAGTGTGTGGTCGTCTGAAGGAGCTCTCACGCTTTCACGAGCCCACGTCATCGGACACGACGCACAGTGCAGTCGTCGTACCCTTCAACGCGGCCGAGCGTCCGACGACGAGGAACGTGAAGAGGTTTCTCAATAAGCGTGCTGAGCTTCACTGGCACGGTCGTGAGCTCTCGCGGTTGAAGCACTGGGATCTCACCGAGGTGGATGATGACACCATCGTCGAGTTGACCGAGTCGCACTATGAGATCATCGACTCGCAGGGTCGTGTGAAGATCGAACCCAAGGACCTCGTGCACGCGCGCCTGGGTCGAAGCCCGGACCACGCCGACGCGCTGCTCATGGCGTACTGGGAGGGTGATATCATGGACGCGAACCTGCCGGCCGCACGCATACTCACAAACCTAGGTCAACCATCGGAGGCATCCACCGAAGAGGTTGCTCTGCTAGAATCACTGCTCAGAGAGCGAGGACCGGACAGGTGAATGAGCTACTCGTCGTACTGGCGGTCACGTACCTCACTTACCTCGTCGTCGCATCTGAGTTTCCACCCATCGACTGGACGCGTAGTCGTCTGATGCACTGGGCGAGAGACGGTGGCTCGATGATGTACCTCCTGACGTGCTGGTGGTGTACCGGCTTCTGGGTCTCACTAGTCAGCGTGATCGGTGCTCGACTTCTAGACGTTCGTCTCTCAGTACCGGTACTGCTCGTGCCAGCGGCCGCTCTTGTGGCTGGACTCACAGGGGAGCTCGTCAACCTGGTGTTCTGGATTAAGACGAATCTCCAGAAGGACTTCGAGGACAAGACACGTGGACCGCTCTGAAGCACAAGTGGTGGTACTTCCTGGACCCGACGACTCGAACGTTGTGATGCACTCGGGTGCACTCGTCGCGGCGTCACGAGTCTTGCCCGGCACTCGGATGGACGACCCAGCTCGCAGCCGTGACAACTGGCAGAGTGAAGCTTGGGACTTCTATGACGGACCCGACGGAGAGGGGTTGAAGTTCGGTGTCACTTGGCTCTCAAACCTCATCAGCAAGGCGAGGCTTCGCGCTGCAAAGGTTGTCAGTGGTGACACGGAGCCTGAGCCTCTGGAGAGCGGCCCGGCGGTCGACGCCGTCGAAGCGCTCGCTGGTGGAGTCGAGGGACAGTCACAACTACTGCGCTCATTCGTGGTGCAGCTGTCCGTCCCGGGCGTCGGGTACCTACTCGGTTCAAGCGGCCTGGCTGACATCACGCCCGACACCGACAACGCCGACGACCAGTGGCGAGTCGTAAGCCAAGACGTCCTACGTCTTAAGAACCCAGCCACTCCGAACTCACCCCCGGTCTATGAGCTTCAGTATGATGAGGGTGCGTGGAAGACTCTTCCACCTGAGGACACGATGGTCGTCAAGTTCTGGCGACCCCACCAGCGCTGGTTCTGGAAGCCTGACAGCCCGACACACGCGGCCATCGGTGCGCTCCGCGAGCTACGCCGCATCAACCAGTACATCGACGCCACCCTTGTGTCGAGGCTCGCCGGTGCAGGTCTACTCGTGTTCCCCACAGAGGCTCGGTTTCCGACCGCTCCGACTGAGACACAGGGACAGCACCCCTTCATCACCGAAGTGCTGAACGTCATGATGACGGCCGTTCGACAGCCAGGAACTGCGGCACAGATCGTTCCGATACCCGTTGAGGTGCCCGCTGAGCACGTCGACAAGTTCAAGCTGGTGAACTGGTCGACGGAGCTGTCCGATCGTATCCTGGAGATGCGAGAATCGGCGCAGAAGCGCGTGGCCACGGCGCTGGATGTGCCACCCGAGGTCATCATGGGCATGGGCGACCTCACGCACTGGAACGCGTGGCAGATCAGTGAGGACGCGATCAACGTCCACGCCGAACCACTGCTCGAGCTCATCACTGGCGATCTCACGCGCAACTACCTCACACCGGTGCTCAAGGCACAGGGTGAAGATACCGAGGACATCGTTCTCTGGGCCGACACCAGTGCGATGTCAGCGAAGCCCGACCAGTCGAAGCCCGCTCTCGACCTCTATGATCGAGGTGAGCTAGGCGGCGACTCGACTCGGCGTGTTCTCGGGTTCGCCGAGTCCGACGCTCCTGACGATGAAGAGCTCGCGGCCTGGGCGTTTCGTAAGCTCGTCAGTGACTCCACACTCGCGGCCGCCGCACTCAAGGGCCTGGGTATCACGCTTCCCGAGGTCACACCGACGCCGATCACAGTCACCAGTCCGAGTGTGTCGGGTGAGGGTGCACCTGAGCCTCCTCCTACCGATGATACCGGTGAGGGTCCACCGCCGAAGCCGACGTCTGTTGATGATGAACCTCCCGAGCAGCTGACGATCGACCGTGCACGTGTGCTCGTGCTTGAGGGACATGTGAAGCGAGCTCTTGAGGTGGCGAGGAACCGTATGAAGGGTTCGGCTAAGGTCGACCCACTTGAGGGAGTCTTTCGTCTTGCACTCGCGACGCTAGGTGACATCGGCCTGGACCCAGTGCTGACCGTGCGTGAGCTTGGGAGCTACTGTCGGACGATGTTGAATGAAGGGGTGGAGTACGACCGTGGGACCCTGGAACGGCTCGTAAGAGGCACGGTGGACTGTGCCGATTGTTCTTAGCGAGGAAGAGCTTGATCTACTTGTCGAGCACTTCGACGCACTCGTCGCTCGAGCGCTACGACGTGCTATCAAGGCTGGTACGACTGAGGCTCTGACTGCGAGCATCGAGACTCTTCACCTAGGTGCTCATCACGACCAGCGTACTCACGGTCACGGTAGTGTAAAGAGCGTCGATGCGTCGAGTGCGGAAGACCTACACGCTGAAGCACAGGCACACTTCAATGAGACGGCGACGCCCGAGGGTAAGATGGCTCGACTGCAGTACATGGGTGGTGGTTACGAGGGGATGAATCGCTCTCTTCGTGGTTTACGTGAGATGGATGCGAACTCGGCCGAGGCCATCAAGGGTATGGATCAAGTGTTCAGTCACTCGAGCGTGCGATCCACCAGTGACGTCACCGTTACACGTAGTCTTCAACGACACTCGGGACTCAACACGAGCACCGGGACCGAGCTCGTAGAAGATGGGTACATGTCGACGTCGGCGAACGGCTTCGAGTTCGGTAATGTGAGGCTTAAGATCAAGGTGCCAGCGGGGACACCTGTCGTTGGTGGTATGGAGCAACAAGGAGAGCTCATCCTCAACCGCGGCACTCGCTATAAGATCACGGGAAGATCGACCGAGACAGCGCTCGGTGCTGAGGTCTTCGATGCTGAGGTGATCACGTGAGTGTACCCACACGCTTCATTGATGAAGCGTTTCGTGTCGCCGATTCACGTGAGGTCGAGGATCGTCGGCTCGCTGAGATTGAGCGGAAGATCAAGGAGCTTACTACACTTACCGCTGCCGACGCTGCACCTGAGTCGGGACCTCCTCCGCCCTACACTCCACCTTCGACGCCCATCTCACCGATCCTTCCCACGACTCTCTCACTGGATCAACTCGTGCTCATTGAGAGAGCGTGGCGAGCCGAGGTGAAGAAGACGATCATACCCGAGCTGGAAGATGTGATGCGTCTCTCAGCGGACCGTGTCCTACACGAGATCTCGGTCCAGGCTCCAGTGCTCTTCGACCTTTCACATCCTCAAGCTCAGCACTTCCTCACGCAGGTCGAGAACCAACTCGTCGGCGTCGGCGATGACATGTGGAAGAAGACTCGGGATGAGCTGATCCAGGGTATGCAGCTGGGTGAGTCGATTCCACAGCTCTCGTTGCGCGTCAAGGAGGTCCTGGGCACGACGGACACTCGTGCTCGGACCATCGCACGGACCGAGGTCATCGGGGCGTCCAACGCCGGAGCCTACCAGCAGCTCCTGCTCTTAGGACCCAACGCACCACAGCGCAAGGTCTGGCTCTCAACGCATGACTCACGCACGAGGGTCTCTCACCGTGCTGCCGACGGTCAGGTCGTGGACTTCTTCGGCGACTTTCGAGTGGGTGGTGAGAAGCTCAGCTACCCCGGTGATCCCGATGCGTCGGCCGCCAACCGTGTGAACTGTCGCTGCACGGTGACCTGGGAGTATGAAGACATATCACTTAGATCGAGTGCTGCTGTCGAGACGTTCGTCAAGGGTGGGGACCGTTACGTTCGTGACAACCACGGACGTTTCGCACCTAAGGGAGGAGGTGGATCCTCTGGTGGAAGTGAGGCAAGCGGAGGTGAGGGTAAGAAGCCGATCAAGCCGAGTGCGATCGGTGGGCAGCACTTCAATGACGAAGAGTTCAATGAGTTCAATGACATCGCTCAACAGTACGCGAGTGGCGCCATCTCTGAGAAAGAGTTCAAGTATAAGTCCTACTACGTCAAGGTGAAGGCCGCCAAGCGCATCAACAAAGCGAACGGTGCGAAGGCGGGCGGTACGACTAAGAAGACCTCAGAGGTAAAGGAACCGAAGTCTTCAGTCGGTGGGGACACCGGGAAGATCAAGGTGGGTGATGAGGTCACCTCGGCCGCCGGTAGTAAGGGTAAGGTTATCCGTGAAGACGGTGACTACCTCGTCGTCGAGACGAAGTACGGACCGGTCACATATCATAAGGATGTACTTAAGAAGACCGGAAGCGGTACTGCTCCTTGGGCTTCAGTGGAGCGTAAGAAGAAGCTTCTTAAGCCGAGTGAGGTTGGACCTCATCAGTTCAACGAGGCCGAGACGAAGGAGTACTCCGACCTCAACGCCAAGCTTAAGAGTGGCGAGATCAGCTCGACGGAGTACACCAAGAAGGCGTACTACGTCAAGGTTAAAGCGTCGAAGCGAATCAACAAGGCGAGTGGTGGCGAAGTTGGAAAGACTACGTCTACCGGTAGCAAGCTCTCAAAGACAGCACGGCAGAAGAACGCCGACATCGTACGTGACCGTGTCGCGAAGAACCGGGACATCATTAAGAAGAAGCCCTATGAGCGTCGAACTGATGAAGAGAACCACATCGTTCAAGCTCACTCATCTTACACAGGTAGTGGCTACCATCCCATCAACACCGGGCTGCGAGAGCGTAGTCTAAGCTCGGGTTACGCGTTGCATGTGAAGGGTCTCGATAAGTCGTTCGACGTGATCGGTACGACGAACAGCGCTCCGATGATGGTGCAACGCGGTGTGAAGAGTGGTCTTGGGAACAAGCTTAGGGCACTCAAGCCTGGTACGACGATCACTGAAGATGGCTTCATGTCGACCACGACGAGCACATACACTGCTAAGAACTTTGCGGGACTCGACTACGGCGGAACGGGTGGTGTGTTGATGCACATCAACGTCCCGAAGGGGAAGAAGATGATCGCCGGTACCGAGAGTGAGAAGGAGTTGATCTTCCCACGTGGTACCCAGTTGAAGTTCATAGGTCGTAATGAGAACGGTGTTCACGAGTTCGATATGCTGTGAACTGACGATAGAATGGAAGCATGGCTTCAGCTGAGGAACGCATCAGTGACTTCGACTTCCGTGTGAGTGGGACGCCGGAGGAGGAAGATAAGCGACGCAAGGAACTCGATGATGAGATCGACCGTCTCGCCGCCGAGGCGGAGGACGACGAGGAGCACTAGTCGAGACCTCTCCTAGGTGGTATATAGTGCTACCACCGACCGTGGAGGTATCCAGTGCCCTGGCACGTCGAGCAGAACCGTGAAGACTGTCCTTCCTCGCGACCCTGGGCGGTGGTGAGGGACGCCGACGATGAAGTCGCTGGGTGTCATCCCACCGAGGAGGCAGCTGATCGACAGGTCGCGGCGCTCTATGCACAGGCCGAGTCGCTCCTCTCCCTAGGCGTGGGCATCGTCGAGAAGCTCGGTGGTGATCCCTCCCCTGGGACGTCGCCGGATAAGCGGCTGAAGGAGAACCAGCCGTGCTCTTCAGACCACAAGATGGTGAAGGGTAAGTGCGTACCTAAGTGGCAGACGTACGCCATCGAGACCGCGGATACCGATGAACTCCTACCCATCAAGCCCTGGCACGGGATCATCCTCACCGAGGGCAGTGAGACCGGGGATGGTCGTGAGTTCGCCGTCGACTCCCTGACGTGGGAGGATCCTACGACCAGCTTGATCCTCCTGAGCTGGCAGCCGAAGGATCTCCCACAGCACGAGGAGGCTGTGACGGTTGGTCGTGTGAACCACATCGAGCGAGTTCACAAGGACGATGGCACAGCGGACATCCACGCGTGGGGAGTCCTCGACCTCGGTTCGGACAACGGCCGTGAGGTGGTCCGCCTGACGAAGGGTGGCTACGCTGGTGGCTTGTCGGCCGACATCGACTCGGTGCAGAAGGTCGAGCTCGTCTTTCCCGATGAGACCCTGGATGACGCTCCCACCGATGTCGGCGACGGCACTGTTCCAAAGTTCATTCTCGGTGCACCTGAGAAGAGGGTGTTTCACGGTGGTCGCATTCGTGGTGTGACGATGTGTCGACTTCCCGCACTGGTGGAGGGACGACTGCAACTCATCGATGAAGATGAGGCGCTGTCGGTGCCACTGGCGGCGGCAGGTGATCCACTCGCTCTCATCGATGATGGGACCGAACCGTACGAGAGCGACCCGGAGAACATCGTGCAGGACCGTGATGCGTTGACCTCGGCGGGAGTTCCGGTCTACCCACCTAGCGACTGGTTCACCGACCCGAAGCTCCCACAAGCAACACCGTTCACCATCACCGATGACGGTCAGGTGTTCGGGCACCTCGCTCTCTGGGGAACGTGCCACACGACCTTTCCCAATCGCTGCATCACACCACCGAAGGAACGTGATCACGCTTACTTCCTTCGTCACGAGCTTCGCACCAGGGAGGATGAGAGCGTCGCGGTTGGCACGATCACGTTCGGTACTGGTCACGCCTCAACCACACTGGGCGCCGTGCCGGCCGCCGCTCACTACGACAACACCGGTCTGGCCGCGTGTGACATCAACGTTGGTGAGGACGCACACGGCATCTGGGTCGCGGGTGCGGTCCGGCCGAACGTCGATGAAGAGCGGCTTCGTGAACTGCGAGGCGCGTCGCTGTCGGGTGACTGGCGAGTCATCGCCGGGAAGCTTCGTCTCGTCGCTGTGCTGGGGGTGAACGTGCCGGGATTCCCGATCCCGAGGATGCGCGTTGCGGCCTCCACCGAAGAGGGCCCCTGGACCGCGCTGGTTGCCGCTGGCGTCGCCACCGAGGAGCGCGTTGAAGCGTCTACCCAGCCCTATCCCCCGGGCACCCTGGTGATCCGCCGAGTTGAGGCGAGTGTTGCAGCCGAGACGTTTATCGGTAACGGTAATAACCAGTACACAAAGGGTAGAGGCGGTTCCTCTGCAAGAGCTAAGTCTGGTGGAGCGAAGTCCACTGGCGGTGGTGGCGGCGGTGGTGGTGACGGTGGTGGCGCAGGCACTAAGAAGCGTGGTATCCAGGGTCCACCCGGTGGACATCAGGGTCACGGTTCTGAGAGTGCTCAAATGATGATCTTCAAGAAGCGCGGTGATTACGATAAGGCGCATCCTGATGGTAGGTTGTCAGCGAGTAAGAATGCGGCTGACCTCGTTAAGGATGGTAAGTCGCATGGTGCTGCCATTGAGAGTGTTGGGAAAGATCGTGGCATTAGTCTTAAGACGCGTGAGAGCAACGGTAAGACGCATGTTGACACGGGTGACGGTGAAGCGAACCTCGGTACTTATGATAAGAAGACTGATATGGGCACCGTCTACACGAGTACTGTTCCCTTCGAAGTGAAGGGTTATAAGAACTTTGTGAATGAGACTGTGCATCATCCATGGAACATGGATCAGAACGCTACGGTTCTTCCGCCGGAGGAGTAAGACCTGGTACGATCGTCGTACGACGCTCGAGCCGAAGGAGAATGCGATGGCTTGTGGTACCTGTGGTCAAGCTCGACAGGTGGTGACGCAGCAGCAGGCTGCAGCGGTGGCCGCCGGTGCACTGAAGCCGAAGTACATCATCACGGACCCCGAGGGGAATGTGAAGGAGTTCTCCGACTACGGACTCGCCGCGATCCACCGTGAGAACGTCAACGGCACTATGACCACGACGACGGCGTGACGTGACGGATCCTATGATCGCTCTCTACTCTCTGGTAGAGGCGGTGTCTGATGGTAAGATCGCCGAGTCTGAGATCATCATCTGCGACACGGCATCCGACGGTAGTGAACGGCGAATCGAGATCGTCGTTCGTAACAAGGTGCGGGCACTCGTGATGCCACAGGTCGAATGAGTACTTATCACGACTTCTATCAAGCTGCGCTCGCCACACCCTCGGACATCAACGAACATCTCGAGCACCTGGTGCAGCGTGTCATCGAGCTCAAGGCGAAGTCAGTCATCGAGTTGGGTGTTCGCTTTGGTACGTCGACCGTTGCACTTCTTCACGCACTTGAGCACACTGATGGACACCTGTGGTCCGTCGACGTCGCACGACTGTGGAACGGTATCCCTCCGAACCGGTGGACGTTCATCCAGGGTGATGACCTCGATCCACACGTACTCGAAGAGCTGCCCACTCAGGTAGACTGCGTTCTTGTCGACACCGATCATCGGTATGAGTTGACGAAGCGTGAGATCATCGCGTATGCACCACGGGTGCGTCCCGGTGGTGTAATGATCTTTCACGACACGAACGTCGAGAGGTTCGAGCATCACGTGCCCGGCACTGAGCCTCCGTACCCAGTGCGGATGGCCGTGAACGAGCTCCTGGGTGAGAAGGTTCACGGTGTGTTTCTACACAACCACGGACTCACGGAGGTCTGGATGTGAAAGTCCTCATCACAGGTGGCAGTGGCTGGATCGGTCGTGCCACCACTGAACGCCTTCGCGTTGAGGGACACGAGCCGCTGTCGTTCGATCGGTCTGGTGGACTCGACGTCACGGTGCGTGATGATGTCTACGAGTCGGTCGCCGATGTCGATCACGTCATCCACCTCGCTGGTCTACTCGGCACACACGAACTGCTGGATCAAGCGGAGCGTGCGTTCGAGGTCAATGTGCTGGGTAGTCTTCACGTCACGACCGCATGTGTGAAGTACGGCGTGGGTCTCACGCAGATCACGATGCCTCGGGTGAACCCCTCGCTCTACGCCGCGACGAAGGCTTGTGCGATGGACACCAGCGAAGCTTACCGACACAGTGGTGACCTCAGGGTCAGCTACGTGCGAGCCTACAACGCGTACGGACCAGGTCAGGCGTACGGCGGAGATCACCCTCAGAAGATCGTCCCTTCGTTCTCGACGGCGGGTTGGCTCGGTGAACCTCTCTCCATCTGGGGATCTGGTTCACTACACGTTGATCTCGTGCACGTCGATGACGTCGCTCGAGTGCTGGTCGCCGCGATGAAGTTCGGTGACGGTCAGGTCTTCGACGCCGGGACGGGTTACGTGCAGGACGTCTTGTCGGTCGCACGTGACATCATCCAGATCACCGGTGGGCGATCGCGCATCCAGCATCTACCGCGTCGTAAGGGTGAGCGCACTCGGTCCACCGAGAAGGACGTCGCGCACGGTCAAGGCTGGGACCTGCTTCACGGCTGGCACCCAGTCTTCGACCACGATCGGTTCGTCGAGGCCGTGAAGAGCTACCGGCCACCCTACACTGTCGCGGTGTAAGTGTGAGACGACTTCAGCTTATCATCGATGTCTCGGATGAGTACTTCATTACGTCGATTCGCGATGATGCTACCGAGATCGGAAAAGTACTGCTGCTAGGTGCTGATGCACAGAACTTCGGTCGTTTGATCGGAGCACGCTGGCTACCGACCACGGAGCTTGACTCTAAGTGACGCGAGTTCATATCATCACTGGTATCTTTGGTGACTATGATGCACTGAAGGAACAGCCGGCCCAGGTCGGGGTTGACGTGTCATTCACGTGCGTCACTGACAACCCCCACCTCACAAGCACCGACACCTGGCAGGTCGTGTGTCAGCCTCGTTCGGACCTGACACATCCACGGCTCGCGGCGAAGGTACCGAAGGTTCAACCGTGGGAGTGGACCGGAACTGACGCATACGTGATCTGGATGGATGGGTCGTTCATCCTCAAGGATGAGTGTGCGGTGACACGTCTCCTAGATGTCGTTCACCCTGACATCGCTGCCGAGATCACGTGGCAGTTCAGGCATCCAGCTCGTGACTGTGTCTTCACCGAGGCAGAGTTCTCAGCGACACTTCCCAAGTACTACACGCAACCCATCGAAGCCCAGGCCCAGCACTACCGTAAGCTCGGGCATCCCGATCACTGGGGTCTCTGGGCGACGGGCTTTATCGTGTACCCCCACTGGTCAGTTCGTCGTGAGCACATCGCACGTAGGTGGCTCGAGGAGCAGGTGCGCTGGACGAATCAAGATCAAGTGTCACAACCCTTCGTCTGGCGACAGGCCGGTGACTCACCGATCAACCTACCGGGTGAACTGCTCGTCAACGACTTCGTAACCCTACACCCTCATCTTGATGGGACGTGACATGGCTAAGGTAGTGCTTGAGATCGACGGTCACCGCTACTTCATGAGTGGTGATCGTGTTCGGGTCGAAGCCTTCGAGCACGACGGCGTGGTCTCGGACCGCGTCCCGGTGGAGTTCCCCGATGGGACGACCATCATGATACCTCGTGAAGATGTCACCCATCTAGATGAGTAGCTTGATGTGCCTAAGCTTCACGCGTGCATCCCCACGATCGGTCTATCACGTGACCTTGACGGTCTCGTCGAATACCTACGAGATCGCATCGATGTCGTGGAGCTCTACGTCAACTCCGACGATGTTCCCGAACACGTCGGAGTCCGGGAAGCGCACGTCAACGTGTACGTATATCATCGTCCCGGGAAGTCCATCTACGATGAGTGGAACGAGGCTGCGCACCGAGCGCGTGAGCAGGATGCGTATCTTCTCGTACTGAACGATGACATCATCGTACCAGATGGCTTTGAGATCTCATTGCACGACGCGCTGGACGGACATCCAGACTACGGCCTGATGGGTGTCTCGGGCTACTCAGCGGTCAACTCGCCGCCGTTCGCAGTGACGGCGGTCAGTCACCAGGCCGGCAATCGTCGCGAGTTCTCCAACTGGGCGTTCGCGGCTCGTCCTGAAGCCTGGCAGGACGTCGGCGCGTATGAGATCTGGTACGGCGATGATGACCTGTTGTGGAAGACCACCGCGGCCGGCTGGCTGATCGGAGTCCTACAGGGACTCGGCGTCGAGCATCACGTGTCTACCACCTCGCATCAGTGCCCCTGGACCATCGAAGCCGCGGGTCGAGATCACCACTTGTGGACGAGTTCTCACTAAGAAGTAAGGATGAGGTTGAGGTGTCGGCGGAGTACGCGGTCTGCAGTGTGGCGGACATGTTCTTGAAGTTCACGCTCTTCGTGACTGCGTGTGATATCTTCGCGATCTTCCTCTGGATCATCACGAGACGGGATTCAACCGATAAGCAGTGAAGTGTGGTACGATGTTCTTCATCCACCGCCCTACACAAGGAGGATGATGTGGACTTTAGTACGAGGATCGAGCTCGCTGCTTGGATCGTGGCGCTCTTGGGTGGCACGCTGTCTCCGGTGCTGACCGGAATCGTCACCAAGCTTCAGGCTCACCCCGGCACGAAGGCGTTCATCGCGGTGCTCATCACTGCGGCGATCGCCGTCATCGATGCGATCACACTCGCACACGGGGAGTTCATCCTACAGGACATCGTGATTCTCTTCGTCACGACGTTCACGTGGCACGTTGCCACGTACTTCGGCGTCTGGAAGCCTGTGGGGAACGGCGTCGCACCGGGAGCTCGGGGAACCGCCGAGATGGGCGTCGGTTGACGACGAAGATCGAGCTTACACGATCAGATGAACTTACTCGAGCGATCGTGGTCACCGCCGACAGATTTAATGTGAGGCCTGAAGAGTTGCTCGAGCATCTTATCTGGTGGAAACACTCGATAAAGTTGGGTGTGATTTGATTCGACCTACCGTTGCGGTCTGCGTCCCGACCATCCCGGGTCGCGAGCAGCTTCTCGATCGGGCGATCCGCTCGATCGAGAAGCAGACGCTCGCACCAGATGAAGTGGTCGTAGTGCTGGATGAGCACGGTCTTGGTGCAGCACCTACACGCAACACGGCGTGGCGGACGGCCGAGACCGAGCTCGTCGCGTTCCTCGATGATGATGATGAGTTCCTACCGCATCACCTTGAGGCGTGCGTGAACACACTCATCGAGAAGCAGGCCGGTCTGGTCTACTCGTGGTTCGAGCTCGTGGGCTGGGATGAGGCGACACCAGACCGACCCGATCCACTGGCCACCATGAACAACGGCGAGCTCGTGCATCCCCTGGGCGTGGAGTGGGGTCGTGAGCAGGAGCTGCACTTCCGTAAATACCCCTTCATCCCGATCACTACGGTCGTTCGTCGTCCTCTCCTCGAGCGGTCGGGAGGCTACCCACAGCCGGGTACACCCGAGTGGCCCAGGTCAGACTGTGAGGACTGGGGTGGCCACCTACGCCTACTCGACGTAGGTGCGAAGTTCGTTCATCATCCGGAGCGCACGTGGCGGTGCTACCATCACGGAGGCTCGACCGCTGGACGGTCGTGGAAGGAAGCAGATCGTGTCACCTGATGTGATCGCGCAGGCCTGGCAACTCGTGTATGCAGCGGGTCGTATGAGTGACGGTTGGGCCGAGGGCGACGACGCTGTCCGTAAGACCTTGTGGCGTAACCTTCACGCAAGCGCGGATGTGCTACGTGAAACACTGGAGCAGCCCTCGTCAGCTACGCTGTCAACACGTGAGCACGAGCTGCTCGTCTCAACGCTCGTCTACCACTGGCGCACATCGACGAGTGCTTGTGGTTGTGGCTGGAGTGAGCTCGGTAGGTCACACGCTGAGCACGTCACTAGCGTGTATGAAGAAGCACTACGTCGGGAGATCAAGGGTGTCGCTTGAGATCACGACTGTCACGCCATCGATCCCACCACGCGCTCCGCTGCTGTCTCGACTACTCGCATCTGTCGCCGCTCAGTCGCACCCGGCGTCGGCGGTTGCGGTAGCCTTTGACCACACCAAGGAAGGCGCTGGACCGACGAGAACCCGGGCCATGCGTCAGGTCCAGACCGAGTGGCTCGCGTTCGTAGATGACGACGATGAGCTCCTGCCATGTCACCTGGAGGTACTGGTCAGGGAGCAGCTGGCGACGGGCGCAGATGTGATCTGGCCCTGGTTCAACGTGATCGGCGGGAGTGACCCGATCGCCTGCAACCGCGGGATCCAGTGGAACCACGCGACACCTCACACCTTCCCCATCACCGCGCTCGTGCGCAACGAGCTGGCCCAAGAGTGTCACTTCCCACCGCCGTTGACCGGGGTGGGGTGCAGTGGGGAAGACTTCAACTTCTGGATGCAGGTGTCGAACCTAGGTGCGAAGTTCCATCACGTCAACGAGGTGACATGGTTGTGGCATCACGATTCACACAACACGTCTGGACTGCCTGACCGCTGGTGATCACCGCAGGCTGAACTGGAACTTATTCTGCACGCGGCCACCCTGGAACATGATGACCGCGTTGGCTCCGGCGTACCAGCCCTTGAAGGTGTAGGACTTGGTGCTGTACTGCTCGTAGCCGGGCTGGGCGTCGTAACCGCTCGTGACCTCACCGGCGACACCGACGATGTCCTTCACTTGCTCGTAGGTCATGCCGCTCTGGATCTGGTCGTACTCGGCGAGTGTGATCTCCGGCTCGATCTCATCAGCGACCACAGGTGCGGGGGAGGTTGCCCCCGAGTTGTTGCCACGCGGAGGCGTACACGCGAGCGTGAGGCCCACGAGACACAGCGCAGCTATGAGGATCTTATTCATAGCTTACACTGTACCACGTGGACCTCACACTACAACCTTCACAGGATGATGTTGATGTCCCGTGCGATCGAGGCACCGAGGCTGCCCTTGTCGACCTTCACGTAGATGTCGACCGGTCGGTGATCGACCTCGTGACGCACGGAGCGCTTGCCATCCGCGCTCCGCAGGATGAAGCCGGGGGAGCAGCCGCAGGAGCAGCCGGCCGTGCGTGACCACGCCAGTCGGTGATCACCGAGGCCGGCGTGCTTAAGAGCCTCGACGACGGCCGCGCGGTAGGCCTTCACCGGTCGACCAGTGCGGTCACGAAGGTTCTCCAGGACGCTCTCCCCGACCTCGTCGACGTACACCCGCGTGGCCTTCTCGAAGTCACGTGGTGAGTTGGCCCAGTAGGAGCCACCACGGTAGTACTTCCGCTCGGGGTAGGGTCGGGCGAGCAGCTTCACCTCGGCGAGGGTGCCGTCAGCGAGCACGGTGTCGGGAGTGGGTGTGTCAGTCATCTCACTTGTCCTTGTCTCAGTACTCGTCACACATGATGTTGGCCAGCTCGGCGATGATGCAGAGCTGATCGCGTTCGGTGACCTGACGTGACGTGACGTTGGGGTCGATGGAGTTCAGCTCCTCGGGCCCCCAGGCGGCCACGCGCTGGATGAGGCTGAGCATCGTGTCGTGCTGGAGTGCACGGCCACAGTCGTAGATCGCCTCGGCGAGCTCGCGGTTGGTGGGATCGAACGAAGTTTCCCTCGCGATGTCGAGGGCGGCCATGGGACCGTATCCCGCACGCCGAGCTTCCTTGTAGATGGGCTTATCATAAAGTGGTGAGGGCATCTCACTTCTCCTGTGCTTGTCGTAGTGCGAAGTTGGTGAGGTCGGCTCCGGTGTGGATTACCACTCCGGCCTCGTAAGCCTCACGGCCTAGCTTGAACTGGAGGGCGCGGCGAAGCCGATCGCCCAGGTGATCGACGAGTGGAACCATCACCAGGTCTCACAGCCCGCGTTACGTGGCGACTTGCTGTGGTTGACGGGACACCCGGGAGTGAGAGCCTCACACATGTCGGACTCATCGCGGTCGAAGTCATAGACGACCGGAGCGTTCTGGAAAGCCGCGTGAATCGCACTCGCGTCGGTCATGTGGGGCTTCTCATTCTTCGTCACAGCTGGCCTCCTTGGCCTCGATCAACCTTCTAAGAATATTCTATCATAACTTGTCATCAGAGTCAAACTCTGATGAAAGATTTCTCGAGAATCTTCGGAGCACCGTGTCACCGGTCGGTGTCACGTTCCACGTGGCGATCCTGCCACCAGAACACGACAAGCCCGCCGGACCCGCGACGCCAGCGAGCACCTGCCACATCATGACTGCTCCCTCTCAGCCTCGGCCTGAAGGTGCAGTGCGTACGACTCGAGAGCGAGTCCCGTGTAGCCTAGGTCGTGCACCCACTGACCCTGGAAGCCGATGCCGAAGTACTGGCACTCCTCTGGACGATCCCAGGTCGGGTCGACCACGTCGTCTTCCGGTGTCACGCACCACGCGTGGTGAAAGAGCATACCGAGGGTGGGCCTAAGCGCGTAGCCTTCCACGTAGACGAGCTCATCATCGTCGGCGATGGTGAGCGCGTTCTGGAAGCATTCTCCTCGTTCCATCTTCGGGATGTCATCGGGAAGACACATCGCATCGTACTCCTGCCCGTGCTCGAGGACGAAGCCGTAGAGGTTGTCTTCGTGTCCTATTCGTTTCAGTGCGTTGTCGTATGTGGTGAGCACGTCTTTGATGTCGATGTCATCACTCATGATCTCATCTCCTCTTCCGTGAGCGAAGCCAGCGTGATCGAACCTTGCCTCGTCGTTCCGCTTCGCGTCGTTCATCATTCCGCTTTCGCACCTCAGCTCGACGGCGCTCCTGCTCTTCTGCACGTCGTGCGTGATACGCGTCGATGTCTCGCTGGAGCTGCTCCATATGTTCACGCTGCTCACTTGGAGATCGACGGTGATAAGGGTGCTGCTCATCAGTCATGCGTCGACCAACGTCGCTGGATCGAGCTCGATGACCGCGCCGCAGCGCATCAGGATCGCGATGCGGCCGGGTCGAACGTCGTACGCCGTGAGTATCTTATACCGTCGGTTACCTCGGATGAACGTGTCACCGTCCCGGAGGTCGACGTCCGCAGCCGTGATCATTGGAGCGTCTCCAAGAGCTGACGCTCGGTCGGGAGCATGGTCCGCATCGTGTCGATCATGTTGGCGACGGCCGCGATCGTGCCGAGGCTACGACCCACGCGATGCGCCGCCAGTCGCTTCATGACGACCCGTACTGGGTAGCCACGTTGACGATTGAGCACCGTCATGTCGTGGTCCGCATCCGTGATTCGTTTGCGTGACCAGGTGGCCACCGCGTCGGCGAGGTGGAACGGAAGCACCTCGGTCAGTCGGTCGAAGTGACCCATCTCATCGTGATCGGTAAGGATCATCTTACCTTCTCCTTGTGTCATCGAAAGAGCTTACGTGCGAGTCGTCCGGTCGCTTTGCCGTATGCGCGGCGTGCGACTCGTCGACCTACTCGTCCTCGTCTGACGGCGTTGACGTCGTTCGAGAACTTCAGCATGCGGTAGATCCACCGCTTCATCTCACTTGCCTCCGATTCATTTGCTAGGTACATTGTATCAACATTCTCCACGGGAGTCAAACCGATTTCCGTGAAGATTTCTCACTACCGGAAGAACCACACCACGAGGTTCTAGGTCGTCTGTCGGATGTTGTCGATGAGGGTCAGCACGAGCACGAGCACGATCGGCGCGATCGAGCAGAGGGCGTTCACGTTCATGGGTACTCCACGAAGTCGCGCTCGATCGATGTTCTCACCGGCTCGGGCTCCCCGCCCTTGACCAGTCGTGCACACCCCGTGCCGATGGCGCATGCGGCGAGCATGAACGTTCCCGCGATGGTGACCTTCGTCTTGTGAGTCATGCGAAGAACCCATCGGGGATCGGCTGCTCGGTGACCACGTCGGGGTAGTCCAGGGGGCTGGGATGCTCGTGACCGTTCGTGAACGCACCCAGCTCACACGCGATGTCAAGCGCACAACCACCGAGTGTCATGATCCCACCGACGATCACCTTGGCGACCGGGTTCATCTTATGTACCTTCATACTCATCCTCCTCGTCTCAAGTGTTGACCACCAACACTCTTCGAGCTCACCACCCCCACTGGTCAGCCCAGGCCGTACGTCAGGTCGTGCACCAGACCCGCCGCACCACGGCCAGTCCGCTCCGCGTAGGCCAGCATCGTGTCCGGCTTGTGCGGGTGGAACGGTGCAGCCATGGACTTGGACTTGAGGCGCAGGAACTCGCGTGCCTCGTGCTCGTAGGTCCGCAGGATCAGCTCGAGGATCTTGAACATGAGGTCCTCGGGTGTGTGGCAGTCGGCGACCTGGACGCTGGACTCGACGTGGATGCGCGTCGGGTAGAGGTGCACCGTGCCCTTCGTGAAGTGCTCCCGCGAGCTGTCGTACGCGAAGAACTCCATGTGCACGGTGACGCAGTCCTCGAAGCGATGGGTGTTGTCCTTCGCCGTGATGTCCCAGTCGGGCTGGAACACCAGGTCGTCGTTGATGATCTTGCAGGCGGCTGCTGCTTCCATGTCATACCTCTTCTGTGCGTCGTATTTACGTGGCGATCAAAGTCAAAGGTTACACCAGCACCCTTCGAGCCCACCACAGGCCCTCACCAGTTCGCAGGAGCGTTGAGCCGCAGCAGCAGCCACTTCCATGCACGCTTCATGTTCACCTCCTCCTTGGTTCACCCTTCGAAGAACCACACCACGAGGTTCACACCAGGCTGAAGTACTTCCGGCACACCGGGCCGATGCCCTCCTCGACCGACTGGGCGGCCTTGAGCTTGCGGCAGCACCGTGCACACTGGCCGTAGCGGAGGGTGAAGGTCCGTGCCTGCTCCAGGGTCATCTTGTGCTCGGGACGGACCAGAGCCTTGAGCTCCGGAGCGTACTGCCACTCACCGCGGACGTGCTCGCCCTCGTCGTTCAGGCGGTCCGCGTTCGTCTCCACCCACAGGAGGGAGTAGACGTTCGTCCCGGCCTTGTTCGACTTGCCCTGCACCACGCGGCCGTCGGGGAGCACATACACTCCCGGGACGAGCTTCCAGTCGCTCGGGCTGTTCGGTGTCACCAGCCGCGGCTGCGAGAGCAGCCAGTCGATCACCCGACTGGCCTCGACGGTCGAGACCGAGTTGACGCCACCCAGGGCGTCCTCGTGGCGGGCGATGATCATCGCTTCCTCGGGGGACTGGCCGGCGATCGGGTAGTCCCGCTCGCGGCTCAGCTTGACGATGAACGCGTACTGCTTAGGGGTCATCTGTCGCACTTGAACTCCTTGTCGTAAGAAGGTCCTCGGGGCTCGATCGACCTTCTAAGAACATTGTATCAACACTTATCGTCTGAGTCAACAGTTCAGGGAAGATTCTTTCGGAAACCTACCGTGCCACCAGCCCGTGTCACGATTCGGCCCAAGGTGTTGAAAGTACCTCTCGCGTGTGCTATACAGTCGACCAAGAGCCCGGCGTTGAGCGCCGGCGCGGCGGGATCCAGCCGCGACAGCCCAGGCGAGGCGTAGCCCCCTGGGGAGCTGAGGTGAACCTCACGGCTCGAGGGATCGGACGGTGCAGACACCGATCACCACGTGAGGAAGCTGATGGATCCTGAAACCCACCCGGGAGGCGATGAGAACCTGGTCGTCCCCGAGGACATGACGAGCATGACCGACGCGGACCTGGAGACCCTGGGCTCCGAGTTGCTCCGGACCTTCGACACTGTGCGAGGCGACGGCAACCTATCGGAGGTCAAGCTCGCCGAGCTCCGGACGATCACAGCCGCCATCGAGCGGGTCAAGAGCGAGACGAACCGTCGGGATGAGGAGAACGAGCGGCTGGCTGCCGAGGCCGCCGAGCTCGACTCCGTGCTCGAGCAGATGGGCGTTCGCTCCGAGACCGTTGCGACCGAGCCGCCTGATCCTGATCCCGAGCCCGAGCCTGATCCCGAGCCGGCTGAGGTCGAGTCCATCATGGACGAGCCCTCGCAGGTCACCGCCGCCGGTCCGATCCGAGGCACAGGTGCTCTGGTCGTGAAGCGGAAGCGCCTCAACGTTCCGCTTAGCGAGGTGGCTCGCCGAGCTCCGGACCCGGGCGTCAGCTCGATGGCCGCCCAGGCGCAGATCGTCACCGCTCCTGACGTGCCGATGTACGCGGCCGGCCGGCGACTCGAGACGCTCGAGGTGCTCACCGACGCGATGCACCGTCGGGCCAAGACGCTCGCCATTCCCTCGGGCAACATCACGGTCGCCACGGTCCGCAAGGAGTACGACATCGTCCTGGATCGTGAGGCCGCTCCGGCCCAGATCTGGGACGTCATGCACCGGGCAGCCGACCCGAAGAACCTCGTCGCTGCTGGCGGCTGGTGCGCTCCCAGCACGATCATTTACGACTTCTTCAACATCGCCTGCGATGATGGGATGCTCGACGTCCCGACCGTGGGCGTTACGCGCGGTGGTATCCGCTGGCCGACGTCGCCGACGATCGCCGACGTGCTGAGCAACATCTGGCTCTGGACCGAGAACGACGACATCGCCGCCGTCACCGGCACCGGCACCAAGCCGTGCGTCCGTGTACCGTGCCCGACCTTCAACGAGCTGCGGCTCGCGTGTCACGGTCTCTGCGTCACCGCTGGTAACCTCACGGAGAGCGCGTACCCCGAGCTCATCCAGAACTACCTGCGGCTCGTGATGAACGCTCATGAGCACGTGATGAACCAGCGGATCATCGCTGACATCGTCGCAGGCTCCACCTCCGTCGCGGTTACCGGCACCGACGTGCCGATCGCCACCGGGCTCCTCGGAGCGGTTGGCCTTCAGGCCGCCGACTATCGTGAGAAGTATCGGATGTGCGACAACGAGGTGCTCGAGGTCGTGCTACCCCGCTGGTCCAAGGAGGCGATCCGCTCCGACCTCTCGAAGCGAACCGGCATGGACCTGCTGGCCGTCACGGACGCCATGATCGGCGCGTGGTTCGATGAGCGACACGTTCGAGTCCAGTTCGTCAGTGACTGGCAGCTCGGTTCGGGCGACTTCCTCGGGCAGACCACGCCACGTGCGTCCTGGCCGGAGAACGTGCAGTTCCTCATCTACGCCGCGGGCACCTGGGTCGTGGGCATGGGCCTCGACCTCAACCTCGGCGTTGTGCGGGACTCCACGCTCAACGCGAAGAACGACCACACCGCGGCCTGGACCGAAGAGTGCAAGCTCACCGCGAGAATCGGGCACGAGTCCCGACTGGTCACGGTCAACTTCTGCGTGAACGGCGCCACCGGGCCGGCCAGCCTGACCTGCAACCTGGTCTGACCTGGTCACTGATCAACCGAAGGGAGCGTGACACGTGATTCCATCTGCTCGACCGTTGGTCGGTGGACCGACGCGTGTCACGTCTCCCTACGGCTTGATCACTGCAGTTCAGCAACCGACGGACGTCGACCCCCACTGGCAGATGGGCGTCCGCATCGAGGTCGAGACCTGCTCGCCAGGCATCGTCACGACCGCAAGCTGTGCGGTCACGGGTACCGGAGATAAGATTCGTACCGATGCACTTCAGGTTCGAGGTGCATCTCCGTTCACCGTGTACAGCCTTCCCGTGTGTAGCCCCATCGGTTACCTTGATGAGGCTCGTACGATCGCGCAGAACGCACTGACATACGGTGAGGCGCGAGCCGTTGAACGCGAGTTCTGGACGGGGGCGCTTGGCACCACCCCTCACCTTGCTGCGAACGCGCAAGTCACCGACGTTGATGGCACCATCCTGCAGACCGCTGCGACGGTTCTCGTAACGGGTGGTGCTGTCGTAGATGCGGTGGAAGGACTCGCTCGACTCGAGGAAGCTCTCGGCTGGTGCTACGGTTCTGAGGGAGTCATCCACGCGCCGAACAGTGTCGTCACGCACTGGGAAGCGTACGGTCTACTCCGCCACGACGGCACTCGTCTTCGCTCGCCCTCAGGTCACATCGTGGTGTCGGGTAATGGGTATCCCGGGACGGCACCGGATGGGACAGCGCCTGGACCCGGAACCCGCTGGGTGTACGCGACTGGAGCCATCCAGCTTCGTCGTGGTCCCATCGAGATGTCGGCCACGAACAACTCCGAGATGGTCGACCGAGCGAAGAACGACATCGTGCTCGTCGCTGAAAGAACATATGTGATCGACTGGGACTGTTGTCATCTGGCGATCCAGATCAAGATCGGTGGTCAGGTCCCCGATGCATTCAACGCGTAGGAGAGGTTAAGCCATGACCGCACCCGCTCTCTGTGCAGCTCCCATCCAGGGGACGCGCATGCGCGTCATTAAGCTCGACGCTTGCGGCGTGCCGGTCACGGGCGCTGGTTCGCAGATCGTCACGGATGGCTTCGTCAAGGTCGAGGCCTCGCAGGAGTACGAGGACGGTACCGAGTACCAGCTCCGCAACGCCGCAGGCAACTTCTGCGTGAACGACGTTGGTCCCGACCAGTTCACCCGCTCGCAGCTCACCATTCAGTTCTGTCAGATCGACCCGGACATGGTCAACCTCATGACGGGTTCTTCGGTCATCGTCACCGGTGCACCTGCGACGGGCACGGGCTTCTGGGTCACTGAAGGTACCGTGACGCAGCACTTCAGCCTGGAGGTCTGGCAGGCGGTGTCGGGACAGGCGTGTGGTTCGACGTCTGTGGCACGCGCTGTGTACTGGGTGTGGCCTAACCTCTTCGCTGGTCGCTTCAATGACTTCACCATCGAGGATGACGTACTCGACTGGGAGATCTCCGCGAAGACCCAGGGAGCCAACCCACTCTGGGGGACAGGTCCAGGAGCCGCTCCTGACTGGATCAGTGCGGTGCCAGTGGGTGCGCACTACGGCTTCAACATCGCCGCGCTACCGCTGCCGGCGCTGACCGGTTGTGGTGCTGTGACTCTCTAACACGGAGGAGGTGGTCAGCACGTACGAGAACTTGTGCGAAGCTTGGCCCGCCACTCTGTGTTCGGACATCTGTGGCTACTCACCAGTGGTCACGGGTGCCGCCTTCCTAGCCGCATCTGAACTGCTCTGGGAAGCCACGGGGCGGCGGTTCCAGAACTGTCCTGTGACCGTTCGTCCGTGTCGGAGTGACTGTATGCCACAGTCTGACCGTGACGTCGGTGGCACAGGCTGGCCTCACCCCACACTGCTTGATGGGCAGTGGCTGAACGTCGCGTGTGGTATCTGCACCGGGCCCTGTGGTTGCACGACCTCAAGTGAGGTCGTCCTACCTGACTTTGCTCGTGTGTCAGGCGTCGTCATCGACGGTGTGTCACTACCTACCAGTGGCTGGGCCTTCTACGACGGTGTGCGCCTGGTGCGCGTCGGCGCCGAGTGGCCGATGTGTCAGGACTGGAGTGTCACGAGCGGGCTTGGTGCCTGGTCTGTCACAGCAGCGTTTGGACCCGAGCTTCCCGATCTCGGTAAGCTCGCCGTTGGGATCCTGGGCGTTGAGATCATGAAGCAGATGTGTGGCGAAGAGTGCGCGCTTCCGTTCAAGGTCGCATCGGTGTCACGACGTGGTGTGACGATGCAGCGTGACTCTACCGGACTCACTGGGTTGACGATACCCGACCTCTTCATCAAGACCTTCAACCCTAAGGGTCTGCTCGATCGAGCTCGAGTGTACTCACCTGATGTGCTGATACCACCGGTGAACTCATGAGTACCGTCGATCTTCTCGCTCCTACGGTGAACGTCTTTGGTGAGCCTGGTGACACCATCGTCATCGAGATCAACGTTCCCACTACATATGAGAGTGGGACGTGGGTCGGAACGCTTTGGGACAGCCTCTGTCAGGACACTCCTACCGCGTCATTCGTCGTCACCCCACCGAATAGCTCACCGGTCATTCTCACGCTTAACACGACTGGGCTGGTACCACCCTGGGCTAGTAGCTTTACGGGTCACTGGGAACTCGATCGTATCGCAGGTGGAGAGACACGGACCTGGGTGAAGGGTGACTTCATACTCGACTCAGGTCGACATCAACTTGGAGTTTAACGTATGACTCAGACGAAAGTGTTTACGCTCGACGGTCAACTCATGGAGATGAAGATCGAAGGTGATGGCGAGGTGGTCAAGGGTCCACTTAGTCAGTTCATCGATCTCGCGGCCACGATCACCGCCGACGCTAACCAGGGTGATGTACCACCCGAGATCCTGGCCGTGCTCGATGAGCTGGCTTGTCGAAAGGAACAGACGTGACCGTAGGACTGGCCGCCACGACACTGGCGAATAAGTGGCTCGACATGCTCGGTGCCACGGCGTTCACCGCGCCGACGAACACGTATATGAAGCTTCACACCGCTGACCCGGGTGCGGCTGGTACGACTGCCGCATCGGCGAACACGACGCGTGTGATCATCGCGTGGGCCGCTGCCTCGGCTGGCTCGAAGGCTATCCAAGCGACGCTTCCGTCCTGGGCGTCTTGGGCGTCGGGCTCCGAGACGATCTCACACGTGTCTGTGTGGGACAACCTGACCGCAGGAAACTTCTTGTACTCATTCGCTCTCACCACTCCGAAGGCGATCACCAACGGCGACACACTCAACATGACGTCGCACAGCATCGCGTTCACTCCCATTGCAGCTTGAACCGGACTAACTTGTGGGCATCCCAAACGCGTCGGGGGCATCGTTCCCCATTCAAGCCGCACCGGACTCCAAGGACTTCGAGATCTGGAGTGCTGGATTCCTCGGTTACGGTGTCGCATCGGGATGTGCGTGCACACCTGCAAGCTCAGGTGTAACGCTTGGAGTAGCGGTCGCGTCCGGCTCGGTGCACGTCGGGTCGAAGACAGCGGTAGCGGTCACAGGAGCCACCGTCACACCAGGTGCAGCGTCGGGATCGAACCCACGCATTGATCTCGTCGTCGCTGACAACGCCGGTGCACTGTCGGTCGTGGCCGGCACCGCAGCGGCACAGCCTGAGTTTCCTACGATTCCAGCGTCACGTACCGTGTTGTGTGCTGTTGTCATCCCGACCTCAGCGACGTCGATCACCGCGGGCAACATCGTTGATAAGCGTCTGCTCGTCGACTATCAAGCACCGTACGGAACGACGTCGACGACGGCAGCTCGTGGTGATCACCTACACTCTGGTGAGTATGCATCGACCGACCACGGCGACACACACGCGCCGTCCGGCTCGGACCCGCCGGCGGTGCTTGGTGCATTCACACTGGGCACGTCCTCGGGCGACGGCTACATCATCATGCCCGGCCAGTCGGTCAGCAACCCGCCGACACCGAGCGGTGACCTCTACATCCACATGTACGCTCGGTGGCTGGGCTACCGACCGGTCCCGACCATCGAGTCGGTCGACCGGTGGCTGCCGTATGGTGATGAGATCACGGGCCCCGCGATGGTCTGGCGCGTGCACCCGGGCACCGGCACGACCGCTCCCACGAACACCACCGAGGTTCCGTCAACGAACACCGCATCGACTTGGTCCACACCGACGAGCACGACAACACTCGGTGTGCGGCAGTCGATGAACACTTCCACGACGTCAGGCAACGCAGCGTTCGTGTCTACCACCGACCTGCGATACGTACGTGGCGACAACGTTCAACCTTGGTGCGGTTACTACTTTCACTGTCGTGTCGTGTTCGATCACGCTAATGGGTATGGCTCCACGCTGTTCTTTGCAGGCCTCACCGACCAGACCGCGGCCACCTCGCTCGCTACCGCCGACCCCGCCGGGCATCGGCATGGGTTCCGCATCACGAACGGCTCTGGCAACTTCCTCTTGACGTCCAAGAACGGCACCACGGAAACGACGATGGACAGTGGCATCGCGTTTGCCACCTCCAAGGTCTTTGACTTCTACGTCTACTGCAGACCATCTGGTGGATACGCGTTCGGTCACGTCATCAACCGTACCGATGCACTCGACTCCGGTTCACTGATCAATGTGACTTCGAACATGCCCGGGCAGACGAACTGGATGCGGGCAGTGTGTGGGATCGCTACTACCACGACTGCCATACGCGGCATGTCGTTTCACCGTGCGGGGTGTGAGGTCGCCGCCTAATGGCGATCTACTGCTTTCCATCCGCGAGTAAGAGACCTCGTGTTGATGAGATCGGTTTCGACATGCGGGTCACCAGTGGGCCTGTGATGGCGCCTCCCGGCGACTTTAGTGGTGGCATGTTCCTGTGCTTCTGGGCGTTTCAGATCGACTTCTACAATGACGCTGACGTAGGTGTCGGCGGTGGTCACATCGGTCTGCAGGCATACAACCACCCGGACATCGTCTACAAGGGCATGATCAACTGGGGCGTGTACGATGACACCATCGGTGGCGGTGCGACGTTTCGATCCGGACCGATGCTCACTGATGATGTCTTCATCGACATCAACGCGGGTGTCTCATTCGGCTACACGTGGTTCTACAACCACTGGTATCGGTTCCGTGTGTTCAAGTCGCCGAAGCAAGACTACGTTGCAAATGAGATCTACGGTGGAAGTGGGCAGGTACCTCCTTATGTTGCGACCGACCAGCAGACTGATGAAGTCGCGTACCGCTGTCAGGTGCAGGACCTCACCGCTGGATCCATTCCCTTTGACTTTCATGACGTGCTGATCAAGTCCCCGGCGACGTCGAAACCGATGGCGCTTAACTCGTTCTTCACGGAGCCGTTCGAAGATGCGGGCTATCCCGGCGACATCTTCACGGAGTGGCCGTGGTCGCCCGAGTGGCACGTACGTCACATCGACATGGACGGCATCGGTAACTCAATCGACAGTTTCCTCATTGACTACTCGGTCGGTACCGCAAACTGCAACATCACTGCTGTCTCGGCCACACCCGGTTACATGCGGCAGAAGGGCGGCGAGACTCGGACGAATGCCGCACTCTCGATCCTATCCACACCATCAGGTTTCTTCGATGCAGCTCCAGCGAATGTGACTCCTGACATCCACGACACCGCTACGCGCATCGCTACACCACGGCCATGGTACTGACCTGACGAAAGGAGGCAGCCGGTGACCATCGCGGTTGCCTCTTCAACGGTGTCTCTGTCGACAGCGTCAGCGACGCTGATGCTCGTGCCGTATCCAGCGAGCATCGCGACGGACGACTGGCTCGTCATGTTTGTCGCGACAAAGCCGTTCAACGCGACGATCGTCACGCCCTCAGGCTGGACGCTGATGGGCACGCTCACTGATGGTTCAGTGGCACAGGGTGTCGACACAGGTTCCACTAAGATCGCAGTCTTCTTTCGTAAGGCACCGTCTGCTCTCACTGGTAACGAGACGGTAACGATCACATCAGGTAACAGCTCGTGGGGCGTCATGTATCGGTGCACCCACGCCGCTGGACAAGATGTGGCCGTTGTGTTCGCATCGGGGATCGACGCAACCGCGAACACGACCTGGTCAGCGACGATGACGACGAACCCGGGCATCACTGCCGGGGACATGCTTCTCTTCGGGTGCTCGTGGCCAACTGATCTTGCTCGTACGGTCTCGGCTTCAGCTCTGACTGCGACATCAGCGACGTTCTCAGGTATCGTCGCAGCGGGCGACCAGAACCCAAGAACAACCACTGGTAATGACATCGGTGGGAACACGAACCACGCGCTCTGTGCTACGGGTACAGCAGCGGCTGCACCCGTCTGGACAGCGACGTACTCGGTAGGTACCTCGGGTGCTGGACCAGCGGTCATGGTCCGTCTTCGTGAGTTTCCACCCGTTGAGATCGATGGATCGCTCGTCATCACCGAGACTGGCACTGGAGCGGGACTCGTCCCGGGTCTTGGTGGTGGTGGTGCTGGCAGCCTGTTCCTACTTAAGGGATACGCTGGTGGAGGTTCGTATCTTAAGAACACAGCGGGAGCACCGTCACTTAAGGGTACGACCGCTGCGACACTGACGGTCGACGGTACTCGTCCAACGACCGCCACCATCGTCGGTGCTGCGACTGTCTCACGAGCCGCAGCCGGTACGACCACGACGACTGCTACCATCGCAGGTGCCGCAGTCGTCTCACGTGCAGCGGCAGGAACGTGTACGATCACTGCAACGATCGCGGGCGCTGCATCGTACGTCACATCTACCAGTGGTACACGACCTACGACTGCGACGCTGACGGGTACGGCCAACGTCGTGTGGGCCGTCTCGGGTACCACGGTAGTCACAGCTTCTGCGACGGGTGTCGCGGTCGTGACTCACACCGTCGATGGATTGCAGAGTATCACTGCGAACCTGTCAGGTGTGGCAGCGGTCACACGTCCGGTTGATGGGACGCTCACCACAACCGTGACACTTACGGGTACGGCGTTCGCCACTAACGGCTCGGGTGGCTCACTCGGAGTGACCGCCACGATCACCGGTGCGGTCAACGCATCGATGGGCGTCACCGGCTCACTGGTGACGAACGCCACGACCACGGGAGTCGTGGCTGTACTCCTAGCAGCGAGTGGTTCGCTGACCGCGACTGCCACGATCACGGGAACGACTAGCATCCCCCGCGACGTCGCGGGTACCACGACTGCGGTAGCCACTATCGCCGGCGTTGCGGCCGTCGACAGGGCCACCAGTGGTACCCTGGCCGTGACTACGACGATCACCGGGACCGCTGCTGTCGTTCGTCCTACGGCCGGTAACCTAGCAGTGACCGCGACTGCGATCGGAGCCGCGACGCTTGGTGTGAGTGTCGGCGGTACGACGTCGATCACCGTTACGAGCACCGGTGCAGTGACCGCTGCACAAGCCGCCGGTGGCACAGCCGTCACCACCGTGATAACGCTTGGCATCGCTTCTATCGCGTGGGCTGTCTCAAGCACCACACCGGTGACCGTCACGATCGCTGGCACAGCGAACGTTCTCGCACCAGGACAAGCCGCCGGTGACTTGTCGGTCGCCGCTCTCATCACGGGTGACAGTGGTCTCATCACTGAAAGTGGTGGCTTTCGGGGCGTCACAGCTCTTACTTCAGGTAGTGTAAGTGTTGGTGTCGCTGTCTCGGGTACTCACCTCACGACGACTACCATTACGGGTACGGCCACCGTCACTCGAGCAGCTGCTGGCAGTCTAAGCGTCAACGCCACCACATCCGGTGCTGCTGTCGTGGATCGCAACACTGGTGGCAACCTCAGCGTGACGACGACGATCACTGGTGCTGTAGGTACCTCGATCGCTGGATCACTGACCGAGACCGTCACGACACTCGGTGCTGCTTTCGTCTCACGCGCTGGGTCGAGTCAGACGACGACGATCGCCACCACGTTCGGGTCGGCGAACGTCGTTCACGTGATCGACGGAGCTGTTCTCACCACTGTGACGCTCGTGGGAACGGCCGGTACGACACAGGACACCGGCGGTGATCTCGTCGTCACGACGATCATCACGGGAACTGCGACGGTCACCGGTCCCGCGGGTCCACGACCTACCGTGTCGATCACACTTGATCTCATCACGGTGACGCAGGCGATGCGCGTACCACTGGTTGGTCTGATCACTGTAAGTGCACCGACTTACGCCGTACTTGACATCGATGGGACGATGATGAATCCAGTCGCGATGGCCAGTGGTGACACACGAGATGCGATCATCACCGTGCAGCATGACGAGATTCGTCTCATCGATGTGCACACTGTCTGAGGGCTAGAATCGACTGGAGGAGTCTTGTGTGAATCCGATCCGTCGTTCTTTTGATGTAGCACAGGTGTTGCTGGACTGTGTCTGTGCGGCACTTCAGTCGAGTGAGAACGGGTGCCCAAGTCGACGGTGTGTCGTTCCTGGTAATGAGATCGAGTTCTCCAACTGTTGTGGAGGACCTAACGGTGGACAGCTCACTGTGCACATTGAGAATGTGTACGCGTCGAGAACGTTTCCACAACCTGATGCGACTGCGAATGTCTGTGATGCACCCTATGAGGTCGTCGTCTTCGCGGTGTCCATCATTCGATGTGTACCTGTCGGCGACATCGATCACGCACCGTCGTGTGAGCAGCTCAGTGCGGCCGCGTACACGACGTTCACCGACCAGCTCATCGTGCGTGAGGCTGTGCGCTGCTGTCTGCAGAACCAAGACACACTCGGTGGGGTCGCCGGGTTCAACTACCGCTGGGTGCTAGATGAGCATCCGACCATCGGACCCGAGGGCGGCTGCGCCGGATCGACGCTGCGAGTCTTTATGGGCTTGATGAACTGTCACGACTGTGCGACGGTGGGACTGTGAGCGTCACCGTGCACACTGGTGTGATCAACACACTGCTTAGGTCACCTGGTGGTCCGATCGGTCAACGCGTATTCAAGCTTGGTGTGAACGTACAGTCCAGTGCGAAGCAGCACTGCCCGGTCGACACAGGTAGACTACGGTCATCCATTCAGTCGTCGGCACCGCGTCAGAGCACCGCTGGTCTGACGGTACGTATCGGCTCAAACGTCAACTACGCACGGTTCGTTGAACTTGGGACTCGTCGCATGCGCGCTCGTCCATACCTACGACCTGCCCTTCAGGAGGTACGATGAAAGACTTTAGTCGACCGCTCAAGCTCGAGCCGATCCGGTTCAAGGCCGACGGTGATACGTTCGAGGCGATTCCCGAGCTGAGCGCCGAGATGACGATGCAGGCCGTTGAGCTGATGAACACCATGGGTGTGATGACGCTCGAGGGCATGAGTGTTGGTGATCTTGACCCGGCGACCGCGACGCCGGAGGACTTCGAGCGAGCACGGTCCATCGCCAGTGGAGCGAACAAGTACATCGGGCAGATCATGGCTATGCTGGATGAACTGCTTCTGCCCAAGTCAGCCGAGCGCTTTGCCGAGCGTCTAAAGGACAAGGTGAATCCTATCACCTTGCTTCAGGCCATCGAGATCTGGAAGTACCTCGTCGAGCAGTACACCGGACGCCCTACCTCACCGTCGTCCTCCTCTACGAATGGGCACGACGACGGTGGAACGAGTTCGACGGTTGGTGTGCAGCGCGAGGAGTTGACCCCTTAGAGCTGCCACTTCGTCGCCTGCTCAACCTCATCTACTTCGTGATCATCGAAGGGAAGACACGTGAAGAGAGGGATGAGTTCGAGGCGCAGCTGGCGAACATGGAAGCGAGAGCGAGGGAGGTCGAGGTGGAGAAGCCTCAACCGAAGCGTAAGAAACCTCCCCCGTGGTGGAAGGGCGACGCGGCGGCCGCCGAGTCGAGTATGCAAGCAGCACGTGACTACGGCTTCGTCATAGGAGCGACACAGTGAGCTTCATCGGTGGTTCGAGTGGTCCCATTGCCTCGGCATTCGTCGAGGTAACCGCTCACACTGAAGGCGCACTTGCCTCGATCCTGGGCCTGGTACGCGCACTCGGTAGCATCGATGACGAAGCACGTCGCGTAGGTGAGGGCATCGAGCGTGCCTTCAAGGAGGCGGCGAACTCGGCCGACCGGTCGCTACGGAGTATCGGCGGTGCGGATGCGTTCGGGCGACTGGAGGCCGAGTCTAGGGTCGCTGGTGATGCGGTCGGTGAGAACGTAAGTGAGGGTTCAGGTCGCGCAAGCGCTGCACTTGGCTTTCTTAAGACAGGTGCACTACTCGTAGGCGGTGCACTCGCAACTGGTGCGGCCGCAGCCGTTGGCTTTGGTCTGAAGACTGCGGCATCACTTGAGCAGACACAGGTCAGCTTCAAGGCTCTCCTAGGTTCTGCTGAGGAAGCTGACAAGTTCATTCGCGAGATGCAGCAGTTCGCTGCGACGACGCCGTTTGAGTTCGCTGGCCTGGCGAACAACGCCAAGTCACTGCTCGCGACGGCCGGTGCACTGAAGATCACACGTGACCAGATCATCCCGACGATCAGTACGGTCGGTGACCTCACTGCTGTGCTGGGTGCACCACCTGAGGCCATCGATCGTGTCATCCTCGCTTTCTCTCAGATGGCATCGAAGGGAAAGGCTTCCACCGAAGAGCTACTGCAGATCGGTGAAGCACTCCCAGGTTTCCCGGTCTTTGAAGCGATGGCTAAGGGTCTGGGTATCTCGACCCAAGCACTTCAGCAGCAGGTCAGTGATGGCCTCATACCCGCGGACAAGGCAGTTCAAGCACTGCTGAAGGGTATGAAAGAGTTCCCCGGCGCGGCTGGTGCGATGGCTGCACAGTCACAGACACTGCTTGGTCTGTTCTCAACGTTCAAGGACACCATCTCTCTCGCGCTGACTGATGCGTTCCTCCCCCTGGTCGACCAAGTGAAGACGCTGTTGACGCCTCTCACGACGGTCATTGGTGATACGCTGAAGTTGGTCGCACCTGCTATCTCAGACATCGCTCAGTCACTTCTCGCTGCGCTCATTCCGATCATCAACGTCCTGGGACCGGCGATCGCCGACTTCTTCAGGGGGTTTGGTGAGGGTATCCGTGAGTTGCAGCCTGCTATCGAACCTCTGGCGGCGGGAGTCGGTGCAATCTTCAAGGCACTGGGTCAGGTCATCCCGCCACTCGTTCACGCACTTGAGCCGTTTCTCGAGATCATTGCACGCCTCGTTGAGGTCCTTCTACCACCCCTAGCCAAGATCATAGGTACGGTCGTTAAGGCGTTGACGCCGTTTCTTGATGCCGTGGCCGGTGTAGCTATCCAGCTCATTGAGGTACTCGCACCAGTGATCGAGCGGATCGCGGATGCGTTCGCCACAACTCTGGGACCAGCGATCACGCAGGTCGCTGAGATCTTGGGTGGTGCACTTCTTGAGATCCTAAAGCGTCTCTCACCGATTCTCGTGGAGATTATCGGTCTGTTCGCTGATGAGTTCATCGTGGTCATGGAGGCTATCGCCCCGGTCTTGCCTGAGCTCGCTACCGCACTCGCTGCACTTGCCATCGCGTTCGCAGATCTCGTCATCGCTGTCTTGCCGATCATACCTCCACTACTTCAACTGACGACGATCTTCGTAAGAGATATTGGCGCTCCAGTACTTCTTGCGATCGCCACCGCTCTTTCGTTCATCGTCACAGCATTTGCGAATTTGCTCTCGTTCCTCGCACCGGTCGCGAGCCCACTCGCACTGATCGCGACAGCGTTTCAGCTCATACACGACAAGCTTGGTCCGATCGCAGATACGATCACGAATGTGTTTAAGCCGGTGTGGGATGATCTTCGTTTGAATGTCATCCAGCCTGTTCACGATCTCATTGCGTTTAACCTGATACCTAGACTCGTTGATCTTAGAGACTTCGTGTTCGGTGGCATCGCAGCAGTGATCACAAACGTACTAAAGCCTGCCTGGGATGACTTTAGGATTAATACACTTGAACCTTTCATTGGTTTGCTCGAAACACGTGGTAACAGCGCACTTACTCAAGCTAAGAACATACTTCACGATACATCAACTGAGATCACTAACACACTAAAGCCTGCGATTGATGATCTACGCATTAATGTCTGGGATCCAATCGTTAACACTTGGAACACATCAGTTGTTCCGGCACTTACTAATCTTAAGAATGAACTTCATAATGTTTGGATTGTCATCACGAGTGAACTAAGTCCTGTTGTCAAGGACTTGATGAACAACGTGTTTCTACCACTTGCAGCTGTAATCTCTTCGGTGATCGCACCATCGTTTCTAAGTCTTGCGAATACGATTAAGAACAATCACGATGTCATCTCGAACTTGATGATTCCGATCACATTCGCACTTCAGCTCACTCTCTTTGGTCTTCGAAACGCAGCTGATGGTGTGTCAGCTGCAGCAGACTTTCTCGCATTTAACATACGCTTTGCTTCGTCAGTGTTCCAAACACTCGGTGATGTCGCGCATGCACTAGGTGGTGCACTTGAGTTTGTTGAGGGCATCGTTCATAGTGTAGGACAAGCATTTGGCATCGTCGCTGGAATGATCAACAACGCGATCGGAAAGGTGAATAACTTCATCGCAACGTTGAACAGCATTCCACACATCTCACTCCCGAGCTTCCCGAGCATTCCCGGTTTTGCCGGTGGTGGGATCATCGACAAGGACACGTTCGCGGTCCTACACTCTCCCGAGGTCGTCATCCCCTTGGATGATCGTCGTCGTGCCGCCGCACTGGCCGCGAAGTCAGGACTGCTCGATCTCATCAGTCAGCCCTCAAGTGTGTCAAGTAACGGCACTACAGGTTCGTCGGCTACAGTGGCTGCAGCGACACAGGCCGTTCTTGGTGGGATCACGATCGAGAACGTTCACGTGCAGTTCGCCGGAGCGGTCTCCAACGCTGAAGCTCAGGCCGCCGCTGATGCGTTCACCGACAGTGTCGAGGCGACGTTGAGACGACGAGCACTTACACTTACAGTGAGGACGATCTAGGTGCCACGTTCTTCATGGAACCCACACTCACCTGACACGATCGGCATCGAGTTTCAAGGTGTAGGTGCGAGTAACAACGTCATCGCGACCAACCAGGACATGTGGGTGCTGCGCTTTCGTGCGCAGCAGTCGGGCACTGTGTCACAGGTGTCGGTCTTCTCAGGAGCGCAGACTAACAACCCACTAATCTTCGGTGCTCCTGGTTACGTGAACCAGCGTCGTCCTTGGCTCATCGAGCTCATTCCTGTATCAGGCTTCGACCCAGGACCGATCCAGAGCGCGAGCTTCACCGTTGTGATGACCGCGAACTCGGACGTCGTCGATGAGTCGTTCACCACTCCTGAGAATGATGAGCTCGACTTTCCCAATGATGGACTCGCCCTCTTTCAGTCTGGACCTAACCCCGCACAGGTCACGGTTCAGATGTCCACCGCAAACACGTTCCCACTCACGGCACACGTGCTGGCTCTGGGCATCGACACCTTCTTCTACAGACAGACGTGGGTGGATCGGATCGACAATGATGGTGGTGTCCTGTGGCAGCGCTTGTTCCCAAGCGGCTACTCAGGCACGCAGACCATGCACATCGCTGAAGCGTACATCGATCACTTCTCACCGAACGCGTGGTCACTGTGGACTCCTACGCTCATCAGACAGTTCGCGTCGAGCGTGGGCAGTCGACGCCTGCGTCTGCGTGCGGTCGACACGCAACCAAACATCTTCGACTGGTTGAACCTACACGTCGACTACATCACCGAGCGACGCGCCGGTGTTGGGATCATCGTTCCCACGGCACCGTACCTCTGGCACACCGGAAGCTTTTTCGTGCCTGGGACTGCCAACCCAGTTCCCGTCACTGCAGGTGTCGAGTACGTCGCGGTCGTCAGAGCACCGTGTGCACAGGATGACTACATCTCACCTGGTTCGCGGTATGACCTGACCGCACTCAATGACATGAAGGTCGATGGCATCACTCCGGTGCACTACACCTTTCTCGACTGGGACCTGTACACCGCGAAGAAGGACACCTCATTCGGGACGAGTTTCGGTGTTCCCACCGCTCTGGACGTCAGGCAGCAGGGTCTTCCAGCGATCCGCTTCTTCCAGAGCGTTGCTTCGACCGAGTCACTCGACACCGAACCGTACCTCACGACGTACTCGGGTGTGCGACCGCTTAAGTCATCCAACACGGTGAGTCGAGCAAAGCACACGTTCGCTCTAGTGACGGGCACAACCAAGTACCGATATGTGCGCACCAACGTCGCACTACTTCGTGGCACGGGAACACCCACCGATCCTAAGACGGTGAGTGTCACACTGAAGAACAACGTCGGTACGACCATCGCCGGCCCGGCGCTCATCACCGAGTCTCTCTGGGACGACTCACCTAAGGTGGGTAATGACATCTGGGGTGATGAGTACCACTCGGTGCTCGTCGACTTGGGAACATCGGTCGACATCGCTGATGCGACCGCAAGCACCGTCGAGTACGTCCTGGATGACACGATCGCTCTCACCGACGACGGTACTAACCCTGGCAACCCCTGGCGCATCGGTGCGTTGGCGTCGACGAACATCGCGCCTACGGGTTCCGATCAGACCGCCGCCGGTGTTGGACAGGGACTGACCTATCGGTTCCCAAACGGCAGCTCACTGCAGCTTCACGATCCCGCTAACTTCCGGCGTGGTGACCTCCAGGTCATGCTCATCTCGGAGGTCGCAGCGGTCACCGGTGCGTCGGTGAGTACGCTCACACAGCTTGTGTCGGGTGGTGCATGTGACCCATGTAACACCGAGCTCACGGACTGCCTAGTGCGAGGCATCACATACAACCACGTGTGCTGGTCTGCCACCAAGCTCACTCAAGATACCTTCGTGTACTATGAGGTCCAGCGGCGCGAGATGGCCGTGATGGACAACGACTGGGTCAGCGTGGCGTTCATCACGCCGACAGGCAGTGTGACTGTCACCGGAGCAGCGGTCACCGGTGCGCCTACGTGCTGGGATGACTGGTCGATGGTCTACGGTACACAGGTCTGCTATCGAGTGCGACAGAAGAGGATCGACGGCGCGCTGTCGGACTTCGTGGAGACGGTCTGCGTGACGTCACAAGCACCGACGGGAGCAGATCTCATCATCACCGCTCCACTCGATCCGACGCTGAACGTCGCCTTCCCCGAGACGTACGGTGCGACGCTTCCCATCGAGCGGGAGTGGGAGGTGTTGGACTCGGACCAGCACGTATATCGTCAGGTGTACGGTCGTGATGGTCTCGTCGCGTTCCGACCTCTCGAGCAGTTGGGCCTGCGCTTCAAGCGTAAGCTTCTCATACAAGCACTGTGCACTCCGGTAAAGCCCTGCATCGATGTGATGCACAGACTTCATGAGATCTGTCGATCCACGGTGGGTCTCGTCGTACGTGACACCTGTGGTAACCGCTGGTACGCCGGTGTGCAGGTACCGACGTTCACGAACTTCCACGACCCATATGTGGGTGATATCTGGACCGGTGACATCGTCGTCACCGAGGTCACGACACCAGTCGTCACCGCCGAGAACGCGGGAAGTGTCGCAGCATGACGATGACGAACCCACTTCTCGACCTCGAGACGAACTACCGTGCATCGTCGTGGCGCTTCGACCTCTACGACGGTAGTGAACCACTTGGTACGCTTGAGCTGATGGATCGTGACTCCCCACCTAGTATCACGGTCGACATCTCACGAAGCATCAAGCGAACGATGCAGAACTTTAGCGTGCTGCCCAATGAGATCGATGAGATCAACGCGGTGCGCTGGAGCGTCCGTGTCTTTATGATCTTGAGTGATAAGACCGAGTGGCCACTAGGACTCTTTCGATTCGCTGACGTCTCACGACATCGCATCACGGCGATGAACGGCGTGGAACTTACCGTCGGTGAGTGCGGTCTAGTTGATCAACTTCTCATCGTCGATCAAGAGCTTGATCACTCGGTCTCGTATCCACCGGGCACCGTCATCACCGACGCGATCTACGGTCTGCTCTCAGAGATTCCCATCGAGTTCAACATGCAGACGTCGCCAGCGGTCATCACACCACAGGCTGAGGCGCTGTCCTGGAAGATCGGCACATCACGGCTTCGCGTCATCAACGAGCTGGCGATGATGATCGGCTTTCACGACCTCTACTTCGACAACGTGGGTGTAGGTCAGCTTGGACCGATGCCTGATCCCTTCACAGCGGCTGCCGGTGATGTGCTGTCTTACCCGGCGGGTCTTCGAACGTTCAGAGGAACGGTCACAAGGTCGACCAACATCCTCGAGCTACCAAACCGTTTCATCGTCATCAACAACGGAGCCACCGATCTTCCGGTCTATGGGATCTGTGACATCCCACCTGAAGCACCACACTCAATCGAGAACCGAGGCTTCGTCGTCTCACACGTCGAGCAGATGCAGGGGATCGCGACACAGCAGGACGCGGACTTCGCCGCAAGGTCGCTGTGTCGTGGCTGGAGGTTTCCCTTCGAGACCGTTGAGTTCTCAGGCCCGCCTGACCCGCGACACGATCACTTCAACGTCGTGGACTTTGAGGGAGACCGCTTCCTCGAGATGACGTGGACTATGGAGTGTGTCGACGGCTCGAACATGCAGCACACCATACGACGTACGTATGACCGTGACATGGAGCACTTGTAGTGGTAACGACACATGATATGATGTTGGTGAAGACGGCCTCGCAGGTTGCAGTCCAGCGCGCACTCGCCGAGACGTCCATCTCGGAGGTCATTCACGGTACAGTCACCGAGGTTGACACGACGTACTTCATTCACCAGGTACAGCTCGACGCTGACTCCACCATCATCCGCGCACATGATGTGACGCAGCTCGTCGTGAACGTTGGTGAACGTGTCACGGTGCTCTTCGCCCCTCCACACCAAGCACTCATCATCGGCATACCTAGGCACGATCCTTGGCACATCGTAGGCAACCAGCAGCAGGTGCCGTTCAACACTGGGTGGACCCACCTGAGTGGTACCACGGGACCTGGCCAGGACCAGGCACCACAGGTCATGTTCCGTCGTGATGGACACATGGTGTCTTTACGTGGTACGGCCGATCGTGTCTCAGGTACGAACATTGTCATCTTCACGCTCCCGGTAGGATACCGACCACAGAACCGAATCACGATGCCCGCGCTCAACGTGCTTGGTGGACACACGTACGTCGGTGTGACGATGGCCGGCAATGTCGAGATGGGTGACACCGAGCCGGTGCTGTTTCACGACATCACATTCACGACACTTTGACGAAAGGATCCATGTATCATGGGTGATGCCAAATGAAGACTTGCGTGTTTCCAGCTGACGCGTGGGGCTGCGGATAGGACATTACCGACTGATCTGGCCAGCACAGGAGCTGCAGCGACAGGGGTACGACGTTGAGATCGTCATGCCAGGTGACCCCTCAGGCCTGTTCGCCATCCGCGACGGTGACCGGTTGCGGTCAGTACAGGTAGGGCGCGACGCAGATGTCTACGTCTTTCAGAGGCCTACGAACGTCTTCCTCGTCCAGCTCATGGAGCACTTGATCAACGAGGGTAAGACAGTCGTCGTCGACATGGATGATGACCTCACGTGCATCCATCCAGACAACGCCGCGTTCGCCATGCTTCATCCAGCTCGTTCCCCTAAGAACAACTGGCATCACGCTCAACGTGCGTGTCGTCTCGCGACGCTGGTCACGGTGTCCACCCCTGAGCTTCAGACACGCTTCGGTAAGGAGCGTTCGCGTGTGCTGCGGAACTGCGTACCGCGTCGGTTCACCGAGCTTGAACGGCCACTGAGAGATGAACGTATCTGGGGCTGGCCAGGCGCCGTGCACTCGCATCCCGATGACGTACCCATTCTCGCAGGTGCGGTCCAGCAGCTACGCGACAACTTCCTAGTGGTGGGCTACCCAGAGGGGATGGGTAAGGCACTCGGTCTACCTGAGGATCCTCGAGCCACAGGACGCGTCGAGTTCCAGTATTGGTCGCAAGGACTACTCAACCTCGATGTTGGAGCCGCACCCCTCGCGGACTCGAGGTTCAATCGAGGCAAGTCGTATCTCAAGCCTCTGGAGCTCGCATCCGTCGGGTGCCCCTGGGTAGCGTCGGACATCGGCGAGTACCGAGTGCTGCACAACTTGTGCCCCGAGGCTGGTGTCCTAGTTGACCAACGGACACGGTCCTGGGTCAAGGCACTGAAGCGCTTTCTCACTGATGACTCGGCGTGGCAGGAAACGAGTGAAGCAGCACGGTCGATCGCTCGACTGCTGACTTTCGAGGAACACGCGTGGCACTGGGCCGAGACGTGGCAGCTGGCGCATGAGGTCACTCAACGAGTGAACGCTCGACGCGCGAAGGTCAGCTAGCGGTTGCGGAAGAGTCGGTCGAGGATCGCTCGACCGGCCCTACCCGTCTCATCTCGCCAGTCGTTGTATGTACGCGCCGAGCGCTGTGCTTCAGCGCGAGCGTAGGCAGCGATGGCGTCATCCTGCCGTTGCTGGAACTCTCGGGCTGCACGGTCACGATCATCACGACCCTGGCGGTGGTCGGCCAAGCGCTTACGAGCTTGTTCCTCCCGGGAGGGTGGACGTGGACCCTTGCGTGGACGCACGTCGTTCCTTTCTCCAAGCCACTCGAGCTGCTGACCTGCGTAGGTCTTCGGCGTCGGCACTGAGCTTCCTCAACTCGCTTACGTATAGGTCATCAAGTAGTTTATGTAGTGTCTCACGATCATCCATGATCACGGCGATCAGAGCCTCGGTCTCGAGAGCGGGTATCATCGACCCCACCTCCAGCTCTCGATGATGTACCGCAGACGATGTATCAAAGCTCGCATCAGGTCCACACCTCACGATCGCCCTTGCGCTCCCAGTCACGGAGCCGGTTCTTGGAGTTCTTCTGCAGGCCCTTGTTGTAGAGGTCGACGATGAGCTCGGGAACCTCCGTCGCCCAGATGTTCCCAGACCCCGACCTCTTCCGAGCACGGGCCCTCGCGAGGAGCTGCTCGGGAACCTCCGTCGTCAGCTGCTGACGCAGCCGGTCGCGGTTGAACTCCTTGCCGTACCGCTTCTCGATGAGGCCCAATGCGAGGATGATGTCAGACTGGAAGTTGGTGGCGGCCGAACCCCACGACTCGACGATGGTGTTGAGCACGCGCTTCAGGGTGAGGCCACCAGTCTCGCGGTGCACTCGCCGAACGGCCTGGACAGCACCGATCGTACGGTGACCTCCACCGGAGCCGATCTGCAACCCGCAGCTTCTCACGGTGCGGTCGATGTCAGCGGCCTGTGGATCGCCCTCGGCGAGTGCGGCCTTGAAGAGCGACAGTGCGTTGGGCCGACTACCGCTGTTGGCCAGGCGGAAGATACGTGCTTCCTGCTCGAACGCGAGACCATCGAACACCAGGCAGGGCACGCTCTGGTCGCTGTATCCGATCTCGAACATGACTGCCTGTCGGTGCTGACCGTCGATGAGCCAGAGGCCACCGTCGGCGCGTCGTGAGACGTAGAGCACGCCGAAGGCATCGATGTCGAAGTCCTTGGCCATCTTGCGGACGCGCTTCATGTCGAGCTGCCGCTGGTACCGCGGGTCGACACGCAGGTCGGCCACGTGGAGCCACATCAGCTCCTGGTTGGTCTGGGAAGCTGCCGCAAGCACGTCAGCTGGCAGCGCAGGTATGTTAGTCACAGTCTTATCTCCTTGTCGCATTGTTCCATCTTAGCACATCGATCTAACGTTGGGACATGGGTGAACGCGGTGAAGACTTCACCTTGCGTTCGTTGGTCGCTCTCACGGGATCGTTACTCCTGGCTGAGCTACCGCGTCCCACTACACTGTGATGGTTGTCAGTGTACCCGTGATCGACGTCCTCACTGAAGTACTCACCGGTGGGCATGGCGTCGATGACGTTACCCTCATCGTCGTGAACGAGCACGACATCATCACGTACACGGTCCATGGGGACCTCCTCTAGGAGTCTTACTTGAGTGGAGCGGGAAGGACTCGAACCTTCTCACCACTTCGAATGCCATATGAAGCTGTGAGTCTTTATGGCCACGACTCACCGGTGTACCGACTTGTCCGCCCCATGAGTGGCCCCGAGATCCGTCAGCTGCGCCACCGACGGTCTCGGGACCACGATCCTGCCTCACCGAGCGAGCACCAGCTGTGCGGCTCGGTCGACGGCCTTGTGCGTCAGGCCGTCGAAGTCCTGCACCCAGCGAGCCTCGGCGGTCCGACGCTCACCACCACGCACGTGCTCGTAGTGCTCCGAGACCGCGTTGACGAGGCCCCAGCCGTTACCCTGGTAACCGTTGCGCGTGGAGTTCTCGTAGGTGCTCATGATGCCCTGCACGTAGGCACCCTGGTCCTTCACGTACCCGTGCTGGTCCTTCACGAGGTTGCGGATGAGTCGCTCCGCGTCCTTCATCTCCAGCTCCACGGCCGCCAGACGGTTCGCCACGTCGGCGAACTCCTGGGCGTAGTCCTCCGCACCGGTGAGAACCTGCTGGGCCTGCTCCAGCTTGGCCCGCATGTTCTTGGTGTGTCGGATCGACCAGCGCTGCTTGGCTTGCCCGCCATATCCGATCCCTCGACCGAAGGTCGAGAGCGTCAGGGCGTTCATGCACGCGTCACGCAGTGCCATGTAGTTCACCTCGACGGCGCGGGAGCCGTCGTGGCTGGTGCGGAGCACGACGTACATCTGGTGACCGTCGTTGTCCAGCACCGTGAGGTGCTCGTGCTGTGGGATCTGCACGACGATGAACGCCTGCTTGCCGCCCTTGAGCTGACCACCGGCGACGAAGCCGAGGTCGATGCCGGCCATGAAGTCGAACGCTTCGCGGTACTGCAGCACCTCGTAGGTGGAGCTGACGGTACCGAGCGGCTGCTCGTTGTCCGAGCGGACCACCTTCCGCTTCGAGGGGTCGATACGCCAGTTTCCACTGGCGGTCTGGAACCCGTCCTTGCGCAGCTCGACCTCCCAGTCGAGGTCCGCCAGCTTGATGGCGTCCTCCAGGGACTGGGCCTCGTTGACGACGTTGCCCAGGTGCATCCACGGCAGGTCCCGCGTGGTGAAGAGGGTGTTCACAGCCTCATCCACCGGTTTCGCCTCGGGCGTGCCCTCGGCCTCGGGAGCGTCCTCGACGCTCGTGTTCTCATCAGTCACAGCTTACCTCCATGTCGCAGTTGCTTTCAACCGGTCTAGAGAGTCGCCCGAACTTCACCAGAGGTCGCCCATTGGTTCCTGGACGACTTGGGCCTGGAGTCCGGACTCCGTTCGGACGACTCTCAAGACCGGTTGGCTTGACAAGTTCATACTATCAGGTCAGGTACCTGGATGCAACTTGCGACGAAAGTTTCTTTCGTGCCACCGCTTGGTGTCACGATCCCTGAGCGAGACGCTCCGCACGTTGTGCTTCGTTCCAACGGAGCGCTGCTTCGGCGTCGAGGGCCACCAAGACGTTCTTCTCTTCGTCGAGGATGCTTGAGTCAGTGGGATACGTTCCGTTGTGATTACACGGGTAGAACCAACGGTGCACGGGGTGGAACACCATGTCATGCGCCTTAAGCATGTAAGTGGGAAGCTTACACGTCTCGGGTGGTGTGCTGTCCTTGCTCATGACGTAGTTACCTCATCACTCTCGAAGACACGGTGGGTGTCGACCTTTCCGGGTATGTACTCGCCGTCGAGCCACCAGACGAACCGACGTGCACGGTCCACATACGTGTGGATGGTGTTCAGCTCGAGGCCCGCGTCGATGAGCTCCTGCTTGTACCTGTTGAGCTCGGTTCGCAGTGCGGCCGTGGTGTATGCATCCTTCATCAATGTCACCTCTTCTCGAGCTCGTCGCCGACGATGGTCAGCACCGCACGACGCTCGTCGGCGTCCATGCAGTGCACGTTGGTCGCGAGACGCCGTACCTGTGTGAGCAGCTCAGCGGCGTTGAGGCTGGCTGCCCACTCCATGGGGGTGAGGTCAGGATCGGTGGACATATGTTCCTCACTTATCTTATTTATCTTTACTTCATGGTCGATCGCTCGTTGCGCGCTTCGTCGTGCTCCCCACCTGGTCCACGAGTAACCTACAGCTCCCCTAGGAAGACCATAGACGAACCAACGAAAGAACTTAGGTTCACGTGGGTATGAACCGCGAATTCTGTAGTAAGGGTCACTCACTTCTTCACCCTCCGCACTCGGGTAACCTTGAAGCTCCGGCGTGCTGGTGCGTGTGGGTTCTTCTTGCGACTGTACACGGGACCGTACACCTCGACATACTCCTGGGTGTTGTCCACGTGGTGGTAGAGGAAGCGGAACGTTCCAGCTTCACTCACGATCTTTACCGGGTCACCTCGTCGGTAGCCGTTCCACTCGGCCGACCGCACCGCGCCGCCGGGTGACTGCTTGATGAGGGACACTGGAGGAGCGGTGTCGAGCTCCTCTTCGAGTACGTTGAGCAACACCTCGGTGATGAGACGGATCTCGCGCTCGGTCGGTGGTCGGAAGTTCGTCTCGAGCCGGGCGATCGCTGAGATCGTCAGCCCCGTCCGCTCGGAGAGCAGCTTTCGTGACCAACCGAAGTCTTCACGAAGCTTGCGCAGCCCCGCACCGTCGAACTGCTGGGAGGTACTCGTCGTCTCAGGTGGTGTACTTCTAATCCCACTGTCTACCGGCACGTCATCTCACTTTCGTCAGTGTCTCCACCAGGGTCCGTCTGTGCACACAAGCCGTGTGAGAGGATCTCCTGGGTCGTGCTTAGGCCACGGTGTGTTCCAGCGCTCGGGATCTCGTTCGTACGTTCGACACGCTTCGTAGGGGTCGAACCGCTTACCCGTCTCGGCGTCCACGAGCTCGCCGAGGTCGAAGTTGAGCTCGTCCTCACGTGAGGTCATGCTTTGACTCGTTCACTCAGCCAGGTGTCGCAGAGCTTCACGATCTGAGGAATGCTCGTGCTAGGTGGTGTCTCAGCTTTACCGGACGCTTGACTCACGGCGTCGGTCATGGTGGTCCAGCACAGGCCCGCGAGTTCGCGACCGAGCTCGCCGCTCGCCTCGAGCTCAACGAGCTGCCTGGGTACGTCGAGACCGTCGAGCTTCTTAAACGCCAGGGCGAAGCGGATCGCCTTCTCGAGACGCCTTGCCTCTGCAGCTTTCATCGTCCCATCCTCGGTGTGTCCAAGTTCACGAGTTCATATTATCACATCTCGGGTCACTGTGCAACCGGGTCGGCGGCACCCCAGGCTGGTTCCCCGGAGCTTACCCGATGCTCTGACGGGGAGGGGTGCCGCCGAACCGGTAGACTGAGCGGTGTGGGTCGCTCAGCCGACCGCCGCTGACCTCACGCAGCGGCGGGAAGCTGCCCGACATACTGGGTGCCGAGCTCGGTCAGGTACCAGCGGGGCGTGCGGGACTCGGTCTTCTCCTTCTCGACGAAGCCCCGACGCTTGAGGTTGACCATCGACGCGTACACGGCGTTCCGACCCAGGCCCAGGACCTCGGTCAGCTTCTCCACGGTGTACTTCGGGTCCTCACCCTCGGCGGGTGCGACCGTGAGCGCGCGGGCGACCTGACGGTCCCGGTTGATGACGTCGATCGAACGCCGGGTGTTCTCGACGAACGGGTCGGTGGCGACATCAGTCATATCGTTCGTTCCTTCCTGTAGCAGTGTTGCGAATCTCGACTGTACCACAACCTATGAGCAAGGTTGCACCTTCGTCACATCAATGAGACTCTCGTGATCCGCGATGGGAGTCCCCACACGCTCACCAGGCTCACCTAGGATTGAGCGCTTTGCCCATGTCGCGATCCAGCGTCCACTTCCCACGGGAATGCCCTTACCCCACGTGGATTGAAGTTGGGAGTAGCTTCGTAGTGGTTTTATGACCCAGTCATCGGGAAAGCCCATGATGCGAGCAGCTTCACGGTGAGTGAGTGTGCGATCGTGTGTGGGATGTAACACAAGTTGAAGAGCCCCACCGGTGATGACACGTGCAGGCTTCTCAGGCTTCCAGCGGATGAGCTGGTGGAAACCCATGTGAAAGCCGTTGTTGAGCAGTTTCTCACGACGGTACTCCCACGTAGGAGGAAGCGTACCGGTGAGCTGATGATAGCGCTGGGCGACCATCGAGATGTTCTCGCCTGGGTTCCAGGGTCCTGCTACCGGTAGGAGCGCCATCGCGCGGTGAAACTCAGGAGTGGTACGCGTGACGTGCCCATCGAAGCCGTGCTCTGCTCTAAGCCGCTCGGACCAGGGGCTAGGTAGGGAACGGTACGGCTGACGTTCCCAGGTGACCGGGGACGACTCGATGTCCCCGATGGCGTCCCAGAGCGTTGGCAGGCGCCGCAGTTCCGGCAGCTCGACGCCAAAGGGAACACGTGCTGCGACCCAGAAGTAGCGACGACGTTCGGCGAACCCACCTAGTGCAATGTTGTTGTGCTTCACGTGATACAGGTGATAGTCGAGGCCGGTCCGGTTGCGAAGATGATGTATGAGTGCGGTCATGAGCTCACGGCCGGTCGTGAACGCCTGCTGGACCGACTCGAACACCGCCACGTACGGCCGCACCCGTGACACGTAGTCGACGAACGCCCACATGCACGCGTTCGCCGGTGAGTTCACCCCACGGAAGTTGCGATTGGACATCAGTGAGAACCCAGCTAAGAGCACGGGGGGTTACCCGTGACTAGAACCACCTCCCCTCCGGGATGCTCCCAAGTAGAAGGATCGCCTTCTTGTACTTCCCAGTTCTCACCAAGAAGATGACGATTAGCGAGACAATTAGGAGCACCAAACGCTCCACGTTGTTCACATTTACCTGCGAGCTCGAAACCCGCTTGCACTGTCCCAAGCGTGAACCCACCAGCGAAGCCCTGACAATCTACGAAACGCATTGACCCTCGCGCTTGTGTCGTTCGATCCAGTTCACTGCCCAATCACGACCACAGTCATTACACAAGATACGCTTACGTGGCTGACTCATCTTGATGAGTGCTTCATCAGTGTGTCTTTTTCCATGAAATGGATTTAGCTCACCCGGTTGACTCTTACGTACATTTGATTCAGGTGAGAACTTCATTCCTTTCGTGGGTGAAGGACGACCCTTTAGTTTCTCACTGATACGTCGCTTCATTTCTTCATCAGGTGAATGTTGTCGCTGATGACAGATGGCATGAGCTATCGTGAGATTCTCAGGTTCATCATTCGTGACATCTTCATCAAGATGATGAACGTTTCCATCCCACGTACCACGACCTATTTGTATAACGAGATCACCACAGTATCGACACTCCCATGGGGCATATCCGTACGCCGCATAAAAGTTCTTCATCGTTCGTCGATGACGTCGTCCGGGCTTTGTCCCACCCATTATCAAGTTGTGATGTTGATCTCGCCGCCACAGTTGCCGCAGTGCGACTGTCCATCGGCCGCGAGGATCGTCGGCTCGATGACTCCACAGTGTGAACAGCGATATGAGATGTCCACCTTGGTGGCACACGTTGAACAGATGAAGACAGGTGCGTCATCAACCGTCGCATTGAGCACAGCACCTGGACGATCGAGCTCGCGACTACAACCTGGGCACTTGTAGCCCTCTTTGGTGTACGCTCCACTCTCACGTCGTGCTCGGTTCCGTCGCTGCTTCGCAGTGTAGAGTGCTTCCCACTCTTCATCAGTGACGTCGAGTGCACAGAGCATGTTCGCGAGGAAGTGCCCAAGGTCCACGAGCTCACCGATCGCAGCGGTACGATCGTGCACACCACGCGGTGTGTGCATCCACGGCTTCCAGTCGATCTCATCGAGGAACTCGGTGATCTCGCAGTGGGCGGCCGTGGTCTGCACGTGGAGGTAGTCGGCGAGCGCATCACCATCTACGGCGAACTCTTCATAGTCGACATCGAAGAACTTCGACTGAAGCTCACGTGTCGACTCGAGCCAACGCCATCGATCACTCACCGGCCATCTCCAGCTCGAGGCGGACCTGTTCCTCGACCCACTGGTACGTCTCGGTGATGCCGTCGATGAGTGACGTCTTAGGCTCCCAGTCGAGTACGTTCCTGATGAGCGTGTTGTCACTGGACCGACCTCGCACACCAAGCGGTCCCTTCACGTACACAAGGTCGACTGGGTAGTCGGCGACGTTCGCGATCAGCAGCGCGAGGTTCTCAACGCTGATGACCTCCGAGCTGCCCAGGTTGAGCGGGTCGGGGTAGTGTCCACGGCCGATCTGCAGCAGGCCCTCGACCGCATCTGAGACGTAGCAGAACGATCTGAGCTGTGTGCCGTCGCCCCAGACCTCGATGGCTGGAGCGTTGGTCAGCTTAGCGGTCGCGATCTTCCGACACAGTGCCGCTGGTGCCTTCTCACGACCACCCTGCCACGTTCCATACGGACCGTACACGTTGTGAAGTCGAGCGACCCGAGTCTCAATATTACGATCCTCACTGAAGTGTCGGTGCATCCTCTCACCGAAGAGCTTCTCCCAGCCGTACCCATCCTCGGGATCGGCAGGGTAGGCCTCATCCTCCGAGAGCGCGACGAAGTCCACTGCGAGGTTGCGCTCATCATTCTGGATGTACACTGGATAGACACACGCCGACGAGGCGTAGATCACACGCTTCCAGTCGAACGCGTCAGCGGCACGAAGAACGTTCGTCGTCGTGAGTACCGTGAGCATGCAGCTTAGCTTGTGCGTTTCGATGAAGCCCATGCCGCCCATGTCAGCGGCGAGTGAGTACACCTCATCGAAGTGATAGTCACCTAGACGTTGAAGATACGACGGATCACCGGCGTTGAAGTCGGGAACGTTTGTGATGTCAGCCTCGAGGTGCTGGAAGCGATCAGAGATGTCAGCGCCGGCTACCTGAACCTGGTGCCACTGTCCAAGTGGCTTGATGTCGACCGCAACGACCTTCTCACCATCGTCGAGTAGTCGACCAACGAGGTGGCCGCCGATGAAGCCTCCGGCTCCGGTGACGAGAACCCTACGTCCAGTCACTGTCGCCCTCCTCGAGCGCTGTCTCAACGTCAGTAATCCAGGCATCAGTCGCCTCACTCGTGTGCATAGACAGTAGGCCCGACACAACATCGAACGCATCGACGTACTGATCGAGGATAGGAGCGTCGGCTGTGATGTCCGCCTCACGCAGTCGTGTGATGAACTTCGGAAGGATCTTGTAGCCGAGAAGTTCCTGCTCGAGGTCCTTCACGAGGTTGTGCTCGTTGCGCACCGAGTGCGTCAACGGGTGTCCGTAGCTGACCCGCCACCGAGCGACGTCCATGACCGCACGTGCGATGTACGACGCGAGAATGTCATCATAGCGACCCACGTGCACCATGCACTGCAGCAGTGGTGCGAGTTCCCGGGTGATCGCCGTGTTCTGCGTGTTGAACGGCGCCCACAGTCCGTAGTCGAGCACAACGTTCTCATCGACCACGATCGTGTCACATGTGGGGTTGTTCACGATCCGCTCGACGGCGTCGACGTCGGGGTCACCGGTGGTGAGTCCCTGGACCACACCGACATTGTCGAGCCACTTCGATTCGCTGGTGAAGTTGAGCGAGTCGCGTCGTCTATCGAGTGGGAAGCCGCGCTGCCACGTCGGCGGTGTGAGAAGTGAACCGGGGTTCCACAGACCGTCGGGCGCCGACAACAGCCGACGCATACCCGGCTGGAACTCATCGATGATTCGGTGAAGGTATCGGTAGTGCGGCTCATTGTCGTCATCAACAGTGATGATGACGTCAGCACCGATGGCGAGAGCGTGAAGAGTGGCAATGTTACGCCGCTGGATCGAGTAGGTGCCGACTTGTCGATGTGTCTTCCAACGCGTCGTCGCCGCATCATCGACTCCGAGGTACGTTCCTCCGAGCTTCTCGACGTACTCGCGAGCCTCAGGTGGAGTCGAGACGTCTCCCGACACGATGATGTCAAGCTCGACCTGCCCAAGAGGAGAGGAGGAGTCGGTCTGCCGATCAAGCACATACGCTGAGAGCAACGTCGGCGTGTGGATCGTAGTCGTCACGACCGCGATCTTCTTGATGGATCGTCTGTTCTTCGCTGTGATCATATCTTCAGTCTTTCTCCTATCATCCTGATGATGCGCCTCTCACTACATGCACGATCGTACAACCGCCGTTGGGCCGCTGCCAACCACGCCCACGTCTCGGGGCTCGATGACACGGCCTCAACTCTCTTCGCGAGCTGCTCGGGATTCTCCACACGAAGCCACTGTGCGAGGTGAACGAGCTCATCATCAACCTCAGTTCCAGAAGAGACGAGATGATCGAGCGTGGGAATGATGTGTCCCTGTGTGTCATACTTAGGGTGAAAGAAGCAGACGGTGCCGGTTGCGAACGCCTGCCACGGCTTCGTCGTCGCCCACCCTGAGCCACTGGACGGAGTGGTGAGTGTACACTTTACACTGCGTAAGAGATCGTAGTAAGCGGATGCCGGTGCGGGTTCGATGATCGGTCCACCGAGTGCGATGATCGTCTCTTGCGACTTTGGGCTCCACTTACCGTGGATGAAGTTCGGCTGCAGTGGCAGCACGTAGTCGACCAGTGCGTCGAGTCGGTTGTCCTTCACATATGAACGAGCCTCGTTGATGAAGAGACCGAATCGCTGGCGTTGTGGGAAGTCTTCGTAGTACCATGCTTGCACGTGTTCAGGGAGAATCCCACAGATCTCAAGCTGTGAGTACACATACTTGTGTCGTCCCGACCACGTGTGACCGTCGAGCTGTCTCGCTACGTCACTGAACCCACACGCCTCTGGTGTTCGTGTGTCCGAGTAGCGCTCGTGCTTATCGGCTCGCTCGAAGTCGAACTGCCCAAGCACAGGATGACGTGGTGGATAGAGGAGATCACGACACTTGATGTAGTTACGTGGGTCGGGACAGAGCCAGATCTCTTCGCGGTTCAGTGGGTCTTGATACCTGAACGCGTTGATGCCTCGGATCACATATGAGGCATAGTTAAGAAACGCCTCTTGTGGTTGAGTGAGATCATCCCAGCCGGAGCCTACCTTGGGGATGGGTGAGTTTGACGTCCCGTGCTGGCCCGTCCAGACCACGAGACCATCGAGCTCTCGGAAGAGCTGAAGCGTGAGTCGATCATATGTGTCGATCTTAGCTTGTGCGGTCTTGGCACCACGAAGCTCGGTCGCAACGACGTCCCTGAGCTCGACCCAGGGGTTGGTGACGTTCTCAGGTAGACCGACGTCTGCCGGCTTCTCACCTGAGTTCCGTCCCACGATCACCCACTCGACGTGTGGGTATGTCTGGGCGAGCGTCTTAAGAAGCAGCGGTGGTTCATCATCACCACCGACCACTCCCCAGCCACTCGGGTCCAGAGGCATGGAGCGACCTAATTTAGCATATCCCACTCTCATGATTTCCACAATCCACTTGCGATGTTTGTTGCACGTATCTTAGCATCACGTTCGGGTGTGTAGATGCTTTTCAGCTTACCGTCTTGATGTGCTTTCTTCACCGAGGTACTTAGCTTGGCACGAGTCTCAGGCGTATGAGTGAAACCTCTTAATCCCTTCCGCCACATTGAGTTACAACCTCGGTGCACAAGACGCAGATTCTCAATTCGGTGTGGTCCACCTTTGTGTCGTGGAATGACGTGATCAAGGACAGGACCATGCTTGTTGCCGCATTGGTCTCCTGCGGCGTTTACGTAAGTGAAGTCGAAGTCTGCATAGTCGAACTTGCACTCGGGATGTTGACAGCGAAGTTCAGTGATAAGCTCCATGTCAATCATCGTATGTATGATACATACCATCAACCATCTTGATGACCAAGTATCAAGTTGACTATGCAGTTCTTCCTTCGACATCGTCTCAGCTGGGGACAGGCGGAGGAGGCGGAACCGGACCCTGCTCAGTGGACGCCGGTGCCTGGGTCGGAGCCTGGGGATAGGGCTGCTCGAACTGCTGCGGCGGAGGCCCGACAGGAGCTTGAGGGGCCGGCTGCGGCTGCTCAAGCGGAGCTGCCGGGGTCGTCGACTGCACCCACTGACCGTCAGGAGTCTGGGACCAGCCGGGAGGAGCACTGGGCGTAGGCGCTGGAGGCGGACCCACCGGAGCGGGTGCCTGGTACTGCGGCATCTGCGGCGCCGGCATCTGCGGTGGCTGCTGCATGGGAGCTTGTGGCTGCGGCGGCTGCACCGGCGCAGGTGCGACGGTGGGCGGCTGTACCGGTGCTTGAGGCATGGGAGCCGCGGGAGCCTGCATCAGTTGCGGCGCGGCGACAGGGGCAGCTCCCAGCTGCTGCGGTCCGGCCGGGCCGACCTGCCCTGCGGTCTGAGCGTCAGGCGGCATGACACGGTTCACCTCGTTGCGAGGTTCACCCTGCCACATACGAGTTCCGAGCTCGACACGCACACGACGACCCATCAGCGTCGCCGCCACCTGCTCCCACGGCGGGTTCTGCATGAAGAAGTCGGCGTCGAGTCCGTGGAACGACATGTGCCGGAAGAAGATGGCGAGTGCCGTGGGGTTGTCGCTCGTGAACGTGTACTGGTTGAACACGGTCTTGCCGGCGCTCGGTCCGGTCTCGACACGGTACTTCACCCGGATCATGGGCTTCTGCGTCGAGCTCTCGGTCGGCTTCGCCTCGATGACGACGAGATCATACGTCCCATCGGGCAGCGGCTGGAAGCTGACCGTCTGCGCCTGCTGCAGCGCAGACTGAAAGTTGATCACTGTCAAGCTGACTCTCCGTTCGTGTTGAGCCCGAAGGCCGCGTTCAACGTCTGATGCATCACATAGACGTTGGGTTCGTTGATGACGTCACCGAGGACGCCCTGCACCGCCTCACCTGCCTCGAAGAGCGGGTGTTGCGAGATGAGAAGCTTGCGAACCTCGGGTCCCGTAGGTTGCCCGTTCACGTCCGCTGTGTTCTCCTTGTAGAGGTAACCCGTGACGTCCATCCAGTAGGGGAGAGCGGTGATGATCTGCCCCTGCATGTTGGGCTTCCACTTACCACTCTGGTCCTGCTTCGTCTCAGCGATGAACATCACGACGGCGAGCGGACGTGTGGGATGAAGTGTAAGATCACGTAGGCCTCGGATGATGCGAGACATGCGATCGAGAAGAAGCCCCCAGTCCTGGATGCGGAGTGCTTCCGAGCCCTTAAGCGCCTCACGACAGCGTCGCTGGAGCTCGGTGATCGAGTCGAGCACCAGTGACTGGAAGTGGTGCTGCCCCTGGGTGAGCCACTGGTAGGCCTGCTCGACGGTGATCCAGTCGTTGCACTGCACGACGCAGATGTCCCACGTACCGTCGTAAAGAGGTGGTGGACCGTTGGGTACCCACGTCGTGAGTCTCACCGGTCGGCCGTACATCGCCGTGACCGATCGAGCACTTGGAAGAAACCGTGTACGACCCTCAGCATCGAAGATCAAGACAGGTGGTGGACACGTTCCCGCGAGCGTGGTCTTACCGACCTTACTGTACGCGTGAACGAGAAGCGAAAGAGGGACTGTCACAGGTGGGGTGCCTCCGGAGGTCGTCAGACTACTCTACCAGGTTCGTTGCTTGACGATCGTCGTAGCGTCGCAGTGGGTTGATAGCCACGTAGTGTTCTTGGATGAAGTCTTCAGCACGAGACCCATCATCCATCATCGGGCACACGGTGTTGAACTCGCAGCCCCACAAGCACCGTTGGCTCGGTGAAGGATACACGACGTACTGAGGATCGGCACCGTCGGAGAGGGAGCGCTCGACCTGACCGATCTGCAGCGCCTCACCGATCAGGCGCTTCTTGAAGTTCTGCACTTGGTGGTCGTTGTGTCGAACTTCCACACGCTCATAGAACGGAGGCTTAGCGGTCACACCACGCTTCACCTTACGAAGCATGTTGTAGAGCGCACCCTCGACCCAGGGCTCACCGTCGTTCCGGTTCGCGTCCTCAAGCACACGGTACATCAACATCTGCTCATCCCACACGAGCATACGTGTGAGCTGGCCGATCGAACCACACGTCTTATGGTCCATGAACAGCACTGCGTGATCATGTTCACGTCGTAGGTCGGCGTCGACGGTACCGGTGAGCTCGATGTTTGGAGCGTCCAGTGGCGTCTCGAGAAGCGCGGTCAGCGTGCGCTCAGGAGCGATGACGATGTACCCCTGGTCGGCGCCCGTCTCTTGCAGCCACTGGACGTAACCGTCAAGCATCGCACGCGCGAGGTCGGCTTCCCTCTTAAAGTCGGCGAGCTTGGTGACCGCGATGTCAGCATCGACGTCCGTGAGCTGAGAGACGAGTGCGGACTCATCTCGAAGGAGTAACTTCTCGAGTGCTTCACGAGGATCGACACCCTTCCAGTCGGGCACATACCACTCGGCGAGCGCCTCGTGAACCCGAGTGCCGATGGCGAGAGGTCCTGTGAGTGGTGTTCCCTTCGGTGTCAGACCTCGGTACCACGTGAACCACCACTTGCGGCGACAGTGTTTGAAGGTCTGCACCTCGGAGTTCGTCAGTCGTCGAAGACCGTTGTGGTGAAGTCCCTGAACACCGATGAGCTCGGGCTCCTCGACCTCTGGAACGACGACTCCTTGAAGCACGGAGGCTGCCTCGGTCGAGCTGGGTGAAAGACGACTCATGAGGTCTGAGAGTCGAGCCGCGCGCTCGTGTTCCTCAGCGATTGCGGATTGCACCTCAGGTTGAGCGAGGAGAGCGCTGTGCTCTTCACGCGAGGATGCATACGTGGGTTCCTCGAGATTCGTGAGCCAGAGCGTCTCGAGGTCGTCGTCGAACGGTAGGACCGTGACGTCGACTAGTCTGCTCGTAAGAGCTGTGGTGAACGACTGCACCGCTTGTGCAGGAGTGGGCACCGGCGCTTGGCCGTTACCACTCATGAGAGGTCGGAGTGCCTCACGTTCTTCGGGACGCATGTCACGCTTCCCGGTCTCGATGTTGTGGAGCTTGGCCGGAGTGAGTCCGCACTGCGCGGAGAACTTCTCGCGGCTCAGCTTCAGTGCTTTGCGCGTAGCGAGCACGTCCGCGCCGGTGAAGTCGGTCAAGAGATCTCCTTACTCATCCTCATCAAGATAGTCGATGTACTTAAGTGCTATGGCCGCGATCAAGATGAGAGCCACGACCAGGACGAACGCGTCGGGCCAGCTGTCGACGAGTGCGAGTGCGACGAACATCAGTCTACCTCCGATAGTGTCACAGGTGTCTTCATGAGTTGTTCACGGTCGTGAACAACCTCTTCAAGCTGTTCGCGCTTCTCTCGCAGTCGTTGTCGCTGGCGAACTTCGATCGTACCAGGTGCGATGATGTCGATCACGGTGATCGAAGAGTGGCGCTCTGAGCCGATGCGGTGCACGCGATCCTCTGCTTGCATGTCTTCCACCATCGACCATGAGCGCTGGAGTTTCACGAGAGTGTCGGCCGCAGTGAGTGTGATGCCCGTGCCACCGGCTCCGACAGTGAAGAGCATGACCTGTGCTCGACCCTCTTGGAAGTCGGTGATGTTGTCCGCACGCTGGTACTCAGGTACGCGACCCGTGACCTGACGATGAGACACACCGAGCTTCATGAGTCGTTCGGCGGCGAGCTCGATCAGCTGTCGTGAGAGTGCACAGACGGCGACCTGTCGTGAACCAATCTCAGCGAGAATCTCTTCGAGAACGTCGAGCTTGGCGCTGGGTGCGGCGAGTCGGAGCTGCCCATCCTCGGTGATCGTGCAGCTGGCCGATGCGAACTGCACCAGACGAGTCGCCTTCACGAGGTTCGTGGGAGCGACGAGTACGTCACCATCTTCAAGCACGACCATCAACTCATCTTCCATCTGACGATAGAGCTTGAGCTGCGTCGGAGTGAGCGGTGCTTCACGCATCTCATACACCTTCGGTGGAAGCTGTGTGAGCACCTGCTCCTTGAGCACTCGTCGGAAGCGTGGCACGACGATCTGGTCGAACTCACCACGTGTGTCTGGTCGAACGCCGACGACGTCGAGCGTCGCCATATGGTTCCACGACATGAGAGCGTAGCGATCGAGAAACTTCGTCCTCGTGGGGAAGTCCTGTGGTGCGAGACCGTGCATCAGTGACCAGATGTCACCGACGTTGTTGGCGATCGGTGTGCCCGTCAACGCTATGCGATGCTCGACCGACGGCTGGTGCTGCACAGCCCAGCACGCACGTGTCTGTTGGCTCTTAGGATCCTTCATGCGGTGCGCTTCATCAACGACTACCGACTTGAACTTGAACCGCTGGAGTTCCTTGGGGTGCACGTGACAGCGTGAAGCAGTCAGATCTGAGTCACGTGCTCCACCACACTCACGACAACGGAGAAGTCGAACGGGACCATAGGGAGCGAGACGCGAGTGAAGCTTCACTGCTTCATAGTTCACGATCACTAGAGCGGTGGGATCAAGCAGTGCTTCATCGAGCTGCTTACGTCGTTTCGCCACGCCACCCTCGAGCACATAAGAGGTAGCCTTGGGAAACCACAGCTCGGCTTCATGCTTCCAGACGTGCTTCACCGAGTTAGGACAGATGATCAGTGCTGGAAGAGCGGTCTCGTCGGACTGATGCCAGTGACGAAGTGATGAGAGAGTCACGCACGACTTGCCCGTACCCATCTCTGAACAGTCGAGTGAGCCGATCGTACCTCGGTGTACCATAACGTGATACCCAACACTCGCCTCCTGAAAGCCGTAGAGACGGTCATCAAGATCGAGTGACCATGAGTCTTCAAGCCACTCACGTCGCTCGATGGCCTGTGAGTACCAGTCCCAGCGTCCGTGATACCAAGCATAGAGCTCGGGACCAAGTGTTAACATGACCGTGCCGTCAGGTCGCGTACCGCTGAAGACACCGCACAGCGCGACGAACACACCCCACGTCAGTGGACCCGTCCAGTGATCCTGACGTGCTTGGTAGTTCAGCCCGGGTACCTGGGATGCGAGGTCTTTCTCGGTCCAGTCGGCCTTGACTACGATCTGATCGGCGACACGCTCAGCTTGAGCCACTTGCCTCCTTCTGCAGTATCTCGATCAGCTGTGCTTCGACCTCGGTGACCGGCCACCAACCGTCATGTAGACCATCCGTCTCAAGCTCGGGACTGCCGCTGTCAGTGTCTTCTCGTGTCACCGTCAGACCGTGCTCCACGAGCTGACGTAAGAGTGAGATCGCAGCACGCGCATGTTCGAGGTCGGTGTCCGTCGCTCCTGGCGCGCTCGCCCAGCCACGCCATCGTGCGTTCACTTCACCGCCTTCAGACGACGCGTCTTTCTCGTCGTATTACGTGACTCCTCGAGCAGCCACAGGCGAACCTGACGACGTCGAGGTGCCTCACCGCGGGGGAGACTGTATCCCGCGGGACGGTGATCGTACTTGTCGGCGAGGATCTCACCGAGGTAGTCCAGTGCGATGTGACGCTCGGTGCCACAGCGGTCACAGCGGTAGTGTAGGACGTCATCGGCACCGCGCCAGTAGTCCGAGTTGGGCATCACGAAGTCGGCCGGACACGGCACGTGCTCCATCCAGTGGAGCGTACCACGACACGGATACTCGTGAAGGTGCTGCTTGGTCTTCATGGGTTCCTCATCTCATATGTGTTTGATCAGTTGGCCCAGTACTCACGAGCGAACGAGTTGTCCTTCTGGGCGAGCCACGTCATCACGACGCGAAGTGCATCACGTGTGTGTCGCGAGCCGAGCCAGAGTCCGTGGTGCTTAAGCCGCGCGTCCTTCGCGAAGTTCTTAGAGTCCGCTCGAGCGACCTTGTGATACTCGACCTGATATGCTTGAGTGACGTACCACAACGCACCCACGACGTGAATGACGTCATCGAGGTTCTCACCCGTGTTCTTACGTAGTGTATCGGCCGAGAGGTCGAACCGCTCGCAGACGATGATGGGTCGTAGCTTCATGTCGACCACCCACGCACACAACAGCGATGAGATGTACGCGAGTGAGTCGTAGGGAGTACCCGCGAACTGATCCATGATCTGGCGCTGGGTGTTGTCCCAGACGACTATCCCGGT
>Ga0134127_10000157_pt1 | contig 81959 bp, 60 predicted proteins | sample KB31753_FD_96459 | JGI IMG/M metagenome (GOLD analysis project Ga0134127, IMG submission 96459) | Terrestrial soil microbial communities with excess Nitrogen fertilizer from Kellogg Biological Station, Michigan, USA - KB3-175-3 | ecosystem: Environmental > Terrestrial > Soil > Unclassified ... | reverse complement strand
CCTGAGGACATTCGGGCACTTCCCGGATGTAGTTCGTCGGTCCGTACAACTGGCTTGCCAATGGAGTGACTTCCAGGTTGGTGATGTGATTGTCCAGCGCCCACTGCGCCTTTGATCCATCGATTTGCTTTAGATTAGCAATGCAGGCGTTCCTGGCTGCCGCGTGATTCGTCCGAACCTTGCACCCGGTAACGAATACTAGCACTACCAGAATCAGCGCTGCCTTAATCATTCGCGTGTTCATTGAATGCTGATTTGCGGAACCGCCGATTTCTCTGGCGACGGCGATCACTTGGTTAAAACGCACGCGGGCCGGAGCGTTTCCGCTCCGGCCCGTGAAGGTGATGAGGGCATTCTCGTCGTCACCGACGACTCTTTAAGATCGGAATCAAGCCATTCATCCCTGAATCTGTTCGAGAGCTTGACTCCTCGCGATGTCCCCTCCGCGCAGATGAATACTCGAACAGAAATTCTCGGACCGACGGCACTCCTCCAAGCGTCCGCGTTGCAGTTTCGTCTCGATTCCGCCGGTCATGCCTTGTGCATAGCACCGGTCGTGCCGCACTCCGGCTGCGCACGGATTTCCTCCACTCAAGTGTCTTTCCGAATCCAATAACTGGACAGTTCCGCGGTCAGACTGCCCATCTGCGAGACACACCAGTCTCAGAATGGGGCGATTCTCGACCCAATAGGCCGGGCTTCCCCTCTGCAGAGCCTTCTCAACCTGTGTTTTCACCCGCGTCTGTCCCATTGCAGGACATCGAGACACTCCAACCTGTCAAACCCTGAGAACAAGGCGATACTCGTAGCTGCGACCGTGAGGTCGCGGGCTGCTACGGGGCAAGCAGCCCCAGCAACACGCTCCGATGGGAAAACCTTGCCGCTCTCCACTCCCACCTTGCTGCCTTCTCCCTTGGGTCACCCGGCAGAATCTGCCGCGCCAGGTCGGCAAATCCTTCCTACTTATTCCTCCCCGGGATTCTCAATCCGCTCGAGGTACACCGCGTTGGAGGATTTCCAAAAGTCGCGGTAGGTCTGAAGAAGGGTCTGTACCGAGTAATTCGTCGTGACCGTCATCGTCCACCACCAACCGGGCTTGAGGACGGTGCTGCCGTGTCCCCAGACCTCGGCGCGGCGGTAGCCCAGCACGTTGGAATTGGTGCGGAGGAGCATGCCGAACTGTTGCACCGGTTCGTCGCTCGTGAGGACCTCCCATTTGTCCCGCTCGCGAATGCCGCCGCTTTCCCGACCCAGATGGTCCTTGGTCCGGGAGGAGGGCGTCCAGAATTCCAGCCGTCGGGAGGCGCCCGCGAGGGTGGTCTCGGCGCCATCGGGCCTGACGACGATGGGCGTCCAGAGCCGGCGCGGCGGGTGAGCCGGAGTTCCGTGGATAACTTGATTCGCGATGTAGGCAGCCGTCGCGCAAACGAGCGCAACGATCAGCGCGCTCCACAAGTTCGCGCGGCGGGGAACTGTTGGCTTGTGCGTCACGGAGGCGGGCAGGGTTGGGTCGCTCATAGACGTGGCTGGTCTGTGATTATTTGCGGAGTCCGAAGTGGCAGGGACATTGGGCAAGCCCATTGGCTGAGTCGCGTGCAATCGCACGACGGGATCGGCGGGGCGCGGCCGGCAAGCCCGCCGTCGATACACGAGTCCACCGGAGAATCTTCAGTTTTTCGCGAAGCTCGGCTTGCCTCAAGCAGAGTGAAGCGACCGAGCATGTAGTCCGCTTCTTCCGAAATGGCGATCCGCTTGCGGTCGGCGCCCCAGGTAATGAGTTGGTAGGTGCAATCACGGGCGATCAGCAGCTTCGCCTGGAAGTAGGATTTCTGACCGGACCGGGCCGCTTCGATGTGCACGCGCATTCCTTCCTGGCCTGCAACATAGGTCGCCGCCCGATACGTCACCCGCATCGTGTCCACAGCGTTGCTGAGATTCCGTATCGCCAGGTCGCACAACTCATCGAGAGAGTATGGCTTGCTTGGGGTCTTCTGGGCGACGATAAGAAAGTAGATCTCCGGCCGGGCGCACCGGAAGTGCAGCGTCGCCTTCAAGTTCAGGGGGTTGGTATCCACCTGGCTCCATACGCCTCCCGGGGCGAGGAACTTGAAGTTCAATTCCTCGAAGACCAGCGGCCGTCCGCCCGGCGTGTGTCCTCTCCCTTGGAACGCAGAGAGCATCCCGCCGAACGTCGCCACGGCGATCAGTGCGAGCAGCAGAACGCTCACCACCAACGCCGAAATCGCCTGGCCTTGGCCCTGTGTGTAATAGCCCTTCGACCGGGAGTAATCCTTCAATCCGGCGATCGCCAACAGCGCCGCGCACACAGCGATGCCCACAGGGAGAAGAGCCAGGACCATGCTCATGGACTCCAATTCGGGAACCGCTGCCAACCAACTGACTGCAATGGACGCCATCCACGCCACCAGCAGCACCATCAACGACCCGACACACTTGCGATTGGTCGTGGGCCGCCGAGAAATAGACCCGCATTTGACCAAGCCCGCCAGAAGAGCGAGCAAGAGGAGTAATTGAAACATTGCTCAACCTCGGGGGAAAGGGCTCGTTTGCGCCGCAAACTCTCCTCCCACCGGACTCAGGGTTTAGTGTGTATGAGAAAAAGCCTGCGCTCAACAGACTCCCAGGGCAAGGCGCTTCTCGGCCCGCGCAAGGCCTCGGGCGCACCATGAACCGGAGCGATTTAGTGGGACAGGCTTCCAGCCTGTCTCCGCGGGCATCTTGCCCGCGGAAGGAACTGGGGCTGGAAGCCCGGGAGACAGGCTGGAAGCCTGTCCTACTTATCCAGCGGTTCATGGGAAGGGGTGAGACCGTGGGCCAGCCGTCCCTTGCAAGAAACTGGGTCGCGCACCAAGGCCTCATCCCTTGCTACCCCGCAGTCGCAAGACGCACCTCGTGCGCGCGAGGCTTGCCCCGGATTCATTCCTTCCAAGATGCGAAATCGCGACCGGCATCGACTACTTCACCCGCAAGAACTGCACGCCGTCCGCCACCACGTAGCCATCCGTGCCACGGTTCGAGACTGTGACACGCGTTCGTTTGCCGGCGGGCAGCGTGAAGATGCCGAGCAAGGCGAACCCGCCCTCCGCCGTGGAGCGTTGGTTCACTTTCACCTCTTTTGCGGGCCGTCCCTCGATGGCCACCTCGACCGGCACGTTGCTGGCCCGGTTGGCATGCGGCGGGAAGAAAAGGACGACTTCGTAGTCACCCGCCTCCGAAAGCTCGGGCGTCCATGCAATCGAGACTGCGCCCTTGTTTGCGTTGCCGTCGTGAAGGTAGCCGGAGCCAACACGGCGAGCGCCTGCCAGCGAGCCTTCCGCCCAATCGCCCGACTTCACCCCGTCGGCGTCATCAAGAACGGTGCCGGGAAGGCTCTTTGGATTGATTGCCGGAACGGGAGCACTCGCCGTAGCGCCGCCCGTCCAGTCGAGCACTTGCTTGTCGGCGAGCAGGCGGGCCTGGAGTTTTTGGTAGTTCACGTTCTGCACCGGAACGCCTTCGTCGATGGCCAGGCACGCAGCCGTTGCGGAAGACTGGCCGAATATCATGAACACGGGTTCCATGCGGATTGAGCCGTAGGCAATGTGCGACGCAGACATGCAGACGGGCACGAAGAGGTTCGCGCCCTCACTGGCCCGTGGGACCAGCGCGCGATAGGAGATCGGATACGGGCGCATCGGCGCAACCTGAACGTCGCCCTCGTTCTCGGCCCGCCCGCGTCTGGCGATGCGCTGGCAATTGTGCGAATCCATGTTGTAAGCGGCCAGGCCGATGGAGTCGGGCACTGTCTCCTGCCCGCGGCAATGGCGCTCGGACATCACGACTTCGGAAATCATGCGGCGCGCCTCACGCACGTAGAGTTGCCTGGGCCAGCCGCCCGTGGCGCGGAATTCGTCCTTGCACGGACCCCACTGGCGCATTTCTTCGCGCATGTTTTCCGGCACTCGCGGGCTGGTGGCCAGGAAGTGCAGGAAGCCGCGCGTGTATTCCTCGTGTTCGCGCGCGATGCGCTCGCGTGTTGCGGCGCTGGCTTCCGGATAGTCGTAGTTGGCGCCAATGAAATCGGTCGAGAAGCCGCCGTTGTTGTTGATGTCCGTTTTCTGGTTGGGCAACCAGATGGGATTCCAGAACTCGTTCAGCCTGGGCTTGCGACCCGCGGTAACGAGCGCCTCGAGGTAACGGCCGAGCAGTTCGTACTTCGCCGCGGCGTAATTCGGCGGCGGCGCCAGCGGCAGGCGGTTCGCGGCGTTCGTCGTGAAGCAGAGCCGGTAGTTGTAGGTCTGCACGCGACGATCGCCCTCGCCGGGCGTGCCGCCGTCACCCGATTGGACAAACGGCAGCAGGCCGCTGCCCGGGTCGCCTTTCGTCACGTACGGATCCACCGCCACCGTGAACTGGTGCTTCGGCGTCTCGGCGCGGATGCCGTTGAGCGTTTCGTCATACACGCGGTTGGCTTCGCGGCCGACGTGGAATGAGACGCCTGCCTTTGCCATCAGGTCCCCTTCGTAGGTCGCATCGATGAACATCTTCGCGCGATAAACGTTGCCGTTTTCCATCGCAATCTCAGTGATGCGCGCAGCGTCCTTGCGTACCGAAGCCAGCCGTTGGTCGAAGCGCGCGGCCACCTTCGCTTCCCGGAGCAGATTGCTGAACACCAGTTCGGCGACGTGCGGTTCGAAGGTCCACATCGTCGCGTCGGCGGAGGTGAGGTCCGACGCTTTGGACTGGCCGCTGCCGCGATGGGCGAAGTAGTCGGCGCGCGTCTCAAAACGCCACGTCGAGTCGTTGGCGTAATGCTTCGCGATGCGCCCGTAGAACTCGCGTGAAATGCCGCCGATGGCCGCCTTGTTTCCGATGTCCGTCGCGCCCAACCCGCCGGCCGTCAGCCCGCCAATGTATTTGCCCGGCTCGGCGATGACCGCGCGCTTGCCCATGCGGCTGACTTGCACCGCCGCCGCGATGCCGCCCGAAGTCCCTCCGAAGACGCATACGTCAGCCTCGATGACTTCCGCACCGGCATGCGGGATGGCGAGGCATACCAGGCAGAGGACCGCTAGGAGCCTTGGCAGCCTGTCCAAAAACTGTAGCGGCGCTCTGTGAGCGCCGAGCTGCGCTCTGTGAGCGCCGAACAAGGTGCACATTCTGGCCCGATTTCGGCGGTCGCAGACCGCCGCTACAATCGCACTTGGAGTTTTTGAACGAGCTGTCATTCGTCATTCGTCATTCGTCATTCGTCTCATCATTTGACATTGCTTGACTGAGCTTGACTGCGCCTGACTGGCTTGGAGGGCCGGCTTGCTAAAGATTTGCGATGGATTGCTGCGCTAACCCACAACTGATGCTCAACTGCGAGCCTGTTGGCGGACCGTAATGACGGGGAAGGTTGGATTCGATTCGATTCCGGACGTAGTCACGCGCCAATTTGCCGCCGGATGGCGGCTGTGATTTCCCCACTCCAGCGCTCGAGGACGGCTGCGTCACGGCCTTCGACAAGCAAACGGGCCTTGGGCTCGGTACCGGAGTAACGGAGTAGTACGCGCCCGCCTTCCGCGTGGAGCGCGGACTCAGCCTTCGCCACGAGGCCCACCACGCCTTCGAGCCTGTCGAACGGCACCTTCTCGCGCACTTTCACGTTCGTGACGAGTTGTGGGAAGCGCGTCCAGCACTGGCGCAACTGCGAAAGCCGCGTGCCCTGGGCCTGCAGGATGCGAAGAATCTGTAGTGCCGCCACGAGGCCGTCGCCGGTCGTGCTGTGGTCGCCGAAGATGAGGTGCCCGCTCTGTTCGCCGCCCAGATTGAAGCCGCCGCGCAACATCTCCTCGATGACGTGCTTGTCGCCGACGGGTGTCCGGACGACCTGGCCGCCGGCCTGCTGGAGGGCCGCGTCCACTCCCGCGTTGCTCATCACGGTGGCGACGACGGTCTTCCGGGCCAGGCTTTCGTGCGCGAGCATGTCGAGGCCGGCGATGACGAGCAGGTCGTCGCCGTCGAGCAGCGTGCCGGACTCGTCGCACATCACAACGCGGTCGGCGTCGCCATCATGGGCGATGCCCAAGTGCGCGCCCAGTTCGCGGACCTTCGAGCAAAGCAATTCGGGATGCATCGAGCCGCAGTCCTTGTTGATGTTGGACCCGTCGGGCTGGTTGCCGAAGACCTTCACCTCGGCTCCCAGTTCGCGCAGCACGCAGGGAGTGGATTTGTAGGCCGCCCCGTGCGCGCAATCGACGACGATGCGCGTGCCTTCCAGGGTGAGGCCGCGGGGGAAGGAGGACTTGGCGAATTCGATGTAGCGGCCGAGGGCATCGTCGATGCGCACGGCCTTCCCGATGGCCTCGGCGGTCGGGCGGATGTCCTCGATGCGCCCGCTGAAGACCAGTTCCTCGATCTCGCGCTCGACGTCGTCATCGAGTTTGTAGCCATCGGCCCGGAAGAATTTGATGCCGTTATCGGCGTAAGGATTATGGCTGGCAGTGATGACGATGCCGGCATCGGCACGCAGGCTGCGCGTAATATAGGCGACGCCCGGCGACGGCAATGGCCCGATGAACAGCACGTCCACCCCCATTGAAAGAATACCCGAGCTGATGGCGTTCTCGAGCATGTAACCGGAAAGCCGCGTGTCCTTGCCGATGACGAGCCGGTGCCGGCCGCGGCCGCGGGACTCGGCGTGGAGGTTTTTGAAAACGTGCGCGGCGGCGCGGCCGAGCTTGAGGGCGGTCTCAGCCGTCACCGGCTCGATGTTCGCGGTGCCCCGCACGCCATCGGTGCCGAAGATTTTCCGCGTGCCTTCTGTGATGCCGGTGGATGCCTTCATTCCAAGCCACAGGCTTTGCGCGCGCGATGCAGGACCGTTTGTGCCACGGCTCGCGCGCGGTTGGCGCCGTCGTTGAGCACCTGGTTTACGTACCTGAGGTCGTTGGCCAGTTCGGTCCGACGCGCCCGAGCGGCTGAGAAGCAGCTCCAGCAATGCTCGAATAACGCCTTCTTCAAGTCGCCGTAACCGAGGCCGCCGGCGCGGAGCCGCTCTTCGAAGTCGCGCGCGACCTCTGCGGGAGCGACGAGTTTCAGCAGTTGGATGGCGAGGTTCTTTTCGGCGTCCGGTTTGGGTTCCTCCGGCGTGCGGCTGTCCATCACGAGGCCCATGATCTTTTTGCGGATGGTTTTTTCGTCGCCGAAGATCTCGATGAGGTTGCCGTAGCTCTTGCTCATCTTTTGCCCGTCGGTCCCGGGGACAGAGGCGACTTCCTCGCGGATGCGCGGCTCCGGAAGCAGGAACGTCTGACCATAAAGTTCGTTGAACTTAATCGCTATGTCGCGCGTAATTTCGACGTGTTGCTTCTGGTCCTTGCCGACCGGGACGATGTTCGAGTCGAAGATGAGGATGTCCGCTGCCATGAGGACCGGGTAAGCGAACAGGCCGTGCGACGACGGGATGCCCCGGGCGAGCTTGTCTTTGTACGAGTGGCTTTTTTCCAACAAGCTCATCGGCGTGACGGTGGTCAGCAACCAGGTGAGTTCGGCGACCTCGGGCACGGCAGATTGAATCCAGAAGGCGCTGCGCTTCGGATCCAGGCCGCACGCCAGGAAATCGAGCGCGACGTCGAGCGTATTGCGGCGGCGTTCCTCCGCGTCGAACAGCGAGGTCATCGAATGGTAATTGGCGATGAAATAGAACGCCTCGCCCTGTTCCTGGAGTTCAATGGCCGGGCGCATCATCCCGAAGTAGTTCCCGATGTGCACCGCGCCGCTGGGCTGGATGCCGGACAGAATTCTCACGTGGCGACATTACCAAGCGAACGAGGACAGTTCAAACGATTTGGTGCGGACGAGTCATACAACCGCAGATGAACGCGGATAATCGCAGATGCTCATGTTGATCTCGTAGTTCATCGAGCTTTTCAGCTGTGGGTGGTCCTCGGGAAGTTTGCACTGCAGAGGAGCGCCGACCTTCGCTGGCGTGCTCGCTGAAAAGGCTTTGGTCCATCTGCGTTCATCTGCGGTTCACCAAAGCCGCGGTCCGTTCCGGTTGCCGCAGCGCGGCGGTGTGTGCATTAGTGGTTCAGGGACGTCACAAGGCGTTCATGACTGCACTCCTGGCATTGTGCCAATGATGGAATCTAGGTTGAATCACCGCGCTAGCCCGCATGCCTGAGCCCCAAGCCAGCCAGTCGAAGTTGATCCTCTTCGAGGACGAGCATCTGCTCGTCGTGAACAAACCGGCGGGCTGGAACACGCATGCCCCGTCGCCCTTCGCGGGGGAGGGGATCTACGATTGGCTGCGGCACCGCGAACCGCGCTGGGCGACGCTGGCCATCATCCACCGGCTCGACAAAGAGACCAGCGGCGTTTTGGCTTTCGCAAAGAGCCGCGAGGCAAACCGCTCTCTTACGGCGCAGTTCACGGAACATTCCGTGAGCAAGCGATACCTTCTCGTCACGGATAGGCCGGTGAAGCGCCGCGAGTTGACCGTGGTGTCCGCCCTGGTCCGCGCCGGCGAAACGTACCGATCAAACCCTGCGGGCAGGGTCGGCGAGCGAGCGGAGACACGCTTTCGCGTGCGCGAGACGTTGGCCGGCAAAACGTGGGTTGCAGCCGAACCCATCACAGGCCGCACGCACCAGATTCGCGTCCATGCGGCGGAGAGTGGATTTCCTGTGCTCGGTGACGGGCTCTACGGCGGGACTGCCGCGGCGCGGCTGCATCTGCACGCGGAGGAACTGAAGCTGCGGCATCCCGCAACGGGCGAACAGGTCACCTTCTCGGCGCCGGCCGACTTTGAGGCGGACGCCAGACGGACGCTTCTCGAGGCCATCATTGATCCGGTTGAGACGAATGCATTTCGACTTATTCACGGAGCGGCGGACGGCTGGCCCGGCTGGCACGTCGACCGGCTTGGCGAGTTCCTTCTTTCCCAATCAGCCAAGCCATTGACTCCTCCCGAACTCGCCCACCTCCGCTCGCTCCTCCACGCAACACGCGACACGCAACACGCAACACGCGGCGCTTTCCACAAAGCCCTCCAGTTGCAGGTCCGCAAATCCTCTCCTGCCGAAGCCGCCCCGCAATCCGTTCTCGGCGACGCTGTGCCCGTGCGCTTCGAGATTCGCGAGAACGGAGCGCGGTTCGAACTGAGTTTCAGCGAAGGTTATTCCGTCGGGTTGTTTCTCGACCAGCGGGACAATCGGCGGCGCTTTTTGACAGGTCACGTTGCCGCGGGGTTCCCGCTCTGGAAGGACGATGTCCGGGCGGGCGGGCCGCATGTTCTGAATACATTTGCCTATACCTGCGGGTTCTCGATCTGCGCGGCCAAGGCGGGCGCGCACACAACGAGCCTCGACCTTTCAAAGAAGTATCTGGAGTGGGGACGGCGAAACTTCGCCCTGAATGGACTGGATGCGACCCAGCACGACTTTATCTTCGGCGACACATTCGATTGGCTGCGGCGGTTGGCGAAAAAGGAGCGGTTGTTCGACGTAGTGGCGCTGGATCCCCCAACGTTTTCGCAATCGAAGGCGGGCGGGGTTTTTCGCGCGGAGAAGGATTTTGAAAGGCTTGTGGCGGCGGCGCTGCCGGTGCTGAAGCCGGGTGGAGTACTGTTTGCCTCAACCAACGCCGCCACGCTCCGCCCGGAGGAATTCGTGCGCCAGATCGAGGCTGCCGCCGCGAACGTGGGCCGTCGGATAACGCAGCGGCATTACGTTCCCCAGCCACCGGACTTCCCGATCACGCGGGAGGAACCGGCGTATTTAAAGACGCTATGGATGACGATTGGGGAAGTGGGGTGACCGGCGATGGGGGTGGAGTGTTGGAGGGATGGAGTATTGGAGTGATGGAATAAGTGACACCACAATACTCCTCTCCTTCCTCACAGCATGTGACAGAACATCGCATCGCGCAGCTTGGGCTCGAACCACGTGCTCTTCGGCGGCATGATGCCGCCGGCATCCGCGATGCTCATGAGATCGTCAATGCTCGTGGGAGCCAGGCTGAATGCGCAGCCATATTCGCCGCTATTGACGAGTTTCTCCAACTCCGCCGTCCCGCGGATGCCACCGACGAATTGGATGCGCTGGCTTGTGCGCGGGTCATCGATGCCGAAGAGCGGCGCAAGCACGAATTTTTGCAGGAGGGTCACGTCCAGCTTCTCAATCGCGTCGCGCGCCGCGGCGAATTGCGGACGGAAGTGCAACGTGCGCCAGCGTCCGCCCAGGAAAAAGCCCAACTCGTGCTTGCGTGTCGGCTGCTGCGGGGTGCCAGCGTCCTTCAAGACGAACGCCGCATCGAGCTTCTGGAGCAGCGCCTCGGGCGTGAGACCATTGAGGTCCTTCAACACGCGGTTGTAAGGAAGGATTTGCAACTGGTCGTGCGGAAAGATCACCGCGAGGAAATGGCCGCTTTGGCCGGCGCCCTTGCGAGACTGGAAGACGCGCGCGGCCGCGGCGCAACGATGATGACCATCGGCGATGTAGAGGGACGGGATGCGCGCAAACTCCGCTTCGATGGCAGCGAGGGTCGCGTGGTCGGTAATCGTCCACGCGGCATGCCGCACGCCGTCGGGCGCAGTAAAATCCAGGTCGGCAGGCGCGGACGTGGTTCTTCCAACGAGTTCGTTGAGTTTAGGGGTGGTCCGATAAGTCAGGAATACGGGTCCGGTTTGCGAGTTCAGTGTCTCGATATGCCGTACGCGGTCGTCCTCTTTGTCGGGGCGTGTCAACTCGTGCCTTTTGATGATGCTGTCGAGGTAATCCTGGCAACTGGCGGCGGCCACAAGGCCGGTCTGCGAGTGCTTTCCCATCACCTGGCGGTAGAGATAGAAGCAAGGTTTGGGGTCCTGTCGCAGGGCGCCCTCGGCGATGAGCCTGGCGAAATTCTCCCGACCCTTTGCGTAAACGGCCGCGTCGTAGGGGTCCGTTTCCGGCGGCAGATCGATTTCCGGCTTGCTGACGTGGAGAAAGCTCAGCGGATTGCCGACGGCAATCTGGCGCGCTTCGTTCGAGGACATCACGTCGTAGGGCAGTTCGCAAATGCGCGAGGCCAGGTCGGGGCGCGGGAGAAGCGCGGCAAACGGTTTGATCGAAGCCATAAATGAGGGGCGCAGTGTAGGGAGCGGCCGGGTGGACGCACGGAAAAAGTTTCAGTCGCTTGGGTGCCCGAATCATTAGGCACGCGGTCCCCTGCACGAAGGCCGAGGGGCAGTCCGAGTGGCCTGTCAATAGGCCCTTTAGCACGAGTTGACGCCGCGGTTTTGGATTGAGGGAACATCCGCGCTGTACTAGCGTGCGCAAATTGAATTCCACCCAAAACTTTTGGCTCGTGAAGCGGCTGCTGGCGGGTGCAGCGGCAACTCTGTGTGGCTGTGTGTTTCTTGAGGCGGCGGATGCGAACAATTCACTTAGGTCCGCAGGCGCTGACGCATTGTCCACAAATGAGTTCACAGCACTCCTTCGGGCTGCCGAAAAAGGCGACGCGGTTGCTCAGGTGACTGTAGGCAAATGTTATGCACGTGGGAAAGTTGTCCCTTACAATGCTGTCGAGGCCGCTGCATGGTATCGAAAAGCTGCGGAACAAGGCGATGCGGCGGGGCAGTTCGAATTTGGCGGATGCCTTTTATCGAACTATGGAGTGCTGAGAGATGACGCCGAAGCGTTCAAGTGGATCCGCAAATCCGCCGAACAAGGATACGGGCAGTCATTCACCTGGTTGGCTCGATTTTACGACAAAGCATGGGAAGGTGTCGCAACTAATTTTCCTGAAGCACTTCGATGGTACCTGCGCGCCGCCAACTCCGGCGACGATTGGGCGCAGTTCCGACTTGGGGAGATGTATGCGGCTGGTCAAGGTGCGACGAAGGATGCCGTGGAGGCGCTGAAGTGGTTCGACCTGGCAGGCAGGGACGGCAGTCAATTCGTCGCTAAAGCTCGCGCGGCGGCGTCTGCGCTGGCTACAACGTTGACTGAGGCGGAAGTTGCGGAAGCGCGCCGTCGTCGGTTGGCTGCTGACGTGCCCCTCGATTCACAAGTACCCGTCGCGTTACCACCCGTGCGGACCACGATAACGGCAAATGTCGCCAGGTCCTTTTTTCCGGATTCTGCCGCACAAATGATGGTCGAAGCGAGCGTGGAACTGCGCAACAACCGCCCGATTGTGCCCGTCCGTGTGAATGATTCAAAACCGCTCCGGTTGTTGTTCGACAGCGGCAGCAGCATGAGCTTTCTTACGGAAAGAGCGGCCTCAAAACTGAAATTGAAAACAAACGCCAGTGTCAAAGTCGGCTCCCAGCTGGTTGGCACGATCGGAGGACTGACTTTCAGCCTGGCGGGCGCCAGCTACCGGCCTCGTGCCGTGGCCGTCCATCCGATGAAAGGGGAAAGAATACTTGATCCGTTTCTCGATGGCATCTTGGGGGCGGATTTTCTGCAGCATTTCGTGGTGGAATTGGACTATCGAGCGGGGAAGGTTCGCTTGCGCGACTTGTTCCATTACAAGCGCACCGGACCAGGGGACAATCTGCTGATGCGTTTTGAAAAGAATCTGCCTTACATTGAGGCGACCATCCTGCCTCAGACGGGAACGGAGCTAAAAGGCACATGGTTGATTGATACTGGGGCGTCAGGGTCGATCTATGTCGCGAAGGCGTTTGCCGACCGTCACTCGCTCGATGCCCGTGTTGGGAAAACCTTGTCCGGAAGGTCGGTTGTGTTCAGCGGCACGGCGCGAACCCACCTTGGGCAGTTCAACAATCTCCGGCTCGGTCATTACGTCGTCGAACGGCCAGAGGTCACGCTGGAGCAAGAGGAAACTCTATCGGTGGGACAACTGTCAGGGGCCATAGGTGGCGAAATCCTTCGCCGTTTCACAGTTATTCTTCACTACGGAAGACAACAGGTCATCCTTGAGCCAAACGGACTGCGGCCGAAGCCATCTCTTAGCAACGAAAGTGGCAGCGAATTGCAAAACTGAGCGTGAGCGTCAGCTGATTTAATCGAGTCATTCGGATGCTGAAGCAGCCTGAGGGCCGCACGCAGGCGAGCCCAATTGCTCTGTAATTTGGAATCCGGGTTGAAGAGGCTGGAAGCAACGGCTAGTCTCTCAGTACGCTATGAAAACCTCCGACCTAAGACGGCTCGCGGGGACGCTCGCCCCACCTTTATGAATTCCTTCAGTCCGTTCACCGACCTGCTGGCTACGCCCGAACCGCCGCAACTCGGCCCCGGGCCGCGCCCAGGGGTCCAACAACTCCAGCCCTTGCAAGCCGCGCTTGACGCTGCGTTCGCGAAGCATTCGACGCGGGAGTCGGAGCGCGAGGCTGCGCGCGGGTTGGTCTTGCTCTGGCACGATCACTTCGACGCCGCGCACGAAATTGTCCAGGATCTGGAAACAGCGGAAGGCAGCTACGTGCATGCGATCCTCCACCGCCGCGAGCCGGACTACAGCAATGCCAAGTATTGGTTCCGCCGGGTGCGCCAGCATCCGTGCCATGAGCCGCTGGCGAAGGCGGCGGAAACGATTCTCAAATCCGCGGACCCAGACGCGCTGGCCTCGAGGCTGGTGCCGGGCGGGAGATGGGACGCATTCGCGTTTGTTGACGCCTGCGAGGAAGCGGAGTCGAAGCGGGGCGACGCGAAAACTGCGGACGCATTGCGCCAGGTTCAGGCCAGGGAATTCGAGCTCCTGCTGGAGCATCTCGTCGGCAAGTAGGACAGGCCCGGGAGAAGGCTGGAAGCACGTCCTACTTGTTGTTAATCCCAACCTTTTTCAGGAACGGTTCGATGCTTTGTTTGCGCCCGAGGAACCTTTCGACGGACACCGCCGCTTCGCGCGAATCGCCGACCGCGTAGATCTCGTCCCGAAGCCGGCGTCCGGCCTTCGTGTCGTAAAAGCCGTGCACCGACTTCTCGAACACCGTCGCCATGTCGGCCGCGATGGCCTCGGCCCACGCATAGCCGTAGTAACCCGCGTCGTAGCCCATGAGGTGTCCGAAATAGCACGCGAACGCCGTGTCCGGCGGAGTCGAAAGGAACACGTCGCTCAATACTTCGTTGGAGAGCTTGATGACATCGCGGCCGGCGCCGTCCTTGACCTGCGTGTGCACCGCCAGGTCCATGAGCGCAAAAGCCAGTTGCCGCCGGTAAAAAACGCCGCTCGTGGCCTGTTGGGCTTCCTTCATTTTCGTCAGCGTCGCCTGCGGGAAAGTCTTCGACAGGTCGCGGTAATCGGCGGCGAAGCTGTCGAGCACGCGCTTGTCCCAAACCCAGTTTTCGAGCATCTGTGAGGGCGCTTCGACGAAGTCGCGCGGCACACTGGTGCCGGAGAACCGCGTGAAGTGCGCCCGTGTCAGGATCGCGTGCATCGCGTGGCCGAACTCGTGGAACAGCGTCTCCACCTCGCGGTGCGAGAGCAGCGATGGCCGGTCTCCGGCGGGCGGCGGGAAGTTGCACACGAGCGCGACGGTCGGCCGCTGGTGGACGCCGCCGGGCAATTCCTTGCCGTCAATGATCCCGAATTGCGCGAAATGGTTGAACTTCCCCTCCCGCGGAAACATATCGAGGTAGAACAGCCCGAGTGGCTCACCCGATTGCGCATCCGACACGGCGAAGAGCTGGAGATCTTCGCACCAGCTGGCCGGAGGCTCGACCCGCTCGAAACGCAGTCCGAAGATCGTCTGGTAAACCTGGAACATTCCGAGCAGGCAACGTTCGTACGGGAAGTAGACCCGCAGCGCCTCGGTGTCCACCGTGTAATGTTCCTTCTTGAGCACTCCTTGATAATAGCGCCAATCCCAAAGCTCGACTTTCGCCGCCGAATCGCCGGTATCGCGGACTTTGAGCCTGCGCAGTTGCTCGAGCTCCGCGGCGAATTTCGGCTGCAGCCCCGCCTTGAGCTTCTCGCAAAAGTCGCGAGCCGCAGCGACGGTCTTCGCCATCTTCGGCTCGATTTGATAATCCGCCCACGAAGCATAGCCGAGCTTGCGGGCGATTTTGTCGCGCAACTCGACGATCTGCTGGAGCAGCGGGGCGTTGCTGGCGCGGGCCAGGTTGTCATGAACCAACAGGAGCTTCCGGCGCGTGGCCTCCTGGCGCGCGTGTTCCATCACGGTCGCATACTGGAAGGTGACATTGGCCTGGACTGTGAATTCGTTGTCGCCTGACTTCACGCCCTTCTGGCTGAGGAAGTTTTCGGGAACACCGTCGAGTTCGGCTCGCGTAAACTTCACAGGTGCCTCCGCCTTCGTGACGTTGGACTCGAAGTCGGTCGTCAGACGTGTCAGTTCCTTGCGCAGCCGTTCGACCTCGTCCCGATCCGGCTTCGGCAAGCCCAGACCCGCCCGCTTGTAGTCGCGCATCACCTCGCTCAAAAGCTTTGCATTCTCGCCCGAGAGCTTGGGATGAGTGTCGGAAAATCTTTTGACCGCCTTGTAAACGTCCTCGCGGTAATCAATCCCGACGGCCCATTCGGAGATAACCTTGGCGGCGTCCGTGGCGGCATCGCGGAGGGCGGCATTGGTGCTGGTCTCCTTGAGGAGTTGCATGCGGTTGGCGGTGAGGCTGGCCTCGAACAGGATATCATCGAGCGCCCCGACTGTATTGGGCACCGTGAGTTGATCGAGGCGGCAGGAGCCGATTTGGGCGAGCGCGAGGTCCGCGCGGGCGAGCGTGTTCGAAACGGACTTCTCGATGGCCGCAGGTGTTGTTTCAAGTTTCGGCAGTGCGACGACTGATTTGAAGTGGCCCGCTCGCGCAGCGAATTCAGCAAAGCTCGTGACCGGCAGGTTCGTTTGCAGCGGTGCAATGAGAGTGCGTTGCGCAACCGGATCCGTCGGCGCCCTGGCAACGATTGGAGGTTCAGAAGTCGTCGAGCACGCAGCCAAAACAATCGGCAGCAGCAGCAGGGGGATGACACGCATAGGAATTGCCACCCTAACGAAAGAACGCTGCGTTCCGCAAGCCGTTTCCCTATTCCGGAGGCGCCCCGTGAGCTTGCGATGACCTTGCGCAGCGGTTTCTTGCACGGCGGGCAACGGACAACTGATTACTGTAGGAATGCGACCACGGATGAACACGGATGGACACGGATTGGAACTGAAGTCTTCTTTCCTTATCCGTGTCTATCCGTGTCCATCCGTGGTTAAGGACTTTGAGCTTTGAGCGGCCCCGCGCCAGCAGAATGTTGGACAAGAATGGGGCGCATCGCTCCCGCGCGCGCCGGGTTAATACCCAATCGTTCAGCTCCGTGAGATTGGGCGCACACTTCGGCTGCGCGGGCTGGATTTTCGGGCGAGACGACGCGATGCCTTCACTTCGGCGTGTCCGGCCCAACGGCCTCCTGGAGCAGCTTTTCCAGCGCCGAGTCGATGGCCTTGGCGCCGGGGTAGCCCATCCACTTGTATCGGATAACTCCTTTGTGGTCGATAATGTAGTAACTCGGCGTGCCGCGCGCGCTCCATTTGGAAAAAATCACGCCCCGATCCGCAAACGAGCGCCAGGTCAGCTTTTCCTTCTCCATCACGGCTTTGAGTTTCCTGGGTTCGTAGCCATTGCCGTGAACGCCGAGCAGCGCGAACGGCTTCTCCGCGAGGTTCTTCACGAGCGACCGCTCGTGGGGCCAGTTGGCCCTTCACGTCGGTCAGAACTCCGACCAGAAGTAGAGCAGCACGACCTTGCCCCGGTAGTCGCTCAGGTTGAATTGACGGCCGTCCTGGTCGACTCCTTCCATCTCCTGAGCCTGCATGCCGATGCCCAGACGGCGAATCTCGAATAACTCCGTTTGAGACATCTCGCCGACCGTGCTGGCATAAGGCACTTTCACGTCGCTGTATTTTTCGATGGCCTGCTCGTAAAGAGCCTCGGCTTCCTTGGTGACCTTGGCGCGGCCCTGCTCCAGAGCTTCGAGGTAGTCTTTGCCGAAAAGAATTTCGTAGCGCCTGGTGAGTTGCGGCTGAGCCTTGAGCACGTCGAGTTTCTCGAGACGGCCGAGAAGGAATTGAGGCAACTGCAGGCAGGCCTGCCCCCGGACGTCCCGATGCGGATTTTTCTCGAGGACGGTGCGCAAGAAGGTTTCGCACTCCGGGCGGAATCCATAATGAACCCGCTTGCAAGCCTCGCCGAGCTTGTCGCTCTCGAGATGATCGCGGAGCAACAAGGCGATGGCCCTGGTTTGTGGGCTCTCTTTGCCCCAGCCTGGGTGCGAAGAGTAGGCGGTTAGCCAATACTCAATCGTGACCATCTGGGTCAGGGCATCCAGGGCAATGGGATCCTTGGGATTGCTCTGGGCCAGCGCCAGCAGCTTCTGCAGAATCTGGTCCATGCGCGCAACGGCATTCGAGCGCTCCACGTCGGTTGTGGGCTCCCAGTTGGTGCGTGCCGCGGTGGAGAATTCCTTGAGCAACGCCTGGTACTGCTCGGCGGGGGTGGTGGCCTGATCCGCAGCGAAGCCGGCCAAAGCAAACAGGACGCATGCAATTGGAAGCAATCTCTTCACGTGAGTGATTGATGTCGTGTCCGACCAGAGCAGACCAGAACGACGGCAAAAGTCACCTCTGAAATGGTCGTGCTCGGCCCGAATCAGCATCGGCGGGTGAAGTGGGACGGAAATCGGAGTGCGCCCGTCCTCGGGCGCAGCAACGCACCTGCCGCAAGGAATAATGCTGCGGCCCAGGACGGCCGCACTCCTGTGGCTAATGATTTGGGTGCTCGGACCGGCCGTGATGTGGCTCACCGCCTGCGGCTGGAGCCAAGCGCGAACCAGTAACCTGCCAGGGCGCCGAGCCCAATCATGATCTGCGTCAACGGCTTGAGATCTCCCAAGTGTTGGAGGAAGTAACTGAAACTGGCGTCACGAATAAATGGAAAGTTCTTCCATTCTGTGAACGCGCCAAGCGCCAGCGCGAGCAAGCCGCAAACGATTGCCACGCCCATGCAGCGCTTTGCGGCCATCAGCCCAGCCCCGATTCCCACGCCTACACCGGGCAACGCCATCGCGTAGAAGCCCTGCCTCGCAAGCCAACCGGTCACGAAGTAACCCGCTGCCCCGCCCAACACCGCGCCCAGAAGCCCGCGCGCTATGTTAACGGTCGTACTGGTCTTGCTCTCGTTGGTCAACGCATCGTCCATAACGCCTCGATGAGTCTCTCCATGTAGCTGCGACCGTGAGGTCGCGGGCTGACTCGCAGTTGGCCGGGCCCCCGCGACCTAACGCCCGCGACCTAACGGTCGCAGCTACACGCTTGGTTCCTGCGACCTCACGGTCGCAGCTACAGTTACGCGGCGGCCTTCGTTCTTGCGACCAGGTCGTGCAGCGTCACCGAACTGGCAGCAGACTGCTCGGCCTGGCAGATGCGGTCAAACTCGTTCAGAACGGGAATGTCAAAGGCCCGTTCCCGCTCGGCGAAATCCTGGCCTTGCCCGGCGCGAAAGGCTTGCAAGACGTCCTGCGCCGTAATCTGGTTCAACGGCCGCGCCGGAGCGTAGCCGCATTCGCGATCGTGCGTTTCTATGACCAGCCCGGCCCGCATCAGGACCTGGAGGAGTTGGCTGACCAGTTTGGTCGGAACGCCAAGCATCTCGGCAAACTGGTTGATACTGGGCGCGCGCCGGCCCTCCTCGAAGTGCTTTCCGGCCGCCGTCATGACGCGCAACGCGGTGAGCTCGCGGCCTCGCTGATTCACGGTCTCGGCCTGTTTCTCGGCGAGGTAAGCCTCCCGATTCTGGAACGCATAAGCCACTTGTGCCCCGAACAGCAGGATGAGCCAACCGAAATAAAGGCCGATCATGATTACGGGGATCATCCCGATGCTGCCGTAGATGGCGTTGTTCGAAGTGACGCGAGAGATGAACAAGAACCCCAGCCAGCTGTTCACCTGCCACAACAGGCCGGCGACCAGCCCGCCTGCGAGGGCTGCTCCTGGGCGCACGCGGGTGTTGGGCATGAGCTGGTAAAACATTGCGAACATCACCGTGAGCACGGCGAACGGGAGGAACTTCAGGAGGAACTTGAGGGTGAAACCGCCTACAAACGGAAGCTGGGCCAACCATTGCTTCGATTGTTCGAATTGACCCCCGCCCGTCATCGCCATCGCCGTGACCAATAACAGCGGCCCGAGCGATATCACGGCCCAATACAGAATAACTTGCGTGTACCACGAGCGGCCCCGCGTGACACCCCAGATGTCATTGAACGTTGCCTCAATCCGCATGAGCATCGTGAGCGCGACAACGACGAGGGCAATCATGCCCGTGACGCCCACGGCGCCGCTCTGGGCCTTGCTGATGAACTCGGTGATCTTCTGCACGGCTTCATCGCGTTTGGCCTGGGCCAGCTTCTGCGCTTCGGCAGTCTGGCCGTCCTCGTTCGCCGCCGCGGACCCGGTGTACGGCGCGATGGCGAAAACGAGCCTGTCGACCAGCAAACGCGCGGGCGCATCGCCCTTGCCTTTAAGAATGCTGGTGGCGATGCCGAAGACGACCGCCAGCATCGGGATCAGGGCCAGCAACGTGGAGAACGCCAATGCCGAGGCGCGGACGGGACAACGATTGCGCGCGAAGCTTTTCCCGACGAGGAGCCAGAAGTGCGCGATGCGCAGCAGCCGCGGCTGGCGGGCGCCCGTCTGGCGCTCGATGCCGCGCTCATGGAAGAATGCGTGCGCCGCTTCTCCGAGCTTCTTTAGTTTCGTCAACGCGTTGCTCGCCACAATCGGGAGGATAAGTCATTTCTCCCGGAGTTTGTATCGGAAAGTTTGGCGCTGTTTTGAGCGGGGCGCATCCGCACACGGCCGGAGCACGGCGTTCACGCCGCTTCACCGTCCGCACGTCCGCACGCCCTCGGATCCATCTGCGTCGTTCATGCTGAAGCGGCCTGGACTTTCGCGCGTCCGGCTTTGTCGCGTTCAGCCCTCAGAATCGGTAGCCGACGCCGGCGATAAGCTTGAAGTCGTTCTTCAGGCGGTCTTTGGCGGGTTGGTTGTCGTAGGTGTTTTGAACGACGAGGCGCACTTCCAGTCCCTTGGCGAGCGGCGCTGAGACGCCTGCTTCGGCATTGAGAATCCAGTTGTCGACGTCATCGATCTGAGTGATCCACTCCGCCGTCTCCCAAATCCTGGCGCCATTCTTGAACTTGTATTCGTAGCGTTCGCCGATGCGTCCGCCCACGTAGGTGCTCTCCTCGCCGCCGACTTTCTCCAACACGACGGATGGGCCTGCTTCGACCGCCAGGGACGTGTTCGGTTTCTTGACGAGGTAGTAACCCGCCAGAGGGCTTATCGTAAAACGGTAATCCACTGCCGCGATCTTGTCGTAAAGCCCTTCGACGCGTAAGCCTCCGTAGAGCCTTTCATTGAAAAGGTGATTGTACTGGCCGAAGCCTTTGATATATTTTTGAGTAACGTCAGTCCGATTGTCGTCCGGGGCGCGCGTTCCTGTCTCCGTTTCGCCATAACCCGCGCTGGCGCCGAAGAGGAGTTCATCGCGCGACCATTTGCGATTGGCGTTCAGGCCGATCGTCGCCAGGAAGTTTTTGCTGTTGCCACGAGTGAGCGAGATACCGGCGGACGCGACCGTTTCCCAACCCTTTTTCGGAGGGGCGTTCGTGGCCGGCGCCGCCGCTGCGGCGCAATTTCCGGAGACGACGGAGGAGGCGAGTACCGCCGCCGCGATCCACAGGCAAGTAATCGTGTGTTTGGTCATGTGACTGCGTTGGTTGTTGTGAAGTGTGGTGCCTGGCAACTGGCGTCATGAGTGCTCCAGCCCTTGCCCAATACTTGCGCCTCAAGGGCCGCAATAAATTCTGAGTCGATTTGGGACGGTTGGAATACGGCGCAGAGAAATAGCAGACAGCGCAAGCTTGGGAAGGGGAAAGTTTTGAGGCGCTACGTCCTGCCGCGTGCATCGATGGCACTTTGGCCTCGCCGCTATCGACACCGGCTGGGGGGCGCGTGTATAAGCCGGGGCGTTCAATGGCTGAGTTTCTCCAGCAACTCATCAACGGCCTGTCCCTGGGGGCCATCTACGGGCTCATTGCATTGGGCTACACGATGGTCTACGGCGTGCTGCGCTTCATCAACTTTGCCCATAGCGACGTGTTCATGCTCGGCGCGTTCGCGGGTTACTACCTGGCAAATCCGCCTGCGTGGTTCGGAAAACTATTCCCGAACGCGCCCAGGCTCCCCACGGAAAATGTTTGGGCCGGACTTGCCGCGTTGTGCTTTGCAATGCTCGTCTGCGCGTTGCTCGGCATGATTATCGAACGGCTGGCCTACCGGCCGTTGAGGGCGCGCTCGAAGCTCACGGTGCTGATTACCGCCATCGGGGTGTCGTTGTTGCTGGAAAACTCGGGGCAGTTCATCTTCGGTGCGAACCCGAAGCCTTTCCCCAAGTTGTTCCCCAACGCTTCCTACCAGTTGGGCGAGCTGACGGTTTCCAGCAACCAGATCAGCGTGTTCGTCGTCACGCTGGCGCTGCTGGGTGCTCTGCAATTCATCGTGCAGCGTACGAAGATCGGCACGGCGATGCGCGCGCTGTCGTTCAACCCACAGGCCGCTGCCCTCGTCGGCATCAATAACGATGTCGTCATCTCCTTTACGTTCGGGCTGGGCTCGGCGCTGGCGGCTGCTGGCGGCATTCTCTACTCACTGAATTATCCGACGATCGATCCCCTCATGGGCATTATGCCGGGCTTGAAAGCCTTCGTCGCCGCAGTGCTGGGCGGGATCGGCAACATCCCGGGAGCTGCGCTCGGCGGCCTGGTGTTGGGGGTTATCGAGACGTTTGTGAACGGCAGCCGGTTCTCGACCTATACGCATGCGATCGCGTTCGGCATCCTGATTCTGATTCTCCTCTTCCGGCCTGCGGGCATTCTCGGTCGGGTGCAAGCGGAGAAGGTTTGAAGCCATGGCCTATCGCTCCCACCTCCTCCTTCTGGCCGTGCTTCTCGCCAGCTTTGCCGTATCAGCCTTTTCTCAGCATCTGAATCCCTATTACCTCGACGTTGCGATTAATGTCGGCGTGAACATCATCCTGGCGGTCAGCCTGAACCTGATTAACGGCTACACAGGACAGTTCTCGCTCGGGCACGCCGGATTCATGGCGGTGGGCGCTTACACGTCGGCGGCCATCACAATGAAGCTGGGTCCGCGCTTGTTCAGCGAGCCGACGGCCCTGCTTTTCTTCCCGTCGCTGCTGGCGGGCGGGTTCATGGCGGCGCTGGCCGGTCTCGCCGTAGGCGTGCCCTCGCTGCGCCTCAAGGGCGATTATCTCGCGATTGTGACTCTGGGTTTCGGGGAGATCATCCGCGTCATTCTTAACAACACGAAGGCGCTCGGAGGCGCTCTCGGGTTGCCAGGAATCCCGGCCTACGCCAACTTTTTTTGGACGTTCGGCTTCGCGGCGGTGACCATCTACGTCGTCACGGGCCTCGTGAATTCGACTTACGGACGGTGTTTCCTCGCGACGCACGATGACGAGGTGGCCGCCGGGGCGATGGGGGTCAATACGACGAAGTTCAAGATTATCGCGTTCGTGGTCGGCGCGTTTTTCGCGGGTATCGCGGGCGGCTTGTTCGGTCACTTCAAGCAGACCATCAACCCGACGGGCTTCGACTTCATCCGTTCCATCGAAATCGTGGTCATCGTCATCCTGGGCGGCATGGGGAACAATCTGGGCGTCATTCTTGCCGCGATCCTGCTCACCGTGCTGCTGGAAAAACTGCGCGACTTCGGAGATTACCGGATGATCCTTTACTCGTTCCTGATCATCGTAATCATGCTCCTCCGGCCTCAGGGACTGTTCGCCTGGCCGTTGCGCCACAAGGAGCCGGCGCCCAAACCGTGAGCGCGCCTGACGCCAGCGACGCCCTGCTGCGCCTGGACCGCTGCACGATCCGTTTTGGGGGTCTGGCGGCAGTGTCGGAACTCAATCTGCACATCGGCAGCAACGAGTTGGTGGGGTTGATCGGCCCGAACGGCGCGGGCAAAACCACCGTCTTCAATCTCGTCACCGGCGTCTATCCGCCGACGGAAGGTGGCATTTACTTCCGTGGCCAGACGCTGCGCGGCCAGAAGCCGCATCAAATTGCAGCCCGGGGCATCGCGCGCACGTTTCAGAACATACGCCTCTTTCCGTCGCTCAGCGTATTCGACAACGTTCGCGTGGCGCTCCAACTCCACCGCCGCGTCGGCTTCATGCAGGCGCTGATTCGCGGGCCCGATTTTCACCGCGCCGAGCGGCAGGTCGAAGCCGAGGTGGTCGACATTCTCGAGATCTTTCGCTTGGGGCGCTTCCGGCACACGATGGCCAGGAACCTGCCCTATGGCGATCAGCGGCGGCTGGAAATCGTCCGCGCCCTGGCCACGAAGCCCAAACTCCTCCTCCTGGACGAGCCGGCGGCCGGCATGAACCCCACCGAGAAGGTGGACCTGATGAAGCTGATCCAGTTCATCAAAGACAAGTTCAGCATTTCTGTCCTGCTTGTGGAGCACGATATGCAGGTGGTGATGGGGGTTTGCCAGCGGGTCAACGTGCTCGATTACGGCGTCAAGATCGCCGAAGGCGCTCCCGAGCAGGTGCGCTGCGACCCGAAGGTGATCGAAGCGTACCTCGGCGACGCGCACTTGAAGCGCCCGCTCGCCGGCGAAGAATCCACTCTCCAAACCTGATTCCACACGCAACACGAATCTCCCTTGCTCGAAGTCAAAAACCTCATCGTCAATTACGGCGTCATCACCGCGCTCCAGGGCATTTCGCTCACGGTGCGGCGGGGTGACATTGTCACGCTCATCGGCGCCAATGGCGCTGGCAAGACCACGACCCTCCGCACGATCTCCGGCCTGCTTAAGGCCCGAAGTGGGGAAATGCTTTACGAAGGAAAAGCCATCACTCGCCTGCCGGCGCATCAACGGGTGAAGCTGGGCATGGCGCAAGTGCCCGAGGGCCGGATGGTGTTCGCGAACCTCACTGTGGCGGAGAACCTCCGGATGGGCGCCTATCTCGTGCGCGACAAATCGGCCATCGCCACAGAACTGGACTACGTCTACACCCTCTTTCCGCGATTGAAGGAGCGCGCCAGGCAAGTCGCCGGAACCCTCTCGGGCGGCGAGCAACAGATGCTCGCCATCGGCCGGGCGCTGATGAGCAAGCCGAAGTTTCTTATGCTCGATGAACCTTCGCTGGGTATTGCGCCGCTACTCGTGCAGAAAATCTTCGAGAAGATTATCGAAATCAACCGCCGGCACGGCATCACCATCCTCCTCGTGGAACAGAACGCGAACCTGGCCCTCGAGGTGTCCAATTATGGTTACGTCCTGGAAACCGGCCGCATCCTCCTCGAAGACAAGTCGGCGGCGCTGAGGGAAAATCCTCAAGTGAGGAGCGCCTACCTTGGCGGTTGATCGGCGCCCTTCGCCCAGTCACGGCCGCGATGCAGTTGAAACCTGGCGTCGCAATGTTACTCTGCGGGCGTGCTGGCGTTGCTGGATTACGGCTCTGGGAACCTGCGCAGCGTCGAAAAGGCGTTGCGCAAGGTGGGCGCGGACGTAAGCCTCATCACGCGGCCCGAAGGTCTCAAGGAGGCCCGCGCTGCCGTGCTGCCGGGCGTCGGCGCCTTCGATGACTGCATTACCGCGCTTCAGCGCCAGGAACTGCTGGAGGGCGTAAAGGTGTTCATCGCCTCCGGTCGGCCGTTCCTGGGCATCTGTGTCGGCTACCAGGCGCTGTTCGAGCGGAGCGAGGAATTCAACAGTTGCGCCGCCGGGTTGGGGCTCTTTGCCGGCAAGGTGGTCCGCTTCCCCAGCAAGCCCGGACTCAAAGTCCCCCAAATCGGTTGGAACCAGCTTCACGTCGGCCGGCCGGACTGTCCGCTGTACCGCGGCGTTTCGGATGGCAGCTACGTTTACTTCGTGCACAGCTTCTATCCGCAGCCGAGGGACGAGTCGATTGTGGCGACGCGTACGACCTACGGAGAAACCTTCGCTTCGTCAATCTGGCGCGACAACGTTTTCGCCACGCAGTTCCATCCTGAGAAAAGCCAGGGCGTAGGCCTGCGCCTGCTGAGCAACTTTGTCGAACTGGCCGAAAAGCAGTGAGCCGAATTCCTGGACAGCCGTTCAGGAAACTTTTTTCGTGGCTTCTTCCGGGAGGTTCAGCTTGGTCGACCCCACGTCCTTAATCTCAATCGTGACGGTGCGACTGAGGTCCACTTCCTTTTTTTCCTCGCCCACGGTCATTTTGCCTTTGAGGTTGAACTCATACTTGGTGAGCAAGCCAGCTTTGACCCAGAACTTCACGGACCCTTTTGCGTCCTGGGACGCCGCGGCGCGCCGGCCCAGCCGGCCAAACAGTTCCTTGGCTCCCTCTGTGGTCAGGTCGCCGGAGTAGACACCGTCCGAGTCCTTCTTGAGGTCGCCCGCTTTGGTGGCTAGTTCTTCAGCCATCTCGATGGGGTTCTTCAGGGACTTTACCCTCCGGGCGATCCGGCTCGTCTCCTCGCTGTCTTCGTCCACAGCGATCCATTCGCCGCTGTAATTGACCGCATATTTGGTCCCTTTTGTTGCCACTTCGAATGAGTTATCGCCGACGGTGCCCTTGAACCAGGTAAGCCCATCCTTCTCGGTCTTGCCTTCGATTGGCCCCTGACGGGCGGCTACTTCACTTCCTTCGGTCTTTGGGGTGAAGGTCCAGGTGAAATTGGGCTGTGTGCCGAGTTTCTTGATGGCCTCTTTGACTTCGGACTTCGGATCGGCGTAGGCCGCGAGAGTCGACAACGCGAGCACTCCGGCAAGAATTGTGAAGGAGGATCTTTTCATATCGTTGACTTCATGACGAGTTTGATTGACTGGAGCGCAAGCCCCGGCTGCAAGGCCGGCCGCTCTTGCCCGATTGGCCAACCACGACTAGAGCCTCCTCAGGCCGCGCTGGCAAGCATGTCAGTTAAACGACTCTCCGGTTGAATCGTTCGGTCAATTCTTCGACGCGGTGTCGCTTCCCGGCGAAAGTGCTTGGCCTGAGGTGCCTGGACCCTGCTGCCGGGTGGCCGTTGGCTCCTCCTATGGCTCGCCACACTACGGCGCCGCCTTCGAGAAATTCTTCCACAACAGCCGCGCAGTAATCACGAGAGCGACCACGATGAAAACGGGGCGGATAAACTTGACGCCTTTCTTTATCGCGACCCGCGAACCGAGCCGGGCGCCGAGCCATGCTCCGGCCCCCATGCACAGCCCCGCGCCGAAGTATGCATGGCCCGCGGCCAGAAAAGCCCCGAGTGACACGACGTTGCTGGTAAAGTTCATTAACTTCGTGTGCGCAGTCGCGCGAGTCATGTTGAAGCCGAGCAGGACCATGTAGGCCAGCGCCCAAAACGTGCCGGTGCCCGGTCCGAAGAAGCCGTCATAGAACCCGAGACCCAACCCGAAGACGAAGTGGAACAATCCGGAGGTCATTCGCGGGCGGAGGTCCGTTTCGCCGATTTTCGGCTGGAGGAGCATGTAGAGGGCAATGGCGATAATGAGCCAGGGTATGATTTGTCGGAGAACGTCCTTGCCCGCTTCGTTGCGTCCCATCGTGACGACCAGCCAGGTGCCGAGTCCCGCGCCGACGGCTGTGAAGCCGATGCCGGCGAAGCACGCCTTGAAATCAATCAGGCCGGCCCGCCCGTAATGCCAGGTGGCGCCGCCGGAGCCGAAGGTGGATTGGAGCTTGTTGGTCCCCAGCGCGTCCTGCGGCGTCAAGCCAAGGCTGAGCAGCACGGGGATGGTGATCAACCCGCCGCCACCCGCAATGGAGTCCACGAACCCGGCAACGAAGGCGGTGACGAACAATAACGGGTAGAGCCAAGGCGAAATCATTGGGCGCACCGAGTATGGCCGTGCGGGTCCGAGGGAACAATGGGGATTGATTGTGAATGATTTTTCCTTCCCCGCGCCGCAGGGGGTTCTACACTACGGGCCGATGCCTGAAGTATTCGCCCCAGAAATTCACGCGAGCGCCGTCGAACGGCCGGTGCCGGCCATCGCCTGGTTCTGTCTTCGTTCGCAACCCAAGCACGAACATATCGCCGCCGAACACTTGCGCCGAATGGGCGACGTGGAGGTGTTCAACCCACGCGTGCACTACACGCGCACGACGCGCCTCGGGCCGATGGGTGTCACCGAATCGATGTTTCCAAACTATCTCTTCGCCCGATTCAACTGGCAAACGGGGCTCGCAAAGGTGCATTACGCCACGGGCGTGAGCGGTGTTGTCCACTTCGGCGAGAAATGGCCGACGGTGCCGGAACGGGCCATCGAGGAGATCCGCGCGGAACTCGCATCAGATGGCATCTGCGAATTGGAGAATCCCATCGAGGCCGGCGAGTCGGTGGAAATCGCCGGGCGTGCGTTCCTGGGATTGCACGCCGTCGTCAGGCAAGTGATGCCCGGCAAGCAGCGCGTTCTGGTGCTGATGGATTTCCTCGGCCGTCAAACGATGGTCGAAGTCGGCGTCAAGTCGATCATCCGCCGCGGGTTCGACCGGTGACACAAGATCGGCCGAGCCCTTCCATGGGCCTTCCGCCGGTCGCAGCGTAGCGACAGTGCGTCCGTAGCTCAATTGGATAGAGCTTCTGACTTCGGATCAGAAGGTTGCAGGTTCAAGTCCTGCCGGACGCGCCAATACAGCAAGGAGTTACGAAACCAGAAGCCGCACGGATATCTGGCCGGTCTTGCCTTCGTCTGCGTGGTCTTATTCCGCAGCTCCATTGCTGGTCTTGTTCCGCGTCTCAGAAACGCATAAGTTACCGGGTGGAGCGAAGTTCGACTTTCAGGAGGCCCTTGAGGAGGCACAATAGCTCAGAGGCCGGTGCGTCCAGGGAACAGGTTCTCAAAAGTCGCTCTGCCTCGGCCAGCGGCTGTGTGAGGTAGCGGAGCGCTGCGAATACCACGGACCAACCGCGCCTGGTCCATGTCGCGAGTGTCCCCAGGATGGCCGACGTATGGACGCCCTGAGCTTGCCGCAAGCTCGGGGTGTGCATTTTGGAGTAGCAAAAACGGCAAACTTCTGCAAGTCTGTGGGCAACCACTCCTGGTATGTTTATGTATGTGTGACCGTGATCGGAAGCCCCAGTTCAACTCCGTTCACTTCTGGCTGTTGATTGCTGCATTCTCGCTGGCCTGTACTACGGAACACGCTTTCGCAGCCGACGAGGGGCGGCCTCCCGCGAAAGAACAGTCGGTGTCAGTCAATGTGATCCCACCTGGATTTCCCGACCGGATTACCACCCTCGAAGGAAAGACTTACGAAAAAGTGACTTTGGTAAAAGTGGATCCGGATGGACTGCTAGTGAACTTTGTCCCGATCGAAGGCGGTTTGGGCAGCGCTAAACTGAAGTTCCGGAATCTGGCGGCGGAATTGCGAGATCGATTCGGGTATGACCCCGCTCGAGCCTCCGATTACGAAAGCGCTCAGGCGCGCGGCGAGGCGGCCTGGCGCGCGGAGAGCGCGGCTTGGACGGAACAACGATGGGCGGCGCAGGCTGAGCAAGCGGCCTGGGAAAGGGAAATGCGAGCACAGACCGAGTCGCGCCTCGCTGCCGAGGCGGAATTGGCCCGGGTCGAGGCCGTGCGCAACGTGCCGGAACCGGCGTATGATTACTACCCCGGTTGGTGGGGCTGGTCTGGTAATTATCAGCATCACCGACAGGGCTCTCATCGCGGTAATAACCACATACGCCAACAGATGCCCGCCAGTATTATTAGCAGTCCCGTTTCCCCGTTCATTGGACCCATGCGTCCATTGGGGAAGTGAAATGGCATTAGCCTGATCACCGGAGAGGGACACGTCGGCAATAGTCATTGAGGACTGACCTCGATCTCGACGCAGGATTAGAAGAGGCTTTTTTCCGCGCCGCGTCGTCGCAGTTGCAGTGGCGCACCGTTGGTTGCGGACACGCTGACGAACCTGGGTTTCTTGACGGACTTGACCCGATTGCTGTTCCCACGAGCCAATACGCGCGGCGTCGAGGAGCATCACTCCCCGGTGACAGTTCGTCATAGAGGGCGAGCACATCGTGCCGTTCCGGCACATCGAACAAGGCTAACCGGCTGGGGGATAAGGTTCGTGGAAGTTCGCCGAGCCCGCCGTCCACAGCGCACTTGTCGCGCAGCCACTCAGCACAACCCAACCGCGCTGGCGATGGCTCCGTTCAGGATTTGCTTTCGCATAACCTCAGGGTCAACCCGCTCCTCCGCCGATCTCCCACCCGACCTCCTTCATCCGATACAACAACCACGACAGCTCTTCCGCGAAGGCGCCCTTGGTCGGGTACTCGAAGATCTTCTCAATACCTTCGCGGAGTTGGTACGCCCCGGTGTTCAAGGTCGCATCCGGCGCGTGCGCGAGGATGTCCTGCACGAGCAGCGTGAAATTCCTGGGCATCCGGTCCGCGCGCCGCGCGCCGAGATGCACAAAGTTCATCCGGTCCCCGGTCGCGCTGAATCGCCGCTCTGCCCGCGCGGTGATGATGTCCAGGCAAAGCTGCAATCGTTGCTCCTCTTTGGACACCGTGTCCACCTCCTCGACCATGCCGCCCTCGTCGGGGCTGTAATAAGGGAACCCCACCGGACGCCGCGTGAATTCGATCACGCGCACGTTTCCCACTGCCACGAGCATCACCTCCGGCCACTCCACCAGCGTCGTGCGTCCGAGCGTGTCGTGAATGAGCAGCCCCGCCTCCTCGCAATCGAGCCGCGGGACGTATTTCGTCACTGGCAACTCGGGCAGCGTGCGTTGTTCGATGACCTCTGTCTCTACGCCCTCGGCCTGCAACGCCTCGTGAAACGCCGTCGCCTGCTCGCGGGAAAAATCCTTAATGAGCACGCCGAAGGCGTCCCGGCGAATGGGCCCCGCGTCAGCCGCCGCCAGGCCCGGCACCCGCGCGCACGCCCGCCGCAACGCCTCCAACGGGGGCGGCTCCAGTGTCTTCTGCAACACGGCGAATCGCCCGCTCATGGCGCGAGTATTAAGGACGGCGCGCTTGCGGGCGACTGGAAAATCGGCCGGAGTTTCTTGCCGTCCCGGTCGAGCAAGTCGAGATCGCCCAAGGTATTAACCCATCAGGGATTTGAAAGCCCATCTCTGTGCTCTCTGCGGTTAAAACAAATTACCATCCTACTTCTCCACCTTCCAAATCATGTCCGCGACCGTCCGGCCGGCGGGGATGAACGGCAGCACGTGTTCGGCGTACGGAGTGACCACGTCGAGCACGTAGGGCGTCTTGGCTGCCAACATCCGCTGGAGCGCGGCACGAAGGTCGCGTTTGTAGATGACGCGCTCGCAGGGGACGTTGAAGCTGGTGCAGACGCGCACGTAGTCGGGGTAAATCTGCGCGCGGTCGTCCGGGTTGCCCAGGTAGGTATGGCCGCGGTTGCCTTCGTAGAAGTTATCCTCCCACTGAACGACCATGCCGAGGTGCTGGTTGTTAAGGATGATCGCCTTGGCGGCAATCTTCTCGACGTGGGCGGTGGCGAGTTCCTGGATGTTCATCAGGAAGGAGCCGTCGCCGTCGATGTCGATCACTTCCTTGTCCGGATGGGCGACCTTCACGCCCAGCGCCGCCGGATAACCAAAGCCCATCGCGCCCAACCCGGCGCTGGTGATGAACTGACGGGGGAATTTGTATTTGTACCATTGGCCCGACCACATCTGGTGCTGGCCGACGCCCGTCGTGATGAACGCGTCGCCCTGGGTCAACTCGTAGAGCATCTCGATCACCATTTGCGGCAGGATCACCTGGTCTTCCTGGCCCTTGAGATGATCCTTCATGTGATCGCTCTGGGCGATTTCCTGCGTGACCCCGTAGGCGAACGGCGCCCGTTTCTTCCACTCCGCGATCTGCGCATGCCACGCGGAATAATTTTTCGAGATGGAGCGGCGCGAGATCATCGCGTTGAGGCGGGTCAGGGCGTCTTTGATATCGCCCACCACGGCCAATTGGGCGCGCTTGTTCTTGTTGTGCTCGGAAGGATCGATGTCGATGTGAACGATCGTGCCGTGCTTGCAAAACTCCTCAAACTTGCCCGTCACGCGGTCGTCGAAACGCACGCCGAACGCCAATAACAAATCAGCCCCGTCCTTCAGCTTCTCCAGCGGCTCGGTGGGATTCTTGCGCTGCTTGTATTCGCCATTGACGGCCCAATTGGCGTAAGCCGCCCCGTGCATGCCCAGCCAGCGCAACGAAAGCGGATGCGTCTCCGGAAAACCGCCAACGCCCATGATCGTCGTGGTCACCGGAATCTGCGTCGCCTCGGCGAACTTCGTCAACTCCCCGGCCGCGCCGCTGGTGATGATGCCGCCGCCGCAGTAGAGCACGGGCCGTTCGGATTTCTCGATAAGACCGATGATTTCGTTGAGTGCCAGTTCATCCGCTCGCTTGTCGGGATTGTAGCCGCGCAAGCCGGCCTTCACTTCCTCGAACGTCGGCCAGCGCGGCTGCGTCTTGGCCTGCTGGATGTTTTTCGGAACGTCGATCACCACCGGTCCCGGCCGGCCCGTCTGCGCGATGTAAAAGGCCTCCTTCACGACGCGCGGGATGTCGTTCACGTTGGTGACCAGATAGGAGTGTTTAACCACCGGGAGCGTCACGCCGATGATGTCCGTCTCCTGGAACGCGCCCCGGCCGATCATATTCTGGTTCACCTGGCCCGTGATGGCAATCAGCGGGCAGGAATCCATGTAAGCGTCCGCGATGGCCGTGACCAGGTTCGTCGCGCCGGGGCCGCTGGTGCCCATGCAGACGCCCGCCCGGCCCGTCGAGCGCGCATAACCCTCGGCGGCGAAGCTGCCGCCCTGCTCGTGGCGCGGCAGGATGGTGCGAATCTTCGACTTGGTCAGCGACTGGTGGATTTCCATGCTCGCGCCGCCCGGATAGGCGAACATCACCTCGACGCCCTCGCGTTCGAGGGCTTCGACCAGGATGTCGCGACCGGGGGCCATCGGGCCGACGTCGGCCCGAGGTGAAGCGGCAGGGTTCGCTTTGAGGAAGTCAGTCGTGTTGCTCATAGGTTGTTTGTTTGCTGCCAGGCGACCGCAGGTGACGAAAAAACCCACGGCCGTTCCCGGCCGTGGGTGTTCGTCGAAATCGTCCGCCTTATCGACAAGCCCCGGCCGCGCCGTAGGATACGACGACAATGCACAGGCTTACTTGCCCAATAATGCTCTTCACGCCGGGTATAATAAGCCATCGGCACGGGCTCGGGCAAGCGCAAAAACACGTGTCGGCAAGGGCGATTTTGAGTCAAATCGCCGATTCCGGCTCAAAAACAGGGCTTGCCAACCCTTTGGCCCTTGTCATACCTTCGCGGCTCTTTTTAAGTAGACCATTGGCATTGGCCGCGCCGCCCGCGTCGGGATGGCCGTTCGTGATGCCGCTGAAACCGATTTTTATGTCAGTCAAAATCCGAATGAAACGCATCGGGGCCAAGAACACCCCGGCCTTTCGCATCGTCGTGGCGGACAGCCGCAGTCCGCGCGACGGCAAATGCATCGAGGAACTGGGCACTTACCTGCCGCAAAAGAAGGTGGGGGACAAATACACCCTCGACCTCGAACGGGCCACTTACTGGCTCTCCAAGGGCGCGCAGCCGAGCGAAACGGTCGCCAGCTTCATTCGCAAGTCGAAGCGGGCTGCTGTTGCTGCTGCCGCCGCCACCGCCTGACGCAGCCAGGAGACACCTTCATGCAAGAGTTTCTGGAATATGTGGTCAAAGGACTGGTCCAGAAGCCCGAGGAGGTGTCCGTCACGCCTGTCGAGCAAGGCGACATGACCATTTACGAGTTGCGGATGAACCAGGCGGACGTGGGCCGCATCATCGGCAAGCAGGGCGTGACCATCAACGCTCTGCGTTCGTTGCTCACGGCGGGCAGCGCCAAGCAGGGGTTGCGTTGCTCGGTCGAGATCGTGGAAGACCGGCCGCCCAGGCAGTAGCCGATTCGGCGTGCGGCAACGCGGCTCGAATCGCGCATGAAGATTGACGTGCTCACGTTGTTCCCGGAGATGTTCTCCGGCCCGCTCGATGTGAGCATCGTGGGGCGCGCCCGCAAGGCCGGTTTGCTCGACTTGCGCGTGCACAACCTGCGGGATTGGACCCATGACCGCCATAAGACGGTCGATGATCGTCCGTTCGGCGGCGGCGCCGGGATGGTCATGAAGCCCGAGCCGCTCTTTGAGGCCGTGGAGGCCCTGGGCAGGGCGGGGGCGCACGTGGTTCTGCTCGGGCCTGCGGGCCGGCCGTTCACGCAGGCCATCGCGCGCGAACTGGCGCAGCGCCCGCGCGTCGTTCTGATTTGTGGCAGTTACGAAGGCGTGGACGAACGGGTCCGCGAAGGACTCGTCGATGACGAGTTGAGCATCGGCGACTACGTGCTGACCAACGGCGGGTTGCCCGCGATGGTCGTGATCGACGCGGTGACGCGGCTGCTGCCCGGCGCGCTGGGCGACGAGCAGAGCGCGGCTGACGAATCCTTCAGCCACGGGCTGCTGGAATATCCGCATTACACGCGGCCCGCTGAGTTCCGCGGCATGAAGGTGCCCGAGGTGCTTCTGAGCGGACACCACGCGGAGATTGAGAAATGGCGTGCCGCGCAGGCCCGGCGGCGCACGGCCGAGCGACGGCCTGATTTGCTGAAACGACGAACTGACGACAACGACATGAAACACGGGGAAGCGTAGTGACCCATTCGCCCATTCCCCTCTCTCCATCCCGACCATGAACCAGGCATTGCAAGACCGAATCGAATCCGAACAGTACCGCAAGGACTCGGCGAAGTTCAACGTGGGCGACACCGTCCGCGTTCACACGAAAGTCGTCGAAGGCGACAAGGAACGCATCCAGATCTTCACGGGAGTGGTGATTGGCCGGCGCGGGCACGGCATCAACGAGACCTTCACTGTCCGGCGCATCAGCTACGGCGAAGGCGTCGAGCGCGTCTTCCCGCTGCACTCCCCGCGCGTCGACAAGATCGAAGTCGAGCGCGAGGGCCAGGTGCGCCGTGCCAAGCTGACCTACCTGCGCAAGCGCGTGGGCAAGGGCGCCACGCTCGTGCGCGAGAAGGAAGCCGCCGAAGCACCGGCCGACGAAAAAGCGCAGTGAGCTGCGCTCGGGCGGAGATCACGACAAGAATCGGACTTAGCGTGATCCGGATGCGGTGTATGTTCTGCGTTTCCATGTGCGCAGACGGACATGGACTTAGGCATTTCGAGAGCCCAGCCACTCGATCGCTGCGGCCATTGCCATGCTCTGCTCACTCCTGTCTTTCAAGTTCTTGACCCGCGTTGTGATGGCGCCATCTGCCGCACGCTCCAGCCGGCAGGTGAACGCAGCGTTCAGTTCGAGCGCCCGCTTGAATTGCTTGTCGGGCTTGAGCGGGGTGAAGCTGTAGTCGACGGCGCGACCGGCCGTACGCAGTGCCTCGATCAACTTCAGGCTCTCCTCCCGCAGCGACTCGTCCTCGACGAGCACGAAGACATCGAGCCCGGCGTCGAACTTGGGGAGCAGCCCGCGGGCCTTCAGCAACTCGCACAGCACGACGTCGCCCATGCCGAAACCGAGCGCCGGCAGGTCCACTTTGCCGCCGCTCATGAGTTTGACAAGATTATCGTAGCGTCCCCCGCCGGCGATGGCGCGGAATTGGCCCTTGCGATCGAACGCCTCAAACACGATCCCTGTGTAGTAAGCCAGGCCGCGAATGACGTTGTAGTCGATCTTCACGAAGCCGGCCAGGCCGCGGGCGGCGAGGTTCTTCAACACGGCGTCCAGCTCGGAAGTCGGCTGGCTCGCGCTGATGAAGGCGCGCACCGCTTCCAGCTCGAAGCCCAGCTTGCCCAGCTTGTCGCGGCTCACGGTTTCCTCCTCACGATCGAGCTTGTCTATGGCCTGGTAGAATTCGTACGCCCGCTCCGCGTCCGCGCAGCGCGCCGAAAAAAACTGCGCCCAAGCCTGGCGACTGGAGAGGCGGATGACAAAATCCTCTTCGGTCAGTTTCAGCGCTCGTAAGGAATCGATCAGGAGTGCGATGATCTCTGCGTCGGCAGCGGGATCGGTCTCGCCGAGGATGTCGGCGTTGAACTGGAAGTGTTCGCGCAGCCGGCCTTTTTGCGCGCGCTCGTAGCGGAAAAGCTGCGGGATGGCGAACCACTTGATGGGTTTTTTGTAATTGCGCTCGTGGGCGGCGGCCATCCGCGCCAGCGTGGGAGTCATCTCCGGCCGCAGAGCGACGGTCCGATCCCCTTTGTCTGTGAAGTTGTAGAGCTGGCCGACGATTTCCGCGCCGCTCTTGCGCGTAAACAGTTCGAGCGATTCCAGCGGCGGCCCATCGTATTCGCGGAAGCCGTAACGGCGCGCGGTGCTGCGCCAGGCGTCGAAGATGTATTGGCGGGCGTCAGCGCTCCAGACGTCGGAGTGCGGGAGCGGCTCGGGATAGAAATCGCGGAAGGCAGGGAGGCGTTCCATAGGCGAGTCAGGCGCAGGCGGCGGGACTGGGGGAGTGCGCATCCGAGTTTTTTGCAGGGGACAACAGGCCCATGGTCTCACCCCTCACCCCGGCCCTCTCCCCGTTAAAGGGAGAGGGAGCGCGATGGGCGTCCAAATCATGACCAAAGCATTCTCCACGCCTGGTTGCCATGTGCGCTCGATGGCGCAAACGTACCGCACGCGGCTCAACGCTAACCCATTGTAGCGAGGGGTGCATCGCGACTCCCTCTCCCCTCAAAGGGGAGAGGGCCGGGGTGAGGGGTGAGAACACCCATTGTTGGCACCTTGCAAAAAGTGGGATGCGCCACCTGGGGGAGTGCGAAGAGGTGTTGGGATGACGGGAGGAACGGAGTATTGGAGTATTGGAATATTGGGATGGGCTCCGGCCGATCCCAGCACTCCAATGCTCCATCTCTCCACTACCCCATGGACTGTTCGTTGGCATGTCGCTTCAGTTGACGCACCGCAGCGCGAGCCGGCAAACAAAAAGGGCGCCCGTGCGGCACGAGCGCCCTTGCGAAATAGCCGGGCGTTGGAATTCAAGGATGTTCGTTGTCGCCCTTTTGCTTTTCCTCGGCGGCCTGAGCTGCGGCTGCGGCTGCAACCTGTTCGGAGGTAAGCTTGATGACCTCTTCGCGCATTTCCTTCCCGGGCTTGAACTTCACCACAGCCCGCTCGGGGATAGGCACGTCTGTCTCCGGGGCGTTGGGATTCCGGCCCACCCTGGCCTTGCGCACTTTCACCTCGAAGACGCCGAAGTTGCGCAGTTCCACCTTGCGCCCCTTGGCGACGGATTCCGAAATGTAGTCCAACGTTTTTTGGATGACATCAAGCACCTGCTGCTGGACGAGGCCGGTTTCGTTGCTGATGCGAATAACGAGGTCGCGTTTGGTCATAGCTGTCTGCGTTGCGTGTTTTTGCCCAACGACTTAACCAACGGATTAATCATGGCCTTCGACGCCGGGAGCGTCAAGCTGGCAATTGCTAATGGGTTCCGGGTGAAGGTACTGCGCGGCTGGACCCGGATCTTGCCGGTCAGCAGGGAGGCTGTTGGAATCGTAAATAAAACACAACCAATGACTTAGGACAATGATGCCGCCCGCCCAGGAGTCGTCTAGGGCGCCCGATCCCGTTGTAACCTTGTAATCTTGTAAGTCTTGCGACTTGCGGGTGAGATCATTCGCGCTCGTCGGACGACATGCCGACCGGAGCTTGGAACTTGCTGGACCGATGCTCGGGCTATGAAACACGAACCATTTGGGACCGCGATAATTAGTTGGCTTGCGTTCGCCGCGTTGCCAATCACTGGCGTCGCGGCCGAGTATCGCGTCTCGTCGGCGGCGGAAATCGCGCGCGTAACGAACGAACTGCGTCCGGGCGACGTCCTCGTCATGACGGACGGCCCATGGAAGGATCAGGCTATCGTCCTCAGCGCACGCGGTGCATCTGACAAGCCGATCACGCTGCGCGCCGAGACCCCGGGCAAAGTGCTCTTGACGGGCAAGTCGTCGCTCCTCATCGACGGCGAACACCTCGTCGTCAGCGGATTGTTTCTGAAGGATGGGCAGGCGACCGGAGACGGCATCAAGATTGCCGGTCGCGCTTGCCGATTGACGGACACCGCCGTTGTGAGCGGCACCTTCAAATTCTTTGTCCATCTCTCTGGGACCGAGCATCGCATGGACCGTTGTTACCTGGCGGGGAAGACAAACGACTCGCCGACTCTGCAAGTCGAGGCCGAAGGCGTGCCCAATCGCCATCACATCGACCATAATCATTTCGGCCCGCGCCCACCGCTGGGACGCAATGGCGGCGAAACGATTCGCGTCGGCTACAGCCACCAGTCGATGAGCAACTCCGCGACGGTCGTCGAACAGAACCTGTTCGATCGCTGCGATGGCGAACTGGAGATCATCTCCAACAAGTCCTGCGAAAACGTCTATCGCGGGAACACATTCCTTGATTGCGCTGGAATGTTCACGCTTCGCCACGGCAATCGCTGCGTCGTGGAGGGGAACTTTTTCCTCGGCCATCACAAACGCGGCTCAGGTGGCATCCGTGTCATTGGCGAAGGGCACGTCGTGGCCAATAACTATATCGACGGAGTGGAGCAGGGGGGCATCCGGTTGACCGCGGGCATTCCGAATTCCCCGCTCGTCGGTTACTTCCAGGCGCGCGATTGTCTCGTTGCCTTCAACACCATTGTCGATTCGCGCGGACCGCTTATCGAGTTGGACGCCGGCCTCGGCTCCTCGGGCCGCACACTGCGACCCGAGAACATCGCCCTCGCCAACAATCTCCTTTCGGCGTCGGAGGGCCCGCTGCTGAAAGGCACGGAAGGCGCCGGCTTCAAGTGGATGGGGAATCTGGCGACGACTTCAGAGGGAATGCCCGCCGTTGACCACACCGGAATCACAGTCACGAACGTGCTGCTGGCGCGAGCGACAGATGGCCTTTGGCGGCCGGCTACGAACAGTCCTGTGCGCGGCGCGGCGGCGGGTCAATTCGTTGTCATCAAAACCGACATGGACGGCCAGCCCCGCCCAATGCGACGCGACGTAGGCGCCGACCAACTCTCGGAAGCACCAGCGACCAGACGGCCGCTAACCGCGGCCGATGTCGGGCCCTCCTGGATGAATCGCACGAAATCTGATTAGCCTGCATTTCTCCACGGGGAGCGTAGCCGCCGACGTCGGGAGTAATCCACCGCGGCACACCGGGCCATGACGCGGTCAGATCGCCGGACTCAGATCCGGCGGGATTCGATCAACCCACTTCCGGACCCGCCAGGGCAAATTGTTGCCGCGGGTCGCCAGCCGCGACGTTCTCGCCAAGAAACATGCGGGTCAGGGGACGTTGCACCGCGAATCCATTTTGTTCAGCCCAAGCGACGGCGGCCGCGTTTTCATCGGGGACATCCCAATAGATCCTTTGCTCCTGGCTCGCCGCAGCAAGGGTTTCGATTAAGGCGATGCCGGCGGTGGCAGATGTCCCGACGACGGGGCCCAGGTAGAGCGATTGCGAACCAGAGCGCAGCAGGCCAAACCCGGCGGGACGGCCGCCTTCAGGCTCCAGAACCACAGCTGTGCGGCTTTGGGATGCCAGCGCCGGGAGCAGCCGTTGGCGGGAGCCACCGAACGCCTCAGCGTCGAGGGGGCCAACGAGCGACTCGTCCCCTGCGCGCCACGGCCGCAGTCCGGCATCACGGGAAATGGCTCGCGTCGGCACGGCGGAGCGGACCCAGCGCTTGAGCGTCCATTCGTCCCGAAAGCCGAGACCATCGTAAACCGTTTTGCCGAGTGGCGTCGCGTCGAGCTTGATGCAGCGCACACCGCGATCGCGCAGCGAGTCGATGCAGTATCGCAACAACCCTTGCCCGATTCCACGGCGCCGGAATTCGGGATGCACCAGCACCATGCCGATCCATGCCAGCTCCGGCCCGTAAACAATTGTCGTCGCCGTGCCCGCCGGCGCGCCATTCCACTCGGCCAGGAAGCAACCCGTTGGTTCGATGGCGAGAAAGCGTTTCCAATCCTCCGGCGTCTGGTTCCAACCTGCGAGGGCGCGCAGGGAATCCGCGAAAGGCAAATCCTCGCGGCCAAGCTGTCGGAAGCGCAACGGCAAACTCATTGCAATGCCTCAGTCGGGTTGGGCGAGCGGTCAGATGAGGCGCGCCTCCTTGCGCGCCCGGCGCCATGCAAAAGTAGCTGCGACCGTGAGGTCGCGGGCTGACTGCTCCAGCGCGAATGGAGGCCATTCTGCTGCCCTACATTTTGGGACGGCCAACCGCGACCTCACGGTCGCAGCTACATGGCTCGCGAGGACACTCGCCCCACTCGTATCCGCTGAGGGATAACAACTCATTACCTACGCGCGTTAGCCTGCTGGTAGACCCGCTTCCCACCCACGTACGTCCGCAACACCTGGGTGCCGGCAATCTTGTCCTCCGGGCACGTCAGCAGGTCCGTATCGACCACAATCAAATCGGCCAGCTTGCCCGGTTCGAGCGAGCCGAGTTGGTCGTCGCAGTTCAGGAGGCGGGCGTTGTTGAGTGTGTAAAATCGGATGACTTGTTCGCGCGTGAGCGCTTCCTCGGGGTGCAGCGGGGCGGAACCTTGCTTGGAACGGCGCGTGACAGCTGTGGCCATTCCAAGAAAGGGGTTGTAAGGATTGACCGACCGTAGCGAGCCGATCCTCTGCATGTGGTCCGAACCGCCGCCGGCGATGGCTCCCGCCTCGAACAGGCTGCGCAGCGGCTGAAAGTAACGCAGGCGCTCGTTGCCGAACTGTTTCAGCAGCGTGTGCGCGTCCAGGTAGAGCCACGCCGGCTGAATGTCCGGCATGACGCCAAGCCGTGCTGCCTCATCCACGGCTTCGCGGCTCATGAAATTCGAGTGGCTGATGCACGGGCGGCTCTTGCGCACGGGCAGTTCCTTGTCCACTTCGGCGTAGGCTTCCAACAAGGCGTGCACGGCGCCGTCGCCCACGGAGTGCGCCGTGAATTGCAAGCCACGCTCGACCGCAGCGCGCACCATCGGCACGAGGCGCTCCTTGGGAATGAAACGCACGCCGCGGTACGTGGGGTCGCTAATGCCGTAGATGTCGCTCACGCCCCAGGGCTGGCGCATGTAGGCGCTGCCCGTGAGCATTCCGCCATCGAGAAAGGTCTTGATGCCGATCGTGCGCAACCAGGCATCGCGTTCCTTGAAGAGCGGGTCTTCGCTGACCTGACGAATGCTCGATAGGATGCCTTCCAGCGGGCCTAGGGACTCGATGTGCTGCGACAACCGGACGCGCACCGTCATATCATTGCCGCGGCGAAGCTCCTTGTAAGTTTCTACCTCGTCGAGGCTGGCGTCGCGATCGCAAACGCAAGTCAAGCCCACTGAATTGTAGTCCGCAAGCAATTCTCGCAGCCGTCGAACTTTCTCCGCCCGCGTCGGTGTGCGTGTGGAAGACTTGACCTTCACGAAGCGCGTGCAATTGCGCAGGATGCCGGTCAACTCACCCGTCTTCGGATTCTTCTCAGCAAAGCCGCTGCCGCCGTCGCTGACTTTGAAGTCCCGGTCCATGCCGCTGAGCTCGAGCGCGAGGGTGTTGACGGACGCATCCGGGCCGGTGGCAAACAGCACGGGGTGTTTGGGCGCCACGCGGTCCAGTTCGGCGCGCGTCGGGTAGCGTTGTTCGCGCAAGCGTGTGATGAAAACCTGCCGCACCGCAATCCACTCCCCTTCCGGGAGCGCACGAGCGCGGGTCTGGATGTAATCGAGCACGTCCTGGATGCGTTCCATCGGCGGAATCGGATGGTCGAACTCCGTCAGACACGCGTCGGCGGGGTGGACGTGCGAGTCCATCAAGCCGGGCAGGAGCAGTTTGCCCTGTAGTTCCACGATCTCCGTGCGCGGTCCACGGAGCTTGTCGATTTCGGTGTTGCCTCCCACTGCCAGCACGCGTCCGTCCTGCACGGCGATGGCCTCGCGAATCGAAAAGTCCGCATCGACGACTGCGACGCGGCCGTTGCGCAGGATGATATCCGCTTCCGCAGCAAGCGCTGCCGAGTGAGCGGCAGCGGTCATGCACAGCACGAACCCATGTCGAATCAGCCAAGGCATGAGCGGACACAGGCTGCCCCGCGAGGTCGCGCGGTCAAGCACGAAAACTGGTGCGAGGGCACGGCTTCGCACCACACCGCGCTCCGATCATGGTGCCGTGTGAACTGCACCCAGGTGCGAGGGGCCCAGTGGGCGCACTGCAAGAGCTACTGACCGTCAATTGGCGGCTTCGGTTGATACAACGGGATCATGCTGTGAAGCGCTTGATGGAGGAGGAGTAATGCCGAGTCTCGCAGCGGCCAGGGCGATTTTACGCCGTTGCTTGCCTACAGCCTGACGGGACACGCGCAATTTCCGGGCGATATCGCCCAGTTCCAGGCCTTCGGCCAGGCAGCGCAGCACTTCGCGCTCGCGCTCTTTGAGCTTGGGAAGCAGCAGATCCAGGATCTCGTTGGCGCACACCGTGGGCAGAGGCGATTCGTCCCGCTCGAGATGAACCTCCGCTGAATCAGCGCGCCGAGACCCGGTCGAGAGGGCGCCCCGGGCACGGCGCCGTCTGGGAGAATCCAGGCTGCGCCCTCGCTGAACATAGTTCCGCAGATGGAACAGGCAGCTTTGGAAATACCAACTTTCGCTTTGCTTTGGACAGCGGAGTTCCTGCTGCCACAAATGAATCATGGCTTCCTGCGCCAAATCCTCCCGCGAGGCGCGGTCCGAAGTGACGCGCGCCGCCAAGCGTCGCAACAGGTCTTGAGCGTGACTATTCTCGAAGATCATCATAAGTCCACTTAATGGTTTTATTTGCACACGACTAACTTTGGTTGCTGTGGTTCGTTGCTTGCCATGCCTGCGCCCGGGGACAAACGTTTCCCACTCGTTTGAACGGGAGGCGCGGGGGCGTGTGAATGGGCCCGTGACTTACGGCTCGAAAGCGCGAATCGTCTTCAGGACGTCCATTCCATTTCGTCCGTTGGGGCGGCCGATATGCGCGAGCAACTGCGTGGGGGACTCGAGTAGCGGCATTGGAATAGTTGAATTATTCCGATGCGTGTTCATAGAGGTTGCCATACTGTTTTCGACTCAGAACGTGCATAGTCTCCGCCATGCACTGCCGCGCGTCCACTCGGTGAATACCTCAGAGGGCATCGGAAAAAATCTGAGTGCGGAAACGCTCAGGAAATCCCTGAGGCGCGCTCGGGTCAACTCCGGACAATCATTCGATGGGCTCCGTGCAGGCGTTTCGTTGTGGTTTGTGGTCACGGAAGCTGGAGACGAAAGAACTCGTTCCGATTCGAACGAATTGGGATGACGGCAGCCTCACCGCCGGGAAGTAGAACCATGTTTGTCACCGGGCGCCAGACGGCAGCCGGCAGGGTTTCCGCCGAAATCAGAAAGGCGGCTGAGCCGGCGCCAGGCCAGGCGATCTCGACGGCGCTGCCGCGTCGCGCGATGAGGAGGAACGGCTGGTCATGCAATATCGAGAAATTGGCGGCGGGCCTTCCGCCGACATTCTGAAATCGGCCGCCCACGAAGAGTTGGCCGCTTCGCCGGGCCAGCGCCGCGATTTCCACGGGAGTGGTTGAACCGGAGGCCAGGCTCGACCAATTCGTGCCGTCCCACGCAGCGAGGCCATTCGCGGGAACATCGCCCGCCTGGACAAAACTCCCTGCGACCAACAGTTCATTGCTGTTCTTGAGGAAGGCCCGCACCGCGGGCGGCGGCGCCAGTGCGCTTCGGCCGGTCACGCCCTCACCCACCGGGAACCACTCCGTGCCGTTCCAACGCGCCAGATTCGTGGCCGCCGCATTGCCCGCTTTCGCGAAGTCGCCGCCGACGAACAAATCTCCGCCGTCGAGCAAGAGCGCGGAGACCGGTGGCGGGCGGAATCGGACAACAGTCGAAGCCCTTCCGCTGAGGCCGCCTGTCAACGGTGTCCATGCTGCGCCATTCCAGCGCGCCACATTCGTGGCGTTGGCGCCGCTGGCAGCGTTGAACCGGCCACCGGCATAGAGGTTGCCCGAACCCGCCGCCAGAGCGTAGACCGTTCCGTTCGCGCCAAGTCCCAGTGGTGTCCAGTTCGTGCCATTCCAGCAAGCCACGTTGCTGGCGACGACGCTCCCTGCGGCTGTGAAGGCGCCGCCGGCGTAAAGCTTCCCGTTGTCAGCCGCAAGCGCGTAGACCGGACCACCGATCCCTCCGCCCAACGGCAGCCACTGCATCCCATTCCATCGTGCGATATTCGCACTGCTACCCACATTGAACTGGCCGCCAGCTACCAACTCATTTCCAAACTGGCAAAGTGCGTGAACCGGCCCGTTCAGTCCGCTGCCCAACGGCGACCAATCCAGACCTGACCAGCGGGCGACATTGGTCACCGCATGACCTCCGGCTGCGGAAAATCCACCCGCCACATAAAGCGTCGAGCCCGTGACGACCAGTGCGGAAACCGTATCGCCCGCGCACGGACCTGCGCACACCTGGGCTCCGCTCAGTCCCAGCCCGCCTCCGCCCGAAACCACGTTCCACGCCCCGATATCCCGGCGGGCGAGCGCGCTGGGACGAAGCGCATTCGTGAACGTGAACGCCCCGCCGACCATGAGCTTTCCGTCGCTGATGGCCAGCGCACTCACGTCGTCAGCGAGTCCTCCGGCAAATCCCGACCAAGTCGAACCATTCCAAGAGGCGAGATTGGTTGCGGCGGTTCCTCCAGCTGAGATGAACTGCCCGCCGACAAGCAGGTCGTTGCTATTCGTCACCAGCGCCGCAACAGGAAGGTCGCCGAAGAACCGTCCCAATCCACTCCCGAGCGCCGACCATTGCAGTCCGTCCCAGCGTGCGATGTTTGCCGCGCTCACGTTGCCAGCCGTCTGAAAACCGCCGCCCACGAACAGATCGTCTCCTCGCACAGCCAGGGCTTTGACTTGCGGCACAAAATCCATGTCATCCACTCCGTGTCCCACGTCCGACCACTCCGAGCCGTCCCACAGGGCGAGGCAACTGACGGTGACCCCGCCCGCGTCGGTGAAGAAGCCGCCTGCAAACACAAGCGTGCCGCTCGTGGCGATGGCGAGCACCCAGGCGGCGAAAGGGTCGTTGCGCAGTCCTGTGCCCAAGGGCGACCAACTTGCCCCGTCCCAGCGGGCGATGTTGGCTGCGGCGAGGCCGTCGGCAGTCGTGAACTCGCCGCCCGCGTAGAGCGAGCCGAACATATCTACGGCGAGCGCCTCCACCCGCGTGCCGATGATGCCACTTCCCAACGGCAGCCATACGTTGCCATCCCACCGGGCGACGAGGCTCGCATCAAGCTCACCTGCCTTCGTGAACGTGCCGGCCGCAATAACATCCGTTCCCCACACGACGATGGCATTGACGCGGCCGTTGAGGCCGTCGCCCATCGCCGCCCAGTTTGTCCCGTTCCAATGGGCAATGTTGTTGACGACGACGCCGTCGGCCGAAGCGAACTCACCTCCAGCAAAGATGTCCTTGCCGCTCGTGGCGATGGCGTGGACCTCGCCGCGAATTCCGGGCAGGTGGAATCGCGCGTCCCAGATGACATCGTTCCCGTGTGCCGAGAGTTGAGCACTGAGGAACAAGAGGAACCCTGGCAGGAATCGGCACGCGCGAAAGGTTGGGGAAAACCTGGGAAGTGCCATCATGCGTGGGTCTGCCGGGATGGGTCGAGGTGAGCAGAAGCGCAGGACGGCACCGGCGGTCTCATTTGAACCGCTCGGCATCCGTCCTGCGCCCAGGTCCTACGCTATTCGCTTACGGTTGTACGGTGATGCGGAACGTAGTATCGATTGTCGTACTGAACTCGTCGAACGTGCCGCGCACGCGAATCGTGTGCGTCGCGTTTTTCGAGAGCGGTCGGATGAGCAGATAGACTCCGGCATCCACGGCTTGTCCGGTTGTTCCCGCCGGTTCTTGGAGCACATTGTTCTCCGGAAGCGTGAACTCGAACAACGCCGACTGCGTGCGATAAGCCAGCAGGTTGTTCACCGGCACTGAGTCGATGGTGGCGCTCAGGTTTGAGGTGTTGTCGATATGACCGTTGGCGCATGCGCGCATCTCGGGTTCAGTGTCTCCGTGGAACGGATCGTCCTCGATGTCCGAGCACTCGGCGTTGACAACGGGCACGAAGATCGACGCCCCACTGGGGATGGTGATATCAATCGTGCTGACTCCTGGCGCGGTCGAGAGGAAGACCACGTCGTTGCTGAGTATGGCACCACCGGTCAGGAGCGGATGCTGGCCGTTCACCACCGGGGTTGCATACATGGATTGCCACCATTGGGCTTCCAGTTCCGCGTAGCTGTCGCCACGATACTGCCCATCGGGTTTGACAATCGCCTGATTGGGATCGCGCGCGGCCATTGCCACGTTGCCGGCCAGGAACAGCGCCATGGCGGCGGCGGTCAGGTATGTCTTCAATGTGACGTTGGATGTTGATTTCATAACTTCTCTGTTTTGCTTTTTTTTGGTTGGTTTTTTCGTTTGCAGCTGCCGGGCAGAGACCGGTGCACCATCCGGCAACACTCGTTGATGCGCGACCAGCGCTTGAGGCTGCGCTTGCGCCTATTCGACCGTGAGGTAGTAAGTGGCCTCCGTGAGGACCTCGTAGTCCCCGAAGGCGGCGGTCGAACCAAATCGGACTGTGTGCTGACCCTTGGCCAGCGGAGCCAGCATCAGCCAATACCCGGCGGCGACGGCGGGTTGAGGGCCGCTCGTAATACACGGATCGAGCGCCACCAGGCTTGGATGTTTCGTAAAGAGCTTCAGGTCCGAGTGTGCCCGGTAGTCCCACAGATTCTGGAGGGGCACACCGTCCACTTCGGCGAACAATTCCGTCGCCATGTCGGCCATGGCTTCGGCGCTGTCGGTCAAGAATTCCTCGAGCGTTTGGCCTGGAGCGGGCTGGAAGCCTGGCTCGGGGCAGGAGTAATCGCAGAAGACGTTGAAGAGCGGGAAGAAAAGTCGCTTGCCTGCTGGCACCGTGATGGAGCGTTTGGCTGAGCCGTCGAAAGTGCCCGACAGGAACCAGACCGGCCCCTTCTGGCCGGCGTTGCCAAAGGCACCCGTCGGATCTGTCATTGGATTCTGCTCGATGGGAAACTGGAGTGTCCACTGCCACCAGGCCGCGGCCCAATCGCCATACGTCCAGCCGCGCAGCGTCGCACCCGGTGGAAGGACTCCCGGAGTAGGTTTGCGGCCGACTGCCAGACCGCTCGTCGCGATCAGCAACAGACCCATAACCGCAGACACCATCGAGATGCGGCAGACGAGGGCACGGGCGCGGATCGATCTCGCGGTCGGAGTAGATCTGAGCTTCATACTGCGTTCCTGATTTCTAATGGCTGCTGGCAATGTTGTGATCATGGGTGTCATGAACGTTGTTTCTTTGGGCGCAGTTGCTGTTAGAGCCCGGCGTCCAAGCGCGGAAACACCGGGCCATCCAACGGACACTCGTCCGGCCGACAGCATCGCTCGACGGTCAACGAAATTGACCGCAAGGCGGTTTTTCACTTTTGCCGCTTTACAAGTGATTCTCCGGCGCAAATGGAAACCTCCTTTTTCTGACCGTGCCCCAACCTTTCACCGAATTGTTGCCCGTGCGTCATTTGATCGCCAAGCGCCTGGGCGATGCTGTGCGCGCAAACTGACGAGCGACAATTGACTAACCATACTTTCAAAGGGGGTCGAGCTGAGTGAGGCAGTCCGAGCCACATACGACGTGGAACAGTGAGAATGCCTCCGTTGGGAAACAGGGTGGCGGCGCTGAGTTTTTGGCGCTGCCGCCCTTATCCCAGGGCCTGCATGAGCGGGAACCCACAAACTCCTGCTCACCGTGAAGGCAGAACGCCTGCATATCCGCCTCACCGAGGCTGCCGAAACGCCCATCGACCTGACGTTTTGCGCCAGCCTGACCGAGCACTTGCCTCGTTTGCTCCCCGAGGCCGTGCGACGGAAGCTCAAGCGCGGCGCCATCGATCTGGCGAGCGTGGCGGCGCTGGCCGAGGCGCATGATTACGCCCCCGGCGAACTGTTTTGCTTTTCCGAAGGACCGCGCGTGTTGAGGGCCTGGTTGGAATGATGCCGTCGTAGCGCGGCGGAACTTTCTTCGGTCACGGGGCGCGGACGCGCCTCGTCACGAGAACGTCACATGACATGCAGCAGCGCTGCTGCAATCCTGTCACACATGCCTGAATCCAATGGCAAAGGCGAATACCTGGTGGGGGTCGACTTCGGCGGCACCAAGATCTACGCCGGCGTCTTCGATACGAAGCTCTCGTTGATCGGCAATGCCAAATTCAGCACCAAACCCCAGCGCGGCGCCGGAGCAGTGATCGAGCGCATCGGCCGCTGCGTGCGCGACGCAATCGACGAGTGCGACCTGACACTCAAGCAGGTCAAGGCCGTTGGCGTCGGTGCGCCGGGCGTGGTCGATCCCGAGTCGGGCAAGGTCCTTTTCGCGCCCAACCTGGACTGGAAGGACGTTCCGTTGCAGAAGGAGCTTCAGAAGGAACTCGACCTGCCCGTGTTCGCGGACAACGACTGCAATCTTTGCACACTGGCCGTGCACGCGCACGAGCTTCATGGCAAGCCGCGGCATTTGGTCGGCATCTTTCTGGGCACGGGCATCGGAGGAGGATTGATCATCAATGGCGAACCCTATGGCGGCGCCGGAAATGCCGCGGGCGAAATTGGCCACATGATCCTCCAGACCGGCGGCCCGAAGTGTTCCTGCGGCAATGAAGGCTGCTTCGAGGCGCTGGCCAGCCGCACGGCCATCTTTCGAAAGATTCTCGCCGCCGTGAGGCAAGGCCAGAAGACCGGGCTGACCGAAGCTCTCGGCGACGACCTCAAAGGTCTCCGATCCGGCGACCTGCGTCGGGCCATTCGCCGCGGGGACAAGCTGGTCGAAGGCATCGTCAAAGAGGCGGCCGAGTACACCGGCCTGGCCGTGGCGACCTTGCTCAATCTGCTTAACCCGGAAGTCGTCGCTCTGGGGGGCGGCGTCATCGAGGCGCTCGAAGAAGAGATGCTGCCGACGATCTCGAAAGTAGCGCGCGAACACGCGATGCCGGGTACCGCCAAGGGTACGACGATCCTCGCTTCGACGCTCGGCGACCACGCCGGCATCGTGGGCGCCGCCGTACTGGCGCGGAGGATGACGAAGTAGCCGAGTCGATGCTGCCCCAGCGTCCCCTGGGGTGCAGCGAAAACGTAACGCGAGTTTCACGCGCCTGTCGTTGCGCCGAGCGTTGCAACGGAGTAAGTGGTAGTCGTTATGGCTGCGAAAAGAATTCTGGTGGTCGATGATGATCAGGACATGGCCGAACTGCTGACCGGCGTGCTTCGGGACAGTGGGCACTCCGTCGTTGTCGCGCGCAATGGCCTCGACGCACTCCACTTGAGCCGGCGCCACCTTCCGGACTTGATCCTCCTCGACTTGATGCTGGGTGACATGGACGGATTCTCGGTCTGCCAGCAACTCCGTAGCCAGCGGTCCACGAAGTCGATCCCAGTGGTCATCATGTCTGCGCTGGCGGGCGAGATGGCCCGACTCAACAGCCTGGAATCGGGCGCCGTCGATTTTCTGGGCAAACCGTTCCGCCGGGACGAAATCGTTCGGCTCGTCGACCACTTGCTGACCTCCGGGCGAGAGCGTTACACCGCGCCCAACGCTGCCGAATCGGTTCAGTAATCGGACGCCCCCGGCGCGCGGAGCGACGCCCTCCCTTTCAGAGCTGGCTCTCAGCGCATCATCATCTCCAATTGCGACGGTGTCAGCATCCAGTCAAGGCTCGCGCAGCGGCCGGCTTGCAACCGTTCGATTGAAAGTCGGCACAAGCTGCCTTTCTTGAGCCGGACTGCCAGGATGCGGCCGCCCGTGAGCAACCGCGAGACCAGTGCGCTCAAATCCGGCTCGTGGCCGACCAGGAGGGCGCTTTGCGGCTTGAGTTGTCTCAAGCGCCCGACCAGTCCGGCGGCGCTTGAACCCGGAACCAAGAATTCCGTCAGTTGGAGTCTATGCCGGCAATGCAACGCCTTGGCGATGAGTTCCGCTGTTTGTCGTGCCCGGGCCAGCGGGCTGGAGAGGATTACGTCAAACGAAAGTTCCATCGCGCGCATCGCCGCAGCAGCGTGACGGAGCTTGCGCCGCCCCTTCGTGGTCAATGGACGCTCGGCGTCGCTCTCGTAGCGTCGGGCGTCCCGTTCGACTGCGATCCCGTGGCGCAGCAGGTACAGGTTCATGGTGTTTTTCGGGTGTGCCCGGCGGGTCCGACGCTGGGGCGCGGCGGCCAGAATTGCAAGAGCACGTCTGCGCCGCGAATACAGGCGTCGATCTGTGCCGTGCGACGTTTCAAAAGCCAAAGACGGAAGGCCGCCAGGGCGCGCGCCTGCAGCGGATCCTTCCGCGCAAACTTGTCGAGCCGGCTGAGGAACACATCCGTATCCTGCAATTCACCAAAGAGGGTCTGGAAGTCTTGCATCGCCTTGAGTCGGGAGGCGGAGATGCCTGGCACGAGTCGGTGCAGAACCTCGACCATGTATCGGAATTTTTTGAAGGCCACCCGCGTGCGGTGGAGGGTGGCGACGTTCCCGGGATCCATTTTGCTTCGTCGTTCCACGACTTGCGCGAAAGCCTGATCAATGGACTGAAGGATCGCCCGGCGCTCGCGGCCACGCCGTTCAGGGCTGACGCGCACCCCGGACAGATGTCGGCGGAGAGAAGCTACAAATTCCTTCACCCGGCTCGTTTTCACCGTGCGAATGCGCCGGGCCGAGTCCACCAGGCAACGCTTCTCCCGCCGCAAGAGCGCCTGGCGCAGCGGGCGCGTTTCGGGGAACGCCTTTGCCTGCTGTTCGAGCAGGAGCAGGAGCACCTGCGTATCGCGGAGTGCGTCGAAGGTATCCATGTGGTCCTTCAGCGCGGCCCTGGCTTTCTTGAAGTTCCGCGGGGCACCCAACACCCCCAATAACTCCAGTTGCGCGAGCAATCGGCGGCATTCAACTCGCGAGTCGTGAACCGCCTCCTCGGAGAAGTGACGCTGGCAACGCTGGAGCGCCTTGCGATAGCGCTTCCACTGCTGCCGAAGCGCGGCATCGAGTGTGCCTTCCCAGTCCCTCACCGGCCAGCCCCCCGTGGGACAACGGGCCGGGGCAAGTCCAGGATGGCCGGACGCGGCGCCAATTTGACTTCGGGATGTTTGGCGGAGCGGCGCCTGGGCTTGCGACCGCCCAGTTCGTCCTGAAGGGCCAGCGCCATGAAGGTGGTCTGACTGCGGCGTTCCTGTTCGCCCCGGGCAGGCCGAATCTGCTTATAGGTGCCGTCGGATTGCAGCACCCGCCGCTTCACATTGTCGCCGAGCGTGACGGCCAGGATTTCGTTGTAGAGCCGGTCGGCAATGACTCCGTCCTCCACCGGGAAGGCCAGTTCGATTCGCCGCAAGAAACTGCGCGGCATCCAGTCGGCGCTGGCGATGAAGACCTGCGGCTGGCAGGCATTTTCGAAACACCACACGCGGCTGTGTTCCAGAAAGCGGTCCACAACGCTGGAGACCGTGATGTTCTGGCTGGATCCTTTGACCCCCGGGCGGAGGCAACAAATGCCCCGGACCGCCAGGTCGATTTTCACGCCCGCGCGCGAGGCTTGGCACAGCGCCTCGATCATCTGCCCATCGACCAACGAGTTCATGCGGGCGACGATGCGCGCGGGCAATCCGCGCCGGGCCTGCTCGGCCTCGCGTTCAATCAATTCCAGCACGCGGCCTTGCAACTCGAATGGCGCGACCAGGAACTTGCGCATCGGTTGAAACTGGCACACGCCCGTCAGCAGATTGAACAGGTTGGTGGCGTCCTCTCCAAATTCGGGCCGGCAGGTGAAGTAGCCCAGATCGGTGTAGAGGCGGGCGGTTTGGGCGTTGTAATTGCCGGTGGACAAGTGGACGTAGCGGCTGATGTGCTGCGCCTCCCGCCGGACCACCAAGCAGACCTTGGCGTGAATTTTGTAGCCGACGAGGCCGTAAACCACGCTGACCCCGGCTTCCTCGAGCTTGCGCGCCCATTGGATGTTGTTTGCTTCGTCAAAGCGCGCGCGCAACTCGACCACAGCGGTGACCTGTTTGCCATTGCGGGCGGCGTTGACGAGCGCCTCGACGATGCGGCGGTCCCCGCCCGTGCGGTAGAGCGTGATCTTGATGGCCAGCACACGGAGGTCGTCGGCCGATTTCTCGATGAACTCGACGACGCTTTCGAAGCTGTCATACGGAAGGTGCAAGAGGACGTCGCGCTGGCGAATGGCGTCGAAGATATCCGTCTGGCCCCGGAACACCGGCGCGATGGGCGCAATGAACGGCCGGTCGCGCAATTCAGGCGAGTGGTCGCCTTCGTAAATGGCCATGAGGCGCGTGGGGTTGATCGGGCCGTCGATCACGTACAGGTCCTCGTCGCCCAGGCGGAAGGTCTTCAGCAACGCCTCTCGGACGCTGGTCGGGCAGTCCCGCTCGATTTCGAGCCGCACCGCGTCGCCTTTGCGGCGGTTGTGCAGTTCGGTCTCCACGGCTTTCAGCAGGTTGCCCATCTCCTCTTCGTCGATATACAACTCGCTGTTGCGCGTGATGCGAAACTGGGAGTAACCCAAAATAGTTGTGCCCGGGAACAGATCGCCCAGGAAATGGCCGATGAGATGGGCCAGGAAGATGTAATCCTGCGGGCCGTCGCCGCGCGGCAATTTGACGAGCCGCGGCAGGACTCGTGGCACCTGCACGACCGCCAGATGCCTGAGCGTCTGGCCGGCGGTCTTCATCTCCAGGCGCACAATCATGTTGAGCGACTTGTTCAGGAGTTGCGGGAACGCGTGCGTCGGATCGATGGCCAGCGGCGTCAGCACCGGCCGCACTTCCGTACGATAGAATTCCTCCAGCCAGGATTGGTTGGCCTTGCTCAGGTCGGTGATTGCGAAGAACCGGATGCGGTTTCGCGCCAGCGCCGGCCGCAATTGCTCGCGCCAGCAGCGATACTGGTCGTCGACCATCCGGCGGACGCGCTTGTGGATGGCCCGGAGCGCTTCGCTGGCGGTCAGCCCGTCGGGGCTGCGCTCCACCACTCCGCTCTCGGCCTGCTGCTTGAGGCCGGCGACGCGCACCTCGAAGAACTCATCCAGGTTCGAGCTGGTGATGCAAAAGAATTTCACCCGTTCGAGCAGGGGATTCCTTGCGTCGAGCGCTTCGTCGAGCACGCGCTGGTTGAACTCCAGCCAGCTCAACTCGCGATTGAGCAGAGGGGCGGGCCGGAGGGCGGGTTCGTTTTCGGGGGCATGTTGCAACCGCGCAAGCCTATCGCGGGAACAGGGCCGGATCAAAGTTACAAAATGGTAAAGGGCCCGATTTAGCCCGCGCTAGACCCACTCACCGGGGATCGTAGCCGTTGACGTATGGAGGGTATGGGCCGCGCTTCCAAGTCGTACGGCTCCTCAGGTCGACAGCTACAGCCGTGAATACCAACTTAGACGTTGTGGGTTCAGGTTGATATTGATCTGTTTGGTTTCCAGGTAAGCTTCCAGTCCGTAAGTGCCGAGTTCGCGGCCTGTGCCCGATTGTTTGTAGCCGCCCCACGGCGCTTCGTTGAAGGTGGGGTGATAGGTATTGAGCCACGTGATGCCTGCGCGAAGTTTCTGGAGCACGCGCAGGCCTTTGGCGACGTCACTCGTGAAAACGCCTCCGGCCAGGCCGTAAACTGTGTCGTTGGCCAGGCGCACCGCTTCGGCCTCGTCTTCGAAGAGTTGCACGCTCAACACCGGCCCGAAGATCTCTTCGCGTACGATGCGCATCTGCGGATGGGTTTTCACGAAGACGGTCGGGGCCAGGAAATTGCCCTCCTGCAATTCCGCTCCGGTGAGGCGTCGGCCGCCGCAGAGGAGCTCGGCCCCTTCGGATTTGCCGGACTCGATGTAGCCCAGAACGCGATCCAAATGGCTGCGCGTGATGAGCGGTCCCATCTCGGTCGCCGGATCCAATCCGTCGCCCACGATGAACTTGTTGCTCGCTTCGGCCAGGCGGGGCAGGAAGCGGTCGGCGAGCGAACGCTGGAGCAGTAAGCGCGAGCCGGCGCTGCAGACTTCGCCCTGGCCCGCGTAAATCCCGAACATGGCGTATTCCAGCGCTACGTCGAAGTCCGCATCGGCGAAGATGATGTTTGGGCTCTTGCCGCCCAGTTCGAGCGTGGTCTTTTTCAAGTTGCCGGTGGCGGCTTCCATGATCTTGCGGCCTGTTGCCGTGCCACCGGTGAACGCGATCTTGTCCACGAGCGGACTGGCGGCCAGGGCATTGCCCACCGTCGGACCCGCGCCCAGGAGCAGTTGGGCGCTGCCGGGGGGAAAGCCGGCCTGGGCGATCAACTCGAACAGTTTGATGGCCGAGAGCGGCGTGGCTTCGGCGGGCTTGAGAATGCAGCAATTGCCAGCGGCCAGCCCGGGAGCCAGTTTCCACGCCGCCATGAGCAGCGGATAATTCCAGGGAATGATTTGGCCACAAACACCGATGGGCTCGCGCACAACCATGGTGGTGATGTTCGGGTCGGGCACTTCGAAGGTCTGGCCCTGGGGTTTGGTGATCAGGCCGGCGTAGTAGCGGAAACAACTGGCGGCGTCGGCCACGTCATACCTGGCCTCGCGGAGCGGCTTGCCGTTGTTGCGAGTTTCCAGCGTCGCGAACTCTTCCGCCCGCGCATCGATGGCATCGGCCAGCTTGAACAAGTAGCCCGCGCGCTCGGCGGCGCGCATCTTTGGCCATGGACCTTCGTCAAAAGCCTTGCGAGCCGCGGCGATGGCCAGTTCCGCGTCGGGCCAGGTGGCGTCGGCCACGTTGGCGATGGGCTTGTTGTTGGCCGGGTTGAGGATTTCGCGCGTGCCGCCTTCGAGGGCGGCCTTCCACTGGCCGTTGATGAAGAGGTTGGCGGTGCTCATGGCATCTCTCGGTGCTGACGATTCACTTCAACCACCCATGGACGCAAGCCTTGCTTCTCACGTTGAAAGGTGAGCATACGCCCCCCGCATTGGGAAGCAGATTTCCCTCAGGGCCAGCGTGCCCCGTCCGTTCCGTTTTCAGCTGAGCTTGACGATGAGCGACTTTACTTCGGTCATCTCCTCCATCGCGTAGCGAATCCCTTCGCGGCCGAAGCCGCTGTCCTTGACGCCGCCGTAGGGCATGTTCTCGACGCGGAAAGTGGGGACGTTGTTCATCAGCACGCCGCCCACCTCCAACGACGCGAACGCCTGGAAAGCCCGTGGCAGATTTTGCGTAAAGACACCCGCCTGAAGGCCGAACTCGGAGTCGTTGACGCCAGCCAGCGCCTCCTCGAAGCGTTCGTAACGGTGGAGCGTGACGAGCGGGGCGAAGACCTCTTTGGCGCAGAGGTCGAGCCGCGTGTCGACATTTTCGAGGACCGTCGGCTCGAGGAAAGCTCCGTGGGCCTTTCCCCCCAGGAGAATACTTGCGCCCGCCTTCGCCGCATCCTGAACCCAGGCGCAAACCCGTTCGACCGCTGCCGTATCGATCATGGGGCCGACCACGGTCTGACGCTGGCGCGGATCACCCCAGCGAATGTGGGTGCGGACGTACTCCAGGAACCGTTCGCGGAACGTGTCGTAAATCGGAGCGTGAACGAAGATCCGTTGCACGCTGATGCAGGATTGGCCCGCGTAACTGAATCCACCGCTGGCGATGGCGGGGATGGCCGCCGCCAGGTCGGCGTCTTCGTGTACGATGACGCCCGCGTTGCCTCCGAGTTCGAGCGTGATTCGTTGCTTGCCGCACCTGGCCTTGAGGTTCCAGCCGACGGCCGGGCTGCCGGTGAACGAAACCATCTTCACGCGCGGGTCGCCCACGAGGCGTCCAGCCAGTTCATTGGGGCATGTCAGAATGTTGACTTGACCGGGAGCGACGCCCGCCTGCTCGAGCACTTCGCCCAGCAAGAGCGCTGTGAGCGGCGTTTTGGTGGCGGGCTTCAATACCATGCAGTTTCCCGTGGCGATGCAGGGAGCCACCTTGTGGGCGACGAGATTCAACGGAAAGTTGAACGGCGTGATGCCGTAGATGACCCCCAACGGGAAACGGCAGGTCATGCCGAGGCAGCCCTGCCCGGTAGGGAACGCGTCCATGTCCAGCACCTCCCCGTGTTGACGGCGCGCTTCTTCGGCCGCAGCAGTGAACGTGTTCACCGCGCGCGCCACTTCGGCTTCCGCCAACGCGATGGGCTTGCCGGCTTCCGCGAGGATCGTCTCGGCGAATTCCGCACGGCGCGCTTCGATCCCCTGAGCCACGGCCGCCAGCACGGCGGAACGCTGATATGCCGGCTGATGGCGGACCTGGGCAAAGGCTGTTTGGGCCGCACCCACGGCCGCTTCGATTGTTGATTCGTCGCCAAGGGGGACCTGGGCGACCAGTTGTCCCGTGGCAGGATCGACGACGTCCTTCGTGGCGCGAGTTTCGAGCCACTGGCCACCGATCCAGAGTCGAGGATTCTTCATGCTGAAGTATTAGACTGGTTGCCAAAAGTCATTTCCGAAATGGTGGGGCAAACCTGCCGGTTTGCCGCGGCGCCCAGCAGGGCGCCGCCCACCATTTCGGAAATGACTTTTGGCAATCACTCTAGACGCAGCCGCGAACCTGAGGGGGACGCTGAAGTTTAGGCGCCCCAACCTCACGGTCGCAGCTACACTGAATCGTCACAGCCGCTCGACTTCCCGTTTCTCGACAAAAATCTTCAATCCCTCGCGGGTGAAATTCTCCATGAGCGCCTCGGGATCCATCGCCTCGGGCATCATGACGCCGCGTTCCTTGATTTGGCCCGTCACGAGGAGCTTGGCCACCAGAGCGGGCGGGATGCCCGTCTGCACTTCGGTCAGCGAGTAACCGTACTGCTCGTAGACCTCGCGGTGATTGTCCATCGTGTAGATGAAGTATTCGACGCGCTTGCGGTGCTTGGTGCCGCGTACTTCCGTACCGACGCACGAGTAACCATCAACGGTCGCACCGAGTTGGGCAGGCTTGGGCAAGTTGGCGCAGGCTACGCGCACCGGGGCGACTTCGCAGCCATCGACCTTCACTTTCTTCCACGTGTCGAGATCGAGCAGGGCCAGCGAGCGGGCCAGTTGAACGACCTTTTCCGAGAGCGTGTATTTGAAGACCGAGTAGGCGACACCCTTTTCGACGAAGGGCGGGTAGGTGCCCAGGCTCACGCCTTCCTCGTGCGCCACCGCGTAGGTTTTCATCAGGCCAATGGGGTCAGGAAACCGCACCCAATCGACTTCGGTTTCCAACTGCTTGCCGGCCGTAACGCGTCCATCCTTCACGTAATAGGGAACCGCGCCCAATTCCTCGAAGAGCGTTTCCGGGTTGAACAAGACCGCGAAACGATACCCTTTGGTTTCCGCATTGTCGGCGTCGAGCACGCGAATGCTCGATGCGGTGTCGAGCCGGTCCATGGCCCACCGGGCGAAGACGTTGACCCCGCCGGGGTCCATTCCCATGCAAAGAACGCCGGCGATATTCTTGTCCACGAAGAGATGATTGAACTTCTCGATCTCGGCTTCGAAGGAATTCTTGCCAGGCCGCTTTACGCCTGGCGGCGAATAGATGTCGGCCGCCATGTCGAGGTAATGCGAGCCAGCCTGAGCACAGGCTTCGAGCACCGAATGATTGACCAGGCAGGGACAGGCGTTGAGTGTGACATCGATCTTATGTTCCTTGAGGAATTGCGCCAGATTCGCCGTCTCCATGGCGTTGATTTGATGGACCGCGAAGCGGCTCTTCTTGGTCCGCTCATGGAGTTGAGTGGCGAACGTGGTGTCGATGTCCCCCAGGAAGATGCGCTCGAAGCTGTCGTAGCCGTGGAGTTTGGTCGCAATGACACACCCCACGCCGCCCATGCCGAGCACCATCGCGTTGGCCATAAGTGACTTTCGGTAGTTTCTGTCGAACCATTAGCTGACTTGCCGCTGGCTACGGCATCTTACGGCACCGGCGGCATCCGTGCAAAACGCAAGCGAATCTATCGCCTAAGCTTCCCGACGCCAAGCCTTTCCAAGCAAGGTGATCAAGCGGCGGGCGCGCTCAGGCGTTGTTTTGGAAAACCAGTGCCGCGGCGCGGAATGTATTCAGGTGCGCCTCAACGACTTTGGTGATGTCGCGAGCGTAGCCGCCCGCCAGTACCCACGCGATTGGAAAGCGGCGTTTATGCGCAAATTCAAGCACGCGGCGGTCTCGCTCCAAAAGGTCGGCGTCCGACAGTGCCAGTGGCGAATAAGGATCCTCCTTCAACGGGTCCGCCCCGGCTTGATACAGCAGCAGGTCTGGTTTGCCGCGTTTCACGAGGCTGGGAAGTTGTTCCTCGAGTACTTCGTTCAAACGCCGGCCGTCGCAGCCAGCGGGTAGCGTCGCAGAAAAATGGTTCGGCCCGTCGGTGTGGCGCCGTACGGTGACGTTGTTGTAGGCCCGGTTTTTTTGATAGTCGCTGCCGTAGATGGACAAGGCGGTCAGCCAGGGACGTGCTGGCGCCAGCGCTGCGGTGCCATTGCCGTAGTGAAGGTCCAAATCCAGAATCGATACTGTGCTCACTTCGCCTGCGGCCTTCAGTGCCTCGGCAGCGACGATAAGACCGTTGAACGTGCAGAAGCCTTCACCGTGGTCGGCATGAGCGTGATGGAACCCGCTGGCCAGCGCGGCGCTGACCCCATCACGTAATGCCTGCCGGGCCGCAGCCAGGCAGGCGCCATTCGTCAAACAAACCGACGGGAATAATTCCGGGCTCCAGGGGAATTTCTGCGACTCGGCCAATTTCCGGGGAATGCCTGTGCGCACCGCGTTGATGTAATCGGGTGTATGCACCCGCAGAAGATCCTCTTCTGTCGCCGGTGGCGGCTCCGCCAATGCAACGTTCGCGAATGACTTCAATCCATCCGCCACGAGCGCGAACTTGCGCATGGGCATGATGTGATCGCCGATGGGCGCGGCAAACCCCGGATGGTAGAACGCCGTGATCATTGAGTCGGCGCAACCAGCGGAATGACGACCTCATCGCCCGGATAGGCTCGCAGGCTCCGCCAGACGACCTTCATGTCTTGCTCGCGAAAGCCCGTTGCATACATCCGGTAAAGCCCTTCCACGATTTCTCGAAGCTCCGCGCCTCGGATCACGTGCTCTTCCTCGCGCCCGACGCGTCGGAGAATCAGACCGAAAGGCAACGGCCGGGGGCTACCGCTTGCATCGATTTGCTGGGGTGGCCGAAAGTCCGGCTGAAAGTAACTCGCAGCGGCGGGGTCCACTTTCTTGAAGCCGGCCTTTTCGTAAGCAGCCAACCGGACCAGACGATTCGCCGATTGTGCTTGGGGTTGCTGCCCTTGGTGGGGTGAGCGTCCTCGCGATCCGACCGTGGGATCGTGCGGTGGTGAATCAGGGTGTTCCATCTCCGCCGCCAGCGTAATGGGCGAATCCGCGGGAAATCCCGCCGCCAGCAGGCAGGCACGAGCCGTTTGGATCGGAAATGCTCGTAGCCAGCCAGCAAGTCCCGTCCGTCGCCATGCCTCATCGACCAGCACGTGAGACAAATGCACCAGGGCCTGAGGCGCCCCTCGTTTGTCCGATACAACCGCCGTATGATCCCGCACTGCGGCGAATCGACCGCGGTGGCGAACCAGCATCAGTTCGTAGCGCAACCAGCAATCACTGAGCTTCGTGGCGGGAGGCCATGCAAGCCGTCGCCCAATGACTTCGCGGGACTCCATCTCGTGGAGGGGACCAAACTCGTTCCAAAGCCGTTCGTAGGCCGAGGCGAAGAGCGGGTCGTACCCCGAGGCGACGCGGGCGATATCGAGGTCGCGGCGATCCAGCTCCAGCGATTTCGCATCGCCGGGTGCCAAGTCAGCGGCAATGAACTCAACTGCGCTGTCAGCGTCCGCCATCCCCGCAACCCTCGCCACAAGCGCGCCGGGTGGCGACCAAAAAACAAGTTGCGGCTCTTGGTGTTTGTGACCGGGAACGGTGGTCAGCATTCCGACGGTTTGGCAAGGCGGCGTCCGTATGGTTCACTGTCCCCATGAACGATAAGACGCTTAAGGAATTGCAGGAGGCCGACAGGTCGTTTCATCTCCATCCGTTTACGAATCACCAGGAGATGCACGCCCAGGGGACGCACGTGATGGTGTCCGGGGAGGGCTGCTGGCTCACGGACGGAACGGGTAAACGCCTGTTCGATGGGTTGGCCGGGTTGTGGTGTGTGAACGTAGGCTATGGCCGGCACGAGATCGTTGATGAGGTAACAGAGCAGATGCGGCGGCTGCCTTACTACTGCTCGTTTTTCAACACCACCAATGAACCGGCCATCAAGCTGGCAGAACGACTGGCCCGGTTGGCCCCGCCGCGCGTCCAGCACACTCTCTTCAGCAACTCCGGTTCCGAAGCAAACGAAACGGCCCTCAAGGTCATTCGCGCCTGGCAAAAACTTCGTGGGAAAGCCGGAAAGACCAAGGTCCTCTCGCGGACCTTCTCCTACCACGGCGTCACGCTCGCCACAGCGAGCCTCACGGGCCTGCCCAACTGCAATGAGCCCTTCGACCTGCCCTTGCCCGGTTTCATCCGCGTCCCCGCGCCTCATCCGTACGGCGTCAACAGTCCGCTCGATCCGGCCGCGTACGGCAAGTGGTGCATTGAGGAGACGGCTCGCATCATCCGGCGCGAAGGGGCCGAAACGATTGCAGCCATGTTCGTCGAGCCGGTTCAGGGGGCTGGTGGCGTCATTGTGCCGCCCGAGGATTATCTGCCCGAGCTGCGCCAGCTCTGCCGGGAGAACGACATCCTGTTCGTCGCCGACGAGGTCATCACTGGCTTTGGCAGATTGGGGGCGTGGTTCGCCAGCCAGCTCTGGAAACTGGACCCGGACCTCATCACCCTGGCCAAAGGCATCACGAGCGGCTACCTCCCCCTCGGTGCGACCCTGTTGAGCGAGGAGATTGCGAGGGACATCATCCGTTCGGGGTACTTCTCCCACGGGTTCACTTACAGCGGGCACCCTGCCTCGGTGGCAGCGGCATTGGCCAACCTGGACCTGCTTGAGCGTGACAAACTCATTCCGCGAGTGCGCGACGAGATTGGCCCTTACTTCCAGGGGAAACTCCGGGAGTTCACAGGACACCCAGCGGTGGGCGAAGTGCGCGGTTATGGTCTAATCGGCGCCCTGGAACTCCTGCCGCGGGAAGGCAAGGCCGGCCTGAATCCGGCGAAGCCGCTTGGCGCCGTAGCGGCCCGGCTCGCGCGCGAGGAGGGGGTCATTATTCGCGGCATTCGCGACCTCATAGCGATGTCCCCTCCGTTCATCGTCACGAAGGAAGAAATCGACCATCTCTTTGCGGCTGTCCGGCGCGTGCTGGAGCGGCTCTGGGCATAAGCCGCCCATCGAGTCTATGCCTGTTTTGAAGGCCGGGCTTCGACGCCGAGCCTGTTCTGTGTCGTGGGTCAATCGAATCTTCGGGCCCGTCGAATGTCGCCAATGCCGCAAGAGCTTTGCAAGAGGTTGATATTCATTCGGAAGCGCGACAATGATGCCGACGGCTTAATTTCCCATTGAGGAATCGCACGGCGCGCCGATTCAGTGGTGATAGAGCATGTCAATCGACGCACCAGAACACCAACTGCATAACATCCTCGTCGTGGATGACGAAGAGATCGTTCTAGCCGCATTGCGGGAAATGCTCTCGCGCGAGGGTTACCACGTGTCGACCTGTCTCCGTGCGGAGGAAGCCATTGCGCTGCTCGAGGAACAGACTTTCTCCGTGGTTCTTACAGACCAGAAGATGCCCGGGCTTACGGGCCTGGAATTCCTAGCCTGCGTGAAGGCGCTCCAGCCGGACGCAACCCGCATCCTCATCACCGGCGCCGTCAATCTGGCCACAGTCATCGATTCGATCAACAAGGGGGAAATCTACCGATTCGTCGTCAAGCCATGGGTGCTGGAGGAGTTGCTGGCGACCGTGAGCAATGCCGTGCAGCGCTACGAGATGATTTGCAAGAGCGCCACGCTTATGGCCACCACGCTTGCCATGAACGCGGAACTCAAGAAGGCCAACGCCGCGCTCAACCTGAACCTCCGGCGCTCCGTTGAGCTGTGCTTGACTACAATGGAGTCGTTTTACCCGACCCTGGGTTCCCAGGCACGGCGGGTGCACGGGCTCTGCCGGGCCATGGCAGACGGACTGCGGTTGATGCGCGAAGACCGTGAAACGCTCGAAGTCAGCGCGTGGCTGCACGACATCGGGTTGGTGGGTGTCCCTCGTCAGATTATCCGGCGTTGGGAACGCGCGCCCGCCACACTCTCCAAGGCGGAGAAAGCTCTGGTACAGCAGCACCCGGCCCTGGGGCAGGAATTGGCCAGCTTCGTGCATAACCTCGAGGATGTGGGCCTTATTATCCGCGCGCATCACGAGCGGTTCGACGGGAAGGGATTTCCCGACAAGCTCAAGGGCCGCCAGATCCCGTGGCTGGCTCGGTTGCTCGCGGTCGCGGCCGGCTATGCGGAAAGCCCGCAAGACGGGGCGGCGGCCATTGAGCGGGTGCAGGCGGGCCGAGGAAAGGCCTATGATCCCGAAGCCGTAAAGGCCTTCCTGCGATGCCTGCCTCAGGCCAGCGTGCCCCGGCGGGAGCGCGAAGTGGCCGTGCACGAATTGAAGCCGGGAATGGTGCTCGCGCGCGGTGTCTACTCGCGCCATGGGTTGCAAATAGCGCCTGACGGGCAGAGCCTGACCGAGGCGTACATCGAACGCATTCTTCGGCATCATCGCCTGAAACCCATCACTCAGTCACTGGTTGTTTATGCCTGAGGCGGTAGGCCCTGGTGACCCAGCCGAGCGAGGGTTGTCCTCTAAACTTTTTTTCGAAATCTTTCTCGACTCCAGGCAAGAAATGGATTTAAGTGTCGTCCGTGATTCCAATCAAACGGCCGTGAGGCCCGCAGTGCCCGCAGTTGCGGGCAGCTTTGTTGAGTAGGGCGCACCGGCCGGAGAGTGCTCAGAGACAACTGAGTTTCTTCCCAGGGAGGGGCAAATCCCTTGGTCTATCACGATGCGACGCGATGGTAGGAAGTATGAACTCTCCGCACTGGTAAGCTGAATCACTACATCTTTGACTCTCCCGCAGCGCCACCCGCCCAAGCCCCCGCTGCGGGAAAAAGCCCGCCGCGACGGTGGCATCGCCTGCCCAAGACCCCGTCGCGGCGGCAATTTTTTCTCCCTGAAGTAGACGGATTCTCCCCTAAGTAGACGGACTGCCTCTCGATTGGGTTTCAGGTTTCGGTAAAAAGAAGGTTTCGGTAAAAAAAAGTAACACGGTTTACTTTCACCTTTGCGCCTCTGGCACCTAACGCCGTTGGGTGACAAATCTTCCGAGCGTTGGGAAAGAACTGCCGGGGTAAGGCAACCGGTCACGCCGGTTTTCGCCGTGCTCCAGTTCGTTCCGCCAGGATTTCATTCGCTTCCGGTCGATTCGCGCCTATCCGGTTTTTGCTGGCACAATGGCTGCTCAACGAGTTCCGCATGGAAAGACTGCCGGACTGCGATGACGAACGCTTCCCGCACGGAGAAGGGGATTGCCCGGACCAAACAACACTCGAATCAGCCAACTCCGGCTGCCTTGCCACGTCCAGACAGTCCAGGAACGGGACAGCGGAAAGGCCTTTCGACGAGTCGATCAACCCTTGGAGTCGGCCAGCAACGCCATTTACGGAAACGGACCCGGTCGCCGAGCAACTCAAGTCGCTGCTGCTGGCTGAAGCGTCTCGCTTTCGGCAGAACGCATCCGTCTTCATGGCTGTGGTGGTCTGCCTCAACGAGCGGACAGAACTGCTCGTGCACTTCACCCAGCGGGATGGCGGCGTCCACGCCAGCGTACGTTGTGAGCGAGGAAACAGTGAGCAATTGGATACGCTTTGGCCCTCCCTCAGGCAGGCGCTCTTGCCCCGAAGGGTTCACCTCGCCCCATTGCGGGGCAGTTTCCCGGATCGCTCAGTGATTTCGTCTGCTTCCCTCACGCACCAGCACCCAGAGCGCAGGAGACGGAAGAACGGCGTTCCCACGCGACGGCCAAGTTGGGAGACTTGGGCCTAGCATTCGAGCGCGGACAGCCTTGTCCGCTGTGCTCCTGGCTCAACAACGCGCGGATATTACTGTCTGCGCTGCTGGGTTGTGATGCTGACGGTTTAGAGAGAGCGAGAAATGAGGCCAGCGTTCATCGAAGGAGGGAGCCAGTTTTCCTAGGTAGCCGCGACTGTGAAGTTGCGGGCGACGACGATGAGCTATAGCAGGGTGCAAACGAAAAACGGGCCATCGTCTTGGACTGCGGCAGTCCAAAACCTTGCGCCTTCACCACGCGGCCACAGTTTTGATTACACTGCGAGGCCCGTTGCCATTTCAGCCACAGCTTCGTTCGCAGACGCCCCGGCAATTCGTTCCCGCCCAATGGAACAAACATCCCCGCGATTCGATCCACGCCATGCGGTTGGGCGGATGGGCCGTTGGCAAATCATCACGAAACATTCGGCTTTCACGGTCTTCGTGAAGAACTCCACGCAGGTACGATCGGTGGCAAAGGCTTTGCTAGCCACCTCCCCGCAATGGCGCACGGCCTCACAACGCTCAAACTCGTTCCACTCGCGGCTCGAGCGCTGCGATCTCCGGCACGTGCGATACAACCCCCCAGCCCGACCCTATCCCGCCAACCATGAAAGTTTCTGCCAACTCTCGTCGCATGTCCCTTCGCCGCACTTCCGCTCGGGTCAACCGTCGCCCACGAGCAGCACGCGGTTCGCGTCCGAAGCTGCGCGCGCTCCGCAAACGCACGACCCGGAATGCCCGCAAGTCCACCACACGGCGAAGAACGTCATTGATCGTAAAGCTCGCCACGCCAGGCAGGACCCAGGTCCGAAGGACTGCTGGGCGTCCGCCGGCCATTCCCGAAATGTGGGAGAAGTACGCCCGCGCAGGCCAGGGCACGACCATCGAAGCCGCCATCGTTCAGCAATATCTGCCCCTCGTGAAGACCGTCGTCGGCCGCCTGGCGATGACCCTGCCGGCGCATGCCGCGACGGAGGACCTTTACAGCGCCGGACTCGTCGGCCTGCTTAACGCCGTGCGCCGGTTCAACCCCACCACTGGAGTGCTCTTCGAAACCTACGCCCGGGTTCGCATTCGCGGCGCTGTGTTCGATGAACTCCGCAGGCTCGACTGGGTGCCCCGTTCGGTGCACGACAAGGCCCGCAAAGTCGAGTTCGTCATGCGTTCCCTCGAACAGAAGCTCGGCCGTCTCCCCACAAATATCGAAGTGGCCGCGGCGCTCAATATTTCCGAAGACGAATACGAGCATTTGCTCAACACGATAAAGCCGGCCACGTTCGTTTGTCTGGACTCCGTGCGCAGCGCCGAACAAGAAGGCGACGCCACGCAGCATGAAGCCGTGGCCGATGCCACGCAACCCGACCCGGGTTATTCGACCGCGCGCGGCGAAATGGCCGGCCTCATCGTCCGTCGCTTGAAGCATCTTCCCGAAGTGCAGCGCAAGGTGCTCGCCCTTTATTATTTCGAGGATCTCCGCTTGCACGAGATCGCCGAAGTGTTCGGCGTCACCGAGTCGCGCATCAGCCAGATTCACTCTGCGGCGGTGCTCGCCCTCCGCGGCTACCTGCAGAAGCACGATACCATTCGAGAGGCCGCCTAACCTCCGCACCATTCACACGCACCCCGGACCGAACCCCAAGGAGCGGCTGATGACCCAGGAACTTCAACAACTGCTCGCTGCGCTGCGCGAGGAACTCAAGCATTACGGCGAGTTGCTCGCCTTGCTGGAACAACAGCGGAACAGTGTGCATGGCAGCGCCCCTGACCGGACCTTCTACGCGACGGCAGCCATCCAGCGCCAGGCCGAGGCGACGCTCAAAGCCCGGCGTATCTCCGAAACACGCCGCAGGGCGCTGGCTCGCGAACTGCGCCAGGACGAGAGCGTGACCGTGCTCCAACTCACGCCGCTGGTTCCGCCGCAATTCCGGCCTCTCCTTCAGTCCCTGATCGAGGAGAACAATAGGCTCTTCCAGTCTGTGCAGTGGGCGGCCCGCGAAAACCACGTGCTTCTCAGCCGTTCGGTGGCCTCGATGGAGGAGTTCCTCGACCTTCTCTTTGACGGCGAACCGCCGGTCGCTGCTTGAATCCGCAACGGCTGGACGGATTTGCCTTCGGTACTGTCGAAGCGGCTGTTTTTGCCGCGTCCGACTGGACTCCTCCCACGGAGCCGCACATGAGGCAACAGCGCAACACACACCACCTCCGCAGGATAGCACGGGCGGTGAAAGCCATTGCGCTGGCGAAGCTCCAATGGCACTGCCTTTGCTAGACGTGAGCTTGGAATGAAAACGGTCAGTACCAACGCCCCGCAAATGTCGACCAAGACGGAACTCACACTGAAGTTCCCCAACGGCATCCTGGGCTTCGACCATGCAAAGGAATTCACCCTGCACGCCGCCACCCCCGGTTCGCCCTACCTGTGGCTGGAGTTGGCCAGCCAGCCGGGCCACGGCTTCGTGGTGGTGGCGCCGGCCAGTTGCGCGCCGGGCTACGCGCCGGACATCAGCCAGCCGGACGTCGAATTCCTCGGGTTGAATTCCGCGGATGATGCGTTTGTGCTGAACATCGTCACCCTGCGTGCCAATGGCGAATCGACGGCGAACTTGCGCGCACCGCTGGTCCTGAACCGCCACACGCTCGTGGGCAAACAATGCGTGCCGGCTAATGTCAGCACGTTCAGTATCCAACACCCCATTCAGACTGTGTCGGCTGCAGCCGCTTGAGCTCAGGATCGACCAACCATTCACTTCCCTCCATGCTCGTCCTCTCCCGCAAGGTCAACGAAAACATCGTCATTGATGGCCGTATCATCGTGAAGGTCGTGCGCACCGAAGGCAACCTCGTCAAGATCGGCATCCAGGCTCCGCCGGAGGTGCCCGTGCATCGGCACGAGATTTACGAGGAGATCGAACGGAGCAACAAGGCCGCCCTCACGCCCATGCCAGCCTCGTTCTCGAGCCACCTTCCTAAAGCGGCGGGCCAGTGAGCCGTCTGCTTTCCGTAGCTCTCTTTTTTCTCCGACTCTCTTTCCGACTCTTACTCCTGGATCCTTGAACAGGAGGAAACGGAGTCATGAAGCGAAGTGCGAGGCCTTGTCTCGCCTCGATGGCCCGAAGGCTGATTCTCTGTTTCCTCTGTTATCTCCTGTTCGGTGCTTAATCTAGGGCTGAATAGCAACATCGACACATGTTGCTAATTGTTTCGGCTCTCCTCCAGTTGTTGCCCCGCCTCCTGGCTTCTGTTACACAGGGCCTCCGTGAACCCGATGCCCACTGCCTCACCCGACATCCATAGCGAAGCCTTCTTGCACAGCCTCAAGAAGCGTCAACTCAAGCTCTCCATCGCCTGCGCCGCGACCTTTCTCGTCGCGCTCCTTGGCATGCCGCTGCTGAACTACTATGTGCCGGAGTTGATGGCGCGTCGTGTCTTCGGCTTTACGCTCACCTGGCTGATTCTCGGCGTGATGTTCTTTCCATTCGTCTGGATCATCTCCTGGCTGTTCATCCGGCGGTCGATTGCGCTGGAGGAGGCGGAGGTCGCGGAGGTGGCAGAGGGGCAGAGGGGAAAAGGAGAAAAATGCCGTGAGTGAGCGAGCCGGTGAGCCGGTGAGTGAGAGCCGCACCGGTTGAGTGAACATCAATAAGAACGAAGGATGAAGCTCATCAAGCATCATTGGGAACTGGATGTGTACAAACTGTCGGTGGAAACGTCGATGAACATCTTCGGGCGTCGAAGCGTTGGCCGAAGGAAGAAATGTATTCGCTGAACGATCAAATTCGACGCGCCTCCCGAGCTGTTTCCGCCTCAATCGCCGAGGCCTGGCGCGGGCGAAAGTATGAAGCCGTCTTCGTCAACAAACTGAACGAGGCTGAACGCGAAGCCGCCGAGACTCAGACCTGGCTCGAATACGCAGTGAAATGCGATTACCTGGACCGGAAGGAAGGCGCCCGATTGTTTCGGGCTAGCGATCGAGGCATCGGCAAGCTCGTAAAGATGGGTAACGAACCCGGTCGCTGGATTCTCGCAAAATCCCGACCTCGCTCCTGACACGCCTCCCACTCGCCGGCTCACAGGCTCACCCACGCACGCATGACCATCGACCCCTGGATCCTCACCTTCAGCGCCCTCACCGTCCTCGTGACGATCTGGATGGGCTTCTGGTCGGCGAAGAAATCCAAGACCGCCTCGGACTTCTTCGTCGCTGGCCGGAGTGTGAGCGTGGGGTGGAACGCCAGCGCCATCTCCGGCGAATACTTGAGCGCCGCCAGCTTCATGGGCGTGGCGGGCATGGTGATGTCGAGCGGTTATGACGCGCTGTGGTATCCGGTCTGTTACGCCTGCGGTTACCTGTTCCTGCTCTTGTTCATTGCCGGGCCGCTGCGGCGGTTCGGGGCCTACACGATTCCCGACTTCGCCGAGGGCCGATTCGACTCGCCGCTGTTCCGCAAGATCGCCGTCGTGTTCGTCTTGTTCATCGGGTTCTTCTACACGATGCCGCAGATGAAAGGCGCGGGGACGACGCTGAGCTATATCTTCCAGGATCTCGACTTTCGCGGCACGCCGCTGGCCTTCCTCGCTCCGCACGATAAGGGCGAAGCGCTCAAGGGGCTGCACTACGGTGTAGGCGTGTTCCTGGTGGGCGCGGTCATCACGCTCAATGTCGCGCTCGGCGGTATGAAAGGCATCACGCTGGTGCAGGCGTTTCAATACTGGGCCAAGATGTTCGCCATCTCCGTGCCCATCTTCGTGCTCATGGCGGTGTATGGACATTATGGGAAGCATGTCGGCGAGAACGCTCCCCAGCCGAAGGCTGACTTTCCGGTCACTGCCAAATTATCTACAGAGCCCCGGCCCTTTCGCAGAACGCTGTCCCTCTTCGAGGCCGCTGACGAATACGCCCGGCTGACTGGGCGCACTTTGCTTTACTCCGGCAGCCCACAACTCGATCGGCTCGACCGGACGATGAAAGGCCGATTGAGCAGGTGGGGATTGGTGAAGGGACCTCGACTGCCTGCAACGATGTTGGAATTCGAGTCGCCACTCGTATCCGGCGAAGTCATCACAAATTCTCCTCCGGCCTTGGCTGACGCAGCGCGACTGTCTCTGGTGCCGACCGCGAACAGTGCTGGCATGAAGGTCATGGCAACGGGGCGAAGCCGGACTGAATTAGCAAAGGGCCTTGCCTTGCTTGAAGCCTCGCATGTTCTTGTTTCTCCACAGCATCGAGTCCTGGACATCTGGAGGCGACTACAACTCAACGGCGTGACGCTTACCGCGATTGGGAAGGAGTACCTGTTGGCCGCGGCGCAGCCGCCGAACGCCAAAAGGACATTGCCTGCGAATGCCCCACCCGATGCCACCTGGCTCAACCCCTTCGGCCCGCTCACTACCAAAGCCGCCAAGGCGGCCCCCGGCACGCCGATTTACAACGGGCCGTGGCACACAGGCAGCGTGATGAAGGCTTATGCCAACGTCACGACACACACTGCGAAGGACAAGCTCGCCGGCATCAATACGCAGGTTGGCGACACGGGACAGGTCGCTGCTGCGCTGCTCGTGATGAACTACGCCTATTTTCTGGCGCGCGCGGAGCCGTTCAACTTTAGCACGGAAATGAAGATACTTCATTCACCCGCCGTGAATTCGCTTAGCATCTCGTGGCCCGGGTTCCTACAAGCCAAGCATCGAAAGGTCGCCGACTCGATTCTCACCGCGTTAAGGACCAACGGAGTCGAAGTAGTTCGGGAAGAGAAAGACACCTTCAAAGCGTTCACGCGAAAGGAGGCGACTATTGTGCCATTGGACGCCCGGCCGTATTCGCTCCTCTACACTTACTCCCTCATCATCGCCCTGGTCTGCGGCACCGCGGGCCTGCCCCACATCCTCGTGCGTTTCTACACCAACCCCGACGGTGGCGCCGCCAAGCGCACCACCATGTGGGTGATGATTCTCATTGGCGTGTTCTATCTCTTCCCGCCCGTGTTCGGCGTGATGGGACGCAACCTGATGCCCGAACTCTACAACGGTCTCACCGGAGTGAAGGGGACAGATGGCGTCGTGCTCCGGCTGCCGACGATCCTTGACCGGCAGAAATTCGGCGTGCTGGGCAGCGTGCTGAGCGGAATCACCTGCGCGGGCGCGTTTGCCGCGTTCATGAGCACGTTCAGCGGGTTGCTGGTCAGCATGACGGGCGCAATGGCGCATGACGTTTACGGGCGCATCCTTCGTCCGGGGGCCACGGCGCAGCAGCGATTGCTGGCGTTCAAGATTGCGGCGGTGGGCCTTGGCGCTGGGGCGATCCTGCTCGGGTTCTTTGTCGAGAAATTCGAGATCAACAAAATGGTCGGCTGGGCTTTCGCCATCGCGGCGACGAGCTACTTCCCATTGCTGTTCCTAAGCACGTGGTGGCGCGGCATCACGATGAAAGGCGCGGCCACGGGCATGTTGGTTGGCGGCACGCTGAGCCTGCTTGCCATCGCCAGCACGATGTTCGCCGACCAGGCCGCATGGGCGACCGGCTTGAAGGACTACTACGCCGCCCGTCCGCTCTTGCGCATCCTGGCCGAGCAACCGGCCATCTGGGGTCTGCCGCTGGCGATGGGCTTGATGATTGTCATCAGCAAGCTCACCGCGAAGGACATTCCCGCCGACATTCGCATGAAGATGCTCGTGCTCCACGCGCCGGAGAAGTTGGGGCTCAAACAGGAGTATATCCAGGAACACCAGCAAGGGCATTGAACTGCTCGCCTCCGCCGACGCGGAGCATCAAGCGGAGCAGCCGATTGAAGGTTGGACAGTTGGTGCGACCCGTTGCTTCTCCCGGAGGGAGAATCGACAATAGCCCGGCAGTTCACTGCCGGGTCCAAGGTCGCTTTAGCAACAGTCCCGAAGGGACGGCCGAGGCCGTAGCGTGACACTGCCTCGGCCGTCCCTTCGGGACTTAATCATTTTCCTGTCGAACCCGGCAGTGAACTGCCGGGCTATTTTCAAATCTCCCTTCGGGAGATAGCTACTGGCCGCGCACGCGGAAGAACATTTGCGTGGCGGTCATGGCAACGGTGGCAGTGTTCGTGGTGTAGGGACCGGAGGGCGCCCAATACGTTGCGGGCAGGGCGGGGGAGCTTTGCAACTCGAAGGGAGGCGTGCCGCCGGTCCAACGAAGGACCGCGTTGCCGCCGCTGCGTTGGATGTTGAGCTGAATCGCGTCGGTGACGGTGAGGGTCACGGCATCATAGGCCGGAGTGTGGATGCCGTTATCCGCACTGAACATCAGGGTGAACTGGCCCGTATTCGTGAAGGTCACCGTGGTGTTGGTTTGGTTCGTATTTCCAAAAGTGACATTGCCGGGACCGGAGTAAAGCTTCCACAGCAGGGTCAGAGGCGCAGCGTTGGTGTAAGAGACAACTGCAGCGAGGTTCACCGGCGTGCCGCGCAAGGCAGTCCGATCCGGTCCGGCGTCTACGACAGGTGCGCCCGGCGAACGCGGACCTCCGGTCGGGCCGGTGGTCTGGACGACTTCAAAATTCGTGATGGAGAGTCCGGTGATGTGGCTGAACGCGTTGTTGGTCCAACGTTGATCCGGGACGACGGAGATCGAGAAGAAACTGCTGCTGTTGTCGGCGATGATGCCGCCGTATTTCTTCAACGCCGCGACGATCGCCTTCTCCTGTTTTGTCCAGCTCGCTGGGGCGGTGAAGCTCGCCTTGAGACGCAGTCGCTGGCCCATCGCCGGGATGTTCACGTTGGTCGTGGAGGGAGATGAGGCGTGGTGGGTTGCGGGGTAGATGTACTCGCGGCGCGTGTGCTTGACGATCATCCGCACCGCGTGCTCGATCTCGCCCCGTTCACACTCGTCGTAACGGACCAGTCCGCCGAGCATCGACAATCCGGCGGCATCGGCGGAAGTCCAGCCTGCGGGGCGCAGCGTGTTGTTGGTGAAGTTGAACCTCGCGCCGTTGGCGCTCTGCCAATGATTGCTTGGGCTGGTCGCGAGCAGAGTCTCCCAGGTTTCCCAGAGGTACCCTGTGCCCGGTTGGATGATGATGGAATGGCGATCCCCGCCACTGTTCGAATCATCGCGCTGGACCTGAAGCAGTGTTTGAGTGCCGGTCTCCGAGGGCCAGCCTTCAATGGGCAGGTTCGTCGGAATGGGATACGGACTGGGATCGGATTCGTCCCCGTAGTAGACGAAGTCAATCGGCACGAGCGGTTGGTTGTTGGGAACGAAAACAAAATTCATTTCTTTGAACGCGCGCAGTTTCGGACTGTTCGTGCCGACGGCATTCAGCTCCGAAAAAATCTGCGCGATCATCGCGTCGGAATTGGCCAGCAACGGGCGGCGCGAGATGTCTTCGTTCCAGGCATTGTCGCGCGGGAAAAGTTGCAAGCCGGACATGACGGCATCGGCTTCCGGAGTGTTGAACAGGGTGACGTTGGTGACGACGGGCATCGGCCCGAGGATGCGCCCGGCGTGATTGATGCGCTCGGCCGCGCGCGCAGGAATAATCAGCAGAGCGAGGAGGAAAAACGCATGGGCGTGGACACGCATCGCGAATCATCGCTCACCGAAGCAGAATTGCAATTTCCACGGCATTTTGGGCGAAACGTGGGCATGTCGTGTAACGATCCTTGACGGAATTGGCCCAGAATCGGGGCATTTTCCATTCACGTTCTTCCACAGCGTGTCGATTAGGTTCCCTGTGAAGAACATAGGGCTATTGAAAAGGGCGACCCGAGAGGTCAGGGCAGGCTTGCTCGGGTGCATCGGAATAGTGTGTAAGCCACGCGGCTACGGGGCGCGAATCAGTCTCGCTCTCGGGCTGCTTTTGCTCGGCGCTACGGCATCGCGGGCAGCTGTCATTATTACCAACGCGACCGGCGGGACCAACATCTCGGCCGATACGGCCCAGAACGCTGCCGTACCCTCGTTCACCACACTTGGCAATATCGTGATTCTGGAAGGAGCCACGGGCGACTTCGCGACGGGCTCGAGCGTCACACTCATGCTCACGGCTCCGACGGGCTGGCGATTCAACGCCGGCATCGGCGCAGCCTCGGCAACCAAGGTTTCAGGAACCGGCTCTCCCGAAGTCAACGTCAACAGCATCACGGTGACGGCAACTCGGATCACTGTAACCCTCACCATCAACGGGACGGCACAGATCAATTCGTTGACGATTAGCGGTATCCAGGTGCAGCCCACCACCGGCGGGACGTTGCCCGCTTCCGGGAACCTCTACCGCGCGAATGGGGGCGGCAATGGGGGAACGGCTTCGATCAACGGGATTACCACGACAGGAAACGGGAATGGATCGGGAGGATCGAACTTCGGCTCGCTTTCTCAAGTCGCCGGCGTGGCCGCAAGGCTGGGCGTCTCCACTCAACCGTCCGCCACGGCGGCGGCGGGTGTACCCTTCGCGCAGCAACCGGTGGTTCGAATCGAGGATCAATTCGGCAACCTGGTGAGTTCGGACAACTCGAGCCTCGTGACCGCCACGCGGAACGCAGGCGCCGGCACATTGCAGGGCTTGACCATGGCGGGCGCCGTCAATGGCATCGTGACCTTCAACACTCTCTTCCACACCGTTGCCAACACAATCACAATCGATTTCACCAGCGGGTCATTGACGAAAGCCACATCCAGCAACGTCGTCGTCAACGCGTCGTCTGCGATCCGGTTGGCCATCCAGACACAACCGTCAGCCCTTGCCGCGGTCACGGCGCCCTTCGCGCAACAGCCGGTCATCCGCATCGAGGACCAGTTCGGCAATCTCGTGACCTCCAACAACAGCACGGTGGTCACGGCCACGCGCGGTGCAGGCACGGGCAATTTGCTGGGCACTCTCAGTGCGACCGCGGCCAGCGGCTTGGCCAGCTTCAGCAACCTGGCCCACGACACGATCGCGACCATCACGATCAACTTCAGCGCCTCCGGCTTGAGCGGGGTCACATCGAGCAACGTCGTGGTCGGCCAGGGCAACAGCACCACGACTGTCAGTTCTTCGGCTAATCCGTCGGTCGTGGGTCAGTCGGTGGTCTTCACCGCCACCGTGGGCTCGCTGTCCGGCGCGACCAACCGCACAGGGACGGTGCAGTTCAACATCGACGGTGTGGACTTTGGCGTTCCGGTCTCGCTCTCGTCAAACAGCGCTCCCAGTGACCCCATCTCCTTTTCGTCGGTGGCGGGTCACACGGTGACGGCCATCTACAGCGGCGACGCCAATTTCAGCGGGAGCACGTCGCCGAACTTTACGCAAACAGTCAACAAGGCCAACACGACCACGACGGTGATTTCCTCGAACAATCCCTCGGACTTCGGCCAATCGGTCACGTTCACGTCGATCGTCTCGATCGTCTCGCCCGGCGCAGGCACGTTGACCGGCACGGTGACATTCCGGGACGGAGCGACCCCCTTGGGAACCATCGCGCTGAGTTCAGGCCAGGCAACGTTTACCACGTCGTCGTTGAGCGTGACCAATCACGCGATCAGCGCGGTTTACAATGGAGACGGGAACTTCAACACCAGCACTTCACTCAACCTGACCCAGACGGTGAATAAGGCGAGCGTCACTGCGGCGGTGACTTCTTCGCTGAACCCTTCCGTATACGGCCAGTCGCTGACCTTCACCGCCGCGGTCAGCAGTGTGTCGCCGGGAGCCGGTATTCCCACAGGGATCGTTACCTTCAAAGACGGCGCGGCGACGCTGGGCACCGGAACGCTCGCGGGCGGCCTGGCGACTGTCACCACCTCGACATTGGGCGCGGGCAGCCACACGAACATCACGGCGGTGTACAATGGCGATGGAAACTTTCTCACAAACACCTCTCCGGGTTTCACGCAGGACGTCATCAAATCCGACACCACGACGAGCGCTTCCGGTTCGACCAATCTTTCGGTGTTTGGTCAGTCGGTCACGTTCACGGCCACCGTCAACCCGGTCGCGCCTGGTGGGGGCACACGCACGGGCACGGTGACGTTCACCATCGATGGCGTGAACCAGGCGCCGATCAGCGTGAATGCTTCCGGTCAGGCCACCTTGACTCTCTCAACGTTGAGTCTTGGCTCCCATGCGGTAACCGCCACCTACAATGGGGACGGAAACTTCAACCCTAGCGACAGCACGACCTCGCCGGTCAACGTCACCGTCAACCAGGCCAACTCAACCACGGTGATTGTGTCGTCGGTGAATCCGACAGTCTCCGGACAGACCGTGACTTTCACCGCCACGGTGAGCCCCGTCGCTCCAAGCTCTGGTTCGCCAACCGGCATCGTGACATTCACAATCGACGGAACACCTCAGACGCCGGTTGCGATTAGCTCCGGCATTGCGACCTTCAACACCACGTCCTTGAGCGTGGGCGCACACACCGTTACGGCTGCTTATGGCGGCACTGGCAATTTTGCCGCCAGTGCCTCGTCGAATCTCACGCAGACAGTCAACAAGGCCAATACCACGACCACGGTCAGTTCCTCAGCCACCCCGTCTGTTTTTGGTCAAGCGGTGGTCTTTACGGCCACGGTGACGGCGACTTCACCGGGAGGCGGCACGCCAACGGGCACTGTCACTTTCAGGGATGGCGCCACGACGCTGGCGACAGTGACGCTCAATTCCGGCCAGGCGACTTACACGAATTCGATCCTGACTGTTGCTGCTCATACGATCAACGTGGTTTACAGCGGGAGTGCAGAATTCAACGCCAGCACTTCGCCGAACTTGACGCAAACGGTGAACCGGGCCAACACCGCGACTGCGGTGGCGTCCTCCGCGAATCCATCGTGCCCCGGCCAATCGGTAAATTTCACTGCCACGGTCAGTGTCGTGGCGCCGGGCTCCGGCACGCCTACGGGCACGGTGCAATTCAGGATCGACGGCGCCAACTTCGGGCCGACGGTGACATTGACGAATGGCAGCGCGACCAGCGGATTCACCTCCTCGTTGTCGGCAGGCAATCATACGATAACGGCCATTTACAACGCGGGCGGAGGCAGCAGCTTTAATGGCAGCACCGCGCCCAACTTCACGCAGACGGTCAACTCCCCGCCGACTTGTTCGATCACGGGTTCAAGTCCCGTTTGTGCCAATGTCCCTGGCAACACCTATACGGCGCCTACGGGAATGCTCGCGTACGGTTGGTCCATCAGCGGCAGCGCGACCATCAACGGCGCCACCAATGCCCAGTCCGTCAGCGTGGATCCCACCGCAGGTGGTTCATTCACCTTAACGCTTTCTGTGACTGGGACCAATGGTTGTACCAGTACTTGCAACAGGTCGGTGCCCGTCAACACTCCGCCGGCGATTACGTCGCAACCTGGCGCTCGAACCGCCTGCGCGGGAGCGGCAGCAACGTTTTCCGTAACGGCTACGGGCACCAGTCTGACCTACCAGTGGCGCCGGAATGGCGGGAACCTCGTCAACGGCGGAAACGTCTCCGGCGCGACGGCGGCCACTCTCACGCTCAATCCCGTAGGCTTCGGCGATTTCGGTTCATACGACGTGGTCGTCAGCGGCGCGTGCACGCCTTCAGTCACGTCCAGCGCGGCGAGCCTGACCGTTTTTCCCAGCCCTGACGCCACCATTACCACCTTTGCTGAAGTGTGTGAGGGTTCGAGCGGCATCGTGGCCTCCGTGCCCGATGCGGGTCCAAGCGGCACCTATTTGTGGACTGCCAGTGGGGCAACGATAACGTCCGGGCAGGGCACGCCCATGATTACTTATGCCCCGTCTACTTCCGGCTCGATGACACTTGGGGTGTTCGTCACAAACCTTTTGGGTTGCGGTGTATCAAGCAGCGTGGACATCCCGATCAATAAACCGCATGCCGACATCCAGGTCTGGAAGACACGGCCAACAACATTGTGGAATGAATCCGGCACGCTCAATTCCGGCGATCACAGCTACAACGAAGGTAACCCTGTTCCATTCCGGCTGGTGTTAGTTTGCCCTCCGGCCACTTGGACTTTCACCTTCCAGTACGATTTCGTGGACAACAACTCCTCCAGGCACTTCATCGACTTTCTCACGACTTATAATGTCCCGGACTGCCGTTCGACTGCCGTCTCCACGCGCGAGTGTGAGGGCCAGACGTGCGTCGGAGCGCCGACGACCTTCCCGATTCCCGCCGACGCGTCATTGCCCGTGGGGCTACAGGCTCCCGGCAGCTTCACAGTGTATAACGGCACGATCACGAACATTGGTGTCTACAGTACAATCCTGACTGCGGGCACAGTATCGAAACGCCTGACGATCAGCGGGACAAGTGCAGGCACTTCGCCGAATGTCTTGATCTTGTTTGGCGGCCACCTGGCCGCGGAACAGGACTGGGGCATCGGCAACGGCGCGGGTTCGTTCTCTGGCTCCTCCGCGAAAATGACCGTCATCAATTTTAGCGGCGGCGGGAATGATGACACGGCATCCGTCAATCCGGCTGGCGTGCTGCGGAATTTTCTCACAATTAGCGACGTGACCGTCGCGGAGGGCAACAGCGGAACCACCATGGCAATGTTGACCGTGACGCTGGATCCACCAAGCACCGGCCCGGTCTCGGTGGATTGGGCCACCATGGATGGGACGGCCACATTGGCGGATAACGATTACCAAAGCGCCAGCGGCACACTGAATTTCAATCCGGGTGAATCCAATAAAACGATTACCGTCTTGATCAACGGCGACACGAAGTTCGAATCCAACGAGACCTTCTTTGTCAATCTGAGCGGCCAATGCAGTTCCGGCCTCGCCGATGGCGGAGGTATCATCACAATTCAAAATGACGACGGGCTGCCCGGCCTGATGATCGGCGACGTGACGGTAACGGAAGGCAACACCGGAACAACCAATGCCGTCTTCAACGTCAATCTGTCGAACCCCAGTTCACAGACAATCACCGTGAACTATGCCAGCGCGAATGGGACGGCGACGCTGGCTGACAACGATTACCAAGGCACCAACGGCACGCTCACGTTTACGCCGGGACAGACCAACCGAACGCTCGTGGTGCGGGTCAATGGCGACACCAAGTTCGAACTCGACGAGACATTCCAGGTCAATCTCTCCAACGCGACCAACGCGTTCCTGGCTGACAGCCAGGGTATCGGCACCATCCTCAACGACGAACTCCTGCCGTCCATTAGCATCAACGATGCGGCCGTGACCGAGGGCAACAGCGGAACGGTGAACGCCGTGTTCACCGTGAACCTCTCGATTCCCAGTTCCCAGATTACTACGGTCAACTACGCGACCGCCAATGGGACCGCCACGCTTGCCGACAACGATTACCAGAATGCTGTGGGCGTCGTGACGTTCGCTCCAGGGCAGACCAATCAGACGTTCACAGTGTTGGTTAACGGCGACTTCAATTTCGAGCCGAACGAGACCTTCCTGGTCAACCTGTCCGCCGCCACGAACGCGACCATCAGCGACAATCAGGGCATCGGCACGATCAACAATGATGATCTCCTGCCCTCCATCACCATCAACGATGTCACGGTGACCGAGGGCAACAGCGGAACCGTCAATGCCGTATTCACGGTGCACCTCTCCAATCCCAGCTCGCAGAGCGTCACCTTCAACTACGCGACCGGCGACGGGTCCGCGACCCTGGCCGACAATGATTACCAGACAGCCACGGGTACCGTGACGTTTGCTCCGGGGCAAACCAATCAGACGCTCACGGTGTTGGTGAACGGCGACACAAAACTTGAAACAAACGAGACCTTCCAGGTTCACCTGTCCGGTGCGAGCAACGGGACCCTCGTCGACAATCAGGCCATCGGGACCATCGCGAATGATGATTCGCAGCCGACGATCAGCATCGACGACGTCACGGTGATGGAACTGGATTCGCTGACCACGAATGCCGTCTTCACGGTCCGCCTCTCCAATCCGAGTTTCCAGACCATTACCGTAAACTACACTACCGCCGATGGCACAGCCACGGCCGCGGATTACCAGGGCGCGAGCGGCACGTTGACCTTCGCCCCCGGGGAGACCAATCATACCATTGCCGTTGTGGTCAAAGCCGACACCATTGACGAACCGAACGAAACGTTCTTCGTCGACCTTGACAGTCCGCTGAATGCGACCCTCGCGGACAGCCAAGGGCTTGGCACGATCCTCGACAACGACGCGCTGCCCAACCTTTCGATCAATTCCATCTCCGTGACGGAGGGCAACAGCGGGACAACGCTGGCGATTTCAACCGTGACTCTCTCGGCGCCCAGCGACTTTGCTGTGACGGTGAATTGGGCTACGGCTGACGGGACCGCCACGTTGGCAAACAACGATTACGCGACCTCCAGCGGCACGTTGTTCTTCGAGCCCGGGGTCACCGCCCTCACGATCACCAACGCCGTTAACGGCGATACCTTCGATGAACCGAACGAGGGCTTTTTTGTCAACCTGAGCGCTGCCACCAATGCCACGATTTCCGACCCCCAAGGCGTCGTAACCATCTTGAACGACGATGGGACGCCGACCATTGGCATCAACAATGTTTCAGTCATCGAAGGAAACACTGGAACGACGCAGGTCGTTTCCACGGTAAGTCTGACGGTTGCCAGCGCCCGAACCTTGACGGTCAGATGGGCTACCGCGGATGGGACGGCGACCGTAGCGGACAACGATTACGTGCCAGCCAGCGGGACGCTGAGCTTCGCTCCCGGCGTCACCAGCTTGACGATCACCAATCTTGTAAAGGGTGATACGGTCAACGAACCCGACGAGATGTTCGTGTTGATGCTGAGCACGCTCTTCAGTTTCAATGATTCGTCCGGCAGCGAAGCGACGTTTCCTCCTGACGGCCAGCCGGCCAACGCCAACGTCAGCGGCATGAGTCGCGGGCCGGGCCTTGATGTGGTCCTCGCCAGTGGCGCATTCAGCTCCCGGTCCTGGACGACGGCTTCCGGCCCTTATTACTCGTTCAGCATCACACCGAACGTCGGGACCCCAATCGCGCTGTCGGGGCTCGGTCTCGATGCACAGCGGTCCGCCACCGGTCCGGACACTCTGGCCCTGCGTTCAAGTCTGGATGGATTCGCCGGGGACCTGGCCACCTTCTCCCTGTCGTCCGCAGATACCTTGACCCATTTCGTGGCCGCTCTGGGTCCCGCATTCCAGAATCTCACGACCCCGGTCGAGTTCCGGATTTTTGCCTCGGGTGCAATCGACGCGAACGGTACTTTGCAAATCGATGATGTCGAACTGTTCGGCGACTTCAATCAGGGCATGGCCGCGATTCTGAATGATGATTGCATCGCTGCCTCGATCGCCCAACAACCTTCCTCTGCCTCCAAGTGTGTAGGCGAGCCGGTGACCTTCTCCGTGTTGGCAGCCGGCACCGAGCCCTTGACCTACCAGTGGCGCAAGGATGGAGGCGACATCGGAGGCGCAACCGGAAGTAGTTATACGATTGCCTCTGTTTCGCCTGCGGACGCCGGCAGCTACACGGTGGTCGTCGACAATGCTTGCGGATTTGACATCTCCAGTCCTGCTTTCCTGACGGTGAACTTGCCGACGACGGCCAGCGGCCCAGGCGATTTGACCCGGTGTTTTGGTGAAAGCGCTGTCTTCAGCACGGTGGCATCAGGGACAGGCCCATTCACGTATCAATGGAGCAAGGATGGCACGGATATCGTTGGAGCAACCGTTGACACGATTAGCATCGGGTCGGCCACGGCAGCGGATGCAGGCATTTACTGCGTCATTGTGAGTGGGACCTGCGGCAGCGTGACCAATTGCGCAACGCTGACCGTGAACACCTTGACCGCCGCCACGGGACCGAGCGACCTGGCGCTGTGTCCGGGCCAGAGCGCGAGCTTCAGCACGGCGGCCTCAGGGACTGGGCCGCACAGCTATCAATGGCGCAAGGATGGTGTCGATATTAGCGGCGCCTCCGGCCCGACTTACAGCATTCCTTCAGTGAGCGCCGCGGACGCCGCCACTTATTGCGTCGTGGTGAATGGCGCGTGCAATACCGTGACGAATTGCGCCACGCTGACCGTACATACGCCGACCATAGCCAGCGGACCGGGCGACCAGGTCCGTTGCATTGGCGAGACCGCCAGCCTAAGCGTTGTGCCGTCCGGAACCGGTCCGTTCAGTTATCAATGGAGCAAGGACGGCGCTGACATCAGCGGAGCGACGAACGCCACTTACAGCATCGCTTCGGTGGACTTAATTGACGCGGGCGCTTACTGCGTGGTGGTGAGTGGCGTTTGCAATAATGTGACCAACTGTGCGCTGTTGGATGTCCGCACGCCGCTCTCTGCCACTGGTCCGAGTGATCTGGTCCAGTGTCCGGGGGAGAGCGCAAGTTTCGCCACCGCTGTTACCGGCTCCGGGCCGTTCAGCTACCAATGGAGCAAGGACGGAGTCGACATCCCGGGAGCAACGCAGGCGAGCTTTGCGATCGCATCTGTGACTGCCGGCGATGACGGTATTTACTGTGTAATCGTGACCGGCAGTTGCAATGCAGTGACAAACTGCGCGGTGTTGACGGTCAGTTTGCCGACGACAGCCACCGGTCCAAGTGACCTTGCTGTCCCGGTTGGGCAGGGTGCCACTTTCAGCGCCACAGCCTCTGGAACTGGCCCATTTGGTTACCAATGGAGCAAGGACGGAGACGACATCACGGGAGCTACGGGGCCGAGCTTTACAATTCCATCAGTGGCCGTCTCGGACGTGGGGACCTACTGCGTCATAGTTACAGGCTTCTGCAACAGTGTGACGAATTGCGCGGCTCTGGCAGTGTGCCTTCCACCGATCGGCAGCGGCCCGGCCGATTCGACAGTGTGCCAGGGTGTCGACGCCAATTTCTCCACGAGTGCCAGCGGCAGCGGACCCTTCAGCTACGAATGGAGCTTGGACGGCAACGCAGTGGGAACGAATGGGCCCAGCTTGACAGTGCCCACGGGCCTCTTGACCCCCGGCGCGCACAGCATCGCAGTCGTCGTCACTGGCCAATGCGGCAGTCTGACCAACAGCGCGACCCTGACAGTCAATTCCGTGACCAGCGCCAGCGGGCCAACCAACATGGCCGTGTGCCCGGGTGTGGCCGCCGTGTTCGCGACGACCGCCAGTGGGACAGCACCTTTCAGTTATCAATGGACCCTGGACGGGAATTCGGCGGGGACGAATGAGTCGACTCTAACGGTGAATACGGCCGGCTTGCCGCTTGGCGATCATGTGGTAGCCGTGACCGTCAGCGGCCCGTGCGGGTCAGTGACAAATACTGCGGTACTCACAGTCAATGATACGGAGCCGCCGGTGCTGGTCTGCCCGGCTAACATCGTCACCAACACCGCCCCTGGCCTGTGCAGTCAGGTGGTCGGCTACACGCCAACTGTGACCGACAACTGCCCGGGTGTGATCGTCACTTGCAATCCGCCCACGGGCTCGATCTTCGGCACAGGTGCCACTTCAGTCACCTGCACAGCCGCCGACCTTGCCGGTAATACGAACACTTGCAGCTTCACCGTGACGGTCAATGATATGGAGCCGCCGGTGTTGGTCTGCCCGGCGAACGTCGTCACCAACACTGCCCCTGGCCTGTGCGCGCAGGTGGTCACCTACACGCCAACTGCGAGCGACAATTGCCCGGGTGTGACTGTCACTTGCAATCCCGCCGGCGGCTCCAGCTTCGGCACGGGCACCACGCCTGTGGCCTGCACGGCTACTGACGCCGCCGGCAATACGAACACGTGCAGCTTCACCGTGACGGTCAATGATACGGAACCGCCGGTGGCGGTCTG
>Ga0134127_10000156_pt1 | contig 82117 bp, 74 predicted proteins | sample KB31753_FD_96459 | JGI IMG/M metagenome (GOLD analysis project Ga0134127, IMG submission 96459) | Terrestrial soil microbial communities with excess Nitrogen fertilizer from Kellogg Biological Station, Michigan, USA - KB3-175-3 | ecosystem: Environmental > Terrestrial > Soil > Unclassified ... | reverse complement strand
TCGCCGCGGCGAACCGCTCGTTGACGTCACGGTAGGCCGCCCATTCCTCGGCGCGGAAGCGGGGACGGACGTCCACGACGTGGCACAGCGGCCAGAGCCCTTCGTTGGCGAAGCCGCCGTAGTAGGCCGAGAACGTCGGCTCTTCGAGCCACAGGCGGCGCAGCGCGTAGGACGGATGCTCGGGCGGCACCAGGACCTTGTCCGCGGCGTCCACGACGTACCGGTCGGCGGAGCCGGCGCCGTGCGCGATCCACGTGCCGCCGCGCTCGCGCATCAGCGCATCGAGCGCCACCGCGACGCCCCCCGTCGCGCTGGTCCATGTCACGCTGCCGTCTTCGCGCCGGACATGGAGATAGGGCTCGCGGTTCGACACGACCAGCAGCGGTCGTCGTGCCAGCGCCTCCTGCTCGCCGGCGCGCGCGAGCCCCCGGCGGAACAGCATGGGGCCGATGAGCTCGTGGATCGGGATGAGCGCGATGAGCAGCGTTTGCAGCTGCGTGCCCCACCCGGGGAACTCCGCGGCGACGACGGAGGCCAGGCCGACCGTGATGCCCGCCTGCGAGATGAGGCCGGTCCAGGCGTGCCGGCCGACGCGCGGATCGATGCCGGACGCATTCACGCCGGCGCGCACGCCGATGCGGATCAGGGCGGTCCGAAGCGCCGCCAGCGCGAGCGCGATGGGACCGAGCGCCACCAGCGCGTCGACGCGAAGCGACGAGCCAATGGCGACGAAGAAGATGATGAGGACCGGCGGCGCGCCGCGTTGAACGGCCGCTCGCAGCGCGTCGCCCTGGGAGACCGACAGGTTCTCGATGACGAGCCCCGCCGACACCGCGGCGAGCAGCGGCTCGAATTGCTGCGTCGTGCCGACCTGGGTCAGGAGCGCGCACATCGCGAGCAGCGCCAGCGTCACCTCGCGGCCGATGTAGCGAAGGTAGAGCGCGAACAGCGCGCCGACGAGCGCGCCGAACGCCACGGCGCCGCCGGTCTCCCACGCGAAGCGCACGAGGAGGTTCGGGCCTTCGACGTCCGGCCGCAGCAGGGCCCGGGCGACCTGCATCCCGCAGGAGAACAGCACGAGCAGCACCAGATCCGCCAGCACGACGACGGCGAGCACGAGCTCGCTCAGCCGCCCCCGCGCGCCGGTCTCGGTCGTCACCGCTGCCGTCATGGTCGGCGAGACGCTGGCCACCATGATCGTGAGCAGGCAGACGATCACCGCGCGCGTCATGCCGCTGCTCTCCGGCGCGACGGGGAGCCACGACCAAGCGAACCAGGCGGCGGTGCCGATGCCGATGCTGACCACGGCCAGTGTCACCGTCGTCAACCGCACGATCGCCGAGAGGCTCTTGCCAAGCCGCTCGAGGCTGATCGTCAGCCCGGCAATCAGCGCGATGAGTGTCGTGGCGAGGCCGGTGATGGCCTGCAGCTGCGACGCCATCGACGCGGTGATCACGTTGGCGAGATACGGGCCGACGAGGACGCCGAACAGCAGGTATCCCGTGAGCCGCGGCAGGTGCAGGCGCCGCAGCAGATCGCCGGCGACCCACGCGCCCAGCAGCGTGAACCCGACCGCGAGCGCGGTGCCGACCGACGCTGCGGCCCCGGCCTGTCCGAGGTGCCTGGCCCAGGCGACTGCCGCGACCGCGAGCAGGAGCGCCCCCGCCCGTGTCATGGCTCCTCCCCGCCGTCGGCCACGGCGGCCACGGCCGATGACGCAATCGTGCCGACGACCACCACGGTCAGCACGACGGCGAATTCGTCACCGAGCGCACGGACCACGTTGAGGGCGAACGCGACGCCGAATGCGCCCGGGGCGAGCAGCAGGCGTGCCGTCGGCGGCGTCGATGCGGGAAAGAGCCGGCGCGCGATCCAGGCGCCCGCCAGCTTGCCGGCGGCGCGCAGCACCGTGTACGCAATCGCCAGCGTCAGCGCGACGGGGGAGTAGTCGGCATGGGCTCCGGCCAGCACGAGCACCAGCGCGAGCAGCGAGTCGGCGGCGTAGGTGACGTCACGGCGAAGGTGTTCGCGTGTTGCCGCGCCGGCCAGACGCCAGCCCGCGCCGGCCACGACGCCGCAGAGCAGCGCGGACATCGACAGGTAGTCGGCGGCGCCGCCGAGCAGCAGCACGCAGGCAAACGTGCCGACCAGCCGTTCCTCGGTGGTGGAGGCGCGCACGACCATCAGCCAGCCGCACGCGGCGACGAGCGCCGCGACGCCCACGACCTGCGCGGCGAGTTCGAGAGCCGCATCGACGGACGCTTCGCGTTGCAGCGCCAGCAGGAGACCGCCCGCCACGATCGGCAGGAGGGCATCGTCTGCGGTGAACGGCCGCGCCACGTCCGATGTCTCGCCGCCATCCCACGCCAGCGCCGACGAGGTGGCGGCGGCGATGCCGAGCGCGACGACGGCGAGCTCCCATGGGGGAAGGTGGTCGGGGAAGGGCACTGCCGGTCGTGCGACGAAGAACGCGCCGGCAACGACGAGCCCGGTCACGGCGGCCTGGAGCGCGGCGGCGACCGGTGTCGAGCGGCGGGGGCCGCGGACGCGCATTGCGGCGACGATCCCGAACACGGCAAGGCCGACCGGCGCCGCCGGGTCGAGGAGCGAGAGGGCGGACGGCGTCAGGATGGCGAGCCCGTGCGGTCCGAGCGCGACTCCGCACAGGAGCAGCAGCACGGAGACGTTTTCGAGCCTGGGCGCGACGGCCGCCCCGATCGCCGCTCGCGCGATCCTCATCGCTCGATGGCCACCACGCGGTGCGTCTCTCCGCGCCGCAGCGCGACGAGCAGCAGGTCTCCGCGCGCGAGCGCCGCGAATGCCGATCGCACCTGGGCGGGCGTCGGCGCGTCGATGGCGCCAATCGCGGTGACGAGATCGCCGGCGGCGATGCCGGCGGCATCGGCCGCCGACCCGTGTTCGACAAGCGTCACCGCCGTGCCGAGGCGCGGGGCCGTCCGCATCGTCAGGCCGAGCGCGGCGGTGTTCGTCTCCGGAAGAGCCGGCATCGCCAGCCGCACCATCTGCTGCGTGCCGCCGCGCGTCACGACCAGATCGAGCGCGTCGCCCGCGGCCACGCGCGCCGCGCGCACGCGCCACTCCTCGGGCGCCGCGATGGTCACGCCGTCAACGGACTGGATCACGTCGCCCGCGCGGAGAACCGCGGCGGCGCTGCTTTCGGGATCGATCCATGTCACGACGACGCCCGCGTCGACGCGTGCGGCCTTCGAGAGCCGCGGCGTCAGTGCGTCCACCTCGATGCCGGGATCGACCGCCGTTTTCTGCGGCGCTTCGAGCAGCCGCTCGGCGGCCGCCAGCAGCGTCCGCGACGGGATGACGGCGAGTCCGCGCTCGTGCGATGCGACGACGCCGACGAGCTCGTTCTGCTCGGTGAACAGCACGGAACCGACGGACAGGCCAGCGTCGGCGGGCAGCGCCCAGACGGGATCGGTCCACTGGGGAACGCGCAACGGAGTCAGCGATCCGATGTAGGCGGGTCGCAGCGTGATGCCGCCGGGCGAGGCCGCGGAGACGAAGACGTATCTCGGCCGCTCCAGCTCGCGCGGTATCCAGAAGATGGGCAGCGTCGGCCGCGTCGTCATCTGGGTTGCGACGAGCGTCAGCCCGGAGGCGCGATCCTCGGCGACGATGCCGGGCGTGGCGGCGGCTGCGGTACGGACCGCCTTGGAGACCAGTGTCACCGCGAGGTCGTCGCGAATCCGGAGGCCGGGCACCAGCGGCGAAGCGCCCGACTGATCCGTGCCGTCGCGCGCAACCATGATGGCCACCAGCGAATCGGAGAGGCCGCCGCGGATTTCCTCGACGCGCGACGCCAGATCGGCAAACGACGGCGGCTCCGTCAGCTGACGGAGAATCGGCGGCACCGGGTTCACGATCGGCGGCCGGTCGGAAAACCTGAGCCGAGCGAGCGTCCACAGCGTCAGCACGGCGAGCAGCGCCGTCATCAGCAGGCGCCTCGTTTCGCGAGACACGCGCGGACGGGGCGCGGTGCTTTCCGTCGCGTCGAGAACGGTCGTAGTGTCTGGCAGCAAGACCACGCTCACGATATGCGCTGGGAGCGGGAGCCGGAATACAGCCTACACACCAAACGTCGGTTGAGCTTGTCGGGAGCGGAAAATACAGGCATCACGGGATGTCGCCGCGTCCATCCCGGCATGGGAGACTGGAGGACCGGCCGCGTGGTGCCGCGCCGGTTTGCCCTCGGATGTCTTCCGACCCGTTGCCGCCGGACGTCGCGACCTTCATCGGCGATCACTTTCGTTCGATCGACGAGATCGAAGTGCTCACCGCCATCATCGACGCGCCGGATCGGTGGTGGGACGCCAGGCTGGTCTACGGCGAGCTCGGCATCCCGGTGGCCTCCGCGCGGGCGTTGCTCGACCGCCTCGCCGCCCTCAACCTCCTCGACATCCGTTTCACCGACGAAGTGCGCTACCGGTTCAGGCCCGGCACCGGGGAGCTGGCACGCACCGCCGCGCGCCTGGTCGCGGCCTACCGCAGCAACCACGCAGCCGTCGTGCGCGCGTGCGCGGCCGCCCCGCGCGGCGTGCGTGATTTCGCGGACGCGTTCAGAATTCGCCGGAATGGGAACCGCTGAAGCGATCTACCTGCTGTGCGCCCTCACCAGCCTGGTGGCGGCGTGGATGCTGCTGCAGTACTTCCTGCGGCGCCGGACCCCGCTGCTGTTCTGGAGCTTCATCGGCTTCCTCGGCCTCGCGGTCAACAACGTGCTCGTCTTCTTCGATCTCGTCGTCTATACGTCGACGGACCTCTCGTTCCTGCGGGCGCTGACCGCGGCGATCGGGATGCTGGCGCTCGTCTACGGCTTGATCTGGGAGACGAGCCAGTGATTCGTCTCGTCGCCTTCCTGCAAGCGGTTTCCGCGACTGCCGCCTGGGTCAGCGCGACGATCTTCCTGCGCTACTGGCGTGAGAGCCGCGACTCGCTGTTCGCGCTGTTCGCGGTCGCGTTCGCGCTGCTCGGCCTCTCGTGGGCGCTGCTGTCGGTCATCAACCCGGTTGGCGACGCGAGCCCGTACATCTACGGTTTGCGGCTGGTGGCCTTCCTGCTGCTCATCGTCGCGATCATCCACAAGAACCGGGAAACGGCCCGGTAGACGGCCTTTTATCTGATGACGCCGCGCCGGACCGCGTAGAGCACGATCTCGGCGGCGCTGTGCACGTCGAGCTTCTCCATGATGCGCGCCCGGTGCGTTTCGACGGTGCTGGGGCTGATGAAGAGGATCGCCGCGATGTCCTTGTTCGTCTTCCCCTCGGCAATCAGCTGGAACACCTCGCGCTCGCGGTCCGACAGCGACTCGTAGCGATCGACCACGCCCGGCTCACCCGAGCGCTGCTTGACGTAGTCGTCGAGCATCAGCCGCGCGATGGCGGGGCTGAAGAACGACTTGCCCTCCGAAATCGCCGTCACCGCCTGCAGCAGGTCGACGTCCGCCGAGTCCTTCAGCAGGTAGCCGGCGGCGCCTGCCTGGAGGATCTGCGTCACGTAGGCTTCGTCCGCGTGCATGCTCAGCACCAGCACGCGCACGCCCGGCACGTGCTTGACGATCTGGCGCGTCGCCTCGACGCCGTTGAGCAGCGGCATCGCGACGTCGAGGATGGCGATGTCGGGCTTGAGCTGCTCCGCCTGGCGCACCGCCTCGCGGCCGTCGCCGGCTTCGGCGATGACCTTCCATTCGGGCCGCTCCTCGAGCACCTTGCGCAGCCCCTGGCGCACCACGGTGTGGTCATCGGCAAGCAGGATGCGAAGCGCCATCGTTACCCCGCGCGCCGCATGGTGTCGTCCCCGGCGGGCGACTCGGTCGCGGCGATGTCGAGCGGCAGCGTGACGGCGACGATCGTGCCGCCGCCATCCCGCTCGCGGATGGTGAAGGTGCCGCCGAGCGCCTGCGCGCGCTCGCGCATGCCGATGAGGCCGAGACCGCGGCCCGATGTCAGCCGCGTGGCGATCGGACCGATGCCGCGGCCGTTGTCCTCGATGACGAGCCGCAGCACCCCGCGCCCCGAGTTGAGCGACACCGTGCAGGCCGTGGCGCCGCTGTGCCGCGCCACGTTGCTCAGCGCCTCCTGCACGATGCGGTAGACCGCGACCTCGATTTCGGGCGCGAGCCGCGTTTCCAGCGTCTCGGCCAGCTGTGCCCGGATGCCAGTACGGTGCGCGAACGTGCGCAGGTAGGTGGTCAGCGTCGCGGGCAGGCCGAAATCGTCGAGCGCCGACGGGTGCAGCAGCTGCGACATGTCGCGCACGCTGCGCAGCGCGTTCTCGCTCAGATCGCGCGCTTCCTCGAGCGCCGTGCGCACGCGCGACTCGACCTCGGTGCGCAGCGCGATGCCGATGTCCATTTTCACCGCGGTGAGCGCCTGGCCCACCTCGTCGTGCAGCTCGCGCGCGAGCGAGCGCCGCTCCTGTTCCTGCACGTCGACCAGGCGCGCCGACAGCCGCTCGAGATCCTCGCGGTTGTCGCGCTCGATGCGCCGCTGCCGGTCGATCTCCCGCTGCAGTCCGCTGACGTGGCGCGACGCCATCACCGCCACCAGCAGCGCGACGACGAGCGTGACGGCGCCCATCGTCAGCAGCCGCGTGCGCACCTGCCGATAGAGGAGGCTGATCTCCACCTGGCGCCGATCGTTGGCGACGTTCTGCAGCGCCGACAGCTGGTCGAGGATCTGCAGCACCGTGTCGCGCTTCGGCACGACGCGGTTGCGCAGCAGCGCCGCGGCCTCGTCGGGCGCGGTGAACGCGAGGTCGCGCGAGGCCCAGTAGTCGGCGAGGCCGGCCTGCAGGCGTGCCCAGTGATCGCGATCGTCCGGCGACGACACTTCGGGCACGTAGCTGGCGAGCAGCTCGTCCACCTCGGTGCGCAGCCGCGTCAGTTCCGCGGCGTACGCGTCGCGGCGCGCGGCGGCGCCGTCAATCAGCGCGTCGCGGAGGTAGATGGATCCGAGCAGCACGTTGGTGCGCACTTTGGACAGCGTCTGCTCGCCGCGCACGTAGGAGTCGTGCACGGTGGTCACCTGGCGCTCGATCTGGACGAGACTGCGGACCAGCTGATAGCCCCACAACAGCCAGAGGCCGAAGACCACGGCAAAGCCGGCCAGCAGCGCCGCGCGCACGCTGCCGGCGCCGCGTGCGCCGGCGTCGGATGCCGCGGAAGCGGGCATCTGCCGATGGTAACGCATGGCCGATGATGCCCGTTCGGCGGCCGCTCTGCCATAGGGCGGCGCGCCGGCGCCGAATACTGTCCCGACCGGATGGCGAGAGGGGCGGACGCCGGGGTACCTTTCCTGAGTCTCGTCTCGCTCCTTCACAGTTGCCCGCGACGCTTGTCCCCGTCAGCGGGTGCTGAGTGCGCGCAGTCACATCCACACGGTCGCGTGATTGCGCGCACTTTTTTGGGTTCATAGGGTTCAATAGGTGCGAACCATTTGAGCCTTTTGAACCCCCTGAACCCAGTTCTCGCGCTCATCATCTTTGGCGCCGGCGCAGCCGCAGGGGGGCTCGGCGTGGCCCTCGGGCTCGGCGGCGGCATCTTCCTCGTTCCGTTTCTGACGCTCGCGCTCGGCTTCCCGCTCAAGTCGGCTGCGGCGATCAGCCTCTCCACGGTCATCGCAACCTCGTCGGCGGTCAGCGCGCGCCGCGCCGGCAATCAGCTGATCAACCTCCGCCTCGGGATGGTGCTCGAGGTCGCGACCACCGCCGGGAGCCTGCTCGGCGGCATCACCGCGCAATACGTCGCGGAGACGACGCTGCAGCGGCTCTTCGGCGTCGTCTCGATGCTCGTCGCGTTCGCGATGATCGGCCGCATCAACAGGCGCAACGTGATCGCCGATCCCACGGCCGATCCCGGACGGCTGGGCGGCCGCTTCTACGAGGAGGAAAGCGGCGGCGTCGTCACCTATCGCGTCAGGCGGCTGCCGCTCGCCCTCGTCGCGTCGTTCGTCGCGGGCAACGTGTCGTCGCTGCTCGGGATCGGCGGCGGCATCATCAAGGTGCCCGTCCTCAATGCGTGGTGCGGGATGCCGCTGCGCGCGGCGGCGGCCACCAGCGCCCTGATGATCGGCGTGACGGCGACCGGCGGCGCGGTCATCTACTACGGTCACGGCGACCTGCGCCCGCTGCTGGCGGCGCCGGCGGTGCTCGGCGTGCAGCTCGGCTCGTGGAGCGGCTCGCGCCTGGCCGAGAACACGTCGGTCAAATGGTTGAAGCTGCTGATGGCCGCGCTCCTCACCATCGTCGCGGTGCTGATGTTCCTGCGGAGCACGCGATGAATCGTCTCGAGCACGCCATCGGCGTGGTGCTGCGGGTCGGCACCGTCGCGAGCTCGTCGCTGTTGGCGGCGGGCCTCGTACTGGCGCTCGCCGGCTATCGCGACGCGGTCGCGCGCGCGCTGCTCGAGGTGGGACTCGTCATCCTGCTGGCCACGCCGGCAACTCGCGTCGTCGTCTCGGTGGTCGAGTACGTGCGCGAACGCGACTGGACGTTCGTCGTCCTCACGCTGGTCGTGCTGCTCGCGCTCGGCGCCAGCGTGGCGGCCGCGTATCTCTAGTCCGGCGCTGCCTCACGCCGGCGCGGCGAGCGACGTGACCTGTTCGACCGTGACCTCGACCGAGTACCTGCCCGACGTGCCCTGGCCGGCGATGCGCTGCACGAACGGGGCCGGCGCGGTGGGCGTGTGCAGCCGGGCCGATCCCTTGAACAGCACCTTGTCGCCCCCGCCGGCGAGCCGCTTCAACAGGTATCCCTGCACGTCCGCCGACGCGTCGCCGAGGCTGTTCTTGACGAGCCCGCCGAGTGGTCCTCCAATCGCCGGGACCGCCGCGCTCGCTTTCGACACGATGGCCTCGATCACCGGTCCCAGCTGATCCTTGATCTTGTCCCAGGCATCCTGCCGGTTCACGTCGAACACGGTCAGCTTGACCGAGTGGACGGCGGTCGCCTTGAACATCAGCATCAGGCCGTCCCACGCGTCCACCTTGTTCATGTCGAACGACGCGGCGCCTTCGGCTCTCACGTAATTCGGCTCGGCGGATTTGTCGAGCGCGCATTCCCAGAACGTGTCGAGTCCGGGGAGGACCACGTGATCGGTGGCGAACCCGCCGTCGGACGTGATGTAGCGGACCTCGCCGACGATGCGGAAGTTGGCCTTGTCGTTGGGGAGCGCGGCCGGGAAGTCGAAGCCGGTCAGTCGCAATTCGTAAATCGACACACCAGACATGCGCACCTCCTGACGTGTACTGACGAACCGTCGACCGTACGGGAACAGGTCCGCCTTCGACTAACCGTCACCCGTTCCGACGATGAGGCGTGGCAACCGGAAGACGCCCTGGACGCGCGTGTAGACGGCGCCGAAGAGACCCGCGCCGGCGAGCGCGCCGGCGAGCGCGGCAATCGCGTAGATCTTGCCTTCGCCGATGTTGACGAAGATCGGACCCGGGCACATGCCGCACATCGACCAGCCGATGCCGAACAGCACGCCGCCGGCGACGTTGCCGCGGTGCCGCGGCTTCAGCTCGATGGCGATGGGACGGCCGAGCGCGGTGCGCCCGTAGCGCTTGATCAGCCAGATGCCGGGCGCCGTGACCACGACCGCCGTGCCGATGATCCCGTACAGCTGAAAACTGGTGAACAGGAACATCGACTGGATGAAGTTGTAGTCCGCCGCGCCGCTGCGGCTCAGGATGAACCCGAAGATCGCGCCGAACGCGAAGTAGAGCGCGGCCATCAGAAGATCACGCGGTAGACCAGCTGCGTGGTGGCGATGCCGGCCGCCATGAAGCTGAGCGTCGACATCAGGCTCGGGAGCTCGAAGTTCGAGATGCCGAAGATGCCGTGGCCGCTGGTGCAGCCGCCGGCGAGCCGCGTGCCGAAGCCGATGAAGAGACCGCCGGCGAACATCCACGCCAGCTTGCCGGCCGGGCCGAAGCCGATCACCTGGTCGAACATCCCGAGGTCCCACGTCGGCGCGAAGCCGCCGCCCGCCGCGGCGGAGATGAATCCGCCGGCGACGAGACCGGCGATGAACGGCAGGCGCCACCTGCGCGCCGACCGGACGGCGTCACGCGCGAAGTAGGGGACCGGCAGCACGAAGCTGCACACGTCCTCGAGGCCCGTGGAGATGCCGAGGCGCCGGTTGGCGACGAAGAGGAGCGCCAGCGTGATGAACGCGATGCCCGCGCCTGCCACCGCCCAGTGGATCGGCGTCAGGCCGTGAAGAATCAGCGGCACCTACTGCTTATGTTCCGCGACGTAATTGAGCGCGAACGTTTTCAGCGCGCCGTTGGTCAGGCCCAGCGCCGCGGCCTCGGTGCCGGCGCGCTCGGCATCCCATTTGTCCACCTGCATCCGCTTGATCATCCACATCGCCGCCGCGCGATTCGCGCTGGCGCAGTGGACAAACGCCGGCTGGTTCTTCGCCTCGGTGACGGCCTTCAGGAAGTTGTCCACCACCGCGGGATTGGGCATCGCGGTGTTGAACGGCAGGTGAATATAGGTAATGCCGGCCGCCTTCGCGGCAGCCGCTTCAGCATCGACATCCGCGCCGGCCTCGCTCGCCTCGCGCAGGTTGATAATCGACGCATAGCCCATCTGCTTGAGCCCGGCCACCGCCGCCGGCGTCGTCGCTCCCGCGCAGGCGATGGTGGTCTCCACCTTCGCGAAGTTGGTGACGCCAGGAAGCGTTTCTTTGGTGACGTTCTGGGCGCTGAGGGTCGCAACGCCGACTCCCAGGACCAGGGCGATGAGCAGCGCGTTTCGTTTCATCATGATGGGTGCTATGGTAGGTCAACCCTGATATGAGACGCCACAGGCGAACGGTGGGGCGGGCCGTCATAATCGTCGCCCTGGCAGCGGGCGCGTGCGCACGGCAGCCCGAGCCGCCCGCGGCGGTCCCGGCGACCCTCGTGCAGATGACCGGCCCGCTGGTTGCGGCGACCGTTTCGATGAAGGCCGCCTGGGTTGTCCCGCGGAATCCGCTGGACGACAAGACGCTCGACACGTCGCGATTGTCCGAGGAAATCCGCAAGGGTTTCCGCCTGTTCACCAACACGCCGGCCGAAACGCCGCGACTCGCCCCGGGCGGCATGGCGTGCACCAACTGCCACATGAACGCCGGCCAGCGCGAGCGATCGATGCCGCTCGTGAATATCGCCGGCGTCTTCCCCGAATACAACCGCCGCTCGGGGCGGCTGTTCAGCCTGGGCGATCGCGTCACCGACTGTTTCCTGCGCAGCGAGAACGCGACCGGAGGGCCGCTGACGGCCGAGGAGCTGCCGACGCCGACATCGTCCGAGGTGCTGGCCATCTCCGCCTATCTGACCTGGCTCTCGCGCGACGCGCCGATGTGGAAGAACCCGGCATGGCGGGGCCAGAACGCCATTCCGGCGGCGGCGCTCGTCCCGATCGAAAAGCTCGATGTGAAGAAGGGCGAAGCCATCTACACCGACCGCTGCGCGACCTGCCACGGGCCCGACGGGCAGGGCGTGCAGATTGGCGACAAGATCGCGGGCCCGCTCTGGGGGCCGCGGTCGTGGAACGACGGCGCCGGCGCCGCGCGCGTGTATACGCTGGCCGGCATGATCCGCTACTCGATGCCGTACCTCGATCCGGGCAACATCACGGACGAGGACGCGCAGCACGTCGCGGCGTTCATCGATTCGAAGCCGCGCCCCGCGTTTCCGTTCAAGGAGAGGGACTACCGCGTCGAGAAGCTTCCGCCCGACGCGGTGTACTACACCCGCCAGCAGACGAAGCTGTCTGCGGTCTCGAGCAGCGCGGACCTTGTCAGGTCCGCCAGCGCGCAAGGAGAGCAGCGATGAGAGAAGTATCCGACCGTCGATCGTTTTTCACCACGCTGGCGTCGGTGGCGGGTATCGCGGCGTTGCGCCCGGGCGCTGCCGCCGCACAGGCCGCCGCGCCGTCGGCGGGACCGTTCGACATGGCGTGGCTCGAGCAGGTGAAAGGGAAGCACAAGCAGCTCTACGACCTCGGCGCGTGGAACCTGGGGGAGGACGGCCGGCCGCTGCGCTTCTGCAAGAACTTCCTCGACACCTTCCGCGACGTCTACAAGCTGGAACATCCCGGCGTGAACACCGCCGTCGGCGTCTCGGGTCCGGCGATCGCGCTCAACATGACGGACCGCATATGGGAAAAGTACAAGCTCGGTGAGCGGTCGAAGATCATCGACCCGATGACGAAGCAGCCGTCGGTCCGTAACATCTTCTACGACGGCAGCGACATCAGCGTGAAAGCCATGCAGGCGCGCGGGACGATCTTCTGGCAGTGCAACGTCGCGCTCGGCAACGTCGCGCAGCAGCTCGCCGACCAGTTCAAGATGCCGTTCGCGGAGGTGCGGACGGATCTCGTCGCCGGCCTCAATCCCGGCGTGAAGCTGATGCCGTCGCACGTGATGTCGCTCGCCCTGGCGCAGGAAAAGGGCTTCACCTACATGCGGCCGTAACGGCAGGCGGGTCTGAAGACCCGCCTCTACGTTCGGCTCACCGGCGAGGATGTCGTAGAGGCGGACCTTCAGGTCCGCCTTGCTGATCTACTTAGCGGCCCCCATCCCGAGGACGAGCACCTTCATCGTGTTCGGCGTGATCTGCGCGCGCCCGTTCGGCCCGGCCGTCGTCATCGCCACCGGGACATAGACGTTGTGCGTCGCCGGATCGAGTGTCATCGTCCGGCCCGAGGGCGCCGTCTTCAGCGTCTGCACGACCGTGAACTTGCCCGGCGAGTCCTCGTGGGCGATCGTCAGCACGCCCGTGCGGCTCGACGCGAACGCGTAGCCGGTCGCCGGATCGAAGCCGTTGCCGTCGACGTCGGCCGCGATGGGGAAGCTGGTGACGACTTTCCCGGAGGCGCTGTCGACGACCGCCATCTTTTCGTCGCACGCGCTGAGGATCAGGTGGTTCTTCGGGTCGAAGGCCATGCCGGTCGGTCCTTCGCAATCCGCGATCGGCCACTCGGCGACCAGCGCGTGCTTCACGGTGTCGATGACGCCGATGGCGCCCTTGTCCTCGATGTTGACGAACATCCGGTTCGCGGCCGGGTCTTCGACCGCCTCCTCGAGCTCGCCGCTCAGCATGATCGTCGCCAGCGTCTTGCCGTCCTGCGCGCCGAAGACCGTCACCGATTTGCCCGTGTGATTGAACGTCCAGACCTCCTTGCGCGACGGCACGTAGCGGATGCTGTCGGGATTGGCGCCCGTCGCCACCCTGCCGAGCGGCTGGAACGTTTTCAGGTCCACGATCGTCGACGTATTCGCGCGGCCGTTGCTCGTGAAGCCGCGCCCGAGCTCGGGGGCGATCGCCATGCCGTGCACCCCTGGCAGATCGGGAATCTCGCCGACGATCTTGCCGGTCTGCGTGTCCGCGACGACGATCTTCGTCGCGTGCGAGACGTAGACCCGGTGCGCGGCGGAATCCACGATGAGATAGTCCCAGCCACCCTCGCCGCCAATCGGGATTTCCTTGACGGGGTGGTAGACGTCCGCCGCCTGCAACGCGACGCCGGCGGCGGCACACGCGACGAGCACCATCAATGTGCGCATAAAAAACCTCTCGATCATTTACGTCCTTTGATTGCGGCGTAGAGTCCCGGGACGGCCAGCAGCGTCACCGGCGTGGACAGGGCAAGGCCGCCAATCACCGCGAGCGCGAGCGGCTTCTGCAGCTCCGCGCCCGCCCCGAGGCCGAGCGCGAGCGGCAGCAGGCCGAACAGCGTGCAGAACGTGGTCATGAGGATCGGCCGCAGCCGGATGCGCCCGGCGTGGGCGATCGCGCTGTCGAACGGCTCGCCCTCGGCGTGCAGCTTCTCGGAGAAGTCGAGCAGCATGATGCCGTTCTTCACGACGAGCCCGACGAGCAGGATCAAGCCCATCGCCGACGAGATGTTCAGGTCCGTGCCGGTCAGCACGAGCAGCAGCAGCGCCCCGCCCACCGACAGCGGCGCCGCGAGCAGGATCAGGATTGCCGGCAGCCACGCGCGGAACTGGATGACGAGAATCGTGAACACGAGCATGACGGCCAGCGCGAACACCATCAGCAGCTCGCGAAATGACTGCTGCTGCGCAAGATACTGGCCGCCGATTTCGTAGGTGTAGCCGATCGGCAGCTTCACCTTGGCGAGATTCGTCTGGATCTCGGCGACGGCGCTCCCGAGGTCGCGCCCCTCGAGGCGGCCGCTGACGACGGCCATCGGCCGCAGGTTCTCCCGCCGCAGCTCGCCTTGCCCGTTCGCGCGATGCATCGTCGCGACTTCCGATACGGGAATCGGCTTGCCGTCCGCCGTCTTATGAGCGTCTGCGGGACCTTGTTCGCATCGAACCGCACCGCGTCGGGCAGCCGCACCCGGACCGGTACGGTCCGGTCCGCGAGCCGAAGGTCCGTTGCCACCTCGCCGAGCCAGTTGCCCGCAAGCTGGTCCGAGACCTGCTGGACCGTCAATCCGTAGCGGCCGGCCGCGATGGGATCGATCGTCCACGTGATCTCGGGGTTCCCCGTCTGCACGCCGACGACGTCCACGACGCCATCGATCTTGTTCATCACCTCTTCTACCGGCTCGGCGAGCTCGGCGAGGCGATCGGGATCGTCGCCGAAGATCTTCACCTCGATTGGCTCCGGATCGCCCTGCAGGTCGCCGAGCATGTCCTGCAGCAGCTGCACGAACTCGACCTCGACGAGCGGCGTCGCTTCCGCCACCTTCTCGCGCAGGTCCGAGATGATTTCCTCCGCCGATCGCGACCGCTGCCCGCGTGGCTTCAGCCGGACGAGGATATCGCCGGTGTTCTGCGCCGTGGCGAAAAGCCCGAGCTCGGAGCCCGTGCGCCGCGAATACGACGCGACCTCCGGCGTGTCCCCCACGATCTTTTCGAGCTTCTTCACCTGCCGATCGGTCTCCGCGAGCGAGCTGCCTGCCGCCGTCAGGTAGTCGACCACGAAGCCGCCTTCGTCGGCCGCGGGAAAGAACCCCGTCCCCACGCTGTAGAACAGGACGACCGTCAACGCCGCGAGCAGCACGGCCACGACGATGGAGAGCAGCGGGCTGGCGATCATCCAGCCGAGCGTCCGCTCGTAGAACCGCTCGACGCGGCCGTGGCCCTCGCCGGCGGGGCGATGGTGCGACGTCGCCCAGCGCGCCATCAGCGGCACGATGCTGATCGACAGCGCGAGCGAGATCAGCACGGCGACAGAGAGGCTCATCGAGAGCGCGCGGAAGAACTGCCCGGGGACGCCGGACAGCAGGGCCAGCGGAGCAAAGACGACCACCGTCGTGAGGGTGGAGCTGACGAGCGGCGCCATCAGCTGCTGCACCGCGTCCACGACGCTGCTGCCGCCTTCCCCCGCCCGGCGATGAATGTTCTCTACCACCACGACCGCGTCGTCGATGACGAGGCCGATGGCGACGGCCAGACCCCCCATCGACATGAGGTTGATGGTGCCGCCGAACAGGTACATGAAGACGAACGTCGGGATGACGGCCAGCGGCAGCGAGACCGCCGCGATCATCGTCAGGCGCCAGTCGCGCAGGAACACGAGCAGGACGATGATCGCGAGGAAGCCGCCGATCAGGATGGCGTCGCGGACGCTGGCGATCGACTCGGCGACGAACTCGGCGAGGTCGTAGACGCGGCTGATCCTGATACCAGCGGGCAGCGTCTTGGCGAGATTCGCCAGCGCCTCCTCGACCCCCGCTTTCAGCTCGAGGATGTTGGCGCCGATCTGCTGCGAGATGGTCATCACCACCGCGTCGCGCCCGTTGCCGGTGACGAGCAGCGTGCGATCCGGCGCGCCTGGCGCGACGGTGCCGAGGTCGGAGACGCGGACGGTGGCGCCGTTCTTCACCAGGACCGGCGCCTGCGCGATGTCCTCGGGCCCCTTCCACAAGCCGGAGGCGAGCGCCAGGTGCTGCAGTCCCGCCTCCTGGAAGCGGCCGACGGGGAGAATCTGGTTCTGCGCGTTGAGCGCGTCGGACACGTCCACCACGGTCAGGCCGGCGGCGGTCAGCCTCGCCGGGTCGAGAATCACTTCGATCTCTGCGCGTGTCGCTCGACTGGACCTCGATGATGCCCGACCCGGGCACGCGGGCGATTTCCGGTTTCACGACGAAGTTCGCGTAGTCGTACAAGTCCGCGGTCGGCAGCGAACCGGTGAGGCTCAGGATGAACACCGGAAACACTTCCGGCGTCAGGCGCTCGATCTGCAGCTCGGTACCCATCGGCAGATCGCCGTTGATTTCGGCGATCCGGTTCTGGACCATCTGCAGCGCGACGACCATGTCGGTCGACGGCGCGAAGTTCGCCGAGATCTCCGACGCGCCGCGGATGCTGCGCGAGCGCACGCGCCGGATGCCCGGCACGCCCATCACGACCTGTTCGATCGGCCGCGTCACGATGAGCGACATCGACTGCGGTGGCAGCGTGCCGGAATGCGCGATGATGGCGATGCGCGGGAATTGCAGCGGCGGGTAGATGCTGCTCGGCAGCGCGCGCGCCGCAAGGATGCCGCCCACAAACAACGCCACGGTGACGAGCGCCGCCGCCCGCGAATGCGTGAGGGCGATGCCGGCCGCGGTCATTTCTCGCCGCCCTCTTTCTTGTCGCCGCCGGCTTCCGGCTTCTCGTCCGCCGGCTTCTCCTCCGCATCCTCGTCCTCGCCCGTCTCGATGGTGATCTTCGCCTCGTCCGGCAGCCCCGCCTGGCCGTCGACGATGACCATCTCGCCGGCCTTGACGCCCGAGAGGATCTCGATGTTCGTGCCGTCGGTCAGGCCGGTTTGCACGGGGCGCCGCTGCGCCTTGTCGCCTGTCGCCACGAAGACCGCGGTCTCTTCGCCCTCACGCACGAGCGCCGGAGCGGGGATGAGCACGACGTTGGTGTGCTGCTCGGCATCGATGTCCACCTGGACGGGCGTACCGGCCGCAAGGTTCGCCTGGCCGGCGAAGGCGAGGCGCACCGGAATCGTGGCGGTCCCCGTTTCGACCTGCGCGGGACGCGAGACCACCTTGAGCGGTAGGTCGGGGAGGCCCGACTGCCCGCTTTTCAGCCAGCCGGACGCCCCGATGACGACACGAGGGGACTCGCTCAGCGGAATCGAGGCAACGACCTCGAGCCTGCGCGGGTCGATGACGCGAAGGACCGGGTCGCTGGCGGCGGCTTCGACGACGTCGCCAGGATTGTGGAAGCGCTTGGCGATGACGCCGTTGAAGGTCGCGCGGACGGTCGTGCGCGCCGCCGCGGTCACCGCGGCCGCCCGCGACGCCTCGGCTTGACCGACCGCCGCCTCGGCATCGGCGACCATGCGGTCCGCGTCCTCGACCTCCTTGCGCGCGGCAATCCCGCGCTCGAACAACTGGCGCTGGCGCACCTGGTTCGCCTTTTCGTTGGCCAGCGCCGCCTGGGCGCGCTGGACTTCCGCCGCCTGCCGCTGCACCTCGGCCTGCAGCGAGGGGATTTCGAACCGCACGAGGACATCGCCCCGGGCGACGCGGTCGCCTTCGGCCTTCGAGATCTCGGCGATGCGCCCCGCCTCGGGCGCGACGACGATCAGCTCTCCGTCCGCCGCCGGGGTGATGATGCCGGTTGCGTGCAGGACCCCGCGGATGGATCCGGTCTCGGCTGCCTCGACCTTCACCGGGACCGGTGCTTCGCTTTCCGTCTCCTCGACGGCCGGCTTCGCGCGGCAAGCCATCAGGGCGACGGCGAGGGCGAGGACAACTCGTTGGGCGTGGGCGGTCATGGGAGGGGAGCTCCTATGGCGCGCTCGAGATCGGAGAGCGCGGTCTGGAATTGATCGATGGCGTCGAGCGATCGGAGGCGGACGTCGCGCGTCGCCTGCAGCGCCTGGAGCAGCGCGGCAATGCCGGTCTGGCCCAGCTGATACGAATCCTGCGCGAGCTGCTCGACCGCCTGCGCCTGCGGGATGATCTGATCGCGGTAGCGGACGAAGAGCTCGCGCTGCGCCTGCGCCCGCTGCGAGGCCGCCGTCACGTCGCCCTGGATGCGCAGCAGCGTCGCCTGCCGCTGCAGGATCAGCTGCTCGAGCGTCGTCTGCTCGACGAGGACGCCGGCGCGATGCGACGTGAAGAGCGGGAGGGTAATGGCGGCGCCGGCGCGCCAGCCGTAGGTGAACTCCGGCTCCGCGCGATGCGTCAGGGTGAACGTCGGCGTGACGTCGGGGACGCGCAGCGACTCGGCCAGCGCCACGCGCGCCCGCTGCGCTTCGATCTGGCGGTCGAGCGAGAGCAGCTCGGTGCTGGCGGTCTGCGCCAGCATCAGCGCCGCCGGGGTGCCGGGCGGCGCGGTGTCGACGTCGGTCGAGAGTGCCGTCGTCGTGTCCAGTGGCTGGGCGAGCAGCGCGTTGAGCGCGGCGCGCGCCGCCGCCGCCGTGCCCTCGGCGGCCGTCGCTTCGTTCTCGGTCGCCGCGAGCGCCAGCTGCGCCTGCATCACCTCGAGGCGCGGCGCGCTGCCGGCGTCGAAGCGCGCCTGCGCTGTATCCCGCGCGCGTGTCGAGAGGTCCCGCTGCTCCCGCAGCAGCAGCAGGCGCGATTCGGCCAGGACCTGGGCGAAATAGGCGCGCCGCACGTCGTTGCGCACCTGCGTGATGACGGCCGCCAGCTCGGCGTCGCCGGCGCGAATGGTGGCTTCGGCCACGTCGATGCGCCGGGCGCGCTTGCCTCCGAGTTCCAGCGGCAGGGCAAAACCGTAGGCCTCCTTCGGCGTTTCCTTTTCGAGCTCGAACGACCCCTCGGGATTCAGCCGCTCGCGCGCGACGGCGAGGTTGGCGAGATTGATCGGCCCGCGAAGGCGCGCGGCGGCAATCGTCGCGTTGGCCGCCATCGCGCGCTCCATCGCCATCTGCAGCGTCAGATTGCCCACGCCGACCTGGGCGGCAGCAGGAACAGCGAGGAGCACCGGGAGGATGACAGCGGCAGGCGTGAAGCGGAAGGGTCTCAGAGTGATGAGCATGCGGAAGCGTTCATGAACGGACGATGACAGGCAATCTTAGATCTCAACGCGGTCAGCCGCTTTATGATGAGCCGCGTGCGGGTGCTTCTCGTAGAGGATGAGCCGCAGGCGGCGCTGGTGCTCGCCAAGGGACTGCGCGAGCAGGCCTACGCGGTCGACATCGCCGCCGACGGGGAAACGGCGCTCGTGCAGGTCGGGATGGCGGATTACGATGCCCTGATTCTCGACCTGATGCTGCCGCGCGTGGACGGCCTCGCCGTCTGCCGTTCGATCCGCGAGGGCGGCGGCCTGCTCCCGATCCTGATGCTCACCGCGCGCGACGCGGTGGAGGCCCGGATCGAGGGGCTCGACTGCGGCGCCGACGACTATCTCGTCAAGCCGTACGACTTCGGCGAGCTGCTGGCGCGGCTCCGCGCCGTGATTCGCCGCGGCCGCCAGCCGGTGCTGCCCGAATGCCTGGTCGCCGGGCCGCTCGAGATGGACACCCGCCGCCGCCAGGCGCGCGTGCGAGGCGCGAACGTCTCGCTGACCGCGAAAGAGTACGCGCTGCTCGAGTACCTGGCGCGCCGCGCCGGCGACGTCGTCAGCCGAAGCGACATCGCGGAACACGTGTGGGACGAGCGCTACGATCCGTTCTCGAACGTCGTCGACGTCTACATCCAGCGGCTGCGCCGCAAGCTCGAGGCCGCCGGCGAGCAGGCGCTGATTCGCACGCGCCGCGGAGAGGGCTATCAGTTGAGCGGTGATGCGGCATGAGGACGCTGTCGCTGCGGGCGCGGCTGACGCTCTGGTACGCCGTGACGCTCGTGGTCGTCGTCGTGATCTTCGGCGTCGACGTGCTCCTTGTCCAGCAGCGGTTCGGCGTCAGGCGCGTGGACCGCGAGCTCGACACCGTTCACGCGACCCTCGCCAACGTCCTGCGCGAGGAGATGGGGGAGCTCAACGACGCGACGCTGGCGGCGACGGAGGCGCGCGACGCCATGGCATCACTGGGCGACGCGATCGCCATTCTCGACAGCCGCGGCGAGCCGCTGGCCGCGGAGTTGAACGGGCTGCCGCTGGCCGAGCTGGTCCCGCGCGGCGGGGAGCCCGCCGTCAGAACGATCACGACGGCTTCCGGCGAATGGCGGGTGCACGCCGAACAGGAACGCCTCGGCGACACCACGGTCGCGCTCGTCATCGCGCGCCGCCTCACCGATATTGCGCGCGAGCAGGAGGAGGTCGGCGAGGCCATGCTCGTGGTCATCCCGCTGGCGCTGCTGCTGGCCGGCGTCGGTGGATGGTGGCTCGCCTCGGTGGGGCTTCGTCCCGTCGGCGACATGGCGCGGCGCGCGACCAGTATCCCGTTGACGGGGCTCGAAGACCTTGGTCCGCCGCCGCGGGACGAGGAGCTGGGCCAGCTGGCGCGCGCGTTCAACGGCCTGGTGGCGCGGCTGCGCGCGGCGCTGCAGACGCAGCGGCAGTTCATGGCGGATGCGTCGCACGAGCTGCGCACGCCGGTATCCGTCATCCGGACGGCGGCGGACGTGGCGCTCAGCAGGCCGCAGCGCGACGAAGCCGAATATCGCGAGGCGCTGGGCGTAACGGCGGCGCAGTCACGACGGCTGGGCCGGCTGGTCGAGGACATGCTGGTGCTCGCGCGCGCCGACGCCGGCGCCTACCCGCTGCAGCCCGTCGACCTGTACCTCGACGACGTGGTGGAAGACTGCCGCCGCGCCGTTGACGTCCTGGCGCGCGAGCGCGGGATCACGGTGACGTCCGCGGCGCCGGGCGACGTGCCTGTGCGCGGCGACGAAGAGCTGCTGCGGCGCCTGCTGGTGAACCTGCTGCAGAACGCGGTGCAGCATTCGCCGCGCGGAGGCGCGGTGTCGATCGCCGTGAGCCCCAACGGCTCGCGCGTCTACGTGCGCGTCAGCGACAGCGGCACCGGCATCCCGGAATCCGACCGCGCGCGCATCTTCGAACGCTTCGTGCAGCTCGATCCGTCGCGCCGGACCGAGGGCACGGGCCTGGGGCTGCCGATCGCGAAGTGGATCGCCGAGGCCCACCAGGGCTCGCTGGCGCTCGAATCCACGGGGCCGCGCGGCAGCACCTTCTGCGTCGTCCTTCCCGTCAACCGGTGAAGAGAACGTGCCGGCGCAGGCTTACCGCAGCCTGCGGAGGCGCGGCGGCGCGCGCGGCGACAACTCGATCACATACACATCGTCCGACGATCGCGGGATGGCGTCGGCGGCGCGCTCGGTCAGCTTCAACAGGCTGCGCAGGATGACGGTGTTGGTCCCGAAATGGCCGACGATCGCGATCTGTCCCGACGACCACCGCCCGCGAATCGTCGTCAGCGCGTTTTCGACGCGCGCCGTGAACTGCTCGCTGGTTTCGCCGTCGCCCAGCGCATCGCCCGGACGCCCGATGCGCGCCAGGTAATCCGGGTCGCTGTCGCGGACGCCTTCGAAGACGCCGAAGTTGCGCTCCCGAAGATCAGTCAGGGTGACGATCGGTCTGGCACCGGCAATGATGCGCGCCGTGTCGGCTGCGCGGGTGGACGGGCTCGTGTAGATAGCATCCAGGCGTTCCCGGCGAAGCCGTCGCGCCACACGAGCGGCCTGCCGCCGGCCTTCCGACGACAGCGGCGGGTCGCTCCATCCCTGCACGCGCCGCTCGACGTTCCATGTCGTCTGACCGTGACGAACGAGATAGATGCGAAGCGTGCCGTCGGCTGGAGCCTGCGTGGCCGCCACCGTGGTGGCGACGATGAGCCAGAGCACGCGCACGGCGCGAGTCTACAGAGCGCACCATGAACCGCCGGTGAACGAGCGGCTCGCGGTTCCGCTGCTGCGCCCGGCGTCGCGGGTGACCATGCAGCGAGGAGCCTAGTATCCCGCGTGCTTCTGATAATCTTGTGCCTCGATGGAGACCAAGCGCACCCCTCCGTTGCCCTTCTTGGCCGCGGCAATCGTGGCCGCCCTCGCTGTTTCAGCCGACGGTCAACCCGCGTCCGGCTGGATTAACGCCTACCGGGACACCGCGACGCGTTTGATCAAGGCGGCGACCGCCGACGACTTCGCGTGGCAGCGCCTCGCCGAGCTGACCGACACTTATGGCAATCGTCTCAGCGGGTCTGACAATCTTGGCCGCGCCATCGCCTGGGCGGCCGAGACGATGAAGAAGGACGGGCTCGAGAACGTCCGCACGGAAAAGGTGATGGTGCCGAAATGGACGCGCGGGCGCGAGAGCGCGGAGATCATCGACCCGCCGCGGCACGCGCTGTCGATCCTCGCCCTTGGCGGCAGCGTCGCGACCCCGCCCGGCGGGCTCGAGGCCGAGGTGCTGGTCGTCGAGAGCTTCAACGAGCTGCGGATGCGCGCCGCCGACGCCAGGGGCCGGATCGTGCTCTTCAACGAGGCGTTCACCAACTACGCCGACACCGTCAGCTACCGCACGGGCAGCGCGCGCGCGGCCGCTCAGGCCGGGGCCGTGGCCGTACTGGTGCGGTCGGTCGGACCGGTCGGGCTGCGGACGCCCCACACGGGAAGCGTCCAGTACCAGGCGGATCTGCCGCAGATTCCCGCGGCGGGCATTTCAGGGGAGGACGCCAACCGGATTGCGCGCATGACGGCCCGCGGCCGCAAGGTGCGCGTGCACCTCTCCCTCGAGGGGCACAGCGAAGGCGACGCCGAGTCGGCCAACGTCGTTGCCGAGATTCGCGGGCGCGAGCGGCCCGACGAGATCGTCGTGCTCGGCGGCCATCTCGATTCGTGGGACGTCGGGGCGGGCGCCTCCGACGACGGCGTCGGCTGCGTGATCACGTGGGAAGCGCTCCGGCTGATGAAGAAGCTCGGCATCCAGCCGCGGCGGACGGTCCGCCTCGTGCTGTGGACCAACGAGGAGAACGGCACGCGGGGCGCGGCCGCCTACGCGGAGCGGTACGCGTCGACGGCCACCAACCACGTGTTCGCGCTCGAGGCCGACTCCGGCGTGTTCGAGCCGGCGCGCTTCGGGTTTTCGGGCAGCCTCTCGGCGCGCAACATGATTCGCGACATCACGTCGCTGCTCTCGCCGCTCAACCTCGCCGAGACGATCTCCGGCGGCGGCGGCGCCGACATCGATCCCATCGCGCAGGCCGGCCGCGCGCCGACGATGGCCTACATGGGCGACCCGACGCGCTACTTCACCATCCATCACACGCCGGCGGACACGGTCGAGCGGATTGCGCCGGAGGAAGTCTCCAAGGGAGCGGCGGCGATCGCGGTGGTGATCTACGTCATCGCGGAGATGCCGGATCGGTTGCCCCGGTAACCACGCTTTTTCTAAAGGCCGTAGGGGCCGACCTTCAGGTCGGCCCTACCGGAGCTCGGTGAGCGTGACGTCGATGATGCGCGCGCGGCGGGGCGCGCTCTGCCACTGCACCAGGATGGGGCTCTGATAGGTGCCTTCGACGATGCCGACCGTGCCGTCCTCGCACTCCGACACCAGCAGGTTGACCGACCGCCGCATGCGGAAGAAGCGCTCCGCGGGAACCGCCAGCGTGCGCGCCAGCAGCTTCTCGACGAGCGAGCCGCGCAGCCGCAGCGTGTCGAGGCCGGTGTTCATCACGCGGACGAAGTCGTACTTCGCGTAGCCGAGCGTTTTGGACGGGACGGCGCGCGGGTTCTTCATCGCGTTGCGGTACTGCTGCGCGACGAAGCGCAGCGGGTTCCCCAGCACTTCCGCCAGGTCGTACTTCATCAGCAGCGTTTCGTACTCGTTGACGGTCAGCGCCGAGTGGCGCTCGGACGGGTCGAGGACGATGCGGAGCCGGCCCTTGCCGGCGCCGGTGCGGGTCACGAACTCCGACAGCGCCGGGTAGATCCCGAGCCGCGGGTCCTTGAGATTGACGGAGTCGATCGGATGCTCGGAGACCGGCACCTCGATGCGCGTCTTGCCGATGACGCGCTCGCTGCGGAAGCCGATGACGCGCGCCAGGCGGCGGCGCGGCCGCCCCTCGACGATGCCGTCGAGATCGACGAAGCAGACCGCCTCGCCGTCGCGGTTCGGGTGCGTGACGCACGGGCGCAGCCCGCTCGCCATGAACGCGAGGTGCGAGTCGGCGTTCTTGGGCTCGGACGCGCGCTGCACCGCGTCGAGATCGGAGCGGCGGTCCAGCTGATCGTGCTCGTAGCCGGCGCCCTCGGGGAAGAGCGTGCGGAACGCGTCGACGAAGGTGGAGACGTTCTGCTCGCGCAGCCGCGCCGAGATGCTGCGATCGAGGAAGCCGGCCGTCGTGTGCGACGACCAGTAGAGGCAGTGGGAATAGCCGGCCAGCGCTTCGTGCTCGGCGGCGAATCGCGACCTCAATTCCACCACGTCGAAGCGTGCCCTCGGAGCCACCTCGAGCGTGAGGTCCAGCGGTTTCGCCGTCATGCGATATAACAGCCTAACACGGTGTCCTGGCCGGTCATCATTATTCTCGTTGTCGCGGGCACCGTCGCGACGTTCTGGACGCTGCATCTCTACTGGCGCCTGCACGGCGTCTGGCGCATCCGCCGCGCCGGTCCCCGGCCGCTGCTCGCCACCCGCCACCGGATCTGGCGCGACATTCACACGGCAGAAGCCAACGACTTTCGCTACGGACCCGGCGGCGACGGGTACGTGCCTGTGCCGCCGTTCGAGTTCGTGGAAGAACTCGCGACGGGCTCGCATCCGTCCGTCGCGGTGCACGACGCGAAGAAGCGCCTGTGGCGCGTCAAGTGGGGGCACGAGGCGAAGCCGGAATCGTTCTGCGTCCGCTTCGCCGCCGCGTGCGGCTACTTCGCCGAGGTGACGCACTACGTCGCCGGCGGACGCATCGACGGCGTGACGACGCTGACGCGCGCGCGTCCGCTCATCGCGGAGGACGGCAGCTTCACCGACGGCCGGTTCGAGCTCGAGGATCGCTCGGTGCGGATGCTCTTCGAGGAGCACAGCTGGGCGTGGGACGACAACCCGTTTGTCGGCACCGCGCAGCTCGACGGCCTGAAGATCGTCGTCATGCTGCTGTCGAACTGGGACAGCAAGGATCGGCGCGACGTCTCGCGCGGCTCGAATACCGCCATCTTCGAGTACCCGGTCTCGCGGTTCGCAGCGGAAGCGCGCTACCTGATTACCGACTGGGGCGGGGCGATGGGGAAGTGGGGCACGACCATCGTCTCGCGCGACCGGTGGGACGTGGAGGCCTTCGAGGCGCAGACGCCGGGCTTCGTCGCGGCGGTGCACGACGGGGTCGTGGACTTCTGCTACCAGGGGCAGCGATCGGAGATCGGCCGCGGCATCCCCGTGTCGCACGTCGAGTGGTTCTACAGGAAAGCCCGGCGGATTACGGAACCGGCACTGCGGACCGGCTTGCTCGCCAGCGGCGCGACCGACGAGGAAGCGACGCGGTTTGCGCGCGCACTGATGACGAGAATCGAAGCGCTCGGACGAGTACGATGAAGAGAGGATGCACGCCGGCATGAGACGGCTCGCGCTCGTGGCAGGCGCTGTCCTGGTGGCGGCCGGCCTGTTCGTGCTCGTCGTGCACACCCCGCCGGTGCGGCGCGCCGTGCTGCGCTACGTGGTCGCCGAGGTGCAGCGGCGCTACGGCATCCGCATCGAGGCCGCCCGGCTCGACTACAACCTTTCGGCGCTCACGATCGGCCTCTCGCAGGTGCGCATGGCGGCCGAGCGGACGCCCGACCTTCCGTTCTTCCAGGCCGACTACGTCAGAGCGGCGCTCGCCCGCCGCGCGCTCACCGGCCTCGTCGCGTTCGACGAGATTGCGGTCACCAACGGCCACGTTCAGCTGACCCGCGACCGCGACGGCCGCATGAACGTGCCGGATTCGTCGGACACGCCGGCCGGCGAACCGGCGCCGCTCGACATCGCGCACCTCCTGGCGCCGCGGTTCGCCATCGACATCAGGGACGCGCAGAACGACCTCGCGCTCGCGATTCCCGCGCTGACGCTGGACATCGGACGGAGCGACGGACGTCTGGCGCTCGCGGCGCCGGCCACGCTCACGGTCGGCAGGAACCAGACGCGCGTGACCGCGCTCGACGGCGGCGCGTCGTTCGACGGCCGCGCGCTGAAGCTGACGAAGGTCGCGCTGCGCTCGCCGGAAGCGGCGCTCGAGATCGACGGCGTCCTCTCGCTGCTCGTCAAGGACGCGGCGGTCGACGTGCGCGCCACCGGGACCGCGGACGTCGCCCGGCTCGCGCGCTGGGGCATCGAGGACGGCGAGGTGCCACGCGGCTCGCTCGCGCTGGACGTGCACGCGACAGGACCCTTTGCGGGGCCCGCTGCCGACATCCGGGTCATGTCGTCTCGCCTCGAATGGCAGCGGCTCGCGTTGACAGACGTGGCGGTGACGTCGCACGTGAACGCCGACGCGGCCAGCATCGGGGAAGCCGCGCTGACCATCGCGGGCGGCCGCGTGACGGCCAGCGGCCAGGTGCCGTTTGCCGATGCTGACGCCCATATCACGGCGTCCTGGCACGGCGTCGACGCAACCACCCTGACCGCCGCCGTGGCTGGTCCGGTGCAGATGGCGCCGACGGGAACGCTGTCCGGAGAGTTGAGCGCCGTCGGACCGCTGGCGGAGATCGCGAAATGGTCCGCCGACATCATGCTGCGCGCGGACGGTGGCGTCACGCGTCGCGGCCGCGTGGCGATTCCTGGCACGACGCACCTGCAGGTCGCCGACGGCCGGTGGCGCGTCGAGGCGAGGCATCGGGCGGGCAACACGGTGCCGTTCGTGCTCGTGGCGGGCGGCACGCTGAACTCGACGGCCGTCGCGAGCTCGACCCTAGACGGACGGCTCGACATCTCCGACACCAACATTCCGCCGCTGTTGCGTCTGGCGCGCACGCTCGGCGTCGCGGAGGTCGATGCGGACGTCGTGTCGGGCGGCATCGTGTCGGCGGCGGTGAAGCTGGGAGGCCGACTCGCGTCGCCCACGGTCGACGCCGACATTCACGGCCTCGATCTCGCGGGCATGCAGTTCAGCATCGGTGAGCTGCGCGCCAACGCATCGGGGGAGCTGACGACGCCGCGGCTGGCGTTCACGGCGGAAGCGCCCTCGGCGGTGGTCGCGGACGAACAGGTATCGAACCTCCGGCTCGCCGGCGGGCTCGACGGCAACGTCCTCACCGTCCAGTCGCTCTCGGCGTCGCAGGCGGTCAGGGGCGGCGAGCTCTCCGCATCGGGCGTGTACGACCTCCGCACCATGCACTACGACGCGATGCTGAATGTCGCCCGCTGGACGGTCGCGCCGACGGCCGATCGTCCCCTTTCGGCGCAGCTCGACGCGGCCTTCACGGGGGCGGGCTCGTTGAACGAACCGCACGGGATGGGCTCGCTTCGCGCGACGAACCTGTCGTGGGATGGCACCTCACCCGGCGATATCGAGGCGAACGTCCGGCTCGATGGCATGGCGGCCGACATCGACGCCCGCGCGCCCGACCTGAACACACGCGTGACCGCCCGCGTCGCCGTGCGGGCGCCGTATCAGACCAGCGCCGACCTGCGCGCCGACAACGTCGATCTCGGCAGGTTCATTCCTCCCTCCGCATCGCCGACCCCGCTGACCGGCCGCGTGACGCTCGCCGCGCACGCGGACGTTCCGCTCGAGCAGTGGCGCAACGGGGTGGCGCGGGTCGACGTGACCGCGCTCGACGCGGCGGCCGGCGATCTCCCGATTACGCTCGCGGAGCCCGCGCACCTTCGGCTCGAAGGCCAGCACGTGCACGTCGACAGGCTCGAGGGGAACGCCGGGATGACGCGCCTGTCGGCGTCAGGCGAGCTCGGGCTGATGGAGCGGGGCCCGGCCGGCGGGAATCAGGCCGGGATCCGGCCTGCCCCGAGCGCAGTCGAGGGGGATCCGGGATCCGGGATCCGAATCACCGCAACCGGCGACATTGGCGAGGCGGCACGCGCGGTCGCGGCGGCTGGCCTGGCGGATGTGCCCATTACCCAGGGGTCCGGGTCGCTCGCGCTGCGGGCGCGGGTCACGGGCTCGGTTGACAACCCGCTGCTTGCCGCTGACGTCGACGTGGGTCCAGGGTCCGTGACCATCAAGGACCTCTCGACCGCGACCGACCTGCGACTGCGCGCGCACCTGGAAAAGGACGTGGTTGACGTCCAGCAAGCCCACGCCGCGTACGAAGGCGCCGTCCTCGACGCAACCGGCTCGATTCCGCTCGCGGTGGTCAGCCCGACGCCGCCAACGCCGACAGCCGCGGCGGCGCCGGCGTCACTGCACGCGACCGTCAGGGGCATCACCCCGGCGGTTCTGCGCGGCATCCTCGACCCGGCGACGCTCGAAGATCTCTCCGGGACCGTTGACGCCGCGGTGAACGTCGAAACGCCGTCAACGGATCTGGCGCGCGCCACCGGCGATCTCACCCTGACGCGGCTCGACCTGCTGCTGGCCGGACTTCCCGTCACCCAGCGCGTCCCGACGCGCATCGTCCTGAAGGACGGCTTCGCGCGCGTCGAGTCGTGGAACTGGAGCGGGACGGGGGCGACGCTTGGCGTGTTCGGCCAGGTGCGCCTTGCCGACCGGCAGGCGGCGCTCCTCGCCAACGGTGACATCGATCTCCGGGTGCTGACGCCGTTCGTGCGGAGCGCCGGCCTGTCGACCGCCGGCCGGCTGACGCCGAAGCTGTCGATCACGGGCCCGCTCGACGCGCCGCGCATCGACGGCGACCTCGCGCTCGACGCCGGCGAAGTGAGGCTGGTCGATCCACGCATCATCGTGAACGGGCTGACGGCGCGGGCGGCGCTCACGCGCACGGACATGACGCTGCGGTCGCTGAACGGTTCGATCAACGGCGGCTCGCTCACTGGCAGCGGCAACGTCGCCTATGAACCGGAGTCGGGCCTCACCGCGCATCTCGCCGCCGACATCAGCGACATGGCGCTGGACTTCCCACCGGGGTTGCGCAGCGAGGTGGACGCGATGCTGCAGCTCGATGCCGCCGCGCCGCCCGATGCCGCGGCGCCGAGCGGGCGGCTGTCGGGCAGCGTCACGGTGCTGCGCGGCGCGTACCGCGAGCCGCTGGCCGTCGTCGGCGGCCTGCTGGCGGCGCTGCGCGCGCGCCGGGTGGCGGCGACCGGCGCCGCCTCCGCGGAGAGCGACCAGTTCCTGCAACAGCTCGCGCTCGACATCCACGTGCAGACCGACGAAGACCTGATCGTCGACAACAACTACGCGCGGGCGCAGCTCGGCGGAGACCTCGACCTGATCGGAACCGCGGCGGCCCCCGCGTTATCGGGACGGGCGGTCCTGCGCGAGGACGGACAGCTTTTCGTCGGCCGCAACGTCTACACCATCTCGCACGACACGCCGAGCACCATCGACTTCGTCAGCCCGACCGCCATCGAGCCGGAGATGAACATCCACCTGACGACGCGCGTGGCCGGCCATGACATCGATGTGGCGTTGACCGGGCCGGCGGAATCGCCGCAGGTGGGCATGACGTCGGAGGACCTCGGGCAGGCCGACATCACGGCTCTGCTGCTGACGGGGCGTACGCTCGATCAACTGGGGACGGCCGACGCCTCGTTCATCGGGACGCAGGTAGTCGGGAACTTTTCGGGCGAGGTGCTCGGCTTCGCCGGCCGCGCGGTCGGCCTCGACACGCTGCGGCTTGGCGGCGTGGAGGATGCGACGCGCCTCGACCCCAACGCCGTGGCGACGGAAGTCGATCCGACCTCGCGCCTGACGTTCGGCAAGAGTCTCGGCCCCGACGTGGACGTGACCTTGTCGCAGAGCCTCCGCGACTCGACGGCGCAGACCTGGATCATCGAGTACCTGCCGGCGCGGCAGGTCGATCTCCGGCTCGTCTCGGACGACGACGACCTGCGGACGTACGGATTCCGCCACGACGTCTCCTTCGGAGGGGGCGGGCTGCCGGCAGCGGGCGCACGCCCGGCGACGGAACGCCGAGTCGAGCAGCGCGTCGGGGAGGTGACCGTGACCGGCCAGCTGGCCTTTCCCGAAGAACGGATTCGAGGGCTGCTGCGGGTACGGCCGCGCGATACCTTCGACTTCGCGCGCTGGCAGGACGACCGCGATCGGCTCGAGGACTTCTATCACCAGAACGGCCGTCTCGGCGCGCGGGTCAGCGCGAGCCGCGCGGTCAGCGGCGACGCGGTGAACCTGTCGTATGCGATCGACGCCGGTCCACAAACCGCCATCGAGGTCACCGGCCTCGACGTGGGGCGCGATGTGCTGCAGCGGCTCTCGGACGCCTGGGCGTCGTCGGTGCTCGACGAGCTGCTCGTGGACGAAGCGACGCAAATCATCAGGATCGAGCTCGCGCAGCGGGGATACGTGCGGCCGCAGGTGTCCGCCCGGGTCGTCCCGGAAGGCGATATGAAGACGTTGCGCATCGAGGTGCAGCCGGGCGACCGCAGCACCGAGACGCGCGTGCGCGTCACCTCGACCGACCAGGCCGTGCTGCCGGACCTCGAGGCGCGCGTTGCCGAGCAGAACCTCGCCGCCGACGTGCTGGGCAATCCCGGGGCGGTTACGCGCGACCTGACCGATTTCCTGCGCTCGCGCGGCTACCTGCGCGCGACCGTCCGGCCGGCGCCACCGCTGCTCGAGAACGGCGCGGCCGTGTTGCCGGTCGCCGTCGATCCCGGCCCGCAGTTCGTGCTCGCGACGATTGACTTCGAAGGGCGCCGCACCATCGCGGACGAGGATGTGGCGCGCACGATCGACTTCACGTCCGGCTCGCCGTACAACCCGGCGGCGATCGACACCGCCCGCGGCCGCATCGTCGCGCTCTACCGCAGCCGGGGGTTCTCGTCGGCGGCCGTCACGGCCAATGCCGCCATCCGAGACACGGAGCCGCGCGTCGATCTGACGTTCGAAATCGCGGAGGGGCTGCGGCAGACGATCGGCGACGTGGTCGTGTCCGGCAGCGGCGGTGTCGATCCCGATGTCGTCACCCGCGCCCTTCGCCTCGCCGTCGGCTCGACGCTCGACCCGGCCGAACTGCTCCGCGCGCGGCAGCGGGTGTTCGACACGGGCCTGTTCCGGCGCGTGGACGTCACCACGGAGACAATGAACCGCCTGAGCGAGGCGGATCCCGCGCAGCCGATGCGCATCCGCGTGGCGCTCGACGCGTGGCCGGCGCTGCGCCTGCGCTACGGCTTCGAGGTCGCCGAGCAGCGGCCGGAGTCGGACCCGACGGGGCGCACGCTGGCGCCCGGGCTGACGGCCGACATCACGCGGCGGACGCTCTTCGGCCGCGCGGTGAGCCTCACGGGCGTGCTGCAGTACGAGCGCCGGCAGAACACGGCGCGCGCGCTCCTGAACGCGCCCACGCTGATGGCGCTCCCCGTGCAATCCTCGCTCATGCTCGAGCGCGTCCACTTGGCGACCGAAGGGACTTCGTTCGTCAGCGACCGGAACGGCGTGGCATGGGAGCAGCGAGTCCGGACGGCCGATCACCTGACGTTGTCGTACTCGTACCGCTTCGACCGTGATCACACGTTCGACACCAGGCCCGACACAGGGTCGGGACTCGACTTCGACATCACCGTGAACGTCGCGCGCCTGATCGCGATCGCGGCGTGGGATACGCGCGATGATCCGCTCGACGCGACGCGCGGCGGGCTCTATTCGTCGAGCCTGCAGTGGGCGCCGGATGTCCTCGGCTCGCAGTTCCGGTTCATCAAGTATGTCGGCCAGGCTTACAGGTTCCAGAACGTGCGTGGCATTGTGCTTGCGTCCGCGGGACGACTCGGGCTCGTCGCTCCGCTCGGCGGGCAGGAGCTCATCTCGCCCGAGCGTTTCTTCGCCGGGGGCTCTCGCACCGTGCGCGGAGTGGACGAGAACAGCCTCGGGCCGCGTGACTTTCTGGGCGATCCGGCTGGTGGCGAGGCGATGCTGGTCTTGAATCAGGAGGTACGCGTGCCCGTCTACAAATGGCTTCGCGCCGTCGCGTTCATCGATGGAGGAAACATCTTCCGCCAGCCGAAAGACCTTCGGCTGAGCAGAATGACCGGCTCCAGCGGCGTTGGATTGAGGTTGTCGACGCCGTTTGCGCTGCTGCGCGCGGACTACGGGAGAGTCGTGTGGCTCGGGTCCGTGAAGGGGTCAGGACGATGGACGTTTGGAATAGGGCAGGCGTTTTGACTTGTGATCAGCGCGTCGTAGGGACGTCCCGGGAACTGTTGAAATGTGAGAGCGGCGGCTCCTCACTGCTCGGCCAAAACGAGTGGTCACAACGGCGAGGCCAAGGAAGCGACGGAGTCGCTACGAGACGAGGTCCTCGAATAGTCCTTCTTTCCTCAAGCTCGATCCGCCTTGCGTCTCTGCGGCGCGTCGAGCTGTTCGGCGCTCTGACTTGAAAAGTGTTCACCGGGACGCTTGACGAGAATCGCACGGCGATCTGCGGACCGTGTACGCACACGACGGCGAAAGGCTCTTGATAGCCTCATTGCGGACTTGTTAATCGAGCGCGCTGCGGCGGCTAGAAATGTCACGACGAATGAGTATGTGAAAGAGGCGCAGGGTGTGGTCGATGGGGTTACGGACGCAGAGGTCATGGCATTTCTTCGGCAGGGGAGCGGTGATGTACCGCAGGCCGCAAAGGTCCAGTTGGGTCCTCTCGTGAAGGGCTTTCTGGAGGGACGAAAGCGCCTGTCGGCGCGGGAACAGTTAGCGGAGAAATTGCGTAATGGCGAGGATGGCGAAAATGTTGCGGTGAGTCTGCAACCGCCGCGATACGAGATTCCGGTTACATCGGAGGACCCTGCGTTGGGCACGGGCGCCGCACCGGTGACGCTTGTTGAATTTGCAGATTTTGAATGCCCCTTCTGCCGTCAGATGGCGCCTCGAATTGCTCAGCTGAAGTCGATGTTTGGTGATCGGTTGCGCATTGTATGGAAGGACTACCCTTTGGGGGACATTCATCCAAATGCGTATCGGGCGGCGCACGCGGCACGTTGTGCCTTGGGCCAAGGCACATTTTGGAAGTACCACGACGCTCTGTTCGCGAGCGAAGAGCTGACCACCGAGGTGTTGATGAATGCAGCCGGAAAGGTTGGTTTGGATAAGGGGCGGTTCGCGAAATGTGTGGAGTCGAGGGGACCAGTGTCGCAGGTTACGAGCAACGTTCGCGTTGGGGTGTCCTTGGGAATTGAGGGCACGCCGACGCTGTTCATCAACGGAAGACGCGTTGAGGGCATTCAGTCCTATGAGCGCCTGCAAGAGATAGTTGCAGAGGAGTTGCGCGCAGGACCACTCCGAAATAGGGGTTAACCGCTTCGATTGGGAGTTGTCGATGCCCTTTTACGTGTTGCGTGCGGACAACGGGAAGGTGGTGTGGCCCTGGTTCCGTTACAGGACCTGGGCGCTGGGTAGGGTCGGCCGCACATTCTAATGAAGGCGGGTCTAAAGACGCGCCTCTACGACTGCAATCGAAAACGTGGCGATCGCGATCGATGACGCCAAACGTAGAGGCGGACCTTCAGGTCCGCCTGCCACGTGTCCGCCTACCGGCCGCGGACGGTCCTCATGATCTGCATCACTTCGGGCCGTTCGGGCGCGTCGGGCGCCAGCTTGAGGAACTGCTCGAAGTGATTCGCCATGCGATCGGGCCGGCTGGCGCGGTACTGCATCAGCCCGCCGTAGTAGTGGGCGTACGCATTCGCCGGATTCAGCTCGGTGACGCGGTCGAACTCCGCGGCGGCCTGCGGCCATTCCTGGCGCTTGGCGTGGACGAGGCCCAGCTGATAATGGGCTTCGGCCATCCCGCCGTCCATGGCAACGGCCTGCTGCGCCGATGCCAGCGCGCCTTCCGTGTCGTCCTGCACCAGCTGCTGACCTGACATCCCGATGAAGTGCCAGATGTCGCCCTCGCCTCGAGACGCCAGCGCGCCGTAGGTTTCGATCGCCTGATCGTTCTCGCCGAGCTTCTGATGGCTCTGGGCGGCGGTGTACAGCACCGCGGGGTCGCCGTCCGGCTGCGCCGATTCGACAACGCGCTGATACTGCCCGGCCTCGAACAGCTTCTGGACCTGCGAGGCGTTCTGCGCGAAGACCGACGACGCCGCGAACGTCAGCACAACGGTGAGCAAGGTGTTCTTCATGATTTGATTGTACGACCTGTGTCTGTTCGCTTTGACCACTACTGCCGCGCGCGCGAACGCGCCGCCGCAGCCGCTGTATTGCCGCCGTATAAAACGGTCAGCGATGACGCTCAGCTTGGCGATTTCCGTGCCATGGGAAATCCGTGGTCGCGCGCCCTCTTCGACGGCGATTTCTATCGAACGTCGTGCAAAGAGGACATACCTGTAACGAATCTAGTCTTCGTAGAGTCGCGTGACGGCAACACCGGCGCGGACGACCCGTCGACGCTCGGCGGCGGCGAAACCGACAAGTACTTGATTTACGAGGGGCTGTCGCGCGTGGACGCGGACGCTGTGCTGGCCGGCGCAACCACGGTACGTAGTGATGAGCTGGTCTTGTCGGTCTGGCACCCCGAGATGGTGAAGTTGCGGCTCGAACGGGGCAGAACGCGGCATCCCGCGCAGGTGGTCGTGAGCAGCCGCAGCGCGCCGCGCATCGAAACCGCGTTGATGTTCCAGGAGCCGGACCTTCCGGTGTTTCTCGTGACGACGTCGGATGCCGCCGCGTCGTTGCGGCTCCGTGTGGCCACGCGTCCGTGGGTGCAGGTCATCGACGGCGGGCAGCCGCTGTCGATGCGCGCCGTGCTGCGCGAGCTGAAGGCGCGCGGCATCGAAACGGTGTCGGCCATCGGCGGGCGCACGACCGCCCGCGCGCTGTTGCGCGAGGGCGTGGTCCACGACCTGTACCTGACGACCGCCGCGAAAGCGGGCGGGGAGCCCGGAACACCGCTGCTCGAGGAGCCAATCGCCGCCCGCGCGGTGGTGGTCAAGGAGGGGACGGGGGCGGAGCAGGGCGTCCGGTTCGTGCACTATGCCCTAAGGGCCGAAGGCGGCCCTACGATCGGCCCCTGAAGGCCGCCCTTCCGATCGTGGGGTCCGGCTTTAGCCGGACCGTCACGCGGATAACTCCTCGTCCGATGGGAAGTGGTGCTGCTTTCGGCCCTCGGTCCCCTCGTGCATCGCGCTGGTCTTGTACAGCTCGTACCGTCCGTCTGACGCTTCTTCGCGGACGCGCGACCGCAGCCGCTCCATCTGCCGCGGCGACATCTGCTTGAAGCCGGCGGCGACCTTCACGTTCTGTCGCAGCACTGTCATCGAGTCGATGCCGCTGACGGTCGTCAAGACGGGCAGGCTCATCGCGTAGCGCAGTCCTTCCGCGGCGGTGATGACCTTCTGCTTCACCTGGCGGCCGTCGCCGCCGAGGCTCTTCATGCCGATGGGCGCGATCCCGTGGCGCAGCAGCTGCGGCAGCACCTGCCGCTCGAACGAACGTGACTCGAAGGTGCTGTCGAAGCAGTTGAGCGGCAGCTGACAGGTGTCGAACGGGAAGCGGTGCGCGAGCATGGCGAGATGAATCCGCGGGTCCTTGTGACCGGTGAAGCCGATGAACCGCACCTTGCCCTGGCGCTTGGCCTGCTCGAGCGCCTCGACGACGCCGCCGCGCGCGAAGTGCCGGTCCGGATCGTTGTAGTACACGCACTCGTGAATCTGCCAGAGGTCGAGGTAATCGGTCTTCAGCCGGCGCAGCGACTGTTCGAGCTGCCGCATCGCCTCGCGCCGGTCGCGGCCGTGCGTACACACCTTCGTCATCAGGAAGACCTGGTCCCGGCGGCCGGTGAGCGCCTTGCCCATGATTTTCTCCGACTTGCCGTCGTGGTATTCCCACGCGTTGTCCATGAACGTGACGCCGGCGTCGATCGCGGCCCGGACGATGCGGATGCCTTCGCGCTCGGATGTTTTCGCGATGTGATAGCCGCCGAGTCCGAGCGCCGAGACGAGGACGCCCGACGTGCCAAGCGGCCGACGTGGAATCTCCATGAAACCTCTCCCTGCAGGTGCGCGGAAGCAACCCGCGGACCGATTATGATTCTCATCAGGCGAAAGCCGGCAGTCGCGATGGCGTGCGCACCGCCCGCTGCCTGTTGCCGGCTGTTCGCTGACGAGGAGGCGTATGCGCGGACACGCCAGGGTCATCGAGCATCTCAACGAAGCGCTTCGCGAGGAGTTGACGGCCATCAACCAGTACTTCCTGCACGCCGAGATGTGCCACAACTGGGGCTACCACGGCCTCGGCGACTACATCAAGAAGCAGTCCATCGACGAGATGAAGCACGCCGAGGAACTGATCGAACGGATCCTGTTCCTCGACGCCACGCCGAGCATGGACTACCTGCCGCTCAAGATCGGCAGCAGCGTCAAGGAGCAGCTCGAAGCGGATCTCGCGCTCGAGGTCAACGCGGTCGGGATGTACAACAAGGCCGTCCAAGCTGCCCGCGATGCGGGGGACGACGCGTCGCGCGAGCTCTTCACCAAGCTGCTGAAGGACGAGGAGGAGCACGTCGACTGGCTCGAGGCGCAGGTGCACCAGATCAAGGAGATGGGCTACGAGCGTTACCTGACGCTGCACGTGGAGGGTCCGAAGGACTAGCCTGTTAAAATAAACATGGTGACCATTCTCTTTCTGCTCGCGCTGATTGCCGCGGTCCCTGCCGGGGCCGCGGAATCGAAGTCGTCAGAACCGCTGAAGATCGTCGCCTTCGGCGACAGCCTGACGTCGGGGCACAAGCTGCCGGAGAAGGACGCCTATCCGGCGGTGATCCAGAAGAAGCTGAAATCCGCCGGCCTGCCGTACACGATCCTCAACCACGGCGTGTCCGGCGACACGACCACGCGCGCCCTGCGGCGGCTGGACCGCGCGCTCGCCGAAAAGCCGCAGATCTTCATCGTCGAGCTCGGCGTGAACGACGGGCTGCGAGGTGTTCCCGTGCCCGAGATCAGGGCGAACCTCGAGAAGATCATCGCGGCGGCACAGGAGCAGAACGCCCAGGTGCTGCTCTGCGGGATGGAGGCGCTGCCGCTCAACGGCTGGGAGTACACCATCGCCTTCCACCGCATGTACGAAGAGCTGGCGCTGAAGTACGGGGTGCCGCTCGTGCCGTTCCTCATGAACGGCGTGCTGGGGAATCCTGATCTGATCGGCGCCGACGGCGTGCATCCCAACGCGGCGGGTGCCCGCTTCATCGCGGACACGGTCTGGGAATATCTCGAGCCGATGGCCAGGAAACTCGAAAAAGAGGCGGCTACCAGACCCGGCACGCGTTGACCGGGGCCATCGGCGCCCCTTCCCTGCAGCTGAACGCTTTGCGGAACTCGGGCATGTTCTGCAACACCCCGTTGGCGCGCCAGCGCCCGGACGCGTGGACGTCTTCCTGCGCGCAGCGGCGGAAGTCCTGGTCGGTGGCGTTCTCGCACCAGATCTGGGCGTAGGCGATGAAGAAGCGCTGGTCCGGCGCGAAGCCGTCGATCGCCGGCTGCGGCCCTTTCGTCGAGAGCAGATCCATCAACGCGTCGTACGCGATGCGGACGCCGCCGTTGTCGGCGACGTTCTCGCCGAGCGTCAGGTTGCCATTCAGCTTCGCGCCCGGGATCGAGGAGTAATTGCCGTACTGCGACGCGACGCACGCCGCCCGCTCGCGGAACGCCGCGTCGTCGCGCGGCGTCCACCAGTCCATCAGGTTGCCCTTCGGGTCGAAGCGCCGGCCGCTGTCGTCGAAGCCGTGCGTCATCTCGTGGCCGATCATCGCGCCGGCCGCGCCGAAGTTCACCGCCGGATCCTTTGTCGCGTCGAACACCGGTGGCTGGAGGATGCCCGCAGGGAACGCGACCTCGTTCAGCTGCGGCGCATAGAACGCGTTGACCGTCTGCGGGGTCATCAGCCAGATCGAGCGGTCCACCGGCTGCCCGATCCACTGCAGCTGCCGCTGCGTGTCGTCAATGGAGATACGCAGTTCGTTGCCGGCGTAGTCGTCGCGCCTGATGGTGACGGCGCTGAAATCGCGCCATTTCTCTGGTCCCCCGATCTTGCGACCCAGCGCCGCGAGCTTGTCGAGGGCATGGCCGCGCGTCTCGGCGCTCATCCAGTCCACCGTGGTAAGCGTCTCGCGCAGTGAACGCTGCAGCGCGGTGATGAGCTCGTCCATGCGCGCTTTCGCCTCGCGGCCGAACCGGCGCTGGATGAACACTTTTCCGACCAGCTCGCCGAGCGAATCGGCGCCCGGCTGGCCGGCGACTGCATCGCTGCACCGCATCCAGCGCGGACGCATGTCCTTCTGACCGCTGAGGATCTCTCCGTTGAAATGAAACTGCTCGCGCTCGAAGCGCGACGTCAGCACCGGCGCCATCGCGTCGAGCGCGCGCCATGCCATGTAGGCCTTCCAGGACTCGAGCGGCAGGCGGTCGAGCGCCGCGCTGATGTCGCGCAGGTAGCCGGGGTTCAGAAGGTTCAGGGGGTTCAAGGGGTTGAGGAGGTTCGTCGCGCCCGCGCCGCGGAAGTAGGACGGGAGGTCGATGTTCGGCGCGAGCGCCGCCAGCGCGGCAACCGTGGTCGGGTTGTCGCGGCGGCGCGGATCGCGCAATGCGACGCGGTCGAGCGTGGCGCGCGCGATCGTGGTCTCGACGTTCATCACGCGCTGCGCGAGGCGAACTGGCGGGTCCGTAAGGACCCGCCCTACGCTTTGGGATGCAGCCCGGGTCGCACCCGATGTCGGCCGGGTCCTTTCGGACCCGGCACTCGCGAGCAATTCGAACATCCGCTGCACGTGCGCCTGATACTCCCGCCGCAGCATCGTCGAACGTTCGTCGTCGTTCAGATAGAGATCGCGGTCGGGGAGTCCCATCGCCCCCTGGCCGAGCATGGCGATGAACCGCGTCGAGTCGTGCGAGTCGGGGGCGGCGCCGAGCGTGAGAAAGGACGGGAAGCCGTCGTGCGAGAAGCGCGCCGCGAGCCGGACGAGCTGCTGCCGGTTCCTTACTGCGCCGATGTCGCGCAGCAGCGGCTGCAGCGGACGCGCGCCCTTCGCCTCGATCGTCTCCTCGTCCATGCACGCGGCGTAGGCGTCGCCGATCTTCTGCTCGTCCTCTGAGCGGCGGGCCGTCGTGTACCCGGCATCCTCGAGGATCGATCGGACGATGCGGGCGTTGCGGTCGGCGAGCTCGTGCAGGCGCCCGTAGCGCGAGCGGTCGGCGGGGAGCGGATGGCTGGCGAGCCAGGTGCCGCACGCGAACTGGTAGAAGTCGGCGCAGGCGTCGACGCTGCGATCCAGGTAGTCGACACTGAACCCTTCAGGCGACTGCGCCGATGCCGCCGTGGCTCCGATTGACGCGACCAGGAGCGCAATCGTGATGCGGCGCATCGCCGAATGGTATATCAACGGTTCGAGACATGCGGGACGTCAACCTCGAGCTGGCAAGCCTTCTCTACGACATGTCGGCGGTGGCGGGCGACAGCCAGCGCGCGTGGGGATACAAGCGCGCCGCCAAGGCGGTGCTGCGGATCGATCGGGACATCACGCCGCTCGTCACCGCCAACACGTTCAAGTCGATCTCGGGCATCGGGCCGACCACCGACCGGATCGCGCGCGAGCTGATTCTCGAGGGGCGCTGCGCGTTCGTGGAGCGCGCCGTGCGCGAGGCGGGGAAGGACGAGGAGATCGCGCGGCTGCACAACCTGCGGCGGCATTACCTGAGCCGCGCCGCCGTCAAGCAGGTGCTGGCGCGCAAGGGGTCGCCGTCGCGCGCGAAGTACCGCGGCGACTTCCAGATGCACTCGATCTACAGCGACGGCGCCGAGACGCTCGAGTCGATCGTCAACGCGTGCCTCGAGCGCGGCTGGTCGTGCGCCGGCATCACCGATCATTCCTACGGGCTGTCGATCGCCGGCGGGATGAGCATGCAGCGCGCGGTCGAGCAGCACGCGGAGGTCGACGCGTTGAACCGGAAGTACGGCGGGCGCTTCCGGCTCTTCAAGGGGATCGAGGCCAACATCCGCGCCGACGGCTCGATCGACATGGAGCCGCACGAGATGCGCCAGTTCGAGTTCATCGTCGCCTCTCCGCATTCGGCGCTGCGGAAGTCGGTCGACCAGACCGCGCGGATGGTCGCGGCCGTGTCGCAGCGCGGCGTGGCGATTCTCGGCCACCCGCAGGGGCGCGTCTTCAACATGCGGCTCGGCGTCCTCGCGGACTGGAGCCAGGTGTTCGAGGTGGCAGCGCGGCGGCAGGTCGCGATCGAGATCGACGGCTCGTGGTCGCGGCAGGACGTCCCCTACGAGCTGGCGGCGCAGGCGCTCGAGCAGGGATGCCTCTTCGCGCTCGACAGCGACGCGCATTCCCACCCGGAGTTCGACTTCGCCGACATCGCCATCGCGCACGCGAAGCTCGCCGGCATCCCGCAGGCAAAGATCGTCAATTACTGGCCGGAGAAGAAATTCCTGGACTGGGCGGCCGGCGCCTGGGACCGCTGACCACTTGATTGTTTCTTCGCACCTTCGCGACCTTCGTGGTTACCCGTCTTTCTTCGCGTGCTCCGCGTTGCGGAACGCCAGGCTGCGCGCAGGCATCTGCCACGCGGTGCGGAGCGCCTTGGCGAACTCGGGGTCGGTCTGCGCGATCTTTTCGACGAAGGCCGAGAACTTCTGGTCCATGCGGGCGAGCCGCGCCTCGTACTTCTCCGCGTCGCCCTTCTGTTTCATGTCGCGGCGGAGGAGGCCCACCTTCTCGATCAGTTCCGTGAAAAGCACCGCGAGCTCGTGCTCCATCACCGGCCCGACCGCTTGGAACGTGGTTCTTCATGGGGCGTGAAGCGGAGGATCAGCAGTCCGACGAAAAGCGCCCCCAATCCCGTCAGCGCCGACACAATCATTCCTGGTGTCATGAGCGATGTCCCTTCTTAAGGATCAATCCCGCCGCCAATGTCGTCAAGCTGATTGCCATGGACGAAGAGCCAAATGCCACTTCGATGGTCGTCCCCGCCACGAACCGATCGAGCAGTGGAAACACGGCCCATAGAACGCTGAATTCCAAGACGCGCTGCACGGTCGACGTGAAGCGGCTTGCCTGCTCGACGTCGCCGGGCGCGTCATGCCTGTCGCCAGCGCAGGTCGAGAGCGCCGCGAAGATGTACGCCGGCGCGGGCAATCCACGAACGAAGGAGCCGATATTTCCCGGCGTGGCGCCCGGCAGCGAGCTTGGCTGGGATCCCGTCAACGGGCTGCAGCCGTTCCCGATCGCCGAAAGCCATTTCAGGCACGTCGTGTTCAACGACGTCGATTGGGACTACCGGACGCTCGACTTCGACGCGAGCATCGCCGCGAGCGACAAGGTTGCGGGCGCTCTCATGAACGCCATTGACCCGAACCTGCAGCCGTTCTTCGCGCGCGGCGGGAAGCTCATTCAGTACCACGGCTGGAACGACCAGCAGATTTCGCCGTTCAACAGCGTGAACTATTACAAGAGCGTCGAGGCGCGGCTCGGGGGCCGCGACAAGATCGACAAGTCGTACCGCCTGTTCATGGCGCCCGGCATGATGCACTGCGGCGGGGGCGAGGGGCCGAACCAGTTCAACCCGATGAGCGCGCTCGAGCGGCGGCGCGAAAGCGACGTCGCACCGGATCAGATCCTCGCCACGCACGTCTCGAACGGCGTCGTGGACTCGACGCGCCCGCTGCGCCCCTACCCGCGGTGGCGGTGTACAAGGGCACGGGAAGCACGAGGGACGCAGCCAGCTTTTCCTGCAAGGCGCCGTAGGCGATCTAGTCGAGCTCCAGCAGCGGCACGCCCGGCTGCACCAGCTCGCCTTCGCGGCACGCGATCGACTTCACGCGCCCGGCGCGCGGCGCCGCGATCGGCATCTCCATCTTCATCGCTTCGAGCAGCACGAGCAGATCGCCGGCGGCCACGTCCTGGCCGGGCGTGACCTTGATCGCGATGACCGTTGCCGGCATCGGGGCCGCGAGCGCGACCTGATCATCGGTCACGTGCACCCGGTCAGGCGCATCGCGATCGTTCGACTCGACGACGTACGTCCGACCGTCGATGAAGACCCACACGCGACCCTTGTCCCGGACCGCGTATGCGACGCGATCGGAGGCACGATACCGACCGTTGCCGAGATCGTCAGCCACGGTAGTCGCGGAGCGTGTCCCACGGGTCCGCCTTCGCGGCTTCGGCGCTTCCGCCTTCGCGCTCCGCGCTTCGGCGGACAAGTCGGCGAGACACGTCCGCCCCTCTCGTGGAGAGCGCACGAGCCACGTCGAGGACCTCAGGCGGCGCGTCGCCAGCGCTGCGCGCGCGCAACGCCTCGCCTTCGACGTCGAGAAACCGCGTGTCGATGTCGCCGGCGACGAACCGCGGATGTTCGAGCAGCTCGATGAGAAACGCCACGTTGGTGCGGATGCCGAGAATCGGGTACTGGCGCAGCGCCTCGACGGCGCGGCGCCGCGCGGCCTCGCGCGTCTCGCCGTCCGCGATCAGCTTCGCGACCAGCGGATCGTAGTGCACGCCGATCTCGCCGCCCTCGACCACGCCCGAATCGATGCGGACGCCTGGCATCGACGGCTCGCGATAAAGCAGCAGCGGCCCGGCTTGCGGCAGGTCGTTCCGCGCCGGATCCTCCGCGTACACACGCACCTCGATCGCGTGCCCGCGCTGCGCGAGGGAGCCTTGCGCCCAGGGCAGCGGTTCGCCGCGCGCCACCGCGATCTGCGCCCGCACCAGGTCGACACCGGTGACGCGTTCGGTGACCGGGTGTTCGACCTGCAGGCGCGTGTTGACCTCGAGGAAATAAAACGACGCGGCGTCGCCGGTCCCCTCGAGCAGGAACTCGACGGTCCCCGCGTTTCGATAGCCGGCCGCCCGCGCCAAGGCGACAGCCGCGTCGCCCATCCGCTGCCGCAGCGCCGGCGTCACCGCGGTCGACGGCGTTTCCTCGACCACCTTCTGATGGCGGCGCTGGATGGAGCATTCGCGCTCGAACAGGTGAACGACGTTGCCATGGTTGTCCGCCAGCACCTGGATTTCGACATGGCGCGCATGCTCGATGAGCCGCTCCACGTACAACGTGCCGTCGCCGAAGGCGGCCGTCGCTTCCCGCCGCGCTTGATCGATCCCTGCGGCGAGCGCGCGCTCGTCGCGAAGCGTCTTCATGCCGATGCCGCCGCCGCCTGCCGACGGCTTCAGCAGGACGGGGAACCCGACCTTGCGGGCCGCCGCAGCAATGGCATCGGTCGATTGGTCCGCCGGGGCCGCGCCCGGCACCACGGGCACGCCGGCGCGCTCGGCGATCGCGCGCGCCGCAACCTTCGACCCGAGGCGGTCGATGACATCACCCGGTGGACCGATGAAGGTGATGCCGGCCTGAGCGCACGCGTTGGCGAACGCCGCGTTCTCGGACAGAAAGCCGTAGCCGGGGTGAATCGCATCCGCGCCGGTCGCGCGCGCGGCGTCGAGCAGCGCGGGAATCGACAGGTAGCTGTCAGCCGGCGGCGCGGGGCCGATGCGCACGGCGCGATCCGCGAGCAGCACGTGCGGCGCGCGTGCGTCGGCGTCCGAGTGCACCGCCACGCACGGAATCCCGATCTCGCGGCACGCGCGGATCACGCGCACGGCAATCTCGCCGCGGTTGGCGATCAGAATGCGCTGCAACGTCGCCGGAGGAGAACCACGAAGGCCGCTTGCGCGGCAACCACGAAGTCCACGAAGAAATTCAATTTACCTGGCTGACCTTTCAAGTCTGGCATTCTCGTCAGGAGAACGCGTGAACCGGCACGTCATGATCTACCGCCGTCGACGAATCGTTTTCGGTACAGGAGCTCCAAAGATTAAAGCTTCGTGTCCTTCGTGAGTGCGCGCGAAGCGCGCCTTCGTGGTTATCCCCGGCTGACGTTCCAGTTCGCCTTCCGCTTTTCGAGGAAGGCGCGCAGCCCTTCCTGCCCCTCCTCCGACACGCGCCGCGCGGCAATCGCCTCCGCGGTGAGGCCGGCCGCGTCGGAGGCCCCGCGCGCCCAGACGTGTGGAATCAGCGCCTTGGCGGTGGAGATCGCGTCGGGGGCGCCGCTGAGGAACTCGTTCACGTACAGCAGGACCATGGTGTCGAGCTGGTCGAGCGGGACGACCGCGTGCACCAGCCCGATTTCCCGGGCGCGAACGGCGTTGAACCGCATGCCGGTGAGAAAGAGCTCGCGCGCCGCCGATCGGCCGATCTTGGCGAGCGCGAACGGCGAGATGACGGCCGGCAGGATGCCCAGCTTGACCTCGCTGAACCCGAACACCACGTCCTCGTCCGTCACGACCACGTCGCACACCGCGGCCAGCCCGGCGCCGCCGCCGAGCGCGGCGCCGTGGATGCGGCCGATCAGCGGGATGGGCACCGTGTCGAGCGCGCCGAACATCCGCGCCGCCGCGTTCGCGTCCTGCACGTTCTCGTCGTGCGTATACGTCAGCGCGTTCGCCATCCAGCCGATGTCCGCGCCCGCCGAGAACACCTTGCCGGAGCCCGCCATCACCGCCACCCGCACATCGTCATCGGCGTTGATCGCCGCGGCCCAGGCGGTGAGGTCGGCGATCATCTGCTCGTTGAACGCGTTGCGGACGTCGGGCCGATTGAGCGTGACGTACTCGACGAATCCGTCGCGGCGAGTCAGTAAGGTGTCGTATGACATGTGCGAACCACGAAGCACGCGACGATCACGAAGGAAAAAAGATTACATCCGGAAGACCCCGAACTTCGCCGGCGGTATCGGTGCGTTGAAGCTCGCCGACAGCGCGAGCGCCAGCGCGCCGCGCGTCTGCGCCGGGTCGAGAATGCCGTCGTCCCACAGCCGCGCGGTCGAATAGTACGGCGACCCTTCCAGCTCGTACTTGTCGAGAATCGGCTGGCGGATCTGCCGGTCCTCCTCCTCGGACAGCTCGCGGTTCTCGCGCGCCAGCTGTTCGCGCTTGACCGTCGCGAGCACGCCCGCGGCCTGCTCGCCGCCCATGACGGAAATGCGGGCGTTCGGCCACATCCAGAGGAAGCGGGGCTCGTAGGCGCGGCCGCACATCCCGTAATTTCCCGCGCCGAACGACCCGCCGATGATGATGGTGAACTTCGGCACTACCGAGTTGGCGACCGCGTGCACCATCTTGGCGCCGTCCTTCGCGATGCCGCCGCGCTCGTACTGCTTGCCCACCATGAACCCGGTGATGTTCTGCAGGAACACCAGCGGGATGCCGCGCAGGTTGCACAGCTCGATGAAATGCGTGGCCTTCAGCGCCGACTCCGAGAACAGCACGCCGTTGTTGGCGACGATCCCGACCAGGAACCCGTGCAGCCGGGCGAAGCCCGTCACGACCGTCGGCGCATAGCGCTCCTTGAATTCGTCGAACCGCGACGCGTCCACAAGCCGGGCGATGACCTCGCGCACGTCGTACGGCTTCCGGACGTCCGCGCTGACGACGCCGTACAGCTCGCGCGGATCGTAGGCAGGCTCTTCGACGTCGCTGACATCGGCCGGCAGCGTCTTTCGCGCGTTCAGCGTGCCGACAATCGTCCGCGCGATCGCCAGCGCGTGCGCGTCGTCCTCGGCCAGGTAGTCGGCCACCCCGGAGAGCCGCGTGTGCACGTCGGCGCCGCCGAGCTCCTCCGCGGTGACGTCCTCGCCGGTGGCGGCCTTCACCAGCGGCGGCCCGCCGAGAAAGATCGTCCCCGTCCCCTTGACGATGATCGTCTCGTCGGACATGGCGGGCACGTAGGCGCCGCCGGCGGTGCAGGAGCCCATGACCACCGCGATCTGCGCGATCGATGCCGCCGACATGCGCGCCTGGTTGAAGAAGATGCGGCCGAAGTGCTCCCGGTCGGGAAACACCTCCGCCTGCAGCGGCAGGAACGCGCCGCCCGAATCGACGAGATACACGCATGGCAGCCGGTTCTCGATCGCGACCTGCTGCGCGCGGACGTGCTTCTTGACCGTGATCGGGTAGTAGGTGCCGCCCTTCACCGTGGCGTCGTTGGCGACGATCAGCACCTCGCGGCCGGCGACGCGGCCGATGCCGGTGACGAGGCCGGCGCCGGGCGCGTCGTTGTCGTACATCTCCCACGCCGCCAGCGGCGAGAGCTCGAGAAACGGCGAACCCTCGTCGAGGAGGCGGTCGATGCGCTCGCGCGCCGGCAGCTTGCCCTGCTCGCGATGGCGCTGCAGGTAGCGCGGGCCGCCGCCCTCACGCGTCTTGTCGATGCGCTCGCGCAGCTGCGCGACGAGCGCCGTCATCTTGTCGTGGTTGGCCGTGAAGTCGGGGCTGTCAGTGCGAACGCGGGAGGAAAGTCGCTGCATTCACCATCCGTCCGCCGCTAAGTCCACCTCGACCTTATTCGACGTGCGGCCGGCTGGCGGCCTGCCGCAGTCTGAATCAGACATCGCGCCGATTATACGGGCACAGATTTGAACCCAGCTCATCTGTATATAAACCTTACAGCCTGTAATGTTTGGGTCCGGCGGCTCGATCTATGTAGTATTTGAAGACGTGGCTGCGCTAGCTCGCGGGGGCCGGAACGGGGACGAGTGACGTATGGCAAGTCAACCTTCCACCAGCACGAAGCGCCGCAAGCGCGTCCTGGCGATAGACGACGAGCCGCAGATGACCGAGTGGCTGAAGATGGTAATCGAGGCGGAGGGGTATGAAGTCCGTACCGCTCTCATCGGCACCCGCGGCGAGGAAATCTACAAGCAGTGGCGGCCCGACGTGGTCGTCACCGACCTCATGCTGCCCGACCTCGACGGCGTGCAGCTGCTGCGGCGCCTCAAGGAAATCGATCCCTCTCCGGAAGTGATCGTCATCAGCGGCCAGGGGACGATCGCGCGCGCGGTCGAAGCCGGGCAGGCGGGCGCCTTCTTCTTCCTCGAGAAGCCCGTGAGCCAGGAAGGGCTCATGAACATCCTCGGGCGCGCCATCGATCGCACGCAGGAGCGCGCCGAGCACCAGCAGCTCAAGGATCAGATACGCGGCCAGTACAGCTTCGCCAACATCGTCGGCCAGAGCAAGAAGATGAAAGAGCTGTTCGAGCTTGTCGAGAGCGTGGCCGCCAGCGACGCGAACATCCTCATCCAGGGCGAGAACGGCACCGGCAAGGAGCTGATCGCCAACGCGATTCACTACAACTCGAACCGCGTCAAAGGTCCCTTCATCAAGATCAACTGCGCGGCGATCCCGAAGGACCTGATCGAGAGCGAGCTGTTCGGCTACAAGAAGGGCGCGTTCACGGGAGCGAACACCGACAAGGTGGGCCTCTTCGAGATGGCGGAAGGCGGCTCGCTGCTGCTCGACGAGATTGGCGAGATGCCGCCGTACCTGCAGACCAAGCTGCTGCGCGTGCTGCAGGAGCGCGAATACCGTCCCATCGGCAGCGACCGGCTCGTGCACGTGGACTTCCGTCTCATCTGCGCGACCAACATCGATCTCGAGACGGCGCTGCGCGAGGGGAAGCTGCGCGAGGATCTCTACTTCCGCATCAACACGATCACGCTGCGGGTGCCGCCGGTACGCGAGCGCAGCGAGGACATTCCGCTCCTCTGCAATCACTTCCTCTCGAAGTTCAACCAGCGCTACCAGAAGAGCGTGAAGTCGATTTCACCGGCCGCCTACCACCTGCTCATCCGCAACCGGTGGCCGGGCAACGTGCGCGAGCTCGAAAACGCGATCGAGCGGGCGGTGCTGGTCTGCAAGACCGGTGAGATTCAGCCCAACGATCTGCCCGAGACGATTCGCGAGGAGGGAAGCCCCGCGCAGGAGTTCACCATCCCGCCGCACCGGACGCTCGCCGAAATCGAGAAGATGGCAATCACGCAGACGCTGCAACGGACGAACTGGAACAAGCAGGAGGCGGCGCAGATCCTCGGCTTGTACCGGCCGACGCTCTACAGCAAGATGAAGAAGCACGACATCAAGGACCAGCGCGCCGCGCAACGCGCCGCCGCGGCCACCCCAACCACACCGGCCCCGGGTTAGGGCCGGCTGAAGCCGGCCCCACGTACCAGCCCGGCCGATCACGGCCGGCTGCAGCCAGACTCCACGTCAGTACGGGGTCGTACCGTAGGTCTGCCCTTCAGGCGGCCCACCGCAGCGGCCCGGCTGTTGCAAAACGTCTGGCAGTGCTCCAGCAGCTCGGCGCCCTGCTCCTCACGCTACTCGCATGGGTCGGCGATGTTGCGCTTTTTGGGGCGCGCGCGCTCTACGAGGCGATGCTGCCGCCGTACGAGTTCAAGGAGACCTGGCGTCACGTCTTCGAAATCGGGTGGCGCTCGCTGCCGCTGATCGCGCTCTCCGGCCTCGCCATCGGCGTCGTCCTCTCGATGCACACCCGCGCGTCGCTCGAGCGTTTCGGCGCGGAGGCGATGATTCCGGCCGGGCTCGCCATCGCGCTCATTCGTGAAACCGGGCCGCTGACCGCCGGCCTGCTCGTGGCGGGGCGCGTCGGCGCCGGCATCGGCGCCGAGCTGGGTGCCATGAAGGTCACCGAGCAGATCGACGCGCTCGAGGCGGTGGCCGTCGACTCGTTCAAATACCTCGCGGTGACGCGCATCCTCGCCTGCGTCGTCGCCATGCCGCTGCTGACCGCCATCATCGACTTCTGCGGCATCTTCGGCGGCTACATCGCCGAGACGACCGTCAGCGGCATGTCCGCGCAGCTCTATTTTCACCGCGCGTTCTCGATCGTCGAGTTCAGTGACTTCCTGCCCGCGACGCTGAAGACGGCCGTCTTCGGCTTCGTCATCGGCACCGTGTCGTCGTATCTCGGGTTCAACACGACCCGTGGCACCGAGGGCGTCGGCCGCACCTCCACGAGCAGCGTGGTGCTGTCGTCGATCTGCATCATCCTCGTCAACGTGGTGCTGGTGAAGCTGATCTTCTTCGTCTTCCCGGTGAAGGCATGACGCAGGACGGAGAGGCCATCCGGCTCGAGCACGTCACCAAGTCGTTCGACGACCACAAGGTGCTCGACGACGTGACGCTGGAGGTGCCGGGAGGCAAGGCCTTCTGCCTGCTCGGGCGCAGCGGCACGGGGAAGAGCGTGACGCTCAAGCACATCATCGGCCTGATGCGGCCCGACCAGGGGCACGTCTTCGTCCGCGGCACGGACATCACGGCGCTGAGCGGCCGCGACCTGTCGGAGGTGCGCCGTTCGATGGGGTTCCTGTTCCAGAACGCGGCGCTGTTCGATTCGATCACGGTGGGCGAGAACGTCGCCTTCCCGCTCCGGCGCCACACCGACTGGCCCGACGCGAAGATTCGCGAGACCGCGCGCGCCAAGCTGGCGGAGGTCGGGCTCGAGGACGACTACGACAAGATGCCGGGCGACCTGTCCGGCGGCATGCGGAAGCGCGCCGGGCTGGCGCGGGCGATGGCGCTCGACCCCGACATTCTCCTCGTCGACGAACCGAGCGCGGGGCTCGACCCGATTACGGCCGACGAGATCGACCAGCTCCTGGTGGACCGCAAGAAACACGGCACCACGCTCGTCGTCGTCACGCACAACATCCCGAGCGCCCGGCACATCGGCGACGAGCTGGCGGTGCTGCACGAGGGCCGCGTGATTGCGCGCGGGACGGCCGAGGAGCTCGACCGGAGCGAGGACAAGATGGTTCGCATGTTCATGCGATCGGAGGGCTCGGGATGATCTCCTCGAGGGCGGTCGGCGCCGGCGCGTTCGTCGTCATCGGCCTGCTGCTGTTCGCGGTCGCGCTCTTCCTCATCGGCGACCGGCGGATGCTGTTCGAGCGGCGGTTCACCGTCTACACGGAATTCTCGCGGCTCGGCGATCTCGAGACGGGCGCCCCGGTGAAGGTGGCGGGCGTCGAAGCCGGCGAGGTCAGCGACATCGTGCTGCCGAGAAAGCCGTCGGAAAAGTTCAAGGTGAAGATGGAGGTGCGCGAGGCGCTCCATCCGGTCATCCGCACCGACTCGATCGCCGTCCCGCAGACGCAGGGACTGGTCGGCGGCTCCTTCGTGAACATCAACGTCGGCACCGACCAGGCGCCGCGTATCGAGGAGAACGGCACCATTCCCGGCCGCGACCCGTTCGAGATCAGCGACCTCCTGCAGGAGGCGAACGACACGATGATGATGATCGGCGATACCGTCACCGCGCTGCGCGGCGATGCCGAAACCGCGGTCAGGGAGGTCGCCGGCACCGCGCAGGACGCGCACGTGCTGCTCGACAAGATGCGCCCCGACCTCGAAGCGATGGCGAAGAACGGCAACGTCATCTCCACCGACTCGCGCGAGCTGATGGCCAAGCTCAATGAGGGACAGGGCACCATCGGCAAGCTCATTAACGACGACGACCTCTATCGCCAGTTCCAGCAGTTGACGAAGGAGGCCCAGGAGACCGTCGCCAACCTGCACCAGGTCTCGGACGATGCGCGCCGCGCCATTTCCGACGTGCGCTCGAAGGACGGCCCCGCGCAGGGGCTGCTCGCCGAGATGCGGACGACCGTCAGCCAGGCCCGTGAGGCGACGGCGGACCTCGCCGACAACATGGAGGCGATGAAGCACAACTTCCTGCTGCGCGGCTTCTTCAACAAGCGCGGCTACTACGACCTCGACGCCATCTCGCCGGCGGAATACAGAACAGGTGTGCTCGAAAACGGTAAACGGAAGGCCATGCGCATCTGGCTGAAGTCGCCGCTGCTGTTCGAGGCGGGGCCCGACGGGACCGAGGTGCTGTCGGAAAGCGGACGGGCGCGGATCGATTCCGCGATGTCGACCTACCTCGAGTATCTGCCGGCCAATCCGCTCGTGATCGAAGGCTACGCACCCGCGCCGACGGTGGCCGAACGCTTCCGTCTGTCGCGCAGCCGCGCCGGCATCGTGCGGCAATACATCGTCGGCAAATACGAAGTGCCGCCACAGAACGCGGGGTTCATCGGCCTCGGCGTCGAGGCGTTGAACAGCCCCGACAAGGGTCGATGGGATGGGGTGGCGTTGACGTTGTTCCTCGATCGGACGGAACTGCAACTGGCCAACGGCGGAAATCCGAAAACCCAGACCCCGAACCCCAAACCGCAAACCAATTGACCCGGTGGTTGGGATTTCGGATTTGGAATCTGGGCCTTTTCAAACAGGTGGCACCCGTTTTGGAAGTCGGATACCGCTGGGCCAAACGAAGGAGGGGCGTGTGAACGAGTCTCGAGTGATGGCAGCAGGCGCAATTATCGGTGCGGTGGCAGGCGCCGCGGTGAGTTACCTCTTCTTTACGGATCGCGGGCATCAGCTGCGCAGCAAGCTCGAGCCCGCCGTCGACGATCTCCGGCGCGAATTCGGCAAGTTCCAGGGAACGATCGAAAAGCTCGGGGCGATGGCCAACGACGGCATCCGCGCGGTGAACGAGTTCAACGCGGCGCGGTCGCAGTCGTCCTACGCCGGTCCCCGTACGTCGCACTGACGCGAGCCACGGTATGAATGCAGGGAATCTGGACACGACAAATCTGCTGCTCGGCATTATGGCCGCCGTCAGCGTCCTTGAAGCGCTCTTGTTGGTTGGCGTCGGGGTGATGGCCTATCGCCTCTACGGGCAGACGATGCGCACCGTGCAGGAGATCGAAGCCCGGCAGATTGCGCCGCTCGTCGCCAGGGTGAATACGCTGATGACGCGCGTCGACACGATCCTGCTCGACGTCAAGGAGGTCACCGCGCGGGTCAGCAACCGGACCGAGCGCGTCGATGCGGCGATTCGCACCACCATGGATCGCGTCGACGAGACGGCGGGGCGCGTGCGCTCCTCGGTGTCGTCGCGCGTCAACCGCGTTCTCACACTCGTGCACACCGCGCGCGCGGCGGTGGACGGGTTCTTTCATCACAGCCGGCGCGCGGAACACGCTTGACGGGACCTTGAACTTCGAACGTTATGGCCTACACAGGGAGGAGCAACACAATGGCGGACAGCTTTGATCGGTATGACAACGAAAGCAGCGGCGGCGGGTTCATGATGGGCCTGTTGACGGGCACGGTGCTGGGCGCCGGCCTCGGGATGCTGCTTGCGCCGAAGGCGGGCTCGGAGCTGCGCGGCGCGCTGGGCGAACAGGCGCGCACGTGGGGCAACGCCGCGTCGGAGCAGTACAAGAAGGCGTCGGAGACGGCCGGCACGTGGGCCGAGCGCGGGCGCGAGATGGTCGACAAGGCGCGCGATGCGGTCAGCCGCGGCGCCGACGAAGCACGCAGCTACGCGAGCGGCACCACCGGCAGCAGCTACAGCTCGGGCAGCACGGGCAGCAACTACGGCTCGGGCGGCACGACGGGCGGCAACTACGGCGGTAACAGCGGAACGACCGACTTCGGCCGTTCGTAGTCGGGCACCCGGCAGGCTCAGGCTCAGGGCTCAAGACTCAACGCTCAGGGGGCTCGCGCCCTTTGGCTTGGGCTTGAGCCTCAAGCCCGATGAGCCCCTCAGCCGTGAGCCCTGAGCCATAATCGGCCGTGACTCCGTCGGAGGAGCTCCGCTTGACAGGCCGCGCCGCCTGGCGTGGGCTGGTCGAGCTCGTCAACAGCAACGACCTCACGCACGCAGCGTCCATCGCGTACTACGCGCTCCTCTCGCTCTTTCCCTTTCTCCTGCTCATCATCTCGCTGCTCGGGTCGGTGACCGCCAGCGAGGAGCAGCGGCTCGCCGTCCTCACCTTTGTCTTCCGTTACTTTCCGACGCGGCTCGACTTCGTCGCCTCGCAGCTCGATGCCTTCCGCCAGACGCGCATCCAGGTGGGCGTCGCCGGCAGCCTGGCGCTGATCTGGTCGTCGCTCGGCGTCTTCGGCGCCATCACGAGCGCCGTCAACGAGGCGTGGGGCGTCGAGAAGCAGCGCAGCTTCCTCAAGCACCGCATGGTGTCGTTCCTGATGCTCGTCGCCGCCGGGCTCGTGATGGTTGTCGGCCTGATCCTGGTCACCGCGATCCAGGTGGCGGAGGCGTCGTGGTTCGGCGTGATGCTCCTGCGGTTCAACTGGCTGCAGGCGCTGCAGACGTGGACGTTCCGCTACGCGGCGACGATCATCCTCATCTTCGGCGTCGGCCTCGTCTTATACTTCATCCCGAACGCGAAGACCCGGTTCCGCGACGTCTGGGTGGGCGCGGCGCTGACCGGCGCGCTCTGGCGCCTCGCCTTCGACGGCTTTTCCTGGTACATCGCCCGCAACTCGCGGCTCGCCTTCATCCAGGGATCCATTGCCGCCGTCGTCGTCTTTCTGCTGTGGATTTACATTTCGTCCGTTATCCTGATGTACGGCGTTGAGTTCACCGCTGCCTACGCTCGTCTCCGGCGTCATCGCCCGGATGAAATGCCGGCGGCCCCGACCCCGCGCGTATGAGGGCCGCCTAGAGGCGGCCCCTCCGAGTGGGCGTAGGGGCCGGCTTCAGCCGGCCCACCTCTTCGCGCTCGCGGGCATCACGCTCATTTCCGTTCCGCAGGAAATCGCCATCGGGCGCGAGGAGAACGCGCAGCTCCGCAAGCAGATGAAGGAGGTGCGCGATCCGCAGGTGACGGCCTACGTCACGCGCCTCGGCCAGCGCCTGGCCGCGGCGGCGCCCGGCGCGAAATATCCGTACTCCTTCCAGGTGGCCGACGCCTCCGAGATCAATGCGTTCTCGCTGCCGGGCGGTCCCGTCTGGATCAATCGCGGCGTGCTGCGCGCCGCGGGCAGCGAGTCGCAGGTCGCGGGGGCGCTGGCGCACGAGATTGCGCACATCGCGCAGCGGCACGCCGCCGATCAGCTGACGAAGACGCTGCTCGCCAACTGGAGCCTCGGGCTGCTGGGCGCGATGCTCGGCAACGTCGGCGGCGCGGGCACCGCGCAGGCCGCCGGCGCGATGATGGCCAACGGCGTGTTCCTGAAATTCAGCCGCGACGACGAGCGCGAGGCGGACCGCGTCGGGCTGGACATCATGACGAAGGCGGGATGGGACCCGCACGGGATGATCGACCTGTTCGACGTGCTGCGCCGCGAGTCGAAGCGCGACCCGGGCGCGGTGGAGGTGTTCTTCTCGACCCACCCGTCGCCGGAGGATCGCATCGCACAGCTGTCCGCCGCGGCGGCACGCCTGCGCCGCCGCGCCGCTCCGGCGAGGCAGCCTGTGCGCGACACGGCCGCGTTCCGCGCCGTCCGGGCGCGCCTGTAGCCTCTCCTGCCTGCGATAGACTCGCGAGGTGCCGTTCATCGTCGCCGATATTTCCTATGTCGATCTGAACTTCTGCGATACGCCGCGGGCCATCGCGACCGGCGTCTACGGCAGCGACGCCGGCGTCGTGCTCGTCGATCCCGGTCCCGGGTCGTGCATCGAGACGCTGCGCGCGCTGCTGATGGCGCAGGGCATCCGCGTCGCCGACATCGAGTCCATCCTCCTCACGCACATCCACCTCGATCACGCGGGCGGTACGGGCCTGCTCGTCCAGGAGAACCCGAAGATTCGGGTCTTCGTGCACGAGAAAGGCGCGCCGCACATGGTCGACCCGTCGAAGGTGGTCAACAGCGCCAACCAGTTGTGGGGCGAGGAGGGCGTCGCGCGCCTCTGGGGCAAGGTCCTGCCGGTGCCGCAGTCGAACCTGCAGGTGCTCGGCGAGCGCAATCAGATCGTCGCCGGCGGCCATCCCTTCGACGTGCGCTACACGCCGGGCCACGCATCGCATCACGTCAGTTACTTCGACGGGCAGAGCGGCATCGCGTGGGCGGGCGACACCGCGGGCACCCGCTTCACGTCACAGGTGTTCACGCTGCCGCCGACGCCGCCGCCCGACGTCGACCTCGAGGCCTGGCGCCAGAGCATCGCGACGCTGCGCGCGTGGCGGCCGGAGATCGTCTTCATCACCCACTTCGGGCCCTACAGCGGCGTCAGCGATCATCTCGATCACCTCGAGACGAGCCTGCGCGATGTCGCGGAGATGGCCAGCCGCGCCATCGAGAGCGATCTGCCGGACGAAGCGAAGTACGAGCGCTTCAGGGCGGACGTGATCGCGTACATCCGCAGCGCGGGCGTGGAAGACGAGTTCGGACCGCTCGAGGTCGTCGGGCCGCTGGAGTTCAACTGGCGGGGGCTGGTCCGCTACTGGCGGAAACGGGCGGCGTAGGGTCGTTGGTCGTTGGTCGTTAGTCGTTGGTGGTTTCTCGCTGAGAACTGGGTCCCACGCCCGACATCAAGGCCGAAAGGTCGGCCTCTACGTTCGTAACCCGAAGACTTCCACCAACGACCAACCACCAACGACCAACTGCCCACCCACCAGCGCCGCGGCCCGGGGCCGCGCTACTGGTGGTCCCGCTCGCCACGATGTTCCTTCAGCAGGAACACGCAGATGAGGCTGATCACCGAGCAGATCGAGATGTACCACGCGATCGCCGTCGAGGTGCCGTACTCCCGCAGGAGCAGCGTCGCGATCAACGGCGCGGGACCACCCGCGGTAATCGACGCCAGCTGATAGCCGAGCGCCGACCCGCTGTAGCGGACCGACGCGGGAAAGCTTTCCGCGATGTACGCCGCCTGCGGCCCGTACTGGAGGTCCTGGATCGGGTTCGAGATCAGGATCGCCAGGAACACGAGCGGCAGCGATTTCGTGTCGAGCAACCCGAAGTACACGAACGGGAAGACGATCATGATCGTGCAGCCGATCGCGGTGATCGTGCGCCGCCCATACAGGTCCGACAGGTGGCCGAACAGCGGGTTGGCGAAGCACGACACGAGCGCCATCGCCATCACCATGTTGAGGACGAGGCCGCGGCCGAAGCCGAGCACGGTCGTTCCATACGTGATGACGTAGGTGGTGAAGATGTAGAAGCACACCTGCTGGCTGGTCCGCAGGAGCGCCGACAGCGCCACTTCCTTGCCGTTGTTGCGCAGCACCTCGACGAGCGGCGCCTTGACGATGGCGCCGGTCTTCTTCAGCTCCTCGAACACCGGCGTCTCGTGGACGCCCGCGCGGATGTAGAACCCGGTGATCACCAGCGCGACGCTGGCGAGAAACGGGATGCGCCATCCCCAGTCGAGAAACCCCTGGTCGGACGTGAGGCCGGTCATCAGCGCGAGCGCCCCGTTGGCGAGCACCATGCCGGCCGGCGCGCCCATCTGCGCGAAGCTCGTGGTGAAGCCGCGCCGGTTCGGGTCGGTCCACTCGGCCGCCATCAGCACCGAGCCGCTCCACTGGCCGCCAATCGCCAGCCCCTGCAGGATGCGGCCGAGCGTGAGGAACACGGCGCCCCAGATGCCAATCACCTCGTACGACGGCGTCAGGCCCACCGCCATCGTCGAGGCGCCCATGACGATCATCGTGAAGACGAGGAGCTTCTTGCGGCCGATGCGGTCGCCGAAGTGGCCGAAGATCGCCGCCCCGATCGGACGCGCGACGAAGCCGACGAAGAACGTCGTGAACGACAGCATCGTGGCGACGAACGGATCGGAACCCGGAAAGAACTTCTGCGGGAACACGGCCGCGGCCGCCACCCCGTAGAGAAAGAAGTCGTACCACTCGATGGTGGTGCCGACGGTGGCCGAGACGACGGCCCGGAGCTGATGTCGGCGGACGGCGCGGTCGGTGCGGAGGGTCGCGGCGGTATCAGTCACGCGCGCCATTGTATCCGCCTTCGCCAAGGCTCACGTGCGACTCAGAGCGCTGGCTTCGGCGGACAGGTCGCCTGCGCCAGGGCTCACGTGCGACCGGCGAGCCCTTCATCCCACTCCTCCTTCTCCACGGCGACCGATGTCTCCGCACAGCTCCGCCGTGAACGCGGTGGTACCGAGTGGACCGCCGAGATCGAACGTGCGCGTCGCCGGGTTCCGCAGCGCCGCGTCCACCGATGTCTCGATGATGCGCGCCGCGGCGACGAGGCTCTCGTCGTGGTGCCGGCGACCGAGCCAGTCGAGGAGCATCGCCGCCGAGAGGATCAGCGAGATCGGGTTGGCCTTGTCCTGCCCCTGGATGTCCGGCGCCGAACCGTGCTGCGCCTGCGCCATGCAGTGGCGCTCCCCGGCGTTGATCGACGCCGCCAGCCCGAGGCTGCCGGACAGCTCCGCCGCTTCATCCGACAGGATGTCGCCGAACATGTTGGTCGTCACGATGACGTCGAAGCGCGCGGCGTCGCGGACGAGGAGCGCGGCCATCGAGTCCACGAGCTGTTCGTCGTAGGTCACGTGCGGATGATCGTTCGCCACCGCGCGCACCTCGCGCAGGAAGAGCCCTTCCGTTACGGCAAGGACGTTGGACTTGTGCACGGCGGTGACGTGCCGCCGCCGCGCCGCGGCCAGCTCGAACGCCGCGCGGGCGATGCGCGCGGACGCCGGCGCCGAGATCTTGCGGATCGAGAGCGCCAGGTCTGGCGTCGGCATCAGCTCGCCGCTCCCCCGATGCATGTTGCGGTCGGCGTAGAAGCCCTCGGTGTTCTCGCGGACGATGACCAGATCCATCGGCGTCCGGCCCCAGTGCGCGAGGCCGTCGCGCGTGCGGCTCGGGCGCACGTTGGCAAACAGGTCCAGCTCGATGCGGAGCTCGGCCGAGACGTTGATGCCGCCCTCGGCGCGCGGCGGGTACTCGGCGGTCGACACCGGGCCGAGGACGATCCCGTCCGCCCGACTGCAGGCGTCGAGGACGGACGAGGGCAACGTCGTGCCCGCCGACCGCAGCGATGCCTGTCCGATCGATCGAACATCAAACGCCAGGTCGAGCGACACGACCCGCGCGACCGTCTCGAGCACCCGCAGCGTGGCGTCGACGATGTCGGGGCCGATACCATCCCCGGGCAGGACGACGAGGTTCACGCAATCACCCGCACGGGCGCACCCGCGAGGAACGCGCGAATGTCCTCGACCGCCTCGCCGTACGCCAGCCGGTAGTTTTCCGTCGTCACGTAGCCGAGGTGCGGTGTCAGCAGCGCGTTCTCGAGCCGGCGCAGCGGGTGATCGGGCGGCAGCGGCTCCTCGTCGAAGACGTCGAGCGCGGCGCCCGCGATGACGCTGTGCCGCAGCGCGTGTATCAGGGCATGCTCGTCCACGATGGGTCCGCGCGCGGTGTTGACCAGCAGGGCCGTCGGCTTCATCAACGCGAGCTCGCGCTCGCCGACGATGCCGCGCGTGCGGTCGCCGAGGACCAGGTGCACGGTCACGATGTCAGCGCGCTGGAACAGCGCGTCCTTCGCCACCAGCTCGGCGCCCACCGCATCCGTCTTGTCGCGCGTCAAGTTCTGGCTCCAGGCGATGACCTGCATGCCGAACGCGCGGCCGATGCGTGCGACGTCGGTGCCCAGCCGTCCGAGGCCGATCACGCCCAGCGTTTTTCCGTGAAGCCCGATGCCCATGGTGCTCTGCCAGGCGCCGGCCCGCATCGCAGCCGACTCGCGCGGGATGCTGCGCGCGAGCGACAGGATCAACCCCCACGTCAGCTCGACTGGGGGCGGCGAAAGCGTGCTCGTGCCGCAGACGACGACGCCGCGCGCGGCGGCCGCCTGCACGTCAATCGCCGCGTTCCGCCGGCCCGTCGTCACGATCAGCTTCAACAGCGGCAGCCGCTCGATGAGCGTCGCGGGAAAGGGCGTGCGCTCGCGCATCGCGACAACCGCGTCGAAGTTGCGCAGCCGCTCGGCGAGGTCGTCCTCGCGGCCGAGACGTTCGTGGAACGGATGCACCGAGACGCCGGCGCCAATCGACGGCCAGTCGGCCATCGACAGCGCCACGCGCTGGTAATCGTCGAGAATGGCAACACGCATCGGGGGGAATTTTACGGTCGAGCCTCGTCTCGCGGGGCGAAGACGCGTAAAATGGCTTGCCCGTCGAGGCGGCGCAGGCGGCCCTCGGGCTTGCCTACCGAAGCGGCGTAGCCGCGAAGGCGTGTGAACGAATCAGCGGCCAGGTTCGTATTTGGAATGGGCCGGTCCCGGGCCTCCCGCCGAAGGCGCGAAGCGCGTAGGTGGGCGTACAACTCCAGAGGACTCTAGAACATGCGCAAAGTTATCGCTGTAGCGGCCGTGGCGCTCCTCGCCGGTGGTGTGCTGACGGCACAGGAGGGCCGGGGCGGCCGTGGAATGGCGGCTCCCGCGGGACCGCCGCCCGCCTGTCCGGCCAGCGGCTACGGGGCGCAGGCGTACTACGCCGGCTTCGGGCAGAACGGCGGCGATGGCCAGACGTTCTACGAGATCGCCAGTCCCTGCATCGGCCAGGATGTGCGCGACGTCGCCCTGTCGATCGGCATGGGGCGTAATTCTCTGCTCGGCGTGAAGAACGTCATCGGCGTGCAGTTCCGGGCCAACGGGACGCTGGCCGACGGCGCCGGGATGGCGAAGCTGGCCAATGCCGAGTTCCACATCGCCTACAACATCCCCGCGATGCGCGCGATGCTCAAGGGGACGAAGGCCAGCGGCCAGCCGCTGAACGAGATCCGCGTGTTCGCGGATCAATACGCGTGGAACGAGGCGCAGGAAGGGCGCGGGGCGACGGCGGCGATGAACACGCTGAACGATCGCCTGCCGCTCATCAAGCTGACGCCGTTCGGCGCGATGTGGTCGGTGATCGAGGCCGAGGCGCACACGGTCGTCAGCAAGACCGCCGACGGCAAGACCGTGCTGACCGGCACGTCGCCCTACGACGGCATCGAGGTGGCGGTCACGGTCGAGGACAGCAAAAATCACGTGAAGCTGGGGCCGTACGACCCGACGGAACTGATTCGCCTGCCGGTGGCGGTGACCGCGAAGGCGAACGGCCACACCTGGGGCGCGACGTTCGCGAATTACCGCGGCGACCTCGAGCCGAACGTCTGGATGATCTTCCCGACGCAGATCAAGTGGACGCTCGACGGCAAGCCGCTCGCGGACCTGCAGGTCACCTTCTTCCGTTCCAACCCCTACATCGTGTTTCCGATCCCCGATGTCGTGAAGTCGAAAGCATCGAACTAGGCCGCTGCGCCGCAGAGAAAGGACGAGACAACCATGGTCAAGAGAATCGTCATCGCATCCGCCGCCGCCGTGGCGCTGCTGATGATCGGCGCGCCGGCACGGGCGCACCACTCCGCCAACGCGGAATTCGACACGCAGAAGGAATTCACGATCACCGGGACGCTGACCAAGCTCGAGAACGTCAACCCGCACTCGTGGTGGTACGTCGACGTCAAGGGGCCGGACGGGAAGATCACCTCGTGGAAGCTCGAGTCGCTGAGCCCGGCGGGCCTGATCCGCCAGGGACTGAAGGTCAAGACCGACCTCAAGATCGGCGGCGAGTACAGCTACCGCATCTCGCCGGCGTGGAAGGATCCCGACGCCTCGAGCAAGCTCGGGTTCATGCGCTCGATCACCGTCGCCGGCAAGGAGTACGTCGTCGTCGAGCTGTAGGAGGAGAGCGTGAGTCAGCACATCCGATCGTTACTGGCCGCGGCGTGCGCGATGGGGATCGCGATTGCGGTGTCGCCCGCTCGTCCGACTGCGCAGCAGACAGCGAACACTGCGCAGCAGACGGCTGCCGGCGGCGCCGGACAGTTGCCACCCGCCGCCCAGCGCGCAGGTAACCTGCCCCTTCGAAACGTGCCGTGCACGTATACGCCGTGCGGCAAGCGCGTGTCGCCGCAGGACGGCGCGGTCTGGCAGATCAAGCCGAACGGGCAGACGCCGCGTGACGCGCAGGGCCATCCGGACCTGTCGGGCAACTGGGGAGGGGCGAACCCCGTAAGTGGATTCCCCGCGGGTGGCCGCATCCGCCGCAACGGCTCGTTCGAGGCGGATCAGTCCGCGATGCAGCGCGGCGCGCAGTGGAACAAGCCGATCTACAAGCCCGAATTCTGGGAGAAGGTGCGGAGCCTCGACTACGGCCGCGCCGACGTCGATCCCGCCTACGGCTGCTACAAGCCGGTCGGCGTGCCGCGGCAGAACGTGCCCGCCAGAATCGTGATGAAGGACAACCAGATCTGGCTGCTGAACAGCGTCGAGAACGGCCTTCGCATCCTGCCGCTCAATAACGCGAAGCGCGAGGAAGAGGACTATCAGTTCTCGACCTACAACGGCATGGGGCTGGCGCACTGGGACGGCGACACGCTCGTCGTCGAATCGGTGGGCTTTGGCGACATGACGTGGCTCGGCTGGGAGGGCTACTTCCACTCAGACAAGATGGAAGTGACCGAGCGGTTCCTGCGCAATGGCGACCTGCTGTACTACAACTTCACGGTCACCGATCCCGACGTGCTGATGGAGCCGTGGACCTCGTACACCTACGTTCGCCGTGCCAACCCGAATCCGAACCGGCAGAACGAGGCGACCGACTGCGAGGAACGGGACTTCGAACTGCTGGCCGATCCGTTCCTCCGGGGGTAGAACGAGCGTGGGCCGACTTAAAGGTCGGCCCGTACCGCTGAGCGATCATCGGGCCGGCTAAAGCCGGCCCCCACGCCGATACTGACGCAGGGCCGGCTTTAGCCGGCCTTTCTCGTGTACGCAGGGGCCGGCTTTAGCCGGCCTTTCTCGTGTACGCAGGGGCCGGCTTTAGCCGGCCTTTCTCGTGTACGTCGGGGCCGGCTTTAGCCGGCCTTTCTCGTGTACGTAGGGGCCGGCTTTAGCCGGCCCATCCGTTTGTATTAGGATTCGCGCCATGAAGAGAAGCTGTGCTTCCGCTCTTGCCGTGTTGATGGCCGGCGTCGCGCTCCTCGCCCAGGGCGCTCCGCAAATGACGTGCGCACCCGACGGATACGGCGCGAAGGGCTACTACTCGATGTTCGTGCAGAACGACGACGGGTTCACGGCATTCGAAATCGCCAGCCCCTGCATCGGCAAGGACGTTCGGGATGTCGCGGAAGCGATTGGGATGGGGCGCGGGAAGGTGATGAGCGTCGAGAACGTGATCGGCGTCCAGTTCAGGGCCGACGGCACGATGGCGGACGGCGCCGGCATGGCGCGGCTGAGCAACGCCGAGTTCCACATGGCGTACTACCTGCCGGCGATGCGCATGTTCCTCAATGGCACCAGGGCCAACGGCCAACCGCTCAAGGAGATCCGCGTCTTCGCGCAGCAGTACGCGTGGAACGAGGCGCAGGAGGGGCGCGGCGCGACGGCCGCGATGAACACGCTCAACGACCGCCTCCCGCTGATCAAGCTGACACCGTTTGGGGCCGTGTGGTCGCTGATCGAAGCGGAGGGACATGTCACGTCGAGCAGGACGCCCGACGGCAAGACCGTGCTGACTGGTACGTCACCGCATGACGGCATCGAGACGTCAGTGACGGTGGAGGATTCGCGGCAGCATCCGAAGCTCGGGCCGTACGAGCCGACAGAGTTGATCCGGCTGCCGGTGGCCGTGACGGTCAAGGCGAACGGCCACACCTGGGGCGCCACGTTTGCCGACTACCGCGGCGACCTGGAGCCGAACGTCTGGATGATCTTCCCGACGACGCTCAGGTGGACGCTGGACGGCCGGCCGCTCGCGGACCTGAAGGTCACGTTCTTCCGGTCCAATCCGTACATCGTGTTCCCGATCCCCGATGCGGTGACGCAGCAGAATGTGCAGGCTCGCGCGCTGCAGCTGCCGCCGTCGCAGCAGCGCGGTGGCAACCTGCCGCTGCGCACCGTGAATTGCTCGTATTCGCCGTGTGGCACGCGCGTGTCGCCGCAGGACGCGTACGCGCGCGACCTGACGCCGAATGGCTCGACGCCGCGCGACGCGGACGGCCATCCGGACTTGAGCGGCAACTGGACGGGGAACCTTGGCAACGTCTTCCAGGTCCCGGGGCTTCGTCGTCCCGGCGCGTTCGAGGCCGACCAGTCGTCGATGCAGCGCGGCGCGCAGTGGAACAAGCCGATGTACAAGCCTGAATTCTGGGAGAAGGTCCGCGGGCTCGACTACAGCAAGGTGGATGTCGATCCCTTCTACGGCTGCTACAAGCCGCTCGGCGTGCCGCGCCAGAGCGTGCCGGTGCGCATCTTCCAGCAGGGCAAACAGATCCTGCTGCTGAACAACATCGAGAACGCGGTCCGCATCCTGCCGCTCGACGATCGAAAGCGCGACGAGAACGACTATCAGTTCTCGACGTTCAACGGGATGGGGCTGGCGCGGTGGGAGGGCGACACACTCGTCATCGAGTCCGTCGGTTTCAACGACATCTCCTGGCTCGGGTGGGAAGGGTATTTTCATACCGACAAGATGGAAGTGACCGAGCGGCTCACGCGCGTCGGCGACCTGCTGTACTACAACTTCACGGTTACGGATCCGGACGTGCTGATGGAGCCGTGGACGTCCTACACGTACGTGCGGCGGTTCACGCCGGTGCCGGCGCGGCAGGACGAGGCGCCGCCATGCGTGGAGCGCGATAACGGTTTGCTCGCGGATCCGTACCTGCGTGGCTAGTTAGTGGTTGGTCGTTAGTAGTTGGTGGTTGGTCGTTGGTGGCACCTTGATCGTAGGGGCCGACCTTCAGGTCGGCCCGCGCGGTCGGGCCGGCTGAAGCCGGCCCCTACGCTCACAATTCGTCTTCGACGTATTCGAGCGCGCCGCGCTCGCCGGCGGCGCGCCGTGCGGCTTCCGTCGCTCGCAATTCCACGCGGCGGATCTTTCCTGAAATCGTCTTCGGCAAATCGGCGAACTCGAGCCGGCGGATTCGCTTGTACGGCGCCAGCGCCTTCCGGCAGTAGGTGAAGATGTCCGCGGCGACCTCGCGCGTCGGCGTGAAGCCTGGGGCGAGGACGACGAACGCCTTCGGCACCGCGTGCCGCAGCGGGTCCGGGCTCGGCACGACGGCCGCTTCAGCCACCGCCGGATGCTCGATCAGCACGCTCTCGAGCTCGAACGGGCTGAGCCGATAGTCCGACGCCTTGAACACGTCGTCGGCGCGCCCGACGAAGGTGAGATACCCGTCGGCATCACGCGAGGCGATGTCGCCGGTGTGGTAATAGCCGCCGCGCATCGCGTCAGATGTCTTCACGTCATCGTCCGCGTAGCCGCCGGTGAGCGCCAGTGGACGGTCGTCCAGCCGCAGGCAGATCTCGCCTTCGGACTCCGAGACGTTGCCGTCGGAGTCGAGGAGCACGACGGGATATCCAGGTAGCGGACGTCCCATCGAGCCAGCTTTCAGCGGCTGGCCCGGAGAGTTGCCGATCTGCGCCGTCGTCTCGGTCTGGCCGTAGCCGTCGCGAATCGTCAGGCCCCATGCCTTCTGGACCTGCTCGATCACTTCTGGATTGAGCGGCTCGCCGGCCGACAGGACCTCGCGCAGCGCAACGTGGTACTCGGCGAGCGGTTCCTGGATGAGCATCCGCCAGACGGTGGGCGGTGCGCAGAGCGTCGTCACGCGGTGCTTCACTAACGCATCGAGGATGGCCGTCGCGTTGAACCGCGCGTAGTTGTAGATGAAGACCGTCGCCTGCGCGTTCCACGGTGCGAAGAAACAACTCCACGCGTGCTTGGCCCAGCCGGGCGAGCTGATGTTCCAGTGCCGATCGCCGGGCTGCAGCCCGATCCAGTACAGCGTTGAGAGGTGGCCGATCGGATAGCTCTGATGCGTGTGCATCACGAGCTTCGGCTTCGCGGTCGTCCCCGAGGTGAAGTAGAGCAGCATCGGATCATCGGCTGGCGTCGGCCCGTCGGGTGCGAACGTCGCGCTCGACGCGCGGCTGTCTGCGTACGCGTTCCAACCTTCGCTCCTGGAGCCGTGCGAAGGTCGCCCCGCCGTGCCGTTGACGGCGATCCTCGTGAACGACCCGCGCACGTCGTCAAACTTCGTCACGTTGGCGGCGCCTGCGACGACATGCCGCACGCGTCCGCGATCGACCCGGTCCTGCAGATCCGCCGTGGTCAGCAGCGTCGTCGCCGGCGTGACGACGACACCGAGCTTCATGGCGGCGAGGAGCACCTCCCAGAGCGCGACCTCGTTGCCGAGCATCAGCATCAGCCGGTCGCCGCGGCGGGCGCCGAGCGACTGCAGGTAATTGGCGACACGATTCGAATCGGTGGCGAGCTGTGCGAACGAGCGGATCGTCTCGGTGCCGTCTTCCTCGACCAGATGCAATGCGGGCGCATCGTTGCCCGCCGCGATCGAATCGAAGTAGTCGAGCGCCCAGTTGAAGTGGCGCAGCGAAGGCCAGCGGAATCCGCGAACGGCCGCGTCGTACTCGGTGCGGTGCGTCAGGATGAAATCGCGGGCGTCGAGGAATGAGGACACCGCAACCGCCGTTCAGTGCGGCTTGACGGCGAGGACGCGGGCGGCGAACTGCAGGATGGCCGAGGAGGTTTCTTCGGACGCCCCCTCGGACATGTCGGTCCACACACTCATGTGCGAGCGGCCGAGGACTTTCCGCGTGGCCACGGCACGGTGGCCTGCTGCGCGCAGGGCGGCGGCGAAGTCGGCGTTCTGCTGCTGCCGCCAGTCTTCGTCGCCGTCGGTGTCGATGAGGAGGACCGGCGGAAGATCCGCACGGAGGTAGTGCGCGGGCGACGCGTCGATCCATGTCTTTCGATTCGTGCCCCAGATCTCGGCCGGACGGTCTGGTGCGACGCCCGGCTTGTCCACCCAGAAAAATCCGCTGACCGGAACGACCCCCTTGATGTCGCGCGGCGAGAGCTGGTGCGCCGCCAGGTAGCGCGGATCGGCCGCCAGCAGCATCGCCAGGTAGGCGCCGGCCGAGTGGCCGATCACGATGATGCGATCCGGGTCGCCGCCATGCTGCCTGATGTTGCGCTTGACCCACGCGAACGCCGCCGCGACATCCTGGATGTGGGCGGGATGCGACACCTCCGGCGACAGGCGATAGCTGGGAACGACGGTGAGATAGCCGGCGGCGGCGAAACGCTCCCCAACGAAGCTCTCCTCACGACGATCGCCTGCCATCAGCACGCCGCCGTGCAGCGACAGAATCACCGGCGCATCGGTCAGACCGTCAGGTATGTACAGGTCGAGACGGTCCTTGCCATTCCGATAGTCGGCCTGGGGCACGTAATCGACGTTGCGGCGCTGGGTGACCTTGTGTGATTGCGCCTGCGCGTCGGCACACAGCAAGACGACGAGCCCGACGGCAACGGTCCGAACAGCCCGCGACATGAATCCGATCATCCGTTTCTCTCGCCGCAGCGAAGCCGACCGGCGCGCCACGCAACAAGGATATCGCGATGCGGCGATTGACTGCGTTTGACACAACGTCGACAGCGGTCTAGAGTCCGCCACCGGAGGAAAGCCGTGCGTGCACTGATACTCGCTGCGTTTCTGCTCCTGCCTTCGCTCGCCCTGGCTCAGGAAGCTACGCTGAGCGGCACCATCACCGACACGACCGGCGGCGTGCTGCCTGGCGTCACGGTGACCGCCGTGCATGAGGCGACGGGCAACACCTTTGTGGTCGTGACCGACGAGCGCGGCGCGTTTCGCCTCCCGGTTCGCACCGGCCTCCATCGCGTCGCGGTGGAGCTGTCCGGCTTCGCGACCGTCACCCGCACGGTCGACCTCCTCGTCAACCAGCAGGCCGTTGTCAACCTGCAGATGTCGCCGTCGACGGTGCAGGAATCGGTGACGGTCACCGGCGACGCGCCGCTCATCGACACGACGTCCTCCCAGGTCGGCGGCAACATCGATCCGCGGCAGATGCAGGACCTGCCGATCAACGGGCGCAACTGGCTGGACCTGGCCATCCTGGCGCCGGGCAGCCGGCAGAACGCGACGAGCGACACGCTCGGCGGCAACGACTATCAGTACCAGATCAACGTGGATGGGCAGCAGGTGACGCAGCTCTTCGCCGGTTCGTTCGGCCAGCCGCGCTACAGCCGCGAGTCGATGGCCGAGGTGCAGGTCGTGACGAACCGCTTCGACGCGACGCAGGGACACTCCAGCGGCCAGCAGCTGAACGCCATCACCAAGTCCGGCACGAACACGCCGCAGGGCACCTTCTCCGGCTACTTCCGCGACGACGCGTTCAACGCGAAGGATTTCATCGCCAACCGCGTCCTGCCGTACTCGAACCAGCAGCTCGCGTGGACCTACGGCGGTCCGATCATCCGCGACAAGTTCCACCTCTTCAGCTCCTACGAATACGAGCGCGAGCCGACGACGTTCACCTACGAGACGCCCTATCCCGCGTTCAACATCGACCAGCCCAGCACGCGCACGGAGAAGAAGGGGCTGGCGCGGCTCGACTATCAGGTGTCTCCGCGCAATCGGCTGACGTTCCGGCTCAACAAGTCGCTCGCGTTCCTGCCGGTGGACGATCGGTTCTCCGGCGGCGGCAACCGCACGCCGGCGTCGGTGATTCAGACCAGGCGCACCGGCTTGAACCTCCAGGGGACGGCCACGCAGGTGGTCAACAACTCGACGGTCAACGAGATCCGCGTCGGCTACGCGGGATTCGGTTTCTGGCAGCATCCGGGCGTGAAGTGGGCCAACCATCCCAACCCGCCCGGTCGCGAGATGGGCGGCTCGCCGATTCTCACCATGACCGGCGGGTTCACCATCGGCCAGGGGCACGCGAACTCACCGGTCGACGTGTATCAGAAGCCGTATTCGTTCCGCGACGATCTCACGCTCTCGTACAACGCGCGCGGCCGCCACGACCTGAAGACCGGCATCGAATACATCCGGATGAACCAGACGGTGACCGTCTGCGACTTCTGCATGCCGACCTACGACATGCAGGGCGGCCCGGTACCGGCCAATATCGCGACGCTGATCCCGGACCTGATGGATCCGAACACGTGGAACCTGGCCGCGCTGTCGGGCGTCACCCGGTCCATGCGGCTGAGCGTCGGCACGTTCACCGTGTTTCCGAAGCGGCACTACTGGTCGGGCTGGGCGCAGGACGACTGGGCGATGGGCCGTCGTCTGACGCTGAATCTCGGTCTGCGTTACGACCTCGGCTACGGCAACATGCAGCAGATTCGCTACGAGCCGTTCATCACGAAGGACACGCCCACCGACACCAACAACCTCGCCCCGCGTCTGGGCTTCGCCTACAGCCTCAACGACAAGACCGTGCTTCGCGGCGGAGCCGGGAAGTATTACGCCGCCGAGAACGAGAACACGGTCTTCTGGTCGCTGCTGACGGCCGGCATCATCAACATCCAGCGGTTCAACGACGGACGTCCGAACTTCGCCGCCGATCCGTTCAACGGCCCGATTCCCACCTATCAACAGGCGCTCGCGCTGTTCAACGCCGGGCAGCTGCGCCGCAGCGCGCGCAACCTCTTCGATCCCAGCCTGCGCACGTCCTACAGCTGGCAGGGGTCGCTCGGCCTGCAACGCCAGATTGGCAGCGTCCAGGCCGTCACGGCCGACTGGGTCTACACCGCCAATCGTGCGCTCGAGATTTCCACGGACGTCGATCTCGCCTACAACCTCGCGACGGGGGCGCCCTATCCGTTCAGCGACACGGCGCACCGCGTGGTGCCGGGGTTCGACTCCGTGGTGGAAGACCTCGCCGCGGGCAAGGATCGCTTTCAGGGACTGAACTTCAGCTGGAACAAGCGGATGAGCCACCGCTGGCAGGCGGCCGCGACCTATTCGCTGAACTACCAGTGGAACTGGCAGCACATCGAGCCGACGCGCGGATGCCAGTACCTCTGGACGTTCTCCGCGTCCGGGCAGCCGCAGTGCAACGTGGCGATCACGCTGCATCCGTCGCTGCGCGACGAGTGGTACCGGGCCGGCGACCAGGTGAAGCGCGCGACGTTCAACGGCATATGGGAAGCGCCCGCGGGCATCCAGTTGAGCGGTCTCTATTTCTACGGCGACAACGGCAGGACGACGCCGTCCGCCGGCGTCGATCCGCTGGCCATCAGCAGCGGCATCCCGTTGCAGGGGACCGCTGGCCGTCTGCGCACCGACGGCTCGCTCGTCGCGCGCAACTCCTTCGATCGCCCGTCGATTCACCGCGTGGACATGCGCATCCAGCGCGAGTTCCGGCTGGCGTCGCACGCGCGGATCGCCGGCATCCTCGAAGTGTTCAACGTCTTCAACCGCGAGAACTTCAACACCTTCGTGACCAACGAGCGCAGCCCGCTGTTCCGCTCGCCGCAGACGGACAAGAACGTCGCGTATCAGCCAAGGGTGGTGCAGCTCGGGTTCAGGGCCAGCTTCTGACGGAAAGTGGAAAAGTGGAAGAAGTGGAAAAGTGGAAAAGTAAGTCGTAAGTCGTAAGTCCTAAGTTGGAAGTCGGAAGCGGTAGTTGAAGCGGCAGTCAGCGTTTTTGTCGTTCGAGGGCGCGTTGCAGGAGGAGAATGACACGGTCGAAGTCCTGTGCGTACGGCGGCTGCTCGATGAGCGTGTGCTTCAACGATCTCGCGACACCACGGGCCTCTCCAGCGCAATCGATGGCTGATGCTCCAGACGGAAACGAGCGGACTGCCGGATTGGCGCCGGCATCGAGCAGGACTGCGACCACGCCGGCGTTCCCTACACACGCTGCGTGAATGAGCGCCGTCTGGTCGTTGAGAAACGGAGCGTCAACGAAGGCGCCAGCCTGCAGCAGCGCTTCCGCAACGTCGGACGCAAGATATGTGGCATGCCCCAGCGGGGTGCCGCCGTTGTCATTGATCACATTAGGATTGGCGCCGGCATCAAGCAACACGCGGGTGACGGCCGCCGATCGTGCCAGCATCAGCGCCGTGGTGTGTGACTCGAAGTACGTGATATTGGGATCCTCGCCGAGCGCCATCAATCGCCTGACCACCTCCGCGTCATCGTTGTTGAGGGCCCCGCGCAACAGTTCGGCGCGTTCTACGAGCGTAGGTGACCAGCCACTTTGTAGCATCTGTTCGAGCGTTTCTTCGTCCAACGAGATCCATCGTCTGGTTCGTGCTGCTTCGTCGATGCGACGTTCGAGTTCCTTCAGTCCCGGCGGGGTACCAAAGTAATCCTCCACACGTTTCGATGTCCCCTCGGCGATGATGGTGACGATCGTCGTGGGCAGATCCGAAGGACCTGATATAGAGCCGTCCGGGTTCCTGATGACGCGATATTGATCGTCGAGGCCGAGGAAACGTATGCGTTGCGCAACTTCGAGGACTGAAAGAACCTCGGATAGCGGTATGCGCGCGGTCTGCCGCCCCACGACGCGAACGTGTTCGCTTCCTTCGTACACCACATTTCCCTGGCTGTCGATGCTCACCGAATAGACAGGGCATTCGCCGAGGCAAGATGTTCGAGCGAGGGTGATTTGGGTGTCATTCGGAATGCCCGTGAATTGGGCAGCGGCGGAAGACGTCACTGCCATCGTCAATATGAAAACTGTCGGCCTGACGTACATGTCACCTCTCAGGAATGAGACACCAGAGGGGCAATTAGGTTGCCGTCTCGTTGACAATGCAGGATGGGCACACTAGAGTCCGCCCTTTGCGTTAAACGTTAGCCACACTTACCCTTTTGGATTTCCATGGACAAAAACCTGTACGAGAAGGGAATGGCGGTACGCCGGCAGGTGTTGGGCAATGAGTACGTCGACAAGGCGACGGCCAGCATCGACGACTTCAACCGCGACTTCCAGCGGCTCGTCACGGAGTACTGCTGGGGAGAGGTCTGGACGCGATCCGTTCTCACCAACAAGCAGCGGAGCCTGAACAACCTCTGCATGATTGCCGCGCTGAACCGCGGCGCGGAGTTCGAGCTGCACGTGCGCGGCGCGCTGCGCAACGGGTGCACGAAGGAGGAAATCCGCGACGCGCTGATCCAGGTGGCGATCTACGCGGGAATCCCTGCCGGCGTCGAGGCGTTCCGCATCGCGCGCAAGGTGCTGACGGAAGAGGGCGTGCTCGGCGCACAGGAGAAGTGAGGCCGCTCGAGGGCTGTCTCGTTCTCGACTTTTCGACGCTGCTGCCGGGTCCGCTCGCAACGCTGCTGCTGGCGGAGGCTGGCGCGGAGGTCATCACGATCGCGCGCCCCGGCGCCGATGAGATGGCGGCGCTGGCGCAACTCCATCGCGGCAAGACCCGGCTCGAGCTCGATCTCAAGACGCCGGACGACCGTGCGCGCCTGCAGCCGCTGCTCGAACGCGCCGACATCCTGGTCGAGCAGTTCCGTCCCGGCGTCATGCGCCGCCTCGGCCTCGGCTACGACCAGGTCGCGGCGATCAACCCGAAGATCGTCTACTGCTCGATCACCGGCTACGGTCAGCACGGCCCGAAGAGCGGCGTCGCGGGCCACGACCTGAACTACATCGCCGACACCGGCCTGCTCTCGCTGTCGATGGGGACGCCCGCCAATCCCGTCATCCCGCCGGCGCTGATGGCGGACATCGCCGGCGGATCGTACCCGGCGGCGATCAACATCCTGCTGGCGCTGCGCGAACGCGATCGGACCGGGCGGGGCCGCCATCTCGACGTATCGATGACGGACAACCTGTTCACGCTGATGACCGGAAGCACGGTCATCACGTCCGCCGGCCCACGCTACCGGCTCTACGCGACGAAGGACGGCCGGATGCTCGCGGTCGGCGCCCTCGAGCAGCGGTTCTGGGACGAGTTCTGCGATGTCGTCAACCTCGAACCGGCACTGCGTGACGACACGCGCGATCCGCGCGCGACCGTCGACCGGCTCGCCCAGATCGTGGCGAGTGACACGGCGGAGAACTGGGCGCGACGCATCGCGGGGCGTGACTGCTGCTGTTCGATCGTGGCGACGGTGAGCGAAGCGATACGTGACGCGCACTTCGTGTCCCGCGGGCTGTTCGGCCCGCAGCGCAGCGGCGAGAAAGAGACGCTGTCCGCGCTGCCGCTACCTATCGACCGCGCGTTCGGGTCGGGGCCGTAAGGCCGGGTCCGCGTTCGCCCGGCACCTGTGCTCCGCGGAACCCGGCCTACGACCAACGACCAACGACCAACGACTAACCGTCCTGCCGCAGCACGTCCTGCAGCCGTTCCTTCTCCACCTTTATCTCCACGCCGGCGCGCTCTTCCTGCAGGAGCATGGCCACCCGCGAGTCGCGCTCGCTCCATCCGCGGTTGACCGCCTCGGTCAATTCCTCGAGCGCCAGGTTCGCGAGCCGCATCGGCACGTGCAGCTCGCGGGCGAGCGAGGTCGCGAGCGACACGTCCTTGTGCGCGAGGTGCAGGCGGAAGTTCGGCGGATCGAATGTCGCAGGCAGGAATTGATCCGCCAGCCGATCGAAGACCCGCGCGCGGCCGACGAACCCCTGCCGGCAGATCCGCCACAGGACCACCGGATCGACGCCGCCCTTGACGCCCAGCGTGAAGACCTCCGCCAGGGCCGCTTGAATCGTGTACCCGGCGCAGTTGTGCACGAGCTTCGCCACCGACGCGACGCCGATTGGCCCGATATAGGCCGGCTGATCGCCGATGTCGCGCAGCAGTGCCTCGTGCCGCCGGTAGATCGCCTCGTCGCCGCCAACCCAGATGGCGAGCGAGCGCGTCTCGGCGCCCTTCGGCCCGCCGCTCACCGGCGCGTCGAGCAGCTGCAGTCCATGCTTCGTGAACGTCTCGTGAATGCTGCGGATGGTCGTGGGCGAGTTGGTCGTCAGGTCGAACAGCACGCTGCCGCGTGACATGCCGTGCAACAGCCCGTTGGCCCCGACCGTCACGTCGGTGAACTCCGCCGGTCCCGGCAGCGACGTGAAGACGATCTGCGCGGCCGCGCCGACCGCGCGCGCCGTCGGCTTCTCGATCGCGCCCGCCGCGACGTGCGGCGCGACCGCCTCGGGACGAATGTCGTTCACGTACATCTCGTGACCGGCATTGCGCAGGCTCGCCGCCATGCGCCCGCCCATCGTCCCGAGACCAATGAATCCGATTCTCATGTCGCTCCTCGATGAAGACAGCGCGCGAAATACGCTAGACTACGCGCCGCTCAAATCATCTACGACTGCATTTACTAGTTCTCGACGTCGACGGGATAACGGATGACCTCATATCTGGAGTGGCTTCAGGATCTCCCTTTTCCCATGTGGATCGCCGGGTCGGAATCGCTGCTGTCGTTTCCGCTGGTCCTCTTCCTCCACAGCATCGGGATGGGACTGTCCGCCGGGTCGGCGTTCGTCATCTGCCTGCGGCTGATCGGCGTCGCCCGTCCTCTGCCGGTCTCGTCGCTCCGTGTCTTTTTCACCATCTTCTGGGCCGGCTTCTTCCTCAACCTCGTCACGGGCAGCATCCTGTTCGCGGCGCACGCGACGACCACGGGCGTCATCCCGATGTACTACATCAAGCTGGCGCTCATCGCGGCCGGCATGGTGATGTCGGTCCCCATCCGGAGGTTCGTGGACGGGGAGGGGAGCGACGGCGTCGTCCCGAGCCAGGTGAAGGGGCTGGCCGCGCTCTCGCTCCTCGTCTGGGTGGGCGTCATTACCACGGGCCGACTGATCGCATACGTCGGATAAAGCGGCTTCGGGAATTGACGAACTTACGAATCGACGAATTTACGAATTTATGACCCCGAATTTCGTTCACATGCACCTGCTGCTCAATCATGTCCCGACGGTCGGGACGATCGTGGCACTCGGCGTGCTGCTGCTCGGGTTCGTCAAGCGGAGCGAGGAGTTGACGCGCGGCGCGCTCGCGCTCTTCTTCGCCATCGCGCTCGTGTCGCTGCCGACCTACATGACGGGCTATGCGGCGCAGAAGGCGCTCAAGGAGCGTCCCGGCGTCTCCGCGGAGCTCATTCAGCGCCATCAGAGCGCCGCGCTCGTCGCCTTGATCGTGATGGAAGCGACGGGCGTCGTCGCCTGGTTCGGCTTGTGGCAGGGACGGAAGCCGGCGCCTCGCGTCTCGCGCTGGAACGGGCCGATCGTCCTGCTGCTCGCGAGCGTGACGCTCGGCCTGATGGCGAGCGCCGCCAACATCGGCGGCGAGATCACGCACCCGGAAATCATGGCGCCGGGTGAAGGGCCGGCGACCGCGATCGCGCCGCGGTCGTTCATGACGCCGAATATCGGCCACTTCCAGTTCACGCATCCGTTCGCGTGGCCGATGCTCGAGTCGCTCCACTTCATCGGCCTCTGCCTGCTGTTCGGCGTCGTGCTGGTCGGCAACATGCGCATTCTCGGCTTCATGAAGAACGCGCCGTTCGTGGACGTGCACCGCCTGCTGCCGTGGGGCGTGTGGGGGTTCGTCATCAACTCGGTCACCGGGATGATGTTCTTCACGGGCGCCGCGGGGCAGTACATCGAGAACCCCGCGTTCCACCTCAAGGTCCTGTGCATGCTGCTGGCGGGCGCCAACGTCCTCTACCTGACGCTGTTCGACGAGGTCTGGGCGCTCGGCCCGGGCGACAACGCGCCGACGTCCGCGAAGCTCGTGGCCGCTTCACAGGTTTTTTTGTGGGTCGGTGTCATTTACTTCGGCCGCATGCTTCCGTATATTGGCAACGCATTCTGACCATTGAGTGGGCCGCCTGAAGGCGGCCGCTAAGAATACCCAGTCGCCGGGCCGCCTGAAGGCGGTCCCTACGCGTACCTCGTACGTAGGGGCCGGCTTCAGCCGGCCCACCACGTTTCGTGCACGCAAGAGGGAGGAACACTGTGTTTCAGATCTCACTCCGGCGGTTCATCCTCGTTTCCGTTCTCCTGCTGCTGCCGGCCTCGGTGTTCGCGCAGGACGCGACGCTGACCGGTACCATCGTCGACGCGACGGGCGGTGTGCTGCCCGGCGTGACCGTCACCGCCACGCACGAGGCGACGGGTAACACCTTCGTCGCCGTCACCGATCAGAGCGGCGCGTTCCGTCTGCCGGTGCGCACGGGCGTTCACCGGGTGACCGCCGAGCTGCCCGGTTTCGCGACCGTCACCCGCTCGGTGGACCTGCTGGTCCGCCAGACGGCGGTGCTCAACCTGCAGCTGGCGCCGTCAACGGTGCAGGAGTCGGTGACGGTGACCGGCGAGGCGCCGCTCATCGACACCGTCAGCTCCACCGTCGGCGCCAACGTCGATCCGCGCCAGATGCAGGACCTGCCGCTGAACGGCCGCAACTGGATCGACCTGACGATGCTCGCGCCCGGCGCGCGGCAGAACACGTCGAGCGACACGCCGATGGGCGGCGCCGGCAACTTCCAGCTGAACATCGACGGCCAGGAAGTCACCAACAACATGGTGCAGTCGTTCGGCCAGCCGAAGTTCAGCCGCGACTCGATCGCCGAGTTCGAGTTCGTCTCGAACCGGTTCGACGCCAGCCAGGGGCGCTCGATGGGCGTGCAGATCAACGCCATCACCAAGTCGGGCACCAACAACCCGAACGGCACCTTCTCCGGCTACTTCCGCGACGACAGCTTCATCGCGAAGGACTTCGTCCAGAAACGCGTGCTGCCGTACCAGGACCAGCAGCTGAGCGTGACCTTCGGCGGCCCGATCAGGCGCGACCGCATCCACTACTTCGCCAACTACGAGTACGAGCACAACCCGGTCACCTACAGCCACTCGAGCCCGTGGCAAAGCTTCAACTTCGACCAGAAGAGCACCAACACCGAGAAGAAGGGCGGCGTCCGCCTCGACTTCCAGTTCACGTCGCAGACGCGGCTGACGTTCCGCGGCAACTGGGCGCGCGTCCACCTGCCGCTCGATCCGCGCTACTCGGGCGGCGCCATCCGCCATCCCTCGACGGGCATCGAAGTCGGGCGGCAGAACGACAACGTGACGGTCAACCTGACGCAGGTGCTGGGGACCAAGACGATCAACGAGCTGAAGGGCGGCTACTCCGGCTATTCGTGGTTCCAGGACTCGATCCTGCGCTGGCCGAACCACCCGCAGGCGCCGGAGCTGACGCATGGGTCGCCGATCATCAACCTGCGCGGCTACACGGTCGGCCAGGCACACAACTTCTCGTACCAGAACATCAAGTACCAGCCGTTCAACGTCCGTGACGACTTCACCTACTCGTTCGACAAGAGCGGGCGCCACGACGTGAAGATGGGCGGCGAGTACTATCGCACCTACGACCCCGTCTGGCACTGCACGTGGTGCCAGGGCGTCTACGACGCGACGGGCGGCGCGCCGCCGGCAAACATCGAGCAGATCTTCCCGGTCTGGAACGACGTTTCCACCTGGAACCTCAACGCGCTCAACGGCGTGATCCGCTCCTATACGATCGGCATCGGCGACTTCTCGGTGAAGCCGATCGAGAACCGCGTCGGCGCGTGGCTGCAGGACGACTGGGCCGCGTCGCGCAAGCTGACGCTCAACCTCGGCGTGCGTTACGACATGAGCACGGGCATGTTCGCCGAGGACGTTGTGGTCCGGCCGTTCCTCGATGGCCGTCGTCACGCGGACAAGAACAACGTCGCGCCGCGCCTGGGCTTCACTTACGCCGCCGATCAGCACACGGTGGTTCGCGGCGGTTTCGGCCAGTACTTCGGCGACAACGGCTTCTCGCAGGCGCACTGGACGAACCTGTGGGCGGGGCAGGTGCATCCGGTCCTCCTGAACGACGGCCGCCCGGACTTCGCGACCAACCCGTTCAACGGTCCGATCCCGACCTACGCGCAGGCGAAGGCGCTGCAGGACCAGGCGAAGTACTTCAGCTCGATCACGACGAGCTTCGCCTCGCCCACCTCGCAGATGCCCTACAGCTACCAGTCGTCGATCGGGGTGCAGCGGCAGCTCGGTGCCGTGATGGCGTTCGACGTCGACTACATCTACACCGCCGCGCGTCATCAGACGGTGCAGCAGGACATCAACCTGGCGTATAACCCGGCGACCGGCATCAACTACCCGTTCACCGACCGGACGAAGAAGCCGTACGCCAGCTACGGGTGGGACCAGGTGTCCATGAGCCTTACCGAAGGGCAGGACAACTACCAGACGCTGCAGATGTCGTTCACCAAGCGGATGGCGAATCGCTGGCAGGCATCGGCGACCTATTCGCTGTCGGCCGACCGGCTGTATCAGCGCGCGCCGGTCGCGCCGGGCTGCTCGCAGGTGTTCACGATCAACGCCTCGGGGCAGTTCGTCTGCGACGCGCCGATCACCCTGCATCCGGCGCTCGCGGCGCAGTGGTACGACGCGGGCGTGCAGCGGAACCGCTTCACGTTCAACGGCATCTGGGAGCTCCCGTACGCCCTGCAGCTCAGTGGCCTCTACATCTTCGGCGACAACGGCTGGGCGACGCCGACGACAGGCCAGGACGCGTTCGCGACGGGCGCGACCGCCGGACCGACCAGCCGCGTGCGGCCGGCCAGTTCACCGTTCTTCAGCCAGGGCGCGCTGATTCCGTGGAGCAGCTTCGACCTGAGCTCGCTCTCGCGCGTGGACATGCGCGTGCAGCGCCGGTTCACGCTCAGCCGACGCGTGTCGTTCGACGGCATCCTCGAGGTGTTCAACGTCTTCAACCGCACCAACTACGGGTCGTGGGTCACCAACGAGGGCAACGCGCGCTACGGCCTGCCGACCGACAACAACAACATCGCGTTCACGCCGCGACTGATGCAGCTGGGGTTCCGGACGACGTTCTGAAGGTCCGGCTGACGCCGGACGGTCTCACGCTCTGGCGGGTCCGCGACGTACGTAGGCCGGGTTCCGCCAGCGCATGCGAGCCATGCGCTGGCGGACCCGGCGATTGATTTGCCTGGTGCACGCGCTCATACTTCTGCGGATCGCGCGTGAGGACCCGGCTTGATCCCATCGGAGGAGGTTTCGCAATGAATCGCAAGGCATCATGGATCCTGCTGGCGCTTGCCGGCGTGCTGCTCGCCGCGTGGCCCGTGGCGGCTCACCATGCCGTGGCGGCGCAGTACGACATGGACAAGCCCGGCGAATGGACCGGCACGCTGAAGAAGATGGAGTTCATCAACCCGCACTCGATGCTGCACCTGGACGTGTCGAGCCCCGACGGCAAGGTGACCGAGTGGGTGTTCCAGACGACCGCGGTGGCGGCGCTGCGTCAACGCGGCCTCGCGCGCTCGGGACCGGGCTCGCTCGAAGTGGGCGCCAAGTACACCGTGAAGGGGTTCTCCGCGAGGAACGGCAACCCGATGGGCTTCATGAAGACGCTCGTGTTCCCCGACGGCAAGGAAGTCGTCTTCTGGTTTGGCGATCCGAATGGCAATTAGTCAGTGGGCAGTCGGCAGTCGGCAGTGGGCAGTGAGAACAGCCCACAGGTTGCAGGCAGGATGCCGTCGTTGAAGGAGAGTTCTGTATGAGGCGCCAAGTCACTTACATCTGCGTTGCCGCGTGTCTCGCGATCGCGGTGGCATCGCTTGCGCTGGCGCAGGGCCGCGGCGGCGGCGCCGGGCGTGGAGGGGCGGCGGCGGACGCGAACGCCCCCACGCCGCGTACCGCCGACGGTCACCCCGACCTGAGCGGGATGTGGGGCGGTGGCGGTGGCGGCGGCGGCAACCGCGAGTTCGAGACCGATGCGCAGGGCAATTCCACCGACATCTTCCCGTCGCGGCGCTGCGGCCCGACGCAGGTCAAGTGCAGCGAGTACACGAACCAGTCGTACGACGGCGAGTTCACCGCGCGCATGAGCGCCAACCGTCCGCTCTACAAGCCGGAGTACTGGGACAAGCTCCAGTACCTGGACATGAACACGAACAAGGAAGATCCGATCTTCGCGTGCCAGCCGCTCGGCGTGCCGCGCGTGGGGCCGCCGGCGCGGATCCTTCAGACCGCCAGCGACGTCGTGTTCCTGTATGCGGCGGGCGGCGCCAGCACCCAGCCGGCCGAGTACCGCATCATCCCGACCGATGGTCGTCCGTTCGACCCCGTGCGCTCCCAGGACGTGTACTTCTACGGCCTGTCAGTCGGGCACTGGGAGGGCGACACGCTCGTCATCAAGGCGATTGCGTTCAACGACCTGACGTGGCTCGACAAGGGCGGCTTGTTCCATTCGGACAAGCTGACCGTCACCGAGCGCTTCACCCGCGAGGGCAACACGCTGGTCTACGACGTGATCGTCGAGGATCCGGAGGTCCTGCTCGAGCCGTGGCACATGACGCCGCGGCGGCTGCGGCTCAATTCGAGCCCCGACGCGTTCCTGCCGGAGGGGTTGCCGTGCAAGGACTACGACCACGACAACATGGTGACGCAGATCCGGCACTAGTCGGCCGGGATCCGGGATCCGATCTGGAACCTGACATGAAAACTATTCTGATCACGATCGCGATCGCGGGCATTGGTGTCGCCGGCCTTGCCGCGCAACAGGCGCCCGCGGCGCGCTACACGCCGGCGCCCAACGCGAAGGACAAGCGGGGCGTGCTCTTCAACTGGGCCTGGTACATGGGCATGCTCCGCGGGCCGCAGGAGATCGAGGCGGTGATCTCGCTCGAGCAGAAGGCGACCGGCACGATGCAGGTCAACGGGCAGGCGTGCACGTTATCGAGCTACCGCGTCAGCACGAACTACCCGAACGCCGGTCAGCGCGTGCAGTACGCGTGTCGGCTGGCCAGCGGCCAGGAAGTCAAGAACATCGAGGTGGTGAGCGGCACCTACGCGTGGGACGAAGACATCGTCGGCGCGGAGCTGGTACCGGGCAAAGGGAAGGCTACGCCGAAGCCGGCCGCGCTGCGCGAGCGGCTGATTCGTCTCTGGTCGGGGCCGCAGGGCGCGGTCAAGGCCGCCAACGCCGGCGGCGACAAGACGACGGTCGCGGAAGCGGCGGGGAAGATCACCGTGACGTATCCCATTCCCGGCGTGCCGGCCGCGGTGGCGACCGCGACGCTCGACGCGAAGAACATGGCGGAGCGCATCGAGGTGAAGGACGGCAATACCGTGACCGAGTTCACCTACGCCAACTACGCCGACTACAACAACCCGCTGAACAAGATCGACGCCCTCTACGCGGGCAGGATCGTCGAGAAGCGCGGCGGCGTCACGGTCCGCGACCTGACGACGACCGAAACAGAAACCGGCAATCTCTACGTCGTCATGCCGGTGCCGCCGAGCGTGAAGAAGGCGTCCCCACAGTCGAATTAGCACCGGCAGGGATCAGGGATCCCTTCCGTACGCTAGGATCCGTCCATCTCCAGCCATGAGGTTTCCATGAAGACGTTTGTCGCGGCGAGCGTGGTGTTGTGTCTCGCCGCCGTCATCGCCTTTGGCCCCGAGGGACGCGTCGCGGGGCAGGATGCGACGGGCGTGCTCCGCGAGGTCGACCAGGCGCTCGGCGCGTCGAGCCTGAAGTCGATCCGCTACTCGGGGACCGGCTTCGCCTACGCCTTCCTGCAGAACCCGCGTCCCGACGTGCGGTATCCGAAGTTCTACGCGAAGTACACGCGCGCGATCGACTTCGAGAAGGGCGTCTCGCGCGAGGAGACGACGCGCGCGCAGTTCGAGAACCCGCCGAGCGGCGGCGGGCAGCAGCCGCTGTACACCGACACGACGGGCGCCGCGGTCACCGGCGAGAACTCCGCCTGGGGCGGGGGCGCGGTCGCGCTGACGCCGCAGGGGTTCGTGCGCGCCGCGCTTGCGTCGAGGCCCACCGTGTCGCCGGCGCGGGTCGGCGGCAAGCCGATGACGATGATCTCGTTCATCGCGTCCGGCAAGTACACGGTGAACGGCTACGTCAACGCGCAGCACCTGATCGAGAAGATCGAGACCTGGACGCCGCAGCCGACGCTCGGCGACATGTCGATCGAGACGACGTTCAGCGACTACCGGGATTTCAGCGGCGTGAAGTTCCCGGCGCGCATCGTCCAGCAGCAGTGGATCTACCCGATGCTCGAACTGAACGTCGCCACCGTCGAGCCGAACGCCGCGGTCAACCTGCAGGCGCCGGCGGGAGGGCCGCAAGAGGCGCGCGTCGAATCGACGAAGGTTGCTGACGGCGTCTGGTATCTCGCCGGCACCCCGGACCCCAACAGCCAGCTCGTCGAGTTCAACGACTTCCTCGTCCTCGTCGAATCCTCCGTGACCGAAGGACGCGCGCTCGCCAACATCGCCGAGGCGCACCGGCTCGTCCCCGGCAAGCCGATCAGATACCACGTCAACTCGCATCATCATTCGGATCACTCCGCGGGGCTGCGCGCGTTTGTCGCCGAAGGCTCCACGATCGTCACGCACGAGATGAACCGGAAGTTCTACGACGAGGTCGTACTGAAGGCGCCGCACACCCTCGAACCCGACACGCTGACGAAGACGCCAAAGAAGGCGGCGTTCGTCTACGTCAAGGACAAGGGGAAATACGTGATCACCGACGGCACGAGGTCGCTGGAGGTCTATCACGTCAACAACGGCCACGCGAACAACCTGCTGATGTCGTACCTGCCGAAGGAGAAGCTGTTGATGATCACCGACATCTTCAACGACTTCGGCATGCCGCGGCCCAACGATCCGCCGCCTGGTCTCGTCAGCCCGTACTACGCGGCGCTCGATACACGGCTGAAGGAGCTGAAGCTCGACGTCGAGCGGCTCGCGCCGTCGCACGGCCGGGCGGTGGTGCCGTTCAGCCAGTTCGCGAACCTGGTGCAGGGGAAGGTGCAGGCGCCCGCGCCGCGACCGATTACGGAAACTCGCTAGGGGACATCACATGAAATCCACGCTCATTTGCGCGCTGGCGATCGTCGCGGCGGCGTCCACGGCGTCAGCGCAGTATCCGGAAGGGCACTGGCAGAACTACGCGCCCTACCCGCAGCCGACGCAGGAAGTCGGCAGCGCGGTGATCAACGGCAAGCTGTACATCCTCGGCGCGTACGGCGCGAACGCACCGGGCGGCCTCGCCGGCTGGCTCAACGAGTACGACCCCGCCGCCGACAAGTGGACGAAGAAGACCGACATCCCGATGCCGGTGCACCACCAGGCGATGACCGGCTTCAGGGACAAGATGTACGTCTTCGGCGGCGGCGTGAAGAGCTCGCCGACCAGCGACAACTGGTATCCGACCAATCGCGTGTGGGAATACACGCCGGCCACCAATGCGTGGCGCGAGCTCGGGCCGATGCCGACCAAGCGCGGCGGCGGCATCGCGCTGGTGCTGAACAACCGGATCTGGGTGATCGGCGGCGCCGGCTATCACCCGCTGCAGACCGACGACGTGTCGATCAGCGCGAACGTCGCGCACCGCACGGTCAACACCGTCGAGGTCTTCGATCCCGCCAGCGGCACGTGGGAGACGAAGGCGCCGATGCTGGTGCCGCGCAACCACCTCGCCGGCGGCGTCGTCAACGGCAAGATCTACGTGATGGGCGGCCGCATCGGCTCGTCGTTCGTCGGCGCGAGCAGCACCGATGCGGTCGAGGAATACGACCCGGCCACCGACACGTGGCGCGTGCGCGCGCGGATGCCGTATCCGCGCAGCGGGATGGCGTTTGCCAGCGACGGCAAGCTGATT